>Ga0105237_10004503_pt1 | contig 16103 bp, 14 predicted proteins | sample KBSC24metaG_FD_81520 | JGI IMG/M metagenome (GOLD analysis project Ga0105237, IMG submission 81520) | Corn rhizosphere microbial communities from Kellogg Biological Station, Michigan, USA - KBS C2-4 metaG | ecosystem: Host-associated > Plants > Roots > Rhizosphere > Soil | place: Michigan, USA... | reverse complement strand
CCGGCCAGTCCGCCGATCCCGGTAATGATCACGTTCTCGAGCAGGCTCGACCGCCGCGGGAAGAGCCTGGCCAGGCCGATCGCGAGAATCGAAATCGGGATGGCCGCCTCCATGACTTGCCCCACCTTCAGTCCGGAATAGGCCGACGCCACCGTGAAGATGACACAGAGAAAGATACCCCACCCAACCGACCGTGGAGTGAGCTCGGGGACTTTGGCATCCGCGGGAACCAGCGGCTCGTAGGCCGTATCGGACGATAACGGCGTGTAGGCATTCTCAGGGAGTGCCTTCGTAGGGACGGCGGTCGCCATGGGCGAACCTCCTTCTTTTCCGCGAAACCAGATGGTAGTACGTTTCACGGAAGAAAGAGGCAATCTGGGTAACGGTCTGGAATTTGCCGAAGCTGGTGCTGCCTCGCCAAGGCGAGGCGTCCGCTCCCTCGCGGTCGCGGCTCGTTATGTGGTCCTTATTCGACTCGGTCGAGGGCCAGAAATTCCTGGATATGGGGATGGTCGGATTTCGCGAGACCGGCGACCGGTCCGAAATAGATGACGCTGCCGTCGAACAGGAAGACGACGCGATCGGCCACTTTATACATCAGATCCAGGTCGTGCGTCACCACCACCGAGGTCAGCTTCAATTGGTTCTTCAGGCGCAGCATCATGTCACCGAGGTGCTCGGACATGATCGGGTCGACCATCGTTGTCGGCTCGTCGTAAAGAATGCACTGCGGCTGTGCAGCCACGGCGCGGGCAATCGCGACCGCGCGGCGGTACCCCGTGGACAGGTCGGCGGGATAGGCATCGGCCGCCTCGGCGATGTCCACCATTTGCAGCAGGCCGTTCACTACGTCCTCTTTATTCTGCTCGTTGTAGTCCTCGCGCAGTTCGAGCGAGAACAGCACATTCTCCTTGACCGATAGGGAATCGAAGAGCGCTCCCGACTGGAACACCATCGTCACTTTACGCCGGATTCGCCGCAGTTCGTCCTCGGACATATCCGTAATGTCCTCGTGCGCCACGATTACGCGTCCCTTATCAGGCTTCATGAAGCCCATGATGTTCGACAGGGTCACGGACTTGCCCACGCCGCTACGCCCGATGATCGCAACCGTCTCGCCGGGATCCACCTGGAAATTGGAATCGACTAAAACGGGACGATCGAACGTCTTATACACATGCCGGAATTCAATATAGTGGGGGTACGGGTCACTTTGCGTCATACGCGGCCCAATCCTCCGGGGTGTTCACATTTTGAAGCGGCATAATCTCGTCGACTCGGAGTTCGGCGATCCGCAGACCGGCGAAAGCTGCGGTAATCTTGCGGGTTCCCTCGGCAAAAGCCTGATACAACGCACCTCGCGATCTCTGATGGTAAACCGCGCAGAGGGGCTCCAGCCTGCCCGACGGTCCGCGAGGAATCAACGCGTCAGCCTCGGACGCCTCCGCAGCACGCAACAAGCCACCCAGGAAATCAGCCGTCACCGCGGGCATGTCGCAAGCCACCACCAGATTCCAGTCCGCGCGGCTATGCTGCAGAACAGTGAGAATTCCACCGAGCGGCCCTTCGCCGGGATAGATATCAGGCACGATTGGATAACCCACTGCACCAAGTTTACTGGGAGATCCCACCAGGAGGGCGCTGCCGGCAGCCTGTTGCACAACATCCGCAACGTGCTGTACCAGTACTCCCCCGCGAAATGGCAGAGACGCTTTGTCACGGCCCATCCGGGAACTGCGCCCACCCACCAGCACGTATCCCGCGCGGCTCACACAGAGATGATAACATTGGAGTTTGCGGCTGAGCCCCAACTTCGTTTGCAAAGTGCATATGGTACTATTTAGGAGCTAAACATTTTGATGCGTTCTTGTTTTAGACTGATTTGGGGCACAACGTTGAGCGCGATTTGCCTTTTGGCGGGCGAGTCGATTGAAGGAAAACGCATCACAAGCGTAGTCCGGGTGGATGCGAAAAGCGGAAAGCTGGTAAGAAGCGTGACGGTCACACCAAAAGTCATCGCGCCGCAGAACGTGGGGCAGACGCCTTCACCAGGCGCGACGCCCGCCGCTTCCAGCCTCAACGAAACAGTCGATCGGATCGCCGCCCAGAACGCGCTACCGCCACAGCTCATTCATTCCGTCATCAAAGTCGAAAGCAATTACAACCCGAACGCAGTATCTGCCAAGGGCGCCCAGGGACTGATGCAACTGATCCCCTCCACCGCGCAACGCTTCGGGGTCGCCGATTCGTTTAACCCCGTGGAGAATATTCAAGGTGGCGCGAAATACTTAAAGTATCTTCTGGGCCTGTACGACAACGATTATGCCCTCGCGCTGGCAGCCTATAATGCGGGCGAAGGCGCGGTCGCGAAGTATGGCACTGTGCCGCCTTACAAGGAAACTCAGAATTACCTTCATCTGGTAGCGGACCAGCTCAAAAAGTTGAGCAAGGTCGCTCCAGCACCGCCGGCCCAGCCGGTAACCCCAGCACCGGAGACCTCCCCCGATTCTCCCAAGCACATGCAGCCAGTTTTGGATCGGGACGGCTCTGTCCGGTACGTGACACGATAGAGCGAATATGAATCGGATTGCAGCGCTTGCGGTTTCAGTAGCAGCAGGATCTTTACTGGTTGCCCAAACAGAGCGCACCGCGCTGCGATCGGTGACTGCCGTCCGCCACTGGTCCCTCCCCGACGTGACCCGCGTCGCGGTGGAAGTTTCGGGCGAGTTCCACTTCACCACCGACCGGCTGCACGATCCCGAACGCGTCTATTTCGATATTCCGAACGCCAAATCTTCACTCGCCAACAGGCGTATTTACACCGAACAGGTAGACGATAAGTTCCTGCATCGCGTCCGCGTGGCGTTGACTCAGCCCACCGTTACCCGGGTCGTGCTCGACATCGCCGACCATACGGAGGCTGTCACGTCGCAGCTTTCGAATCCTGACCGGCTGATCATTGAGTTGCGCAAGGCGCCAGCCGGTACGCCGGTGACCATGGAAAAGCCGCCGGTCGTCCAGACGCCGCCCCCGGTTCCCGTGACGCTGCCGCTCAATGCCAAGGTGGAGGCCCCGAAACCGAATCCCCCAGCCCCGGTTGAACCGGAACCTAAACCGGCAGAACCGGCGCGAGCGCAACTCGGCAAAGTAGACCCATCCACGGCAGCACCTTCCGTTACCGAGATCGTAAAGGCTGCCAGCGCCATCGAAACGCCTCCCGCCCGGGCAACCCTGAACATGTCACCTCCGGCGGCACCATTTAAGGAAAACGAAGTTGCACGGGCCGCCAAACACGACTCACTGGGGGAGACTTCGCTTGTTCGCGCACTTGGTCTGAAGGTCACGCGCGTCGTCATCGATCCCGGTCATGGCGGCCACGACCAGGGGACGCAGGGCGCTAAGGGACTCCTCGAAAAAGATCTGGTCCTCGATGTCGCGAAGCGAGTCGGGAAGCTGATTGAAGACCGAATGGGCGCGGAAGTCATCTACACCCGCAGCGACGACACGTTCATTCCGCTGGAAGGCCGCACCGCCCTCGCGAACGATAAGCGCGCCGACCTTTTCCTGTCGATCCACGCGAATTCGTCGCCTGCATCGCGGATCTCGGGCGTCGAAACCTACTACCTCAACTTCACCGACATGAAGGATTCGCTGGACGTCGCTTCGCGCGAAAATGCCAGCTCGCAGAAGTCGATTTTCGAACTCCGCGACATCATCCAGAAGATTACACTTCACGATAAAGCAGAAGAATCCAAAGAGTTTGCAAATCGCCTGCAGAGCTCTCTATATGGATTCGAGGCGAAGAACTTCCCGGCCTCTCGCAATCGTGGCGTGAAGAAGGCGCCGTTCGTGGTGCTGATCGGCGCGACGATGCCCTCAGTGCTTGCCGAAATCGGATTCCTGAGCAACGCTCACGAAGAGATGCTGCTCAAGAAGACCGACTACCGCCAGAGGTTGGCGGAAGCGCTCTTCAAGGGCGTCTCGAAGTACGCCGAGAGCTTGAGTCACTTCCAGGTCGCCACTGCATCCAAGTGATGCAAGTTCTCGCTTTTCGTCACGTTCCCTTTGAGGGTGCGGGACTTATCGAATCCACCCTCGCCCGACGAGGCATCACGCTTGAGTACGTGGATTTGTACCGCCCCGACGCTCACGTGCCAGCCATCGATCAGGCAGCCGGATTGATCTTCCTCGGCGGGCCGATGTCCGTCAACGATCCCCTGCCCTTCCTCGATATCGAACGACGGCTGATCGCGAAAGCAATCGAACGCAAGCAGCCAGTTCTGGGAATCTGCCTGGGGTCTCAACTGATCGCCCAAACGTTGGGAGCGAAGGTCTACCGGCACGCCCAGAAAGAGATCGGCTGGTTCGAAATCCAGCTCACCGCCGATGGGGTGAGGGACCCGTTGTTGTGCGATTTGCCCGCCTCCCAGGCCGTTTTCCACTGGCATGGCGACACCTGGGACGTCCCGCAAGGCGCGACGCTGCTGGCCAGTTCAGCGATCTGCCCCCACCAGGCATTTCGCTTTGGATCAACAACTTATGGCATGCAATTTCATCCAGAAGTTACGCCCGGAATGATCGCAGACTGGTGTCTTCAGGACGAGAACTGCGGCGACGTCCGCGAATTGGAAGCTCCTATCGACGCGCACCGCGACGCCGAACGCCTCGCACAACTCGCAGAGGTGATTTTCGGCCGCTGGTGCGATCTTCTCCTGCACAGCCGTGCCGCAAGTTCTCCGGTTCCGGCAGTCTAAGTACCGTTGAATCAGCAGGCATGCCAAATGCATGCGGGACGGGATGCGTCTGCCCATAGTTTTGCTGCTCATCGCCGCGCCCGCGACCGCGCAACTGTTCACCTATGGCCTGAAGATCGGGGCGCCCCTTACCGACCCTTCCGGTAACGTCGCTACTTCCCGCTCGTACTCGGTCGGCCCCTCGGTGGAGTTCGCCCTTCCGAACCGATTCGCAGTCGAGGCTTCGGCAATCCTTCACCATTTCAGTAGCACCTCGCTGGTGGACGTCCAGAGTGACCCGCAGACCACCCCCACGATCGCGAGCCGCATTCGAGGAAATGCATGGGAGGTTCCATTCCTTGCAAAGCGATACTTTGGCCACCCTTCGGCTCGGGTTAACCCCTGTGCGGGGGCGGGGGTTGCCTTCCGCACGATCGGCTATCAGTTTGGCGGGACCACCCAATCCATCCTGTCGGGCACCAATCTGCTGGCGGTCCCGACGCCGCTGACCCCATCCACACACGCACCGGCTCCGGTGCCGGTACCGCGCTCGAGGCCGGATTTCGCATCCACGTGGGTCGCGTGTTGCTCCTTCCAGAAGTTCGCTACACCCACTGGGGACGCCGTACCGGCCTCAACCAGGAAGATGTGAGTATGAACCTGGGCTTCCGTTTCTAGGAATCCCCTATCAATTGCCCCCTCATTTCAGTTGGCCGGCTAGCCCTATTGGGGGTATTGCCCCGACATGTGCTTTGACAGACAATTAATTAATGGTGACGTACCAGCATGAGACTTCCGGCAAGGTTGTGCCGCCGGGAGAGCATGAGGGCGCGATCGTCGTAATCGAAGACCCCTTCATTCGCAGATACCTTCGCGACCTTCTGTCCCGCTATGGTTTCCGGGTAATTGGATCGGACGTGGCCGCCGCTACCGGGATGCTTCGCTCCGGTTCCGAGCACGTCAACCTCATCATCACCAACAAGCCGGCGGAGTTCCTCGAATACTGGGATCAGGTGCCGGTGCTGTATCTCTCCGCAATGCCTGACCCGGAGCTTGCCGCTCAGTTTTTGTACTGCCGAACCGTCAATAAGCCCTTCCGCCCCGAGCAACTGGTGGAGGCCGTGAGAGACCTGACCGCCACGTTGTAACATGGGGCCGTGGGCTTCTATCTTTGGTTCGATGAAGAACTGGCATGGGCACAGGGCACGTATGAATACCGGCCTATGGGCACAGCCGTCATCGCCCAATCCGATTTGTTCCGCCGCCGCGATTTCGACCCTCGCCGGAAACCTCCTCGCGCCGTCGAATATGCGGGCCAGTTCGCCTCCCTGGGCCATCTGAACCAGCAGTTGAAGCAACGCCGCACCCGCAATCCCAAACGATGAGCACCGAGTCCGGAAGCGTCGCCGTCCTTGCCGAGAAACCTTCGGTCGCGCGTGACATTGCCCGTGTTCTGGGAGCTCAAACCAAAGGCGACGGCTATCTGCATGGCAACGGCTACGTGGTCACATGGGCCATCGGGCACCTGGCAGCCCTCGCGCAGCCGCACGAGATCAATCCCGACTGGAAGCAGTGGCGACGTGACCGCCTGCCCATGCTCCCCCGTGAATGGCCGCTGGTCGTCTATGAAAAGACCAAGGATCAGTTCGAAGTCGTGCGCAAGATCATCACTTCGCCCCGCGTCTCCCGGATCGTCTGCGCGACGGACGCGGGCCGCGAAGGCGAGCTGATCTTCCGCTACATTTACGAAGCGGCGCATAGCTCGAAGCCGATCGAGCGCCTCTGGATTTCGTCGCTGACCCCGGAGGCCATCCAGAGAGGCTTCGATGCGCTCAAACCAGGCATCGAGTACGAGCCGCTGGCCGACGCTGCCCGTGGCCGCAGCCGCGCCGACTGGCTGGTGGGGATGAATCTTTCGCGCGCCTACTCCCTGGCGTACGGAGAGGATCTTTCGGTGGGCCGGGTGCAGACCCCAACCCTCGCGATGCTCGTGGATCGGGAAGTATCGATTCGCAAATTCGTGCCCGAAGATTATCGGGAAGTTGTCGCGACTTTCCACCCGGTTGGCACTGCTCAGTCCAATCAATATCAGGGCACGTGGTTCCGCGATCCTAAGGACGTGCAGAAATCCATGCGCCTGCCCGCCGATGGGAAAGAGGCGAAGGAGATCGCCGCCCGAGCCAACACCGGCGAAGCGGAGATCGAATCGATCGAGTCGCAAACCCAGCGCGCCGCGCCGCCTCAGCTCTATGACCTGACCGAGTTGCAGCGCCACGCCAATCGACTGTACGGGTACAGTGCGCAGAAGACGCTCGACCTCGCGCAGGCGCTGTACGAAAAGCACAAGCTGATCAGCTACCCGCGTACCGATAGCCGTCACCTTTCGAAGGACGTGGCGCAGACACTGCCACGGATTGTGAAGACGATTGCGGCGCCCTACCAGGAGAACCTCGCCCCAGGCACCGGCGAGCGGCCACTTGGCAAGCGGTTCATCGACGATACGAAGGTCACCGACCACCACGCCATCATTCCCACCGTCACGTCGCCAGATCGGGCTTCTCCGTCGCCCGAAGAGCGCAAGATCTACGACCTGATCTGTCGCCGCCTCCTGGAAGCGTGGCACGAAGATCATATCTGGTCAGTCACCACGGTGATCACGGCGATTCGCAACGCCACGATCATCGATCGCTATCACACCTCCGGCAGCGCCATCCAGCAAGTGGGGTGGAAGGTGCTGGAGATCGCGCCTCCGGCCAAACAGAAGAAGACGAAGGCGGGGGCGGAAGACACCGCTCAGGAACAGGTTCTGCCGCCGGGCCTTTTCCGGGGCCAAAAGCAGGACGTGGTCTACGTGCAGATTCTGGAAAAGAAGACGCGGCCTCCCAAGCGCTTTACTGAAGGCACGCTGCTGACAGCGATGGAGACGGCGGGAAAAGCGCTCGACGAAAAAGAGCTTTCCGACGCCATGAAAGAGACGGGGCTGGGCACTCCGGCGACGCGGGCGTCAATCATCGAAGTGCTGCTGAAGCGCGAATACATTATCCGTACCGGCAAGACTCTGGAGGCTACGGACAAAGGCATTCGCTTGATCGAAGTCGTACACCCCGAAGTGAAGAGTCCGATCATGACGGGCCAGTGGGAATCCTACCTGCATCGCATTCACCGCGGCACGGCACAGCTCACACCGTTTATGGAAGGCATCGAAAACTACGTGCGCGAAGTGGTCGGGAAGGTGAATCAAGTCCCTGCCCTGCCGCGTCAAAAGGCCTTCGCGAATTCGGCAGCCGCTGCGTCTTCTGCTCTTCTTCCTCCACGTCCTCAATCTTCCTCACCGGAAGCTTCACCTCTCCATTCTTCTCCGCCTCCCACTCCGCGCCTGCGCGACTTCTCGGCGAACCCTGCTTCTTCGCTCTCCGACCTACTCCACGAGTTCTTCGGCTTCCCTACTTTTCGTGCCAATCAGGAAGCCGTATGCCGCGCCGTGGTTGACGGCAAAGACGTCCTGCTGGTGATGCCAACAGGAGCGGGCAAATCGCTCTGTTACCAACTTCCGGGGCTTGCACGCGGCGGCACCACACTGGTCATCAGCCCGCTGATCGCGCTGATGGAAGATCAGGTGCGGAAGCTGCAGGAACGCAATTTCGCGGTGGAGCGCATCCACTCAGGCCGCGACCGCGCCTCCTCCCGGCAAGTCTGTATCGACTACCTGAACGGCAAGCTGCAATTTCTGTTCATCGCTCCGGAACGGCTCCGAGTCCCGGGCTTCCCCGAGATGCTGGCCAAGCGCAAGCCCAATCTGGTGGCGATCGACGAGGCGCATTGCATTTCGCAGTGGGGGCACGATTTCCGCCCCGACTATCGCATGCTGGGCCAATATCTGCCGACGCTGCGACCCGCGCCGGTGGTAGCACTCACTGCCACCGCTACGCCGCTGGTACAGGACGATATCGCCGAACAACTGGGCATCGTCACAGCGACTCGCTTCATTCACGGATTCCGCCGCGAGAATTTGGGGATCGAAGTTGTGGAAGTGGCGAAATCACAGCGGAAGAATCTGGCAGCGGAGATTCTGCAGGATGACGACAATCGCCCCGCCATCGTGTACGCACCGACTCGCGCCCAGACGGAGGAGCTGGCCTCTGAACTGCGCAAGCATTTCCCCTGCGCGCCGTATCACGCGGGTCTGGATACGCAGCGCCGCCAGCGCGTGCAGGATCAATTCCTGACCGGTGAAATCGAAGTGATGGTCGCCACGATTGCCTTCGGAATGGGAGTGGACAAACCGAACGTCCGCACCGTAATTCATACGGCACTGCCCGGCAGCATCGAGGCGTACTACCAGGAGATCGGTCGCGCCGGCCGCGACGGCGAGCCCAGCCGCACGATCCTGATGCACGCGTATGCCGACCGCCGTACGCACGACTTCTTCTTCGAACGCGACTATCCGGACCCGAGTGTCCTCGAAGCCATCTTCGCGCGGCTTACCAACGAACCGCAGGAGAAAGAGGCGTTACAACGCCGCACACGAATGGACGCCGACACTTTCGATAAGGCGCTGGAGAAACTTTGGATCCACGGCGGCGCCCTCGTCGATTACGCCGAAAATGTCAGCCGGGGCCACGATCATTGGCGACCGGCTTACGCGGCACAAAGCGATCAGAAGCAGAAGCAGCTCGAAATGATGCTGCATTACGCCGAGGGTAGCGAGTGCCGCATGGCGGCTCTGGTACGACACTTCGGCGACCTGGCGGATAGCCGCAAACCCTGTGGCATTTGCGATTTCTGCGCTCCCGATAAGTGCATCGCACAAAAATTCCGCGCGCTCTCCCGCGACGAGCAGGTTGCCCTCGACCGTGTTATCGAAAGCCTGAAGGAGTCCGGCCCGACGACTACCGGCCGCCTACACACGGCACTCTTCCCAAATGCTGAAATCGGGCGGACGACCTTCGAAGAGCTACTGGGAGGCATGGCACGCGCCGGGTTGGTACGGCTTCAGGAAGCAGTGTTTGAGAAAGATGGCAAAAGCATCCCGTATCTCAAGATCATGCTAGTGCCCGACAAACCCCGGGATTCAGAAGTTTTGATGCGAGATGAGTCAGCCACCAGGTCAGTCAGTAAGAAACGTAAGAAGAAGGGCCGCCGAGTAACCACGAGTCCCGAAAAACCGTCCAAGAAATCAAGGGATACGACTGTTTTAGCGGTTCCGCGCCCGCCAGCCCCCACAGATGGAAAAACCGAGGACGCTTTGAGAGCGTGGCGCATGGCTGAAGCAAAGCGCCGGGGAGTTCCGGCGTTCCGGATATTCAGCGACCAGACCTTAAAAGCAGTTGCGGCCAAGCGTCCGGCCACCGCGGCTGAGTTGCTCGCGATCCCGGGAATCGGGATCGGTACGGTGGAGAAGTACGGGGCTCAGCTTTACCGGATCTTGCATGAAAAACGTGACTAGGTTACCTCTCGTTTCCGATCGACTTAGCTGAATAACTTTATGCGCAGAATTCTGATCACTACCGCTCTGCTGGGCCTCTCGCTCAGTGTCTTTGTGACTGTACGAGCTGCCGATACCCCGGCCGCCAAAGGCAAAGCAGCTACCAAGGGCGGCGTGCCCGCTCTGGCGGGCTACGGCAACTCTGACTCCATCACACAGGAAGAGCTAAAAATCTACCTGTATTTCCTGGCCTCCGATCAGCTCGAAGGGCGCAATCTGCCCTCGCGCGGCTTCGACACGGCGGCGCTCTTCGTCGCCACTCACCTGGCGGAGTGGGGCCTGAAACCGGGCGGCAGCGCCACCGGCACGAACGGGCCTCTGCAGCCTTACCTGATGCCTTTCGAGTTGGTAAGCAAACAGGTGAACGCCGAGGAGAGCAAAGCCTCCGTGACGGCGCCGGGCGGGGGACGTGGCGGCAGAGGCGGTGGCGGCGGTGGCGGCGCCAGAGGTGGAGCGAACGCCGGTCCACAAACCACGGAACTCGCGTACACCAAAGATTGGAGCGTCGTCGCCGGCGGACGCGGCGCCCCGCCGCTCGAGGCCCTCGACATTACCGGGAACCTGGTTTTCGCGGGCAACGGCTACGTCATCAATAAGGGCAACATCAACCCCTACCAGGGCATCGATGTGAAGGGCAAGATTATCGTGGTCGCCGGGCTGCCCGCCGAACTCGCGGCGCGACTGGCGGGCGCGGGTCGCGGTGGACGCGGCCGTGGCGGTGCAGCCGCACCTGCGGCAGGTGCGGCAACTCCTGCGGCTCCGGATGGCCAACCGGCGGCGGCAGCGAATGCCGGCGGAGGACGCGGCGCGGCAGTCAATCCCCTCGGTGAAACGTGCAAAGACTTCCTCACACCGGAAGAGTATGGTGCGAAGAACGGCGCACTGGCGGTTGTGACGGTCGCGAACTTCCAACAGTTGACGGCGATGGCCAATCCCAACGCCGGCGGTTTCGGCGGCTTTGGTGGGGGCGGTGGCGGTGGACGTGCCGGATTGAACGGACCGAATTACACAGTGCCGAAACTGCAGCAGCCTCCCGCTTGTGCGACTATTCCGGCCATTACGGCCGGACTCAGCATGACGAATGCGATCTTCAACAACGAGAAGATGAGCGCTTCGCAAATCTTCTATGCGGCGGGCAATAACGCCAAACAGGATTCGTTCGAGCTGGCCGCCGAGAAGAAACTCAGTGTCAAGGTCGCCGTAAACACGACCAAGAATCATGCGGAGAACGTAGTCGCGATGCTCGAGGGCAGCGACCCGGTGCTGAAGAACGAATACGTCGTAATGAGCGCGCACCTCGACCATATCGGCCTGGCCGCTCCGCTTCCCGATGGCCACAACGTGAACAACGGCGCCGATGATGACGGGTCCGGTTCCGCGGGCCTGCTCTCGGTCGCCCGCGCATACGCCGAAGGCGCTGCCAAGGGAATTCGTCCGAAGCGCAGCGTGATCTTCCTGTGGAACGCCGGGGAGGAAAAGGGCCTGTGGGGTTCGCAATACTTCGCCGAGTATCCGCCAGTGGACATCACGAAGGTTGTAGCGGATCTGAACATGGATATGATCGGTCGCACCAAGGGCGACGGATTCAGCGATCCGGACCGTACACACGTGCTGGTGAAACCAGGCGAAGTCCTGATCGTGGGTCCGAGCATCAGCAGCGACGACATGGAGAAGACCATCGAGACGGTGAACAGTGCGTATCAGAAGATGGATCTCAACCACTTCTACGACACCACGGCGCCCGACGCAACGCACGATAACCTGGGCCCGCAACCGAATGGACAGCGCGTTTACTATCGAAGCGATCACTACAACTTCGCGAAAGTGGGCATTCCGGTGGCGTTCTTCACGACTGGATTGCATCCGGATTATCACCGCGCCACCGACACGCCAGACAAGATCGACTATAAAGCTATGCAAGTGATTTCTAAAACGGTCTCGGCGGTGGGCTGGGTGCTGGCGACGCAAGCCGGCCGCCCGCAGTTGAAGTCCAACCTTCCGGAGCAACTGCTCAAGGATATGAAGACGGTCAAGGAACAAGGCTGGGGCAAACTGACGCCCGTCATGGCTCCCCTTCCCGGCATGCCTTTCTAAGGACAGACGTATTGCAGTTCAGGCGGCGTTCCCTTGGGGGGACGCCGCTTTGTTTTTGGCGCAGATGATATAAGATGGCCGAGTGAAAGAGACTACGAATTCCGCATCGCTCATGTCGGAATCGGCGCATCGATTTCTTGCCTCGCTCACTCCCGAGCAAAAGTCCAAGGCAACGTTCCCGCTGGACGACCCGGAGCGCGTTCGCTGGTTCTACGTACCGATCGAACGCAAGGGTCTCCCGATCCGCGAAATGAGTCCGCACCAGAAGCATCTCGCCAGTGCGTTGCTCAGCGCGGGGCTCAGCCAGACGGGCTACATCAAGGCCGTCACGATCATGAGCCTGGAAGACGTGCTGCGCGAATTGGAAAAGGACAGCGGCGAGCGCCGCAATCCCGAGAAATATTACTTCTCGATCTTCGGCACGCCGACCGATACGGGCACCTGGGGCTATCGCGTGGAGGGCCATCACGTCAGCCAGAATTACACCGTCGCGAACGGACATGTCGTGGATGCGCCGAGTTTCTTCGGCGCGAATCCCGCTGAAGTTCGGCTGGGACCGCGTGCCGGCTTGCGTGTGCTGTCGGCGGAAGAGGATCTGGGTCGCGAGGTGATCGCCTCACTGGATGCCGAGCAGCGAAAGGTGGCGATCGTGGATGCCGAAGCATATCGCGACATCCTGACGACCAACAGCCGCAAGGCGGCGCTGAGCGGTCAGCCGAACGGCCTCTTCGCCGAGACGATGAACTCGAAGCAATTCGATCATCTGACCGCGCTGATGATGGAGTACGCTCACAATCTGCCGGCGCAAGTGGCGGCGATCCGCGAAGAGCAGATTAAGAGGGCAGGCACGAACATTTACTTCGCCTGGGCGGGTGGCGTGAATAGGGGCGATCCGCACTACTACCGCATTCAGACTCCGGGGTTCCTGATCGAATACGATTGCACGCAGGACAACGCCAACCACATCCATTCGGTCTGGCGCGATTTCCACGGCGACTTCGGCGAAGACCTGCTAAAACAGCACTACCACGCAAGTCACCATCAGCACTCCTAACGGATCACCAATACTCAATGGTCCGCCGCTGTTCTTCTGGAATGCCCTCCACAATCTTCAATACCCAATTGCCCTGCGCATCGTATTCGTAACGGAAGCGGCTCTCGGACCGGTTCACGCTCTCCGAACCGGGACGAATCGACAATTCGCCATCTTCGCTTTGCCCAAGTTCCCGTCCTTCGCTCACTAAGATTTCGAGAATCGGATCGCCATGCGCGTTATAGGTCGTACTTCTGACGTCGCTGCCAACCGGTCCGATCCGCGCCCGGGATTCAATGCGCCGCCCGTGCCCGTCGTATCGATACGTGCGCCCAAACTCAAAGCAAGCGCGAATCGCGTCGAGTTGCGCCGGACCTGCCGCGGCGATCAGCTCCGGGGGCAGTCCCGCGTCAAAGGTTCTCAGGACCTCCTCGAACAGTTGGCCGGCCGGGTCATACCGTAGTTCCGCGCAGCTGACGACTTCGCCAGTCGCGTTCTGGAATACGACGTCAACTACTTGTCCGGCATCGCTGTAGCGTGTCGTGAATTGCGTCGCACCGCGCACTGAGTATCCGCTGTCCGATCCGTCCAGCGACCAAAAGTACACGGCGTCGCGATGCTGCGGAACGATTTGAATGAAGGTCGTCTTTTTATGGACATCATGCTCGTAATCGTGGGCCTCGACGATCCGTTCAGAATGCCCCGGCGACCGGTCGACGACGCGCAGCAAACGTCCAAACGGATCGTATTCGTAAACCTGCAGGCCCGCCAACTCGCCGCCACTTTCGCTGCGCACCCGCAGTATCCGCCCTCGGGCGTCGTAGTCCGAACTGCTGATCAATTCCGAGCCATCCGGATTCAGGAACGTCTGCCTGGACAGCTGTCCGTCCGGACGGAACTCCAGAAATCTTTGTTCCATCCGGCACGAGCGCACGTCGCCCCGCAAGCAATTCCGTTCCTTTTCCGTCATAGGCAAACTCTCACGGCGCGGCGATCGATCTCCCCGCCGATTTGATCGAGCACGTCGCGGGCGATCGTTCGCTGTGCCTCCTCAAATAGTTCCCGCTCCTCCACACGAATATGCCGGGATAACAGCTCGCAGAACTCCTCCAGGAGTTCCTTCGATGGCGCTACTCGCAGCCGCTCAACCAAGCCCTCGAGCGCGCGGTGCTCTTCCTTCAAGCGATCGACTAAGGCAGTCGCCGTACAGAGTGGGAACAGCACCTGCTCTTCGATCTCGAAGTGATTGATCAGTTCGATTTCGTAACGATCGATAATGCGCTGGGCAAGGGTGGGCACGTCGCCGCCGCTTGCCAGTGCCTTGGTCGTCAGGACGCAGAGTGCGAGCCCATTGTGATGCTGATGGGAGAGGGGAATCAGACTGGAATCGCGCAACATAAAAGAGAAAGGGAGCCTGACCCATCAGGTCAGGCTCCCTAAATTCAATCGAAGCAGGATCGGCTTACTTCGTAGGCTCGGCGACAATACCGCCGCTGCTCTTACCCTTCTTCTCCGCCTTTTCCTTCCTGGTGGCTACCGTCTTGTTGAACCAGTCGTCGGCGATCTTGATCTGCTTCTCGTACTCTTCCTTGCTCGTTGCCAGATCGGCGCGCTCGCGGACCAGAAGGTTCTCGTACGCCATCGCGTCATCGTAGTCGGGACGCAGAGACAACGACTTGTCGAGAGCCGCCAGACCCGCATCCACGATCGGCATATATTTCGCCGTCAACTCTTCCTTAACTTTCTTATCCTTGATCGGTCCCGGATCTTCCTGCTTCATACCGAGCGCGGCTTTCGCCTTGCCCAGTTCGGGATACCATTGCGACCAGGCAATGAAACCGAGACTGTAATACGCCTCGGCATTGTTCGGATCGACGGCGATCAACTTCTGATACCACTGCTTCGCATCGTCCCACTTGGTTTGATTCAGGTACAACGAGGCGATCGAAGCGATCGCGATCTTATCCGTGGGCTCCTTCTCGAGCACCTTCATGAACTGGTCATGGGCAGCCTGCGCCATCTGGGTGTTCTCGGGTGAGACGGCACCCGGAATATACTGCTGCATGTACGCAGTAGCCAGGTACAACCGGGCAACGGCGAAGTCCGGCTGTAGTTCGACGGCGATCTTGAAGTGCTCCACGGCTTCTGCGTATTGAGCACTCTTGAATGCCTGCACGCCCTTATTGAGCTGATCGCGCGATTTCAGTTGCGTGCAGCCGGCGCTCAACAGCGCCAACCCGGCGATACCGATTGCCAGAGTCCAATTCCGCATGGTTATTGCCCTGCCTCCACTTTGGCGGTCATCAGGCCAACCTTGTCGATGCCCGCGCCGTGAGCGATGTCGATCGCCCGCGCCACATACTGAAACTCGATCGAAGGATCGCCCTTGATGAAGACCACGCGCTCAGCGCGGGTCTTGAAGATATCCGCAAGACGAGGACCTAACTTGGCCTCATCGGTCGGATCCTGGTTGATCATCAAATTGTGGTTGGCGTCGATCACGACCACCACTGTGCGTTCATCCGCCTTGGTGGGCGGTTGGCCCGGGGGCGGCGGCTGCGGAACCAGCGCTTCCAATCCTCGCGGTGTCAGTGGCGTAATGACCATGAAGATAATGATCAGCACCAGCAACACGTCGATCATGGGCGTCATGTTGATGTCGGATTTCGGACCACCTGATGCGCCGACTGCCATTCCCATAATGATTGCTCCTTAATGAAACGTGCGCTTACTGCGCTGGGGTTGCGGGGGCAGCAGT
>Ga0105237_10004502_pt1 | contig 16105 bp, 12 predicted proteins | sample KBSC24metaG_FD_81520 | JGI IMG/M metagenome (GOLD analysis project Ga0105237, IMG submission 81520) | Corn rhizosphere microbial communities from Kellogg Biological Station, Michigan, USA - KBS C2-4 metaG | ecosystem: Host-associated > Plants > Roots > Rhizosphere > Soil | place: Michigan, USA... | reverse complement strand
TGTTTTATGTCTTTAATCAATTCGATAAGGCCCATTATCCTGGCAAGCGGGGCTCTTACTATATGAGATTGCATCCATGAGATTTCTCGTAGTTTTTCATTTTGAGTCTCGATCGCTTTTATGTAATTCAGCCTTTCAGTAACATCAATTGCTAAAATGACCATGGCATTTCTGCCTCTATATTGAATAATGTTACTTTGAATGTCGACCTGGATGATCTCTCCATTTCTTTTTCTATGTATGAAATTACCCTGGCAAATTAACTGCTCCTGTCCATAACATAGTTTAAGTGCCTTTTCCATTTTGGGCATTTCCGATACAGGCCTGATATCCCGGATAGTCATTGATAAAAACTCCTCGTGACTATATCCATAATGTTTTATGGCTGCATTGTTGACATTCAAAAAATAAAGTGTCTCAAGGTCAAATACCCACATTGGTTGGGGGCTCATATGAAACAATTCGCTGTATTTTTTCTCCGATTCCTCAAGAGCTGAAACTACCTTTTTACGCTCGGTGCTGTATAAAATACTTTTGTATAAAGAAATCGCGGTCAACTCTTCTTTAAGAAGGTAATCCGAAACACCTAGTGAAAGAGAGTTTACGCCAAAATCGAAGTCGGAATACCCGGTTAAAACTATTACAGGAGTATTGGGGCAAGAAGCTACCATTTCCTTGATAAGCGGAGTGCCGGTTTTATCAGGCAATGAAAGATCCAGGAGTACAACATCAAACTCACTGCAGTCTCCAGACAAAATAAGTTTTGCTTCTTTAAAAGTTTTTGCATGAGTCAATATCCCAATTCCGATCTGCTCGATTAAAAACTCCTCGACCAAAGCGAAATCACCAGGATTATCCTCTACTACCAAAATCTTATATTTTCTGCGGTCAGTTTCCATCTTCTCGATTTTTATCATGCTCCAATGCGCGCTTTGAACGAGCAGCACTTCACGGGTATGATAGATTAATTATTAAAGAAGCTGGGTCTTAATACCTTCCTGGTATTCACTTCGGCAACAACACGCTTCATCTCTAAATCGATGGCGGACGTTAGCGGCTGATTGCAACAAGCGCAGGTATGTGACGCCAGAAGATTTTCAATGTTAAGCGGAATTTTAACTTCTTCGTTACGATGGTAGATTGACACCTCGCATTGAATGTTCATGCAGTACAGGTAATAAAGTGTAAATGACTTTTTCATGTTCTTTTGATTTTATATATCAAAGTTGTTGAATATGATATCCGTAGCCCATAGATGCAAATAGGAAAGCTTTGTAGTAGTTTGGTTGACAGAAATCGCGCTCATAAATACTTTCCATCAGCAAGCTGTCATTTAGCCCGTTTTAGAGGATATTACGGTGGTTTGTAATATAATTTGTCTGGCACTTATGTACTCGTTCCTCTTGATTACGAAAAAAACCAGGCAGTATGATAACAACTGTTTGATAGAGGCTAACACCGTTTCTCACATTTTCACAAAGCGGGATTCACCTGCCAGGCTATTGTCTTTATTGCTGGTCACCCTGATAAAGTAGTAACCGGGTAACGGGTTAACGATGCTATAGTGCCAGTCAGGCTGGGTTGATATGGCCTGCTTGATCAGCAAGCCAAAAGTATTGGTGATCCGGATGGTATAAGTTGATCCTGTGTTGTCGTGAACCTTCACCGCAAAATAACTTTGAACCTCCACGCCCCGAACGAAGCAGTATCCGTTTTATCGATATGAAGCGCGTAATTTCCGTTCCGAATATTTATAGAGTCTTTTTTGTAGGAATCTTTTAGCCAAATGCCCATGCCCTCCGGCATTTTATTTTGATAGCTTAACTGCAAAATAAAATCATCACTATTCTTTGTTTCGATGTTCAACCTGATACCCATTCCGGAATAAAATGGTAGCTTTTGAATGGCGCAATTAACGCCGTCCTGGCTTATACTCGAGAGGCTCCCGCCCCCAAACCCCTGCAAATAGCAGGCATCTTCCCTCATTAAATAAGCAGGTGACGCTTTATGATTAAAATAAAGCAGCGTTTCATCAACCACTGCTGAATCTTGCAGTAACTTGATTTTAAAACTGCCGCTGTCGGAGATCGTGTCGCGTGCACTAACGGACGTGTTACTAAGTTTTATTTTTGTGCCCGGTGCCGATGTATTAACTGTTTCTTTTTGACAAGATTGAAATAAGGCAACCAGGAGCATGGAAAATAGAATTTTTTTCATGACGTTTAGATTTAACATATCAAAAGTGTTAAATACAAAACTCGTCAGATATAAGCGATTTTATGAAAACGGTGTAGTTGTTTGATTGACAATCAAACTATTATACCAACTTTTGGGTAATGGCATAAGTGGTCAATTCCGCATTGTTCTTAAGTCGCATTTTTTCAAGGATACGGGCTCGATAGGTGCTTATGGTGGGTGTACTCAGGCAAAGCATTTCTGCGATCTCTGACACTGTTTTCCCTGATGCGATCAGAAGCAATGTTTGATATTCCCGGTCTGATAATAATTCGTGGGGCTCTTTGGTAGAATTTTCATCCAGCATTTCAAGGAATTTTTCTGAGAGTGCTTGTGACACATACTTTTTCCCATCCATAATTTTATTAATCGCTTTAACTAGTTCCATATCCGCAGCTTCTTTAGAAAGGTAGCCTGAGGCGCCTATTTTCAATGCTCTGAGCGCGATTTGTTCTTCGCTATGAAAGCTGAACATCAAAACAGGCACCTTTGATTTTTCGGCTTTGATCTGCTTCAAGATATCCAGCCCACTTCTGCCCGGGAGATCGATATCGAGAATTAAAATATCCCAATCTTTTTCTTTCAGTTTTTGAAACACCTCAGCATAATTTACTGCCTCGCCAAATTCTACGGCCGGAAATTCACTGTTACAGATCTGTTTAACCCCGATCCTTATCGCTGAATGATCATCAGCTATTAATATTTTCTTTCCCATCGATGTTTAATGTAAGTTGTACCACTGTTCCTTTATCAATAGGGCTGCTAATATTCAGTTCCGCCCCGATAAGATTAGCCCGTTCCTTTATATTTAATAAACCCATTGATAAGGGATTATGCAAAGTAGCCGCTTTAATCCCCTTCCCATTGTCAGTTATATTTATCATCAAGATTCCATTTTTATTCTCAATCCGAATATTTACCATAGATGCTTCTGCGTGTTTGGTGATATTAGTCAGTGCTTCCTGGCAAATGCGAAAAATGTTGATCTCAAGTGTTTTATTAATTACAGGCTGATCGATATCTACGTAAATACGGCTGGCAATCCCTGTTTTCCGTCCGAATTCACTAACAAGCCATTCTATGGCGGCGAACAGGCCGAGTTTATCAATTAAAACAGGCCGCAGTTCATTTGCTATTTGCCTGAGGGATTGTATACTCTGATTTACATCGGCAACCAGGGTGTCAATTACGAGTTCCATATCACCACGATCACCAGTAAACTTTTTCAAGGATGAAAGTGACATTTTAAGTCCAGATAACTGCTGCCCAAACTCATCGTGTATCTCACGTGCAATGCGCGAGCGCTCATCTTCAATTGTGTTGTTTATCTGCTTTGCAAAGCTCCTCGCACGCCTTTCAGATATTCCGAGCTCCAAAATTATTCTTTTGCGTTCGGTGCTATAGACAATGCTTTTATAAAGAGATAAAGCTGTTAATTCATCCTTTAAAATATAATCTGATATACCTAATGACAACGATTTGACTCCAAATGTGAGATCGCTATAACCAATAAGAACGATCACGAGTGCATTCGAACTTATTTCAACTATTTCCTTTATCAGTGGTATTCCTGTTTTATCCGGTAAGGAAAGATCAAGCAAAACAATATCAAATGACTTTTTTTCGTCCGTTAAAATCTCACGCGCCTCTCTGTAATTGATGGCATGAGAAATTGCCGGCGCTTCTATTTGCTCCAACAGAAACTCCTCAACCAGGGCAAAATCTCCCGGGTTATCTTCAATTACCAAAATAGCATGTTCACCTTTGTTAGGCATGGCCCATTTATTTAACCGGTATTGAAACGATGTTAATCCAAAAATCCTCGATTTTGGTTATAGCCTGCATAAAATCTGAGACATCTATTGGTTTCGTTATGTAGCAATTAACATGATTTTTATAGCATTGCAGAATGTCTTTTTCAGACGATGAAGTGGTTAACATAATAACCGGTATGCTTTTAAATTTTTCGCTGTTTTTTATATATAATAACACCTCGTGGCCGCTTACTTTGGGCAGGTTAATGTCCAACAGAACAAGATTCGGCATATCATCCTTATTCGTAATGGCCTCAAAAAAATTGATTGCTTCTTTTCCGTCCCGGATCGCCGTTAGCTTATTAACTATTTTACTATCCTCAAAGGCCTCAGTTGTCAGCAAAATATCACCTTCGTTATCCTCGATCAATAAAATATTTATTCCGCTCATGATCTATTGATTTTTAATTAATGTAAAATAAAACGTACTCCCCTTACCCTCTTCAGACTTTACCCAAATTTTACCGCCAAGGTTTTCAATTATCTTTTTTGTAATTGCCAGCCCCATGCCAGTTCCTGAATATTGCTCCTTATTATGCAAGCGCTGGAAAATGATAAATATCTTATCAAAAAACTCTGGCGCGATACCTATTCCATTGTCTTTCACGGCAAATTGATAATGTGTTTTACCATCCTTGCATGTGATGGTAATAATGGGTGCCCGGTCCTCGCTATGATATTTTAAGCTGTTGCCGATCAGGTTTTGAAAAACCTGCCTCAAAGGTGTTTTATAAGTATGGATTGAGGGTAAATTTTCAAAGCTGATCGTAGCGTTAAGTTCGTCTATCTGCCTGCGGTAAAGTGCAAGTATTTCATTAAGCAATTTATTGAAATCAACTTCCTCCAAGTCTTCTTCACCCCTCCCCACACGCGAAAAATCAAGCAGGTCAAGAATGATCTGTCGCATGCGCTTAGCGCCGTCAACTGCAAAATGAATGTATTGCCTTCCTTTGTCATCTACGACATCGCCATATTTTTTTTCCAGCTGGGTCAAAAAGCTGGTTACCATTCGCAATGGCTCCTGTAGGTCATGCGAGGCTACGTAAGCAAATTGTTCCAGCTCGGCGTTAGATATAGCCAATTCTTTAGTTTGCTTTTGCAGGTTGGCATTCAACTCCCGCAAAAGTGTCTCTGATAACTTTCGGTCACTCACGTCTTTGAAATAAACCGACAACCCTGTTCCCGAAGGATAGGCACTTATCTCATACCACCTGTTCAAAGGCGGAAAATAGTCCACAAAATGAACAGATTGATTTGCATTAATTGCCTCATGATATTTTTTATAAGATTCAGAACCCACCGAATCAGAAAATACGTCCCACAGGTTTTGGTTTAATATTTTTTCCCTGTCGGTCATTAAAACCTGTGCGGCCTTATTATTCCAGTAGGTTACTACCCAATTCTTATCGACGGCAAAAAAAGCATCGTCAATGCTCTCCAGTATGGTATTTCGTTCTTCAAGGGCTTCTATACCTGCAATTTCAGCCCTTTTACGCGCATCAATATCCTGGAAACTTCCGTATAACCTCGAGCATTTTCCATCTGAAAACTCAGATTCGATAATAACACGCACCCATTTTATATTGCCCTTCGCTGTAACGATTTGCAGTTCCACATCGCCAGGGGTGCCATTTATAACGGCATCTTCCATCGCTTTAACAATAGCGTCCCGGTTTTCACCCTCTTTATAAAAATTTGTACCGTCTTCGATACTAATTTCTATCCCGGCGCCCAATTCATGGATTTCCCTGGTCATGTCTGACCAATAGATCGTTCTCTTTTCCAGGTCAACTTCCCAGCCCCCTATGTGTGCAAGGGTTGTAGCTTTATTTAGCAGATCCTGCAACTCCTTTTTATCAGTAATATCCCTGGCTACACAAAATAATAAGCTTTCATCAGAAGCTTCCGTAGCTGTCCATGCCAGACTTCTTATTTTTCCCGATTTAGTAACATAACGGTTCTCAAAATGTAACGAGGGCCTCCCACCAAATACATGTTTCACTTCGGTAGCCGTCGATACCCTGTCGTCAGGATGAACAAACTCAACATAAGGCCTTGCCAGTAGTTCTTCCTCGGTATATTCAAGCAATCTGGACATTGATGGATTGACCTTCTTAAAATATCCGTCAACACCGACGATGCAGATAATGTCGGGCGCAAAATTGAATACCTGGTAAAGTTCCTGTTCTAATTGTTTGCGTTTTATCTCGGCCCCTAAATAATCACTAATACTTTCAATCAATTTATTAAAACCGGTTATTTGCTTTTCATCTCTGTCCAGGCCGAGCAGCAACGCACCTACAATTTCATTATTATGCTTTATGGGTATTCCATGCAAGGTTTTCAGCCCGGCTTTTTTTGCAGCCCCACGACGCAAAAACTGTTTGTTTTCATCAACATCTGGCCAAAACTGTATTGCTTGAGTTTCCCATACAATCCCGGGCAAGCCCTGACCCTTTACAAAACTTTTCATCTTGTGACTTTCTTCATAAAAGGTCCGCATCCCCGCAGTTTTTGGGAACACGCCAGCCCGGCTAATTCTGTTTTTATCAACGCCGATCAACCAGGCCTCAGCCATACTGAAATTTCCAAAATCGACCAGCAGTTCCAAAACCTTGCTAAGCAGGTCGCTCAGCTCATTTTTTTCGTTAAAAATGATGCTTATCTCTGAGAGCAAAGCTTTCCGAAGCTCATCGTTTTTGCGTGCAGTAATATCCCTGATAAACATGGAAGCCCCGTCGCGGGCAGGAAAAATGCGATTTTCGGTCCATAAATTAAGCGGCGTGTAATAATCTTCATTAGTTACAGGTATCTTTTCTTTTAACGCTCTCTTTATTGACTTATAGGTTTCCGTTTCAATAACCCCGGGGAAAATTTCCAAAATAGTCTTACCCAAAATGGATGATATAGGTACGCCAAAAATCCCCTCAAGCCGTGTGTTTCCATAGGTATAACGCATATTTCCGTCCATTGCCAGAAAACCGTCTGTTATACTTTCGAGGATATCCTCTATCTGCGCGTTTTTTTTACTAATTTCCGCTTCGGCGATCTCTTCTTTTTTTGCCTCCGCCAGTCTCCGTTCAGTTACATCGCGAGTGACTTTAGCAAAGCCCAGTAACTTTTTATCCTCATCATAAAGCGGTGTAAATACTACGTCGGCCCAAAATGTTGATCCGTCTTTTCTAACCCGCAATCCCTCACTTTCGTAAGAGCCTTTCTTTAAAGCTTGTGATAAGTTGTGTTGGGGTTCACTTTTTGCGTTGTCGGCTTCGGTATAAAACACAGACATGTGCTCTCCGATGATTTCTTTTTCTTTATATCCCTTGATTTGCTCAGCGCCTTTGTTCCAGCTAATGATATTGCCTTGTGGATCAAGCATAAAAATTGCATAGTCTTTTACACTTGTTACCAGCAGGTTTAAAAGTTTTGCGTCAATGCTTTGCTTCAATCCAGACTTTTTCATATTTCGCAAAATTACTGAAGCCTGTTCCTGATCAATTTAAAATCCGGAAAAGGTAGTTTAGTTATAAAATCCCCTGCCAAAATTGTTATCGTATGCCTTAGCAGTTAATGAGGAGAAATTCACTGATAAAGGTTAATATATATATTGCAATCCACAACCCGTGTTTTCACGGTATTTTTTAGTTAATTTAAGAACACTGCTGCTTTCATGAGAATTAAAATGTGACAAGGTCGGCTTAGGTTACAACTATTGGTTGTTTAAATGTACGCAGAAATTACTTGCACAAAGTCAAGTTTCATGTGTAAAATTTATGAAATCAATTTTTTTAAGTCTTAGAGCAGATGAACGCCCCCTTTTTTTGGAATTTGACGAATAAAACAGGTTTTTTTGTACTTTGATATTGCTTTCGCGGTAAGGAATGGATTAATTTCATTGATCCCTTGTGAAGGGGGCAAAGTATATCAATGCTGTTCGCTTTTTGCTCACTTATATTTTTGTTTTTAGCTTTTGCCCAAACAAGTTTGGCAACCTACAAACAAAAATACCCGCTATCGCGGGCATTGATATATTTTGCGGTGAGGGAGGGATTCGAACCCTCGGTACAGTTTCCCGTACGTCAGTTTAGCAAACTGATCCTTTCGGCCTCTCAGGCACCTCACCAGTATTAAAAAGAAAATCCCTTTTTTGGGATTGCAAATATAGCAATTCGGCTTAGCCGTCAAAAAAAAATATTCAGTTAAATGGTCGATTGAGGTAAGTGATTGATTTAGTTAAACTTAATATAATTGGATCAACCCGCCCTGACCTTAATAATCTATCCGCACATGGTAAATACTCATCAGCATCCGCTTGAATATCACTTTGATGCTTTCGATGTCTTTCAGGGTTATATCGCTGTCTTTCAATTGATCCTGGTTCAGTTTATATTTTACAATCCGGTCAACCAGGTCGCTTATTGATTTTTCGTCAGGTTCACGTAACGAGCGTGATGCAGCTTCAACGGAGTCGGCCAGCATCAGTACACCCTGTTCTTTTGAGAAAGGTATCGGCCCGGGATAGCGGAAAATGTTTTCGTTTACAAATTTCTCCGGGTAGTTTTTAAGGAACGACTGGTAAAAATAATCTACCCTGGTATTGCCGTGATGCGTCCGGATAAAATCAACGATGATCTCGGGCAAATTAGCCTTACGCGCCATCTCAATACCCGTGCTCACATGCCTGATGATGATCTGCGCGCTCTCCTCGTATGATAGCTTATCATGCGGATTAAAGCCGGCGCTTTGATTCTCAATAAAATACAAAGGGTTCTCCAGTTTACCGATATCATGATATAAAGCCCCTGCCCTCACCAAAAGCGCGTTACCTCCGATATTGTATATCGCGTTCTCGGCCAAATTAGCTACCTGCAACGAATGCTGAAAAGTCCCGGGGGCGGTAAAAGCCAGTTCGCGCAGCAATGGCGCATTGGTATTGGTCAGTTCGATCAGCGTAATATCCGATGTAATAGCAAATATTTTTTCGAACAGGTAAATCAGCGGGTAAGCCAGCAGTGTCAATAAAACGCTCACCACAAATGGTACAAAATCCATCCAGTCGATATTTACCAGACTGCCTTCCCTGATAAATGATATACCCAGGAACGCCAGGAAATAACCGAATGTAATGATCAATGCAGAGATCAGGAACTGCTCCCGCCTGATCAGGTTTTTGATGCTGTAGATGGATACCATACCAGCCGTGATCTCAAAATAGGCAAATTCGAAACTGTTCGGCACAAAAAACCCGGCTACCAGGATCACCAGGATATGAATATTGAGCGCCAAACGGGTATCAAACAGTATCCTGATAATGATCGGGACTATACAATAAGGTATATAATACAGGTTCGGTAATTGCAGCTTGATAGCCAGCGATAAACAAGCCAGCATAGCGGTTACAACCAGTAATATTAAACAAACGAGCCGGTTATCTTCGTAGATGTCTCTCCTGAATAGATAAAGGAACACCACCAGCAGGCAGATCACGATGGAAACCAGCAGGAACTGGCCCAATAAAACCAAATTCCGGTCGCCGTTAACCCTGGCATTGTCTTCAAAAGCCTTTTTAAATGATTCCAGTTTCTGGTAAACCACATCGTTGATCACAGAGCCTTTTGCCACGATAACCTCACCCTTTGCTACCATGCCGCGTGTTTGCGACAAGCCATCCAAAACTTCCTTCTCAAGCCTGGAGGTGAGCTTATCATCATATTTAAGATTATTTTGAAGCCGGTTTTGCAGCAGGTCCAACAAGAAGCTTTTGTCGATGTTTTTTCGCTTGCTTAATTGCTGATCGCAATAAGTCAGTGCGCTTTCTTTGGTGAACATGTCTGCGGTGTTTCTATCGCTGGCGACATTTTTGTTCAGCACGGTTATCGGGTAATTTTGCTGACTTACCTGGTATTTTTGATTTAATGTAAGTAGCCCCTTTTCATATATCCATCGCAGCAAGCCTTCCCCTGTAGTAAAATAGATGGGCTTCTTTTTATCGTCTATTTGTGCATTGTGCCACTTTATTTCAAAATCATTTTTGTAGCCTTCCAATTGCTGCTGGGCCATATCAGCATCCAATTGATAAATAGGAATTATACTTTTGAGTGCCGACTGCTGATCACTTTCAATTTCCTGCTGTGTTTTTAATATGGCGAAGTTGTATGGCGATTGAAGGTCCTTTTGATTCCAGATGCGACCCTTATCATATTCGTAGCGGAATTTAGCCTGCTTAGGCAGCGTAATGACGATTAGGCAAATACTGACGGCCATCATCAAATACTTAACGTAATCAGAGTATTTGCGCAGAATAGCCTTTTGGCGCGAGGTAGAAAGTTTAGCCATTACGTTGTTTAACCAATCAAAAATAAGATAAGTTTCTGTAAAAGCGGATTTTCTTGTTTTTATCAATAAATAGTTGATATCTTTATGATATCAATTTAAAATCATAAAAATCATGAATACAGAGAAAATCATCAACCCTCCTTCCGGCTACGCCGTATTCGCATTATTTTTAATACTGCTGGGTGTAACCGTCTTTAGTGCCGTATTCGAGGAAATTCTTATTGCGGGTGTTGTAGGCATAGTCAACTTTGTGCTTGTACTACCCGGACTGGTAATTATAAATCCAAATGAGTCGAAAGTGCTAACCCTGTTCGGTAAATATGTAGGCACTGTAAAGGCTGACGGTTTTTTTTGGGTGAACCCATTTACAGTAAAAAAGAAAGTTTCATTGAGGGCTTTTAACCTCAATGGCCAGCAACTTAAAGTAAATGACAAGGTCGGTAACCCCATCGAAATTGCCGCGGTAATTGTATGGCAGATAAAAGATACGGCCAACGCCGTTTTCGCGGTCGAAAATTACCTGCAGTACGTCAACATACAAAGCGAGGCTGCGGTGAGGCACCTGGCCAATTCGTTTCCATATGACAATATTGAAGATGAAACAGCAAGCATTACTTTAAGAGGCGGTGCTGAACAGGTAAGTAGTCTATTGGTGGAAGAATTGAATGAACGCCTGGATCGTGCAGGAATAGAAGTCCTGGAAGCAAGAATATCGCACCTAGCCTACGCACCCGAAATTGCGCACACCATGCTGCAAAGGCAGCAGGCATCAGCCATCATATCTGCCCGCAGGCTGATCGTTGAAGGTGCTGTTGGCATGGTTGAAATGGCATTGGCAAAATTATCAGAGAAGAATATTGTCACCCTCGATGAAGAACGCAAGGCCGCTATGGTAAGTAACCTGCTGGTAGTTTTATGCGGCGATCGTAGCGTTAACCCGGTGGTTAATACGGGTACCTTATATCATTAAGAATGTACAAAGTATTAGATATAAAAAAAACAAATGAATTATACCTGGTAAAGCAAGGATGGTTTAGCCCGGATTACGACTTGACCGACAATATCTACGGTTATGGCAGGATCACATTTCACCGGTTTTCGATGCGCCGGGCAACCGCAATTACAGCTAATGAAACCTGGGTATTTAAGCGGGAAGGTATTTTTAGCGGCACAACTTTGATCACAGATCAAAATGATTTACTAATTGGAAGGGCTATCCGGTATGGGTTTGGCCGCAAGATAACATTAACGCTTCAAACAGGATTCCAGGCTGAATTTTACCGGCCATCAATTTGGTCGTGCGAGTATATCTGGGAATCGATACAACATGGTAAGATCATGCATATTCACAGTTATCCTCTTAATTTGAGGGACAACATTTATGTTGATCAAAGCCCGGCGCCTGGAGAATTGATTCCCTTATTAATTTTCCTGGGCGGGTATTTAGTTATTTTAAGCAGGCGCAGAAAGGCGTCACACTAATTTATGGCTGTGAAGAAAGCATTCATATTGAGGATCAATCCGGAAGTGCTGAAGGAAATAGAAACCTGGGCGGCTGATGAATTCAGAAGCACGAACGGGCAGATCGAGTATTTACTGCAACAGGCAATACTGGTTAGAAAGAAAGGTGGAAAGAAAAAGGGCGGCTAAGTGGTTTGGTTTTCAACTTAGTCAACTACTTAACACAATCAACCAAAACTATGCATGCATAGCAAATACATCAGGAAGAAATCCTAAATTTGCACCTCCAATTCAGATCAATTTATGAAAGAAGTATATATCGTTTCGGCCACCCGTACCCCTATTGGCAGTTTTGGCGGAAGCCTGGCATCATTATCAGCCACGCAGCTTGGCGCTTTGGCGATTAAATCAGCAGTTGAAAAATCAGGATTAAAACCCGAACAAATCCAGGAAGTGTTCATGGGTAATGTGATGTCGGCCAATGTTGGCCAGGCCCCGGCTACCCAGGCAGCCATATTTGCAGGTCTCCCCTATATGCCTGCTACCACAGTAAATAAAGTATGTGCATCCGGTATGAAAGCGATCATGATGGCTGCGCAAAGTATTTTATCAGGTCAGAATGATATCGTGGTTGCCGGTGGCATGGAAAGTATGAGCAATGTGCCTTATTATTTGGATAAAGCCCGCAATGGATATCGTTTAGGCAACGGGCAGATCATTGACGGCCTGGTAAAAGATGGGCTGTGGGATGTTTACAACGATTATCATATGGGCTCGGCTGCCGAGCTGTGTGCAGTGGAATGTAATGTCACCCGTGAGGAACAGGATGCATTTGCGATAGAATCATATACACGGGCGCAAAAAGCCCAACAGGATGGTAAATTCAAAACAGAGATCACCCCGGTTGAATTAAAAGATAAAAAGGGCGACATCACCCTGTTCGCAGATGATGAAGAGCCTAAAGCGGTAAAATTCGATAAGATCCCAACCCTGAAGCCTGTATTTAAAAAGGACGGCACAGTAACCGCTGCCAATGCCTCATCCTTAAATGACGGTGCTTCGGCCTTGGTTTTGATGAGCAAGGAAAAAGCAGATGAATTTGGAATCAAACCACTTGCCAGGATAATTTCCTTTGCCGATGCGCAGCAGGCGCCTGAGTGGTTTACCACCGCTCCTTCAAAAGCAATACCCCTGGCGCTGAATCGCGCGGGATTATCAAGTGAACAAATAGATTATTTTGAGATCAACGAGGCTTTTTCAGTAGTGTCCATCGCAAATAACCAGGAATTGAAACTTGATCCTTCAAAAGTTAACGTAAATGGTGGGGCCGTTGCCATCGGACATCCATTGGGTGCTTCGGGTGCGCGAATTATTGTAACTTTACTGAGCGTATTGCAGCAAAACGGTGGTAAATATGGGGCCGCCGGAATTTGTAACGGCGGTGGTGGCGCCAGTGCAATGGTCGTGGAAAATTTGCGTTAATGTAAATAAATGAAGAAAGTACTAATACTGTGGGTGATCATTGCGGCTATCCCTCTCCTTGCTGCTGCCCAGCATTCGGACGAAAGCGGCAACGTCAGAAAACTAATGCTTTACCAGGATAGCCTCGCTGATCTCGGCAAAAAATTTGTTAATGACCAAACCGAAATGGAGCGCATGAATTCCAATACGGCATTTATCAAAACATTAGTAAAAGCACTTAAAATACCACATTCATTCAACTTCGCTTTCGATTCGGTTAAAACCATCAGCATCCAGAATTCACCGGACAACCGTTTCCGGCTGCTCACCTGGCACATTGCTTTTGACGATGGCAGTTATCGTTTTTATGGCACCATCCAGATCAATACAGGCGACAGACTGTTAATGTATCCGCTGGAAGACTATTCTCCGTTAATCAAAAATCCTGAAGACACCGTTACCAACAACGCTAAATGGTACGGTGCACAGTATTATAAGATCGTGCCGGTTTACACCAATCAAAATCCTTATTATGTTTTATTGGGCTGGAAGGGCAATACCGTAAAATCCACCAAAAAAGTTATCGAAGTACTCAGCTTTAATAAAGAGGGTCAGCCGGTTTTTGGTATGCCAGTTTTTGACGGTAACATCAAAACACGCAAACGGGTTGTGTTTGAATATACCAGGCAGGTCTCCATGCTGTTGAAATATATCGACGAGCAGCATTTGATCGTGTTTGACCACCTGTCCCCTCCTGATAAAAAGATGAAAGACAAGCCAGAATCTTTTGGCCCCGATTTGAGTTACGATGGCTATCGTTTTAAGAACGGCAGGTGGCAATATGTAGATAATCTTGACATGAGGAATGTACCTGACAATCACGATGCCGATTACATCGACCCCAAAAAACAGGCTGAAATAGATAAAGCTACGGCGCCTAATAATTGACCAATACAGCCAAATCACCAAATATCAACCAACAAACTTGTAACACTTTCGGTATAAAATTCTGATTTACCGGAATAATAGTATTTTAGTCCCAAATTAACTGAGAACAAATGCAAGAAGAGTCCCTGGCAGTGCCTATTCAAAAAAAATCGAGATTCCCAAGAAGTGTACCCTACATCATCGGGAACGAAGCTGCCGAACGCTTTAGCTTTTATGGCATGCGTTCCGTACTCAGTCTTTTTTTAGTAAAGCAATTCTTCAACCCTACCGATAATCCCGCGTTAATGGATCAGGCTAACGCGCATGCTAATAAGTTGCATCATTTGTTTGTGATGGTGGCTTACGCCTTACCATTTGTAGGCGGTATGGTGGCCGACTGGTTTACCGGTAAATACAAACTTATCTTATATGTATCGATGATTTACTGCGTCGGTCATTTGATGTTGGCAATGTTTGATGGTGGTCTAAGCGGTTTTGAATTAGGTTTATTGGTGGTTGCAATCGGCGCAGGCGGCATTAAATCGTGCGTATCAGCTAATGTTGGCGATCAGTTTGATGCAAGCAATCAGGACTTGCTGTCGAAAGTTTACGGCTGGTTTTACTTTAGCATCAACGCCGGTTCAATGATCTCAACCGTTGCCATTCCATGGACGTATGATCACTTCGGGCCGAAATGGGCGTTTGGTGTTCCCGGGGTCTTGATGGCCCTGGCAACTATCATATTTTTTTCGGGTCGCAATAAATATGTAAAAGTTCCTCCGCGGGGGGTCAATCGTAATAACCTTGTATTTATTACCTGGTATGCGTTAACTCACTCGAGCCAACGAAAACCAGGTGAAACACTGCTGGATGTTGCCAAAGGCCCATATGACCCCGAGCGTGTAGAAGGAGTGAAAGCCGTTTACCGTGTGATGGCTGTATTCTTTTTCGCGCTGGCATTTTGGGCGGTATGGGATCAATGTCTATCTGAATGGACGCTTTATGCCGAAAAAATGGACCGTGTGGTTAACCTTGGATTTACTAAAGTTACAATTTATCCAGGTCAGTTATCAACCTTTAACACGGTTTTCCTGCTGATGTTCATACCCTTCTTCAATTATTTCGTATATCCCCGCCTTGACAAAGCCGGCCTGAAAACCACGCCATTACGCAGGCTTGGCGCAGGGTTAATATTAACCGCCATATCATTCGTGGTTATCGGCTTTACTCATGCCAGCATTCAGAACGGCAACACACCATCAATCTGGTGGCAGGTGCTGGCATTTTTGATACTTTCGGCTGCCGAGGTATTGGTATCGATCACCGGCCTGGAGTATGCTTATACACACTCACCAAAATCAATGAAAAGCACCATGACCGGTATTTGGTTCCTGGTGGTATCATTCGGTAATCTTATCACGGCTCTTGTTAACGGCCTTATCGAAGATGGTGGCTGGTGGGCGCGCAATCTTAAAGGCGCAAACTACGAGTGGTTCTTCGTTTGTTTTATCTGTGTGTTCATACTGGTATTTTTCTTCGTCGCCCCTCGTTTGAAAGAGCGTAACTATATTGAGAACCCCGATGATGTGCCGGCTCTAAAGAACGAGGTGATTGCAGAAACCCATCAGCTTTAAAATTTTGCTGGCTTAAAATAGTAGCGTTGTGTTTACTTTTATTTCACATAAACGTTAAAATCAGCTATTTTTGCCAACCATCATTACCCATTCATTTAATTATTTTTAATAAGTGCCCGACAGCATAGTTATTATACCCACCTATAATGAGATTGAAAATATTGAACGGATCATCCGTAAAGTATTCTCGATCGAACATGATTTTCACGTACTCGTTATTGACGACGGCTCGCCTGA
>Ga0105237_10004501_pt1 | contig 16106 bp, 14 predicted proteins | sample KBSC24metaG_FD_81520 | JGI IMG/M metagenome (GOLD analysis project Ga0105237, IMG submission 81520) | Corn rhizosphere microbial communities from Kellogg Biological Station, Michigan, USA - KBS C2-4 metaG | ecosystem: Host-associated > Plants > Roots > Rhizosphere > Soil | place: Michigan, USA... | reverse complement strand
CCGAGGTTGATGACTACTTGAAATCCCCGGGCGGCTATTTCAGCAAGTTGATTCTCGTCGGGCTGACCGGCGCAGGCCAGGCGATCGGAAGTCGAAAGGAAATTTTTTATTTCGGACATGACGTCAAGGTAAGGTGTTTTTTCGAGAAGGATAAATATCTTAAATTAACCCAGAAGGTGAAAATAAAATTAAACTTTAGTCAAATGAGGATCAATTTTATTTTCTCAGGGGGATAGGTGACCGGCTCTGGCATTTTCGTTAAGCGAAAAAAGCTTTCAGGACTATCAGGATAATTATGTCCGGGATGATTTCTTTGACTGTCTGAGCAGGTTTTTTACATATCAGGCCCTCAATTTTGCTATTTTTAGGAAATGAATACCGATCAACGCACCCTAATTATCAGAGGTGATCGCCAGCTTGGCATCTTCGGAGCTCTCAGCTTTACGGGAATCGACGTCTTCATGGCCTACCAGTTCAGAGAGGAATTGATCGACTGGAAGCATTTGGATGCAAGTTATTTTGGAAAAATCGTCTGGGTGCTCTTTATGGTTGTGACGGTTATGGCCTGGATCTCGCTTTTCCAGAACCTGCCCCGGCTAAAGATGGACAACGTGGGCATCTGGAAGCGACGGCATGCATTCTCTCACACGCTGAAGCTGATTGTAACCTGGGATAATATCTCCTACTATACCACACAGGTGATACCCGACAGAAATTTGCCGACGGAGGACCTCGTGATCCGGAAAAAAGTACCAGATGAGCCCGTGAATGTAGATATCACCGACAGTAATATAAGCAGGGAAAATATCTTGTCCCTTCTGAGTTTCTATTCCCAAAAATATGGCTTCAACGACTTTGTGGAAGAACTGAACTCTCCTATGGACAAATCTTAAGCTGCTGTGCTTGGTCATTTGAGTACAATAGAAACTATAATTTGATAACTGTTCGGTAGTCATTTCATTCACTGCTAAAGATACCGCTGGCGTTTTTAATACAACTCACGATGGTACAATCATTTCGAGAGAAACACCAAAAAGGGTGTTTTCACTCTTGTACATCTTATCGAGGCAATGTAAATTTAAGAACACTAAAACATTTGCCATGCAACATACGAGAAACCGTTCAGAAGATTGCATTCTGGACATGGGCACATTTGTTTCCTTCCCGGAAGCCTTCCCCACAGCTGATGTACGAATAGTGGATGGCCTTAAATTTCAAGTAAAATTCCATAAGTCCCTTAGCAAAGAAAATGCTATAAAATTCGATGCCGTCTTTGATGCAAGTCGTATGCTACTTGATTTTGACGCGGTTGATGTAAGTGCAGTTTATGGAGATTGTTTCAACATTTGCAAATAAAAACTCATCGATTTCTGAAATAATTGAATCATTTAGAGTTTTGAAGGAATTAGGGCTGAGTGAAGATCAGATAACAGAAAAAAAAGGCGGTTTTTTCTTTCTGATAGTGGCTCTAGCCATATTAGCATCGGGTTGCGCCCATTGCACTCAAGGCGGCAGATATCCACCAGTAAAGCATCCTTAAGAAGGAGGGTATTATATCCCTTTTGACAGCTTTGTTGCGGCCTCACCCCCCCGTCCGGGTGATCCGGCTGATATCGACCCTGCCGCTGTCGCAGAGCGTATTTATCTTCCAATCCAGCTGAACGCGCACAGGGAAGTCGTGAACATTGTTCATCGTATCCAATCGAAAGGAGGCCGGAATGTCCCCGATGTCGTAATTGCCATTCGGACCATGAGGATTGGGGTGGCCATCGATGTTGATGTACACGCCGCCCTGACATGGACCCTGCCGGTAATCGGGACCTACAATGGTGGCCTCGCCTGTATAGCCATGGTTCTTGCTGCAGCCTTCGCTCAACAAGGCGCAGAGAATAAGGGCAATCAGCCAATCTCCGGGAACTGATTTCATACGATGTTTTTTTTGCTGACAACGCGGACGGGGCATTCGTTGTATCGATCAAGAATATAGCTCTTGGCAGGTCCGGCATCTTCTGTCTCGCTAAGATGACAGATCGCGAATGATCGAATAGGCGGCCCACGCAATTATAATATAGGCCGCCAAAAGCAGGAGCGTCTTTTTCCTGCTCGAATACTGATCAAATTTTTGCTGTCCTCGCTGCGGCAATTTGACGACCCCATAGGCAATGAGCAAATAATACCCACAGCTGATGATCAGTAACGAATTTTCGAACAATTGGTTCATTTTAAGTTACTTCGCAATGACAATCAATAATATAAGATTCAAGTCCTGTGCACAATGGCCCGGCCTACTGCCCCACCAGCCGGTAATCCTCCGTCACTATATAATGCTTCAGCGTAGTTATCTTTAGCTCCTTCCCCTTATCCGTCACATACACCTTCTTCAGCTCGCGGAACTGCTTTTTATTATCCAGCAGCCCGATAATACACGAATACTCCTCCGGCCCCTTCTCTAACACCGGCTTCGGCGGCGTCCCCATATCCGGTAATTTCACCGTATCATCCCCTTCCAACCCCTCAAAATCCACTTTCGCCCTGTACTTCATCGTCTCTTTCGTCTCATACAGCTGCACCGTAAAATACATATCATTTAGCTTGCTATCGGTCTTCACCTTGTACTCCGCCACGGGTTCCTTGCTCACATGCTCCCTGAACTCAGGATTCCGCTTGAACATGGGCAACGCCGGTCGCGCAGCAGACGGACTGTCCGCAGCAGTCTCCGGCGCCCTGGTGGAAGAATGACATCCCAAAAGGATAAAGGCCGATACAAGGGAAAACACCCCTACTGACAATGGTCTGAACATAACAATACAATTGTGCCCCAGTAACGATCAGGTCTATACTTTTGTTGTCACACCGTCTCTTCCCCGGAATTAATATCTTTGCCTCCAAAATCCCGTGATGAATAGGACAAAGATGACGTGTTTCTGGTTACTCCTGACAGCAATTGCCTCGTCCACTGCCTCCTTTAACACCGTCACCCGGCCTCCCTTGAAAACACCCCTCCACACCATCGTCATCGATGCGGGCCACGGTGGATTCGATCCCGGCACCCACGGCCTCTTCTCCAAAGAAAAGAACGTCACCCTCGCCATCTCCCTCAAACTGGGAAAAGCCATCAAAGCAGCATACCCCGATATAAAGATCGTATACACCCGGACCACCGACGTCATGCCCGGCAATACCTCCGATATCCACGAAGGTCTGCGTTACAGGGCAGAGCTTGCCAACAAATCCAAAGGGGACCTCTTTATCTGTATCCACGCCAACTCCAACGGACACCCCCCCGGCAGCTATGAAGAAAGACATCTGATAGGCCACAAATGGATAGGGAGAGGCAAAAGGAAAAGAAAAGTCCCCATATACAGCTCCAAATGGATAAAAAATAGGACGACAGGCGCCGCCGTCTATATATGGAAGGCCGACAGGAGCGGGTCAAAAGGCGACAATATAGAGAATATGGGCGACACCACCGCCATGGACATGGACTCCCCCGAAGCTCGGATCAGAGCCCAGCTGTATGAAAAGAAATATTTTGCCAACAGCGCCTTGTTCGGCACCTATGTATCCGACGAGTTTATAAGATCCGGCCGACACAGCCAGGGTCTACAGCAGCGGGACGTCGGTATCTGGGTGCTCGAGGCGACAGGCATGCCCAGCGTACTTATCGAGACAGGCTATCTGACCAATAAGGAAGAGGAAAAATACCTCAACAGCAAGACAGGCCAGAACAAAATAGTCCAGGACATCGTCACGGCCCTGAAAAGATACAGCGCCTCGCTGGAGGAAAAGCATCCCTAATTACATTCATATTGCAGCAGCAGACCAACCAGATCATTCCCGCCCATGGTCTCCATAAAGGCGGATATCTTCCCGTCCGAGCCCCAGGAATAAACAAAGTTGATATCATTCTGTCCCTTGAAAAGATTCTTCACCCTGTACTCCTCATACCCCACCGTAAGCTGGGCGAGCGAAAGATAATCTCCCTCCTGGCTGGGCTTGTCCGTATAATAGGTGAAACGTGTCGTATCGCACCCGTCTGGGTATTTTCCACCCGTATATTGACCGCCAGCCCATCCTGGTTAAGACCTTCATTGACGCTGTCCCGTATATTGTATATCCCCATGATCCGACACACTGCTTGCTTGTCGGCATTTTTCTTACACCCGGAGAGAGCCCCCACGCTGAGCAGCACAGGAAGGAGCAGACCGGACCATCCCAAAGGTTCACGGGTCGTCGATAGCTTCCTGTCGACTGTTATTGATGTATGAACATTACATTAACAATTGCCGCGCACGAAATTTTTCCGGCGACATGCCGGCATATTTTGAAAAGAATTTGGAGAAGTAAGAATTGTCCGAAAAATTGAGCTTATATCCTATCTCGGAGATAGACAGCTCCTGGTTTACCATGAGTCGCTTTGCCTCCAGGATGATCCGGTCACGTATAACCTCCCCTGCGCTCCGGCCAAGGACCTCTTTACATACGGCATTCAGATGATTGGGTGTAACAAACAAAAGCTCGGCATATTCCTTTGGCAGCTTCAATTCTCCTACATGCTGTTCCAGCAATCGTAAAAAATTCCTTGCTACAGTATAGTTATGCGAACCCACTTTGATGGCCGTATTCTCGAACCCTAATCTCCCTACCCTGATGAACAGCTGTACCAGCAGCGCTTTGATCATATCGAGGCTTTGCCTGTCCTCCGCCTCCGTCTCCGCCAGGATGCTCTCGAATATTCTCCTCACGTCCTCCTGTATGCTAAAGGGTAAAGTGATCACAGAATTCTCGAGAATCCCGCTGAAATAAGGGAACTGATCGATATAGTCCGGGTTCAGTAAGAACGCTTTAAAAAAAGGCGGTGAAAAATTGATCACATACCCATCCACCTCCCCTTCGAAATTCCATGAATGCACCTGCCCGGGTATCATAAAATACATTTGGTAAGGCTCGACGGGAAAGGTCCTGAAATCTATCATATGCGTTCCCCCGCCCTTTGTAAAAAGCAGGAAATGATAAAAGTTGTGTTTGTGCGGTAGTATGAATTCCCTATGCGATTCCAGGTAAGGGGCGAATCTGCTGACAACCAGATCCTCCCTGTTGAAATGGCCGATATCGTAGACGGGAATATCTTTTTTCATCACGCAAAGATACTCCCCGCCGCCATCCCCCGCCCCTACCCTGGCAAAAATCTTCCCAGGGTAAAACTTGACTTTACCCCTACCAGCAGGGCGTGCAGCATATAATAGGAGAAATAGCGTTGGGGATCCCGTTTATAATCCACCTTGCCGGTGCGTTTGGACACGGACAGGCTCTTGTCCTTGTTCTTTGGTATGATCAGCTTCTTCAGAAAAAAGGATTTCACCTTGTCCACCTTTTTCTTGTCCTTCCCCCGCAGCTTGTCTACGACAAGATCATGATACTCTCCCACGATCTGGCCCGTGGCCTTCTCCTAATTCATATCGAACGAAAAGGTCAGGTTGTTCAACATCCCCGACTCCAGGTGAATACCTCCCAGGTTCTCCGCGGATGGGTTCAACGAAGTAACATCCAGCTCATGAAAGGCGCCTTCCACCTTATACGGATCAGCCTTCCTCAGCGGCATTCGCATCACAGCCTCCACATTACCCGATCCCATCAACGACCCTGAGGACGTGACAATGACATAGTCCGGATCACCGGCCGCCGGACGATTGATCAGGTGTCGAATGCCCACACGCAGGCGCTCGATCCTCAGTACTCCTGTCTTGTCCCCTTCTTTGGGGAATTCCTCATAAGTAAAAGAGCCGCCTTCCAGCTTCACAGATCCTACCCGCAAGGACATCGGCAGGCTCTTAAGAGAGCCTATGGGCAGCGGCTTGACATCGGTGACCAGGGGCAGCCGCCTGTCCCTGAAAACATATATATGACTATGCCGTATAGTTATACTTTCTGCGACCAGATGTTTTTGCAGTAATCCCATTACATCCAGCCCTTCCACGGTCACACCCGAACTGGTCGCCTCGACAAAATCCATCTGATGCCCCGTTATCCCACCCAGTTCGAGCTTGCTCACGGTGGGGATCAGACGTATGGTATCGACACGCAATTCCCTTCGCCGGCTGTCCACCATAAAATTCACCAAACGCACTTTCGCATGAGCTCCGGGGATGGCATACACGGCATGGGACAATGCCAGCCTGACGGCCCCTATATGAACATTTGTGCTGTCCATGGGTTTGTCCATGTCGTCCACCAATATGGAATCCACGGCTATATCTCCTTCCAGCGTCAGCTGCTTCCCCTCCTCCATCCGCACCCGGTCAAGCTCTATCCCGCCTATCTTTACATGCTTGCGCGAAATTACCAATGCCAGATAGTTGATCCCATGAAGGTGCACACTGCCAATGGACACCTCCCGTCCCTCCTGCGCCAGCATGGTCCGAAGACGCTCCTCCACTTTCTTAGGCGCCAGCCAGTTTAAAATAAACCAGGCGGCGATCAACAGGGCTACGAACCCGCCGGCGATATAAAAAAACTTCCTTGACATTCTCTTTAGTATTTTAAATTACAACGGGCAAACCACGCTCTGGGGTTGCGCTGTGGAGGTTTTTCCCCATAGTGTAAAAGCAACCTGTCCTACCGTGCAGCGCGTTATATAAAAAAGCTTAGCTATGAAATTCACTACCGCATTCATCGGGATCTTTGCACTCCTGCTCATCTCCTCCGGTTGCAAAAAGAATGACAAGCCCCCCGCCAGCAACAACGCCGCCCCCGACCTTAAAATGGTCGCGGATGGTCTGGTCTCACCCGTGACATTGGCAGCCCCTGCCGACGACAGTAAAAGACTGTTTGTGGTCGACCAGCCAGGAAAGATATGGGTCATCCACGCCGATGGCTCCATGTCCTCCACCCCTTTCATGGACCTCTCTTCCAAGATTGTATCACTCAACCCGGGCTATGACGAGCGGGGTTTATTAGGCCTGGCCTTTCACCCGGACTTTAAGACAAATGGCAAATTCTATGTATTCTACACCGCCCCTCCCCACGCCGGCGGTCCGGACCCGGGCTCAAGCTGGAGCAGCCTCACCCGCATCTCGGAATTTAAGACCATCGCAGATGGCAGCCAGGCCGACATGAGCTCGGAAAGGGTTATCCTCGAAGAAGATCATCCACAGGCCAACCACAACGGCGGCACCATCGAATTTGGCCCCGACGGCTTCCTGTATATTTCCATCGGCGACGGCGGTAATAAAGACGATGTCGGGCCCGGACATGTCACCGACTGGTATACCGTCAATGCCGGCGGCAACGGCCAGGACATCTACGCCAATTTATTGGGAAATATTCTGCGCATAGACGTCAACAACGGCGCTACTTATACGGTTCCCGCCGACAATCCCTTTGTCAATACAGCCGCCAGGCCGGAGATATATGCCTATGGCTTCCGGAACCCCTATCGCTTCTCCTTCGACATGGGAGGAAACCACCAGCTGATAGCAGGCGATGCAGGCCAGTCCCTGTATGAAGAGATAGACAACGTCATAAAAGGCGGTAATTACGGCTGGAACGTAAAGGAAGGCTCCCACTGCTTCAGTACGGACAACGATCTTACGGAACGTTCCAGCTGCCCTTCCATGGACACCGCAAACCATCCCCTCATCGATCCCGTCATCGAGCTGGTCAATGCGGCTAACCCCAAGGGAGGCGGCGTAGCCATAACCATCGTAGGTGGAAATGTCTATCGGGGTGACAGCCTTCCAACCCTGAGTGGTCGTTACGTCTTCGGGAGCTTCTCCCAGGATGGTAACCCCAATGCCAAGGTCTACTCGGCACAGATGGCCGCTTCCGGGACATGGCCCTACGAAGAGCTGAAACTCAAATCCTATCCGGACAACCTGGGTCAATATCTGAAAAGCGTAGGCCAGGATCAGGCCGGAGATATCTACCTGCTTACATCCGGACAACAAGGACCCTCAGGCGCTACAGGCAAGGTCTTCAAACTAATACCGGCACATTAAGGGTAAATATTTTTTTACCCCCCGCTCATATGGTTTATTTTTTGCTCTTATCGATACCACAGGCAATTGTGGAATTTAGACCACAGGAAAAAAAATCCATGTCTGCCCCCAAAACCTATGGTAGCGGATATAACAGTAAAAGATAAGCCAATAGATACTCCGGAATTCCTGACAGGTGGTGGCGAAATGGGTCAGCGTATCAGAGAATACGACTGGTCCAGGACCCCTCTCGGGCCCATCGATCAGTGGCCCCAGAGCCTTCGTACCTGTATGCGTATCATGCTCACCTCCCCGCAGCCCATCTGGATAGGCTGGGGAAAAGAGTTGATCACGCTTTACAACGATCCTTATTTAGCCATCATAGGTGGCAAGCACCCCCGCGCCCTGGGAGAACCCACTGCGATTGTCTGGCGGGAATTATGGCCCTCCATAGGCCCCATGCTCAAACAGGTGATGGAAAAGGACGAGGGCACCTATGTAGAATCCCAGCTGCTGATCATGGAGCGGAATGGCTATCCCGAAGAGACATACTATACATTTTCCTATTCCCCCGTACCCGGCAACGATGGTAGTACGGCAGGCATGATCTGTTTCAATACAGACGATACGGAAAGGATCATCAGCGAACGCCAGCTGCAAACGCTCACCCGCCTCGGCAAGCGGCTCGCCGATCCCGGGTCGGATAAGGACATTATCGAAAAGACGATCGCCACGCTAGAGGAAAACCCCTATGATTTTCCCTTTGCCTCGTTCTTCAGACCCAATGCAATAGATACAAGCCCATTCCCCCTGCAGGCGGCAATGGATAGTCGAAAGCCACAGCTTGTCGAACAGCTCAGGGATAAGGTAGGCGCCATGCCCCGGGGAGCCTGGGAGATTCCCCCTGACAAAGCACTCATCCTGCCTATCGCTCCCTCAGCCGCCAAAGACCCCTATGGCTTCCTCGTCGTCGGTGTCAACCCCTACCGGCTGGTCAATGAAAAATACATGGGGTTCTACTCCCTCGTCGCGGATCAGATGGCCACCAGCTTTGCCGGCGTACACGCACTGGAAGAGGAAAGGGAAAGGTCCGAAGCGCTGGAGGAGATAGACAGATCCAAGACCATATTCTTCTCCAACATCAGCCACGAATTCAGGACCCCATTGACGCTCTTGCTCGGCCCCATCGAGGACGTACTCAACAACCCCGACTCCATCGGTATCGATAGATATAGAATGGGTATCGCGCACCGTAACGCCCTCCGCATGCAGAAGCTGGTCAATACCCTCCTGGAATTCTCCCGCATAGAGGCAGGCAGACTGGAAGGGAGGTTCAGCCCCGTAGACATTTGCGCCTTTACACGCGAGCTGGCCAGCTCTTTCCGGTCGGCCATCGAAAAGGCCGGCATGCAGCTGCATACTCCCTGCGACAACAACATCGCAGAAGTATACGTGGACGTGGACATGTGGGAAATGATCATTCTCAACCTTGTATCCAACGCATTTAAATATAGCAGGGAAGGGCATATTGAAGTGGCCGTCCGGCATGTGGGCAGGGAAGCTCACATTTCCGTCACGGACACGGGCGAAGGCATTCCCGAAGACCAGCTGGAAAAAATATTCAACAGGTTCCACCGCATAAGCAATGTCCATGGCAGAAGCCAGGAAGGGACAGGTATTGGACTGGCCATGGTCAAAGAGCTGGTGAGACTACACAAGGGCGGCATCACCGTCAGCAGCAGACTGGGCGAAGGTTCTACCTTTACCGTTTCCCTGCCCCTTGGAAAAGAGCATTTACCCGCCGAGAGGATCATCAACGCCCCTCAAAGGGCTACTACCCTCCGCCATGCCGATGCATTTATATCGGAAGCCATGAAATGGATCCCCGATGAAGGACAGGCCATACACCCCTCCCTCCTGCCCGCGACAGAGACAAGACATCGGGTACTGCTGGCCGACGACAACGCCGACATGCGTGATTACGTGGGCAGGCTCCTGTCGGAACATTACCATGTCGTCACAGCCGTCAACGGGGAAGATGCACTGGAGAAAATGATACAGCTCAGACCGGACCTGCTGTTGTCGGACGTCATGATGCCAAAGCTCGATGGGTTCAGCCTCTTGAAAAAAATACGCAACCATCCCGATATTAAGAACATTCCCGTCATCCTGCTGTCCGCCAGGGCCGGCGAAGAAGCCAAACTGGAAGGCCTGGACGTGGGCGCGGATGACTATCTCGTCAAACCCTTCTCCGCAAAGGAGCTGCTGGCAAGGGTGGACGGAAGTATAAAATTAGCCAGAAACCGCACAGCCCAGGCAGAGATGCTCGAACAGGAAGTAAAACACCGCACGCTGGAGCTGAGTCAGCTGAATATCTCACTCCAACGATCCAACGAAGATCTGCAACAATTTGCTCACGTTGCCAGCCATGACCTGAAAGAACCTGTCCGTAAGATCCGCACCTTTGGCAGCAGGCTCCAGGATGAGTATGCCGATATACTGCCCGATAGGGCCAGATTGTTCCTCGACAAGATCCATAACGCCACCGAAAGAATGTTCTCCATGATCGATGGCGTACTGGCATACTCCATGCTCAACGCTTCCGGGCAGCCTATTGAAAAAGTAGACCTGAATGAAGTATTGAAGAATATCGAGTCGGACCTGGAGATAATCATCCAGCAAAAAAAAGCAACCATAAAAAAAGGCCATCTCCCCACCATAGAAGGCGCGTCAGTCCTTATCCACCAGCTATTTTATAACCTTCTGAACAATTCGTTAAAATTTTCAAAGGCAGACACCACGCCCGTCATTTATATCAGCGGCGAAATTAAAGGCACAGCCGACGAACCCATCGCAGAGATTGGCTTTGCAGACAACGGCATCGGCTTTGACAGCCAACACGCACAGACCATCTTCGATACGTTTGCCCGATTGAATTCAAAAGACAAATACGAAGGCACTGGATTGGGATTATCACTGTGTAAGAAAATTGTCGAAAGACACCATGGCACGGTTACTGCTATGGGTACAAAAAATAATGGCGCTGTCTTTACGATAAAACTACCCCTAATACAAACTGAAAAAAGTATTTAATCATATGACAATGGTCAAAAGATTCTTACTTGTAGACGATGATACGGATGATAGAGAACTATTCTCTGAAGCGTTGGCCTCCGTAAACCCCATCATCATCTGCGACCTCGCCGCCGACGCCGAAGAAGCCCTTATAAAATTGGATGGGAAGGATGATGCACCCGATATCATCTTTTTGGACATCAACCTGCCGGTGATGACAGGCTGGCAATTCCTCAGCAGTCTGAAAAATACAGCGGCATATAGGGACATCCCTGTCATCATGTACTCCACTTCCAACAATCAGCGGGATAAGGACATCGCCAAAGATCTCGGCGCCCTTTGCTTCATCACCAAACCCAGCGCATTTAAAAGACTTAAGTCCACGCTGGACATCATTATTACCTATATGGACAGACAATGGTATGGCCAGATCTGCAGCGCCGTCAATGACCTGAAGAATTGATTTTCGTTTGAATTTTGTAATTTTGTGGTATGCCACATTCAGAAAGCCTCCAGGAATTCTATACCCGGGTCCCGCAGGCCAACCCTGCCGGGCTGACTTTGAACAATGCCGGTCCCGGTCATTTCAATATATTCAGCCGTGCCTCCTGCTTCCCCAGGACAGCATATGTCCGTCGTGACTTTTATAAGATATCCCTCATCATCGGGACAGGAAAATTATACTACGCCAATAAATGGATCGCGATTGACAGACCCGCACTCCTGTTCTCCAATCCAAGGGTCCCCTATTCATGGGAAGCCGAATCTGATGTCCAGGAAGGCTGGTTCTGCCTCTTCACGGAGGATTTCATCCATCCCTTCGAACGCAGGGAAAGCCTGCAGGATTCCCCGCTCTTCCGCATCGGAGGCTCGCCCATCTTCTTCATCGACGAGCAGCAGCAGGAACACCTGTCGGCCATATTCCGTAAGATGCAGGCGGAGATGGATTCTGTCTATACCCATAAGTACGATCTGTTGCGCAACTACCTCCATATTATCATCCACGAGGCGATGAAGATACAACCCGCTGAGACCTATAAAAAACATCACAACGCCTCCACCCGTATCACTTCCCTCTTTCTTGAGCTATTGGAACGCCAGTTCCCTATCGACACTCCCGAGACAAACCTGCAGCTGCGGACAGCCAACGACTTCGCCCGCAGTCTCTCCGTACACGTAAACTCCCTCAACCGCAGCGTAAAGGACACTACAGGCAAGACCACCACCGAACTCATATCCGCCCGCATCCTAAAAGAAGCCCGGGCCCTGCTGACGCATACGGACTGGAACGTCTCCGAGATTGCCTATAGCCTGGGGTTTGAATATCCCGCCTATTTCAACAATTTCTTTAAGAAACAAACCCAGCTCACGCCCAGCGAGGCCCGTAAGAGCTCCGTTTGATTTTTATAACTGTAATGTCACCCACGTATAGTCGATAGCGGCGCCCCAGGGTGCTCCATTGAGAAAGGCCTGTCTCTTCAATGGTTTGTTGTCCGCATCGAACTCATACGTATACTCTATGACGGTAGTATCTCCCGGCTGCATCTCGACCATTTTTTTCAAAAGATTGACGCTGCCTTTGCCAAAATAAGACATACCATTGTACACCGGGTCGAGCCAATTAGGCTTATCCGTATAATACTGGTAGGTGGTAAGCTCTACCAATTGCCCCGTCTCGACGGATAAAAGCCTGCTGCTGTCCTCATTCCCATTGCTGAAATAATTGACCACATGGCTGTCCGGCGGACTCCCTTCATCCCCGGCGATCTCATCCACCAATCGCTTTTCCGAATCATACGTCAGGTTGAAGAACAACGCAGGCACCGAAGCATCGAGGATATATCGTATATGGCTGGTAAGTGTGTCGCTGTTGAGAAAATTGATGAGTATCGGTCCCTGCCGCTGGCCCTGCTGATCAAAATCGTTTTCGACGATGGAGTCCTTCGTATAAGTATAGTCCGCCCGGCCGGTGACGCTGTTGCTAAAAGTAGTCCGGACCAGCCGCCCCAAACTATCATAAATGTAAGTATTAGCGCCGGCAGTCTTTAACCTTATCACCGTACTGTGTTGAGGCCCCGGTCCGCCATCTCCGGGTTTGTCATGGTGTTTGCTGCACGCCGCCAGCAGGCAAATAAACGAACAGCATATAGTTAGCCTTTTCATATCTGGTTAATTTTCCGTGAAATAACACACAATATTTATGCGGGAACACACTATCTACCCACCGGAAATGACCACCTTCCAAAAGGCAAAAGCCAACCACAGGTCGGTTGTCCGGAAGGCCGAAAATAAAAGCCGCTCCAAAAATGGAGCGGCTTGTTAGGGTGTCAGACCCCCTCATCGGTATTAATCGGTATTTATCTGCGTATCAGCAATTTCTTGGTTACCCTGGTATGATCCTCCAGGTCGATGATGACAAAGTACAGCCCCGCCGCCAGCCTGGACACATCCACCGGAAGAACAGCCACTGTAGGCCGTATGATGGACATCAGTTCCCGGCCCGCATTGTCGATGACCGTTACCTTCAGTGCCTTATTATCATTCAGCTCGATGAATGTTCTGTCCACGGCCGGGTTCGGATACATCGCCAGTTCCGTATTGCTTTCAATATTCACAACCCGCACCTCCGAATAGATGGCCGCTCCATCGAGATCCACCATCTTCAGCCGGTAGTAGGACATACCCTTCAGAGGATGACCATCTTTGGCGCCATAATTCAGGACCTGGTGACTGTTGCCTGCCGCAGATACGGTCTGTACCGGGTCGTACTTCTGCCCGTCAGCCGAACGTTCTACAATAAAGTAATTGCTGTTCTGCTCACTGGCCGTAGACCAGCGAAGATCTACCAGCGAAGGATTCACCTCGCTGGCCGTAAAGGACAGCAGCTGCACCGGCAGCACATTCATCGTAGTCAGCGATGCCAGCGTAAAGGCGCCAAATGTCGTAACTGCTCCGCCGGAAGTCACTGTACCGCCGCTGGCATTACCCGTTGTGGCGCTATTGCCCAGGTCCTTCCACATCGACAACGCCGTACTCCACCCCGTCACATGCATGCCACCCATGCTCGTGATCGAACCACTGTTCGTATTCCAGGACAGGTTCACCGTGACATTCGATGCCCCATTCAACCTGTTTAACATCCAGTATTCCTTATCGGATATAGTAGCCAGCGTGGCATCCCTGGAACTCTGTGGATACAAGGTGCCCACATTGGCACGTATATACTGTGCCGAGAATATATCCGTAGCCGAGGCCGGGGAAGAAATAGCTATCGGTCTGTATTGAGTAGCATCACCCACAGGGAAGGTAAAGGCTCCCGTACCCACCTTCTGGACGACCCCATTGACGTGGCTGTTGTCCGTCGCGCCGGATACCCCGGCTCCATTCAGGATGGTGAGCGTGGCATTCTGTGTCACCATACCCGTTACAAAGGTCATTAATTTAGACACCTGCTGAGTGCCCGACGACATGGTCACCCCATAAGGAGTATTGACAATCAGGTTATAGAAAGTCTCCGTGCTCGTACTGCTGATAACAGCCGCGGACGAACACCCGACAAAATCTACCGTACCCGTCGAAGAGGTAAAGGTTCCGTTATTCGTCCAGTTCCTGTAGACATACAGTATTGGCGATCCGGACATGGTCAGCGTTGCACCGCTGCCGATCGTAATATCATAAACACTCGCATCCGAAGTCATGGTCGGACTGTTCGGCGTCCCCGATGGTATCACCGCGGAGGTGAACCTGTCTGGCAGACCACTGCTCCAATTGGACGGCGTAAACCAGTTGTTGCTGGTAGTACCTGTCCAGGTAGTGCTGCTACCCGATTTGATATAGGTGATAGTGTTGGAATTATAAGTAGCCGCCACACAGCCCGGTAAATTAGGTACCAGCGTACAGGTCACTACATCTCCCGCAGACAATGCCCCATTGGTATAGTTGGCGCTCAACCCAGACTGCATGACAGTACCATTGACCTTCCATTGATAGGTAGGGAAAGTACCCGCATTCACGGCATTGGCCGTAAAGCTTCCGCTGTTGAGGTTGGAGACATACGCACCGCCAATAGTACCACCCACGCTGTTGATACTGACGTCCACCAGCATCGGCAGGGTCGGCGCCGTCGCGCTGGTACGCAGCAGCGTCCCATTCCGATAGTATTTGACGACATTGTTCTCTACGGATATCTTCAGGATATCACCCGTGGCATAGGTACCAAAAGCGCCCTTGCTTGAACCCGACTCATATATCTGCAAACTGCCGCCCGCCACGAGATAGAACGCATACTGGATAGTGGTATAGCTGCTGCTGGTATAGGTATTGCTCAGACCCGCCATCCGGTTGGTGCTGGTCTCGGTAGCCGTAAATTGGAAATAGCCATTATTGCTCACTGTATTCCAGCTGGCCGCACCGCCATCCCAGGCATTAGACTGGAACTTCGACAGGCCATTCACCGAAACGACGCTCATATTGCTCGAAAGACTTGACAGTTTCCAACCCACCTGCTCCAATACTGCTGCGCAACTCGAGGCATCGACCACTCCCTGTATGGAGAAATCCAGACCAAGGGGGGGCGTAGCTGTATTCGTAATGGTATTGGAATTAAAGGTGGTGACGCTGCATCCGGTGAGATTAGGTGTCATCACACAAGTGACAACATCATTATTGCTAAGGCTCGTATTCGTATAGGTGGTGCTGGTGCTGTTTTGCACAGAGATCCCGTTGACCATCCAGTTGAACACAGGATTTGCCCCTGCATTCACGGTATTGGCCGTAAAGGTTCCCGTACTGTAATTGACTACCGCGGCATTGCTGATCGTACCGCCTACATCCCGGATAGATGCATCCACCACCAGCGGCAGTGTCGGCGCCACCGTGCTGATATACAAAAGCGTTCCATTCTTATAGTATTTCACCACATTGCTCTCCACCGAGATCTTCAGACTGTCCCCGGTGGTATAGGTCCCAAAAGTACCCTTGCTGGAGCCCGACTCATAGATCTGAAGACTGCCTCCGGATACAAGATAGAACGCATACTGGATAGTGGTATAGCTG
>Ga0105237_10004500_pt1 | contig 16112 bp, 8 predicted proteins | sample KBSC24metaG_FD_81520 | JGI IMG/M metagenome (GOLD analysis project Ga0105237, IMG submission 81520) | Corn rhizosphere microbial communities from Kellogg Biological Station, Michigan, USA - KBS C2-4 metaG | ecosystem: Host-associated > Plants > Roots > Rhizosphere > Soil | place: Michigan, USA... | reverse complement strand
GCGCGCACTGAACTTCTGGCCGCCGTTCCTGTTCGGCGGCATGCGCGTGCTCGAATGGAGCGAGGACTGGCGCCACGCACGCGTGCGCATGAAACTCGCATGGTACAACCGCAACTTCGTCGGTTATAGGAACCCTGACCAAGCATATTCCCACTATTGACATAGCTAGGTTTTCGCGGTCGAATCGTATTCGGTGATAGCCGAGCACATCGCATGTCGTTTCTCATCTTCCCAGACCCAGATTTTGTTGAGACTTCTGGATATGCGTCAGTTGCGCATGTGCCCTTTCTGATCGGTTCTGATGGAACCTATCTGCGCGAACCTAATCGCTATCTTCGGGAGCGAGCCCTACTCGAGTGGATGCCGGCTTCGGATGAGAGGAACAAGTTTTCGTTGCCGTACCCGACCGTTACGACACTGAAAAACATTGGTGACAAACTAAAGAATTTCTTGGAGTGGTGCCAATTCCGCAACTTAGATTGGCGAGACATTAAGTACACCGAGCATCTCATACTCGGTTACCAGCGCGACATGGACAAAGGCAAATGGAGCGTCTCCAGGACAGCATTGTCGCCGCGAACGATCAACCAGCGAGTATCGGAGGCAACTACATACCTGCGCTGGGCCGCCGAACGTGGTGAACGGCCGCCACTCTACATTCCAGCCCGCGACACAAAACGCAAGATCTCGTCCGCTACGCAAACCTCTTCAAGGAGATTCACCTCACGAACCAGGGGAGGAAAAGCGCCCGAGCGAATCACACCTTTACACCTCCCCACACCGGAACAGGTAGGCAAATGGTTGAGTGCCGTGTACTCGCAACGTGGTTACGTGAAGGGGCTTTGCTGCGAACTCATTGTTTCCACGGCAATCAGGCTTCGAGAATGCATCGAGTGGCGAACCGATACCCTTCCTGAGAATCCAGCCGATTGGCATGTTATCGACGATAACGTCCAGGTCACTATCAAATACGGAACCAAGGGGCATAAGGCTTCACCCGACAGCATCATCGGTCCGTCCCGCCCAATCTCGATTCCGCTACGAATGGCGATGAAGCTACACGAATACCGCGCAGGCAGACGCCTCGTGCAACAGACCCGTTGGGCACGCAGCGGGGGCACTAAAGAAATAAGGGACATTCGTAGAAAGCACCCGTCTGGTTCTCAGCTATTTCTCGGGGAACACAGCAACTGTCCATTTTCATCAAGAATGCTGCGGTACGCATGGTCGGGGGCGCCTCTCCCTTTCAAGGGGTGGTCGCCACATGTCGGCCGACACTATTGGGCATGCACGACGCTTCTGGATCTATTGCAGCAGCGAGTGGCTTCGTTAGGAAAGGCCCTCAACGACGTCCCCGGCGATTGGCTGACAGGAACAGCTCAAAGTGATCTTGTAATGGTCGTGCGGCCCCAGCTTGGTCATATCGACCCAGAGACGACGCTTCTATATCTGGCGTGGCTTCGGAAATCGGCAACTGTGCAATACACCGCTCTCAGCTACGTAGATTTCTTGGAGGACGGATGTGGCTGACGGAAACGCTAACGCTAGATACATAGTACGGTGCGGTCACCCTGATTACCCAGAGGTAGATGTTGATTTTTCCGAATTTGCTAAAGGAGCGTCGGAGCCAAAAGCGCTGATAGGTGCAACCAAATGGAAAGGTGGATTTCGCGGGCGTCCACTCTTGATCGACTCACTGATGCCGGAAATTCAGACGCGCTACTCAAGGAATACACCTGACCAAATCGTCGCCTTGCTGGTACTGATCCGAGCGCTATGGCGTTTCCTTGACACTTGGGAAGAAAAAACCGACATCCAAATAAATCAACTGTTGGACATAGGGGATGTACACGGTGCTGCTTGGATGCGGCAGGCCCCTCCACCTCGTCGAGATCCCTACAGCCTTGCATATCGCCTACTCAATGATGCAAGGGCACGCGCCAATGCAGCTTTCCTACACTGGGAAGCCTATCCGCATGAGCTTACTCAACCACTTGATGCACCAGACCCTCAACAGATAAAAATCTTGTACCACGAGTTAAAACGTCGATGTTTCGCAATCTTTTCGCGTTGGGAGCAAGCTGATTCTTGGGCGGCCCAAGGCAAATCTCTGATCGGCATCAAACGCGGCGGAAGGAATTCTCCAGCAATTACTGTACAGGATGTCCATGCGACTTACCGACACATTATCGCATTGACAGGAAACCCTATGCCGGACGCTAGGCAAATCGGCGACATTATGGGTTTGAGCTTTTTGAGAAACTTGCCAAAGCATTGGCCTTCATTCGCGACCCTTCAAGCCGGACTCTATCCCACCCGTGAAGACATCCAAACTCTCTTTCATCTATTTCTGATCCAAACTGGCTGGAACCCGCAAACGGCGCTCGACCTGAACATCCAAAATGAATTCTGGGCAGTTGATCACGCAAGCGGAAGCCACTTGAAAGTCATCGAATCCAACAAGAACCGTAGTCACAGCCCTCAATTCTGCTTGTCACTCGTAAAACCGACTACATCACCCTATCGAATCGTACTCGCCTTGATTGCACGTACTGCACCTTTGCGACTCCATCTATCGGACGAGCTGTGTAAGTTTCCTGCAATAGCCAAAAAATCGCCTTGGCTGTACGCCAGCTTGCGTGTTTCTGAGAAGCCAATCTGCGCGTTGGGCGCTTCATTCGGCCAGGGAAAGGAGAATATTCGGTTTTTGCGGCAAGTTGCACGACAATACAACGAAACCATTCTGGAGTTACGAAAGAACGACGAACAGGTGCGCGACGTCACTAGTGGGTCACGGACGCTCCTAGTTGAAACCTTAAAGGCTTCTGATTTGAGGGATGCGTATATCGGCCAGATTTATCTGCGGAGCGGGCATAACTGGCTGATAGCTATGTTCGCAGCGGGTCACAAAAGCATTCGGACACTGATGCACTACTTGAACCATCGGAGCTATCGAACGCACAGTGAACTGAAGATTCGAGACTTCCAAACTCATCTTTGGCAAGAAATTGAATCTCGAAAAGTAGTTGACCCCGCTATTCTTCATGCGCTCTGTCAACGCGGGGAAATCACTCAGGAGCAGCGCGATCGCTGGCTTGCGAAAAAGGACCGAACATATGTGGGCATGGGATGCCGAGACTTCCACAACCCGCCAGACGATATTGAGCCGGATCATCGAGCAGGTGAGGGCTGCCGGGTACAGCGTTGCACGCTCTGCTGCCGGGGCATTTTGTTCACCGACTCCATGCCGCTTCTAGCGCGGCGGCTGGCTGAGTTGCAATGGCTACAAGAACGGATACCCGTTGCAGCATGGATTCAAAGCAGGTTCCCGGAAGAATTGAATTCTCTGGAGGTGAACCTGAAGAATTTTCCACAGAATGATGTCGAACAAGAACGTCTTCGCTGGTGGTCGCTCTTGAGGACGGGTGAACATACTCCTCTGTCCTTCCGAGGCGCTCATGGGTAGCTCAAGAGGTCATCAATCTCCCGTCGCCGAATCACTGCGATCAAGCACGTTGATTGATCTGTCGACTGCTGCGAATATCCAGAACATGAAGGCTGAACAGCTATTGACCCTTCAATCAGCACTAGGATTCGGCAGCACGTTAGGGATTCTAAAAATTCCAGCGGACTGGATGCCACCGGGACGCTCTCGCCAACCCAACGCTCTAATTTTGAATCTTTTCGAGGCTTTGCCGGAGGAGCGGAATTCTGCGGCTCCAGAAAGCGAATCTGCGGTTCTCGAGCTGACACGGTTTGCACTCATTCGATATCTCACCCCAACAAGCCGAAGACGTTTCTACCCGACGCTCTCAACATGGCGACAATTTATTGGCATCACCGTGCGGGTAGCACGGGAAGCACTCTTACATCCACAAGTAGGTGAAGGCGTCCTTTGGTCGCGGCTAACTGAAACAGATGTACTCAAGGCACTACCGGGAAAAAGTGGCCCCAACTGGATCAGTTGTATTTTCTGGCTCAAGGGTCGAGGCTATATCAGCGACTGTATTCGCCCAGCGCCAAAGCCAAACGGAACGCACGGCGAAAGAGACCGCAAAGGAGAGCCAAAACCGCAAAAGACTCCTCAAACTATCAATCACTGGCAGCCGTTGTCTGATGAATTCGTAGCGCAAGCCGGTTGGCGTATAGCGTGGATCGTGAGGCAACTTGGTCCCACGCTACTTGGGCTTGCAGAAACAATGTTGCCAGTCTCGGTTAACGAGCCGAATCTAGCAAAAGGGACGAATGCCCTACTGACGACTGAAGCAAGAAAAGAGATTCTCCACGACTGGCAGTGGCTTGCGTCTGATGGAAGTCCCATTACCCAGTTACCCTTTGCTTTGCATATGCAAAGCAAAGCCGGGCAAGTTAAGCCTGGCAAACCTTGGCCCCCTCTGAGTTGGCCCCCGCAGAGTCCGGGCGATATTAGGCAACTGCTGAGTGTGCTTCAGGCTTGCCACCTATTCATACTTCTTCTTTCTAGCGGCCCTCGCTGTGGAGAGATACTTAGCCTTCGCACAAACTGTCTTGAATTGGGTGATGGCAGAAGCATGCGAGTTGACGGACACACCTACAAACTCGTGTTCAGCAATGATGGAAAATTGCGGGATTGGCCTTGCCCAGACATCGGACGATTGGCTGTGGAAGGGCAGATTCGGCTGTCCAATCTTTTCAAAAATCTTGGTTCAAAAGAAGGTAAGGAATTTGGCGACCATCTATGGATCGCGATGGAGAACTACCGAACCGGAAAGAGAGGGGATCCGTTGCTGAGTCTTTCATTCCCGCTGCAGCGGTTATCTGCCGTACTTGGATTAAATCATCTGCTTGGAAAGGCGAAACTTCACTCTCATCGCTTTCGTAAAACAATTGCCAGGCTTGTTGCGCTCGCAATTGTTGGAGCCCCAAAGGTGCTGATGGACTTGTTTGGTCATCAGGATATCGAGATGACAATCAGTTATATTTTGAGCGACCCGGATCTTCGAGCTGAAGTCGAAATGGTCGCGAAGGCTCAACTCATCATGCTGGCCAAAGATGCGGTGTCGACTGCCGAGCAAAATGGCGGACCCGCTGCCAAAGCAGTGAAATATGCAGTGAACTCAATCAAAGCCCGATTGGGAAAGGACGTACTCGACTCCGATGACCTTGAAGAGGTCGCTCAATCTCTCACGTTAGGTGGAACGATCTGGCAACTGGTGCGGCCTGGCGTCATCTGCACTAAAACACCTTTGGAAAGCGGCCCGTGCACGCGCCGTATCGGCCGACCAGAAACTAGTCAATGTCAACCGACCTGCATAAATCGTCTTGAGCTGAGTTCGGAAAGGGAAAACGTGGATGCTGTCCTTGCAAGCGCGGTAGCTTCGTTGGAACGGGCGTTGTCAGGTGACGATCCGATCGGAGTTGAGCTTTGGCGAGGGCAAGTGATGGCCAACTTGAACAGATTCGACGATTTGAGTGCAAAATGGAGAAGTCACCCCAGTTTGTCAAACATTCTATCGGTTCCGTTCTAGGAGATATCCGATGGGCAAAGGGGTCGGACTCGTTCAACATGCCAAAGGGCGTACGAAAGCCATTCATGCTGCTATCCGTAACACTCAGGCCATCATTGCGCGAGAAATTGAGCAGCATGACGGGCTTTACCCCTATAACGGCGGGCGCCTATCGGAAGCTGAATTTTGCCGGCGTGCCAGTATTAGCCAGATTACTCTACTCGGTGAAATTCACAAAAAATCTACTAAGGTGGCTCTGAACTTCTGGCTCAAGAATATTACTTCGCAAATCCACCAAGGAAAACGCAGCATAAGAAAAGCCGTGACTCAGAGGGTGGAATCTTGGAAGCAACGCCACGACCAAGTTGCAAATCAATATCACCTGGCGGAGTTGGAAATGATCGGGCTCCGTCAGCGCGTGTCCGAACTAGAGAAGATTTCACAGGAGCACGAGAAGACTATCAAATCGCTGCAATCCAAGCTCAATCGCGGCAGTGTTGTCAAATTTCAGCGCTAGCGTTGCCATCGTAAGCGCCATTACCCGTTGTCGCTCCAGGCGGAAGCCGCTACACAAGGGTTCGCAAAGATTCAGGGCGAAGGCCCTGAGAGTGGTGTTGGAGGTCGGCAATTAGCTCGGCTAGCTTGCTCAGTCGTTGTTGCTCATTCAGCCGAATACATTGTTCGTACAGTTTGGTGTGGGTCTTAATGATCACTCGGTGCCTTCCAAGAAACGCGTACGGCTGGTCACCATGAATCTCAAAATCGCGTGCGTACAATGCACCCGTCCATCGCCCCTGAACGACTGCAATGATCCCATGCTTCGCGGGATCTAGATTCATGTTCCCAAGGCTGCATCGCTGTAGGATCATATGAACATGGTTGCCAGCTCCGTCCGTTGGCAATCGCGCCTCAAATATCGTGCTTGTGGGGTCCGCGTCAAACAGCAACGACGCGCGGCGATTTGCCTCAAGCACGTACACTGGCATGTCGAGCTTTTCGCGGTACCTGATTTGCGCCGCGGCGGCATAAGCATATGGAAGGAGGTTGTCGGCAGGAACGCCCCGGTACTGACCTACTTGAGCAGGCAACTCCAACGTCGTTTGCGCGAAAACGCATATCCCCGGTAGCTGTAGCAGTCCGGTTAAGTCGACATGATGAATCGTCGCGTCTTGTAGTTTGTCGGTGGTACCCACTTCAATGAGACGAAAGCACAGCAAATCGGGATAGTCCTCTGCTGCTGAGGCAATTTCGTTCTCCGTGTAGACATCGAAAACGTTCCCACCTCCAAGCTCCGACTCTTCGTTGAGCCGGTAGATGGATGCTGGATCATACGCATGATGCTGGCGCAAGAACGCCCTATAGCCATCATGCAAGCACTGAGCGATCCCACGGCGAATCTGATTGCTCTGTGCCGACTCCAATACCTGTCCTCGATCGAGTGAATATTCGATTCCTCGCGGTGACCGAACATTTATAACGGCCGTTCCCACGCGGCTTAGAGCAAGACACAATTTCGGCTCTCGCCATGTCGCTAAAAATCCACAGACTCCCGTAGGGACAACCATCGACGGTTGATCAAGCCGATGTGAAACAGATGCATTTCGATTAAGGCGGAATGTGACGCTTTTCCCATCGACTCGGTATACAAGCCCCATCGCAACGTCAATGTCTGCCCGGTCTCCCCGCCACTGGAAAACGCGAAGCCCGTCTGCTTCCATAAGAGAGGTCTTCGGGCCCAAAAGCCTCGTCTCGGTGACATCGAGAACGTCCTGTGAAACTTGGCTGACCGCCCCATCGAAAATCATCTCTATCGGAACTGCCGCGGCGACAAGTTCACGACGGCACTGCTCAAATAAATCGTCGACAGAGAGTTTCGGCTTCAGGTGAAGAGTAACAGCCGTGCCTGGGGCCATCGAGTACTCTCGAAAAACCGTGTAATCCTTGAGCGCTTCTAGAGATACTTCAAATTGAAGTCCTGTACCCACCGCGGTACCGGCCTCGAAGGCTAATGATCGGATTTCCGCTTTGGTCGCGATGGTGAAGACCGACCAGAACCCCGTTCCGAATCGAGCAATTGGCGCATATGCATCTGTCGCATATGCAGGTTCCTTTGCCCTGCTGCTCGCCACGCTCAGGAAGTGGTTCAAGACTGTCCTGAGACTCATTCCACACCCGTTGTCCGAGACCGTGACCTTGTGCGCCGCCCGATCAAACTCGACTTTGACCTGCGGAACGTATCCATCGGCCGGACTGGAATGGTGCAAGCGGTACCTGCAGGCTTCTACGGCATTTTGCAACAGCTCCCGAATCGCTGCGCCAGTTGATCCTCTCCATACCGCATTTGATGCGACTAGATCGATTACGGCGCGTTTGCTCATTCGAACGCCCAAGCGTTCGAACTTCCCCCCAGGGAAGTCCAACCTGCGCACGAAGGGTTCTGCTCGAATTTTGAGTCGCGGTATCTTCGACTGCCGATCGATATCGCAATATCCACGGATCCAGCTTTCCATGTCGTCAAAGGTCCGATGAGCGGCTGCAAGTATCTCTCCATCGTCAAACGTTCCACTCACGAACACTTGGCCATCGCGGTCCACCGCCAAACTGTCGCGGATGCAGTCATGCTTTCTGTTCTCCCTGTAAGAAATAGCCGCCGCAGGACCATCTGTCCGCCGAGCCAGTTCAACAACTCCGTCCAGCACCCTCGTATCACTAAATTCGATAGCGTCAGCAATGCAAAGAATGGCCGCTAGCTGGCGTACGTCGAGGACACGATCTTCTGCTGCGAATGGAACTCTAAGTTGCGTTTCCAATTCCAAGATCGTCAGGTTGTGCGATCTCATGACCATGTCCAATGCAGAAACAAGGTTCTCCGGCACCCCCATTTCCGCGAAATGGTTACGTATGTACAAACCACCCCTCTTCGAATGTTCGCGTCGCAGATATTCCGTTAGCTCGATGCTGGTTTCCCAACCGACCTTGGGTAGCGTGAGCTGCTCAGACAACTCCACCTCTTCGCCTGGAAATACGGTCATGCCGAGATCGTGAGCGTATGCAGCCGCAACAAGAAGAAATAGCTCGGAAGCGCCGAGCGACTTGTCCGATCCCGGCTTCAGGCACTCTTCTTGAAGCACTTCTTCAAGACGGCGAACAACTTGGTATCCATGATGGGCATCATGACGGGTATACAACGGAAAATGTCGCTGCGTGGTCGCGAGCAGCGGCGCGATTGCCTGCACAAACTGAATTGCCCGCTGCGAGTATTCGGAACTTTGCGCGATAAGATGCACAAATATTTTCGTACTCTTAAGTTCCTCTACGGCCTCTTTGACTTCCATCTTCTCCCCCGTGCCAGATTTGTGCCAACCGTTTCCGACAGACCCACTAGGAATCAAACTTCTCGGACGCTAGGAACAGCATTGGAATCACAACGTATTGAAGTATGCCTGTCGAGCGACGTCATCACCTTGCAATGCGGACAGCAAGCTCGGTCGAGTCAGGATTTCGCGCCACAGTTCGCGCAGAATTCGAGACCATTCGGCCAGATCCTGAAGCCGCTCATAGTCTGTGGCACTCGGTAACCGTCCGTGGACGAGCTTCGAGCGCCTTCGATAGGCTTTCTGGAAGCGGTTTCGTGCCGTGTCACGATCGCCCGCCCGCGCTACGACCTTCGCGTATACATCAGCATGCCTAGTTGAAATTCGCCGTTCTTCACTATAGGTCAACAGAGATTCAACAGCAGCTGATGCCAGCATGAGACCTGGGCTCCACCGATGCACCCAGGTACTTTCGACGCTAAGTGATAGCGCGAATCCAACACGCGAGGATGCATCGACTTCACACAGAATTTCCAGGTAGGAGGCGGCTTGCAAGATTTCGTCTGCACTAAATGCTCGAAAGTCGACATCAAACTGGTTGTATCCTGCCCGCGAGATCAATCGCACCGCGTGCGAAGACTCCGAGTCGTCAAACTTCTCGAAACGGTGATGAATAGATGTGCTGGTTGGCCGGGTGAGCCACAGCGAGAAAATCCACATGTTAGCGATGCTCGCCGCTGCTACATTGTCGGTACGTGGTTCTCGGATTTCGAGCCAATAGTCAACTCTGTACGTAAGAGCGTGGCGCTCGTCGTAACCTAATAGCTCGTAATCAATTACAGGAGGGGGCTCAGCTCTCAGCTGAAGCACTACCCCCGGAATAAGCTGTTGCATCACCAGATTTTCAACGACCTGGAAATCTTGCAACGGCACATGGACGATGTGCGGTTTCATATAAATCGTCGATCGGCTCACCTAGATTTCTTCTTGACGCATTGGAGTTATCAAGACGGATGCTGATGGAGAAAGGCGGCGGCAACCGGATGTCCCGCAGCTTAGCCCGAACATGAGCTCCAAGCACGCGGAAGATCGGATCGACAGTATAGACTAGAGCAATTCGCAAGATCGCGATCCGTTGTATCGGGTGCGTGTCCGTGGTTCCGGCGGAATTAGCCCTTGCGTGCAAGCTGATCCACTCGATGGCATCGGAGTGTCGTTCTCGGCTGCGCTCCGCAGGCAAATCGGATTTGGCTGGGCTCTTTGCTGACAACCGTAGCGACCGCGATCTGAGTTTGGTTTAAGGTGGCGCCCTTGGATCGTTAGCTTCAATACCACCCAAGCGAAGTTCTGGGTCGTACTCTCGCTCTAAGTGGACGATCACCCGCTCGTCGACGAAGTGACAACAGCGATGACCACCTATCCCGCCTTCGAAGAACTCAACAAACGGTGCGAACGCAGCATTACGAAAATGAGTGATGCAGAGACCTTAGAACACGTCGGCCAGTTGATCGACGATGCCTTCGACGCATCCTTCGAGCGAGGCGCCAAACGCGCGCTCTATTTGCTCGACGAATTATCCAAACGTGAACTCATCGATGAGGATGGAGCACTTATCGAGTATTTCCGCGCCAATGCTTGGGCCGCGCTTTCGCATATAGCAAACGTCCGACAATCTTGGTCTTGGGAGGCACCCGAGCGACAGGCAGAGCTGCTGGCATTGTCGCGCGCATCGAACCACCCCGGCTTTGCGAAGCTCCACAAAGTTCGTCGATGCCAGATCCTTACCAACCAAGCGAACCTCCTCAATACGGTCGGCCGCACAATCGATGCAATCCCTGTCTGGGATGCTGCTCTGAAGATCATCCCGGGCTTTGCAATGGCGCGAGGCAACCGCGGTATGGGACTCAAGCGCTACGCCAGCATGGTGGCCGACGAGGGCGAGCGCGTGATCCTGGCTCTGCACGCCGTCGACAGTCTTCGTTCGGCGATGGCCGAGGACACATTCCATGATTCCATAGATCCGCGAGCTGCGCTTGCCTTCTTTGCCAGTCAGGCAACGGAACTAGCTGGCGCGCTAAACATTGACGCTGTCCGAGCGATGCAGGACCTCGATCGTGGCAATGAAGGGCGATCGAAAAACGAACGGGCCTACCGTAGCTGGTGCCTTAGGCATCGTCTCTTTCTATGCCCCTTGAACGATCTTGGATCACATCTCTCGGCAGCCACCGACGACCTGATGCTGCCACCCCTGACCGAAGGGTTGAATGACCGTCTAAACGGACATTTGCCTCCGCCGATCGTTGGCTTTTTCAGTCAGATGAAGCAGGAATACGTCTCGGCGCGCTTCATGCTGTTCGAGGGGATAAGTAGCGCGCAAGTTCACTTCTCTGATCGTGGCGTTTCGCTCATCGACACGCTCGACTATCCACTCTATTCGTTAGCGAGTGAGCGGATCCGCGCGGCCTTCCGCATCGCCTATTCCTTGCTCGACAAGGTAGCTTTTCTCGTCAATCACTACTGGGCCTTAGGCAAGTCACCGGACAGGATTAGCTTCAAGAATGTGTGGATGGTCGAGAAAAAGGCGCGCCTTCTGCCGCAGTTAGAAGAGCGGGACAATCTGCCTCTGCGTGGCCTGTTTTGGCTGTCAAAGGAATTGTTCGATGACCAGCTCAAGCAGACCACCGCGGCCGATGCCCGTGAACTGCACAGTATTCGCAACGCGCTGGAGCACGCCTATCTACGCGTAAGCGTAGGCTGGGCCAAGCCGTTTATCATAAATGGGACGAACAACGGCAGCTTCGGCACCGCCATCGGCAGCGACGAACTCGAAGCCAAAGCGATGAGAATCCTGCAGATGGCGCGATCCGCTCTGTTCTACGTGTCCTTCGCAATCGGCGCCGAAGAGCGTAAGAAGATGCTCGCGCATCCCAAACAACTGATCGGATCCATGCCACTCCATGGCCTCGACGATAAGCGAAAGCGGCGCGATCTATGAAAAAACACCAAACTGACGACTACCCCGCCTTCGATAACTGGCGGTTCCTCCAACCTGAACCAAAGTTCCTATAATTCATCCTGGAGACAACAAAAGAGCATTTCCCGTGACGCAAGCACCAAAACGCGCTGGCGGACGCGCAAACGAATCCGGCATGGGCTTTCAGGCCGCAGTTGGCACTTGGTTCGCGGCTCACATCCTCGCACGGATGCCCATCGGGGGGCGATTCCGCGTTAACAACTTGGCATTGCCTGTGGCAATTCGTCTCGAGACAGGCGAGAAGCTCGACGACATCGAGGTATCGCAGTCTGACGGCGGTGCGCTCCATATCCAATGTAAGACCACAGCAAACGTCGGCACAGGTTCAGATTCGCCACTCGCCAAAACGGTTGGTCAACTCGTGCAATGGGTCGCTGATGCCAAGAGCCGGGGCGGCCTACCAGACCTGAACACCAATGCGGCAGTGCTCGCTGTGCGTGCTAACGCTCCAAGAACGCTTGATGACCTCGAAGCTGGTTGCCGCGCGTTCGATCTCGGTGGGAGCTGGGCGGCCACGCGCCCTCAAAGAAATTTGGCAGAGCGCACCGCACTTGGTGCGTTCGAGGAGATCGCAACCCCCAGTTGGACTGCGCGTCGTGGTACTGCGCCCGATGACGTCGATCTGGTAGACCTGGCACGCATCTTCCGAGTCAGGCGCTTCGCCATGGATGAGGGCGACAGCGACTGGCGTGAAGCCTCTCGGCTTCTTGGCTACCACTTATTCGGAAGCGAACTCGCCGGTGACGCCCCGCTTCGTGATCTGAAGGGCATCGTGCGAAATCTGATCGGCAGTGGCGCGCCCGCAAATCGTGAAGGGCTGCTGCGAGCGCTACGCCTGCTGGGGCATCGCGACGTCGGAGCCCCCGGTTTCGACGCTGACGTTGCGAGACTGCGCGTGGTGACCAATAGCGAACTCGCACGCCTTGCCATTCATGGCCGCCTTCCCCTCGGCGCGGGAGTGCCGATCGCGCGCGAAATCGACGCCCATCTTGTTTCGGCAATTCAGGCTGGATCGCTACTCGTGATCGGCGAACCAGGAGCGGGAAAAACCGGATCGTTGGTTCATGCCGCCAAAGCAATTGCAGCCACCGGCGATACTGTTATGTTTCTTTCGGTAGATCGCTTCCCGGGCATTGCAATTGCGACCGATCTGGCATCTGAACTTGGAATCACTCACGCGTTGGTTGAGGTTCTCGCAGCCGTGCCCGGCCCCGGCCGCAAGATCCTCATCATCGACGCGCTGGACGCCGCGCGTGGTGGACCTGCCGAAGGAGTGTTCGCTTCCCTCATTGAGAATATGCGCGAACGGCTCGCCGATGAGTGGATTATCGTCGCATCTATCCGAACCTTTGACCTGAGGAATGGGCAGCGCTTTCGTCAGATCTTCGCCGGTACACCAGCCAATGCCGATCATGCGGACACTACCTTGCGGACGGTGCGCCACTTCCTCATTCCACGCTTAAGCCAAAGCGATCTCGCTGCCGCCGGCGCTGCATCGCCAGATTTGGGCACGGTGCTTACCTCGGCACCATCACTACTACTTGAGCTGCTGCGCAATATCTTTAACCTATCGTTGGCTGCCCAGTTGCTCGCAGACGGTATGGATCCGGCAGCATTCGGCACAATCCGCACCCAGTCAGGCCTGATCGATGCCTATGAAAACGCGCGGCTGAAAACGACAGCGTTACAGCAAGCTGCAGGGGCAGCTGCTTCAGTGATGGCAAGTCGGCGACGTCTAACAATACGTAAGGTCACAATCGTACATTCCGAACTCGACTCGGTTATTCAGACCGGTGTACTCGTAGAATCCGGAGATCTGGTGAGCTTTGCCCACCACGTATTGTTCGATCATGTCGCCGGACGCTTCTATCTGGCATGGGACGACCCCAGTGCTCTGCTGGCGCAGCTCGCTGGCAACACCTCGGCGGCGCTGTTACTTGCGCCAGCATTTCGCTTCGCAATCGAGCGGCTGTGGAAGTCCGACGACGCCGGACGGCCACTCGTTTGGCAACTAATCGCGGATATTTTCTCAGCAGCCAACGTCGACCGGTTGCTCGGCAATATAGCACTGCGGATTGCAGTCGCACATATCGAAGACGAAGGAGATATCGCAGCGCTAAAGACCATGGTCGCTGCATCCCCAGCGAGTTCCACACTCGCCGAACTGCTCGGAGGCTTCGCGCGTTTCGTGGTAATGGATATCGAAGCAACAGGCGCCGTCGCTCCGCTGCGGGCAATCACTTGGGCGCAGCTTGCCGAAACCCTCGTAGCGACCGGCGAGCGGATCCTGGTAGATCCGGCGCGCGTCCTACTCCATGCGCTGTTCGATCACGGCGATTTGACGAGCACCCCTCTCCTCAACGTATTCGGCCGGGCAGCTCGTGCATTGCTGGAGCTCGCATGGGCAGCCTCACCGCCACTGATAGGTACCAGTGATCGTGCGATCCGCTTTGTCGGCAAAAGCTTCAACTCAGACCCGGCAGCGTCTCGTATCTTGCTCACCCGCATCCTACGTGAACCTCGCTTCTCGCAGCACGCCGATCACGAAGCGGCATGGCTCGCCGAACAGATTTTGCCGATCACACGCAGTGACCCGGAATTTACCGTCGAGATCTATAGGTCCCTGTATAGTCAAATGATCACCGACGACGCTACTTCCTGGTTTGGAGGTCAGCCGAGCCGGATTTTGCCGCTCTCCTCGAATCGCCGACAGGATTACGAGCATTGCCGCTGGCAACTTGGCACCGCCATGGGCAAAGTCCTTTCAATTTCACCAGAGCACGGTACACGAGCATTGATCGATGCGCTTATAGGGAAGGCGGCGACCAAGAGATACGTTGACGATCGTGAGCCGGATCGAATTGACGTCGGCACGGCGACGATTGAGTTGCTGGGCAATACCCTCGAGTTTAACGCCTGGGACGAAAAGGACAGCGAGCAGCCAGTTCACGATGACGACCTTTTGCACCATTACGTGTGTTTCCTACGCGATTGCAATATCAGCAGCTTTGCGATCACGGCGGCGGCAGCATCGCGTGACTACGCTACTGTTTCGATTTGGACACGGATTTTTGGCGTAGGTAGCGAACGCGCCGCGGAAGTCTCAGATCTTCTTTGGCCTTTAGTTGAGCATCCTGGCTTTCTCGAGCATGACGGCACTTTGCGAGATGCGATTCGCTTTGTCGCCGCTGCTTGGTCGTTGAGGACACGTGAGGCACGCATTCGATTCGAGACAATGGCCCTCGACGAGACTCGTTTCACCGATGAGAAAGACCTGAGCCGATGGCATCGCGTTGTTGGTCGGATCCTTAAGCAGATACCTGAAGACTCTCTTGAGACGGACGCGATGCGGGCATTACGCCTCAAGTTGGACGCTAAAGGCCTTCTTGACGAAAACGAGCAAATTTTCCGCCGAACCAACTTGCGGAGTGAAGATGACGATTGGGTTCGCGAGAGACTGCGTCGGTCTGGCGTCAACATGGATGACGGCCCCGATCGCGAAGTGCTTGATGCCTCAAGCACACTGTATGCAGACTTTCAGCGTACGTCCTCCAGCAGCTCAGCATCTGACCTAGCAAGATTGTGGGGCAAGGCGGCAGATTTGCTCAAAGCAATTGACGCGAACCCAAATTTACATGATCAAGTCAGCCACTCAGCGTGGGGTCATATCGCTAACGCGGTTGAGAGAGTCGCGTCTAGCTCAAACTATTTGCCAGGGAAGGAGGGGATGCCAGACCTTACAGCGATGTTCGCGGTATTGGGGCGATTATCGTTAAGTCGCTACCCCGAAATGCGTGGGGCTGACGTATGACGATCAGTTGGGGGAATCTAGATGTACGCGTTTATGCGGCCGAGGCGTGGGTATCGCTTGCGCAGCGGTTTGCATCTGAGCATCCGGTCATTGTCGATCGACTCGAAGAAATCATCGCTGATCCAGTGCCTTCGGTCCGGCTTCAGGTGGCTCAGAATCTTCAGGTAATTCATGCCGCAGCGCCGGAACGGATGTGGAGAGTTGGCGAACGGATTGCGGCAGAGGAAGTCGATCTGCAGGTTCTCTCGGCCTATCTAGGCCAATCAATGCGTCGCTTCAGTCACTCAGATCCCGATCGTTGCGAAAAAGTGCTAATGATCGTAAGGGGACGTCTTGACGCGGTCTTTGCCGACAACCGGCAGGGATATAACCTTCTTCAGGGATCGCTCGGGGGCTTGACTGCACAAATGTTCGTTGGCCAGGCGCGCGCGCTCATTCGTGCATGGCTTGAAGAATGGGCAGCCGAT
>Ga0105237_10004494_pt1 | contig 16118 bp, 16 predicted proteins | sample KBSC24metaG_FD_81520 | JGI IMG/M metagenome (GOLD analysis project Ga0105237, IMG submission 81520) | Corn rhizosphere microbial communities from Kellogg Biological Station, Michigan, USA - KBS C2-4 metaG | ecosystem: Host-associated > Plants > Roots > Rhizosphere > Soil | place: Michigan, USA... | reverse complement strand
TCACGCCGGACGCCTGGATCGCGTCCAGCAGCCGCTCCGGTATCCCGCACAGCCCGAAGCCCCCCGCCGCGATCAGCATCCCGTCCCGCAGAACCCCCTCCAGCGCGGACGCCGCATCCGGAAACAGTTTGTTCGCCATGGGTGACTCCTTCCTGGCGGTGGCATAGCCGTCCCGGAACATCCATTCTAATGATCATTATTTTGGATTAAAGATAACCAATGTCGATTGATCGGATCGCGCCCTATCATCTCAAGACCGTCCTCGCGATCGCCCGGCTGGGCAGCTTTCAGGCGGCCGCGGACCGCCTGAACACCACGCAGCCCGCAATATCGGCGCGTGTCCGGGAACTCGAAGGGCAGCTCGGGACGGAGCTCTTTCAAAGAGAGGGGCGCCGCATGACCCTGACGGCGCGAGGGCGACAATTGGTGATCGAGAGCGAGCCGGTTCTGGCCGAGCTCGACCAACTCCTCATGCGGGTCGCCGACAGGTCGTCGGTCAGCGGGCTGGCCAGGATCGGAACGGGCGAGATCGCCGCCGCGAGTTGCATGCCGAGCCTCGTCTCGAAGGCGCAGGCGGCCTTTCCGCGCGTCACGCTGGAGATCGAGGTCGATCTCACCGCCAGGATGCTCGATCGTCTTCTGGCCGGCAGCAGCGACCTGGTATTCCTGGCCGGTCCGGTCGAGCATCCGGCGATCGTCACCGCATCGATCGGGTCGCTCGATCTCGTCTGGCTGGCCAATCCCGCCGTCGCCGATGCGGCCACCGGTCCACGGCCGGTCATCTGGTCGCTTCCGGCCCATTCGCCGCTGCATCACATCGCCCGGCACAGCCCGCCGGCGCGCGGTCTTGACGGGCGCGCCTTCAGCAGCTGCAACAATGTCCGGACGCTGATCGACATCGTCGTGCAAGGAGGCGGCATCGGCCTCTTTCCCGAAACGATGGTCCGCGCGGAGATGGCCGCCGGTCAGCTGGTCGAGATCGACGCGCGACCGACCCGGCGGATCGAGTTCCAGGCTGCGATCCGGCAACGGGAAACGGACGCGGTCATCCTCGCGCTGTTCGACCTTGCCCGCGATCTGACGCTGATTGGTGCACCCGCGCAAACCGCTGGCGGACCAAGCCGCTAAACGCCGTCTTCCTCGGCCGCGCCTTCGCACAGCGCGCGGAGGCCTGCCGCCATGAACCGGGCGAAGCGCAGCTTGATCGTGTTGAAATCATCCGAAGAACATAGCCCGTCGGACAATCGATCGATGCGGCCCGTGCGGGAGAGGGTGAGCGTGTAGGCGCCGGAGGTGAAGTGGAAGCCCCAGAACAGATCCTCCCGCGTCGCCCGCGGGAGCGCCTTGCTGAGGAGATTGATCAGGCGGAGCACCAGGGGATCGAAAAAGAGGTCCATCTTTTCCGCCCCATATCCCGGCGCGTTGTTCACCTGCGCGAAGATGCGTCCGAAATTGCGCCAATCCTCGCCGCCTTTGATATAGGCGTCGAACGCGCCCACATAGTAAGCTTTCAATATGCCTTCGACGGTCGGGCTGTCACCGGCTTCGGCCTCATATTGATCGAGAGCCTCCGTCCGCGATCGCACCGCTTCACCGATGCGCCGCTCGAAGACCCTGTCGAACAACTCCTGCTTGTTCTTGAAATAATAGTGGAGAAGGGCAGGGTGAACCCCGACCTTTTCGGCGACATCGCTGATCGTGACCCCGAAAAATCCCAGCCGCGCGAAAAGATCCTCGGCGCTGTCGAGGATCTGTTCGACCGTCGCGGCTCTCTGTTCGGCCTTGGTCCTGCGACCGGCAACGGCCCTCTTGGAAGGAGGCATGATCTCGATGGGTCCTGGCGGTTCCGTGTGTTTTCCCCGCCCGATCGTAGGCCGGCCGGGTGCGAGGTCAAGGTTGTGACCATTCATTCATTATATTGTGAATAAATATCTTGACTCGATCAGGCGGCTGATCGACATCTGTGGCTCCAAGATCGCCCACCCCCCGGCCGCTCGTTCGCGGCGAGGGCCATAGGGCGAAGAGGGAGGGCGGAAGGGTGTCGAGCAGACCATTTTTGGCGGCTGCGGCCGTGGTGGCCGTGCTGTGCGGAACGGCCGCCGAGGGGCGCGAGGGTCCGTCGGCGCAGGCGGTTGCCCAAGATGCGTCGCTGCGGCGGGTGCAGTCCGTGCTCGATGCCTATGTCCGGGAGAACAAGCTGTGCGGCGTGGCGGCCGCGATCGGCCGCGGCACGGCGCCGCCGGCCTTTCTCGCGGCGGGGCGGCTGTCGGACGATCCCGGCGCGGCGGCGGTCGGGCCGGACAGCCTGTGGCGGATCTACTCGATGACCAAGCCGATCACGGCGATGGCGGCCATGATCCTGGTCGAGGATGGCAAGATCGGGCTGGACCAGCCGATCAGCGATTTCATCCCCGCCTTCAAGGACGTCCGGGTGATGATCTCGCCCGAGACATCGCTCGAAAGCCGGCCGGCGCAGCATCCGATCACGGTCCGCGAACTGCTCACGCATACGAGCGGCCTCGGCTACCAGATCCTCGGCACCGGGCCGCTGCCCAAGGAATATGAACGCCTGCATCTGCTGGGCGGGCGCGTCGCCGGGGCGGCCAACGATGCGCAGCCCAATTCGCTGGAGCAATTCGCCGACAGGATCGCCACCGTCCCGCTTCGCGCGGAGCCGGGCACGCAGTGGAATTATTCGGTCAGCCTCGACATTCTCGGCCGGGTGATCGAGGTCGCCTCGGGCATGCCGTTCGACCGTTTCGTCGATGACCGGATCCTGAAGCCGATCGGCATGACCTCGACCTACTGGACCGTCCCCCAGGCCGAGGCCGGGCGGCTGACGACGGCCTATATGTGGCAGGGCGACAGGAAGCAGCCGGTCGACACGGGAGCGGGGTCGGACTGGCTGCACCCGCCCAAGGCGCCCTACGGCGGATCCGGGCTGGTCTCGTCCGCCCGCGACTATGACCAGTTTCTCCAGATGCTCGCCGGCCAGGGCAGCATTGGTGGGGTGCGCGTGCTCAAGCGCGCAACGGTCCGGCTCGCCCTGTCCAACCTGCTGCCGCCCGGCGTGCAAATCCTGAGCAACATCACGCCGGCGTCGGTGATGGCGCAGGGCTTCGGCGCGGGCGGCGAGCTGTTCCTGGAAGACGTGCCGGGCGGCGTCGGCGCGGGCACCTTCGGCTGGTATGGCGCGGCCGGCACGATCGGCTTCTTCGATCCCAAGAAGAACCTGCGGGTGACCGTGATGGTCAACTATTTCCCCGGGCAGAAATGGCCGCTGTACGCCGATGTCGTCCGCGCCCTCTACTCGAGTGACAGACAAATCGCGGCACGCACCAAATAATCAGAACAGAGCGGGAGGAATTCACCATGATGTCGTTGAAAGGCAAGTGTGTTGCAGTGTCCGGCACGGCTCTCGCCGCGACATGGATCGCGGGCATGCCGGCGCGCGCTCAGACGACGGAGGCGCCATCCGTTCCATCGCAGGGCATCCTGTCGGGGGGTGCGCCGCTTCCGCAACCGGGCACCTCGCCCGGGGCGGCCAATGCCGGCGCGGCCCCGGACATCGTCGTCACCGGATCGAGCATCCGCGGCGTTCCGCCGACCGGCTCCAACCTGATCAGCGTGACGCGGGAAGATATCCGGACGATCGGCGCGAACACGACGGCGGACCTGCTGGCGACGGTGCCGCAGCTCAACAGCTTCAACTCCGCGCCGCAGCGCGAGGGTGGCGGCGCGGGAGCCTTCGCGCCGGGTCTTCGCGGCCTGCCCGCCACAGCGACGTTGCCGCTCCTGAACGGCCACCGGCTGGTCGCGAGCGGCGTCAACGAGACCGCGCCCGATTACCCCCTGCTGCCGGAGCTCGCCATCGAGCGCGTCGAGATCGTCGCGGATGGCGCGTCGGCGACCTATGGATCGGACGCCGTCGCCGGTGTGGTCAACTTCATCACGCGGCAGAAGGCCAACGGCCTGGAGACATCGGTTCGCTACGGCGTCGGCGACAATTACGATGCGTTCAGCGCGAACGCCCTGTTCGGCAAGACATGGAACAGCGGCTCCATCGTCGCGTCGTACGAATATACCGAAAATGGCCACATCACCGGCGCCGATCGCGACTATCGGGTGGAGGATTTCCGCCCGTATGGCGGCGTCGACACGCGCTCGACATCGTGCCCCCAGGCCAATGTGCTGGTCAATACGACGGCCTATTCCGTTTATTATGCGGCGCCCAGCCTCGCGCCGAACACCGTGAACCACTGCGACAATGGCGCGGTCACCGACCTGGTCCCGCGTGTGCGGACCCACAGCGCCTTCCTGACCGCCCATCAGGATCTGGGCAGCCGTGTCACGCTATGGACCGACATCCTCTATTCGGACCGCAAGGAGACCGTGCAGCAGCCGGCGCCCCCCGGTGCCTCCGGCGTGCTCCTGACCAAGGGCGTCAATCCCTTCTTCCAGGCGCCGCCGGGCACGGGTGCGACGTCGGAATATATCCTGTTCCGCACCGACAATCTCTACGGTGCGGATCACATCGACAATGTGTTCCGGATCCGGGCCGGCAACTCGTCCGCCGGCATCGACACCAAGCTGGTCGGCGACCTGAAGCTCAGCGTCTACGGCACGTTCGACTGGGCGATCAACGATTCCTACCTGCCCGCCATCAACCCGACCGCGCTTGCCGCGGCCGCGGCCGGCACCACGACATCGACGGCGCTCGACCCGTTTGGCGACGGCACGTCGCCCGCGGTCGCCGCGGCGATCACCGACTATGCCGGCGATCTCACGATCAACCAGCGCACCTATCTCGGCGGCGCCAGGCTCGACGGCACCCTGCTCGATCTTCCCGGCGGCGGGCTCAAGATGGCGGTCGGCGGTGAATATCGTCGCGAGACCTTCCAGCAGCGCGGCATCTACGGCGGTGTCCCGGTGCCCGAAAATCTCAGCCGGAACATCGGATCGGTCTATGGCGAGCTGTTCGTCCCGATCTTCGGCGAGGGTAATGAGACGACCCTCCTGCACCGGCTCGTCCTGTCGGTTTCCGGCCGGTTCGATCACTATAGCGACTTCGGGTCGACGGCCAATCCGAAGATCGGCCTGAACTGGGATCCGGTCCCGGGCCTGACGCTGCGGGGAACCTACGGGCGTTCCTTCCGGGCGGCGGGCCTGCGCGATGTCGGGGCGACCGTCGGGGCCTATTATTTCAGCGCCGCCAACCTCCCGGCCGCCGGCCTGTACGACCCGACGCGCGCAGCGCAGGTCGATACCGTCGTCCTCTATGGCGGCAATCGCAACCTCCAGCCGGAAAAGGCCCGGACCTATTCGCTCGGTGCCGATCTGCATCCCGAAATCGCGCCCAACCTGCATGCCAGCGCGACCTTCTACGACATCCATTATACCAACGTGATCGGCACGCCCGCGGGCAACATCGCCTTCACGGATCCCACGTTCGCGTCGGTCATCTTCCGCAACCCCAGCGCGGCCCAGCTTTCCAGCCTCCTGGGTCTCGCGGTCCCGGTCAATTTCGCGGCCGGGTCGCTGCCGACCATCGGCAACCTGCTGGACTTCCGCGAAGGGAATTTCGGCGTTCGCGACACCAATGGCCTGGACTTCGCGATCAACTATCGGCAGCCGACCACCTTCGGCGCGCTGTTCGGGGGCGTCGCCGGCAACCATATCCTCAAGTTCAAGACGCGCCTCTCGCCGACATCCCCTGCATCGAACCAGCTCGATCTCGGCCTGCCGAGGACGACGCTGCGCGGCACGCTCGGCGCCCAGCTGGGCCCGGTCAGCGTCGTGACCTTCGTCAACTACCGGGCCGGCGTGACGAACCTCTACGCCACGCCGGGCGGCACCGCCCAGTACAAGGCCGGCTCCTATACGACGGTCGACCTGCGCGCGACGCTGCGGCTGCCGGACATCGGCATTCTGAGGGGCACCGAGCTCGCCTGGGAGATCAACGACCTGTTCGACCGGACGCCGCCTTTCTTCCCCGCAACGGACGGCATCGGCGGCACCTACAACCCGATCGGCCGCTACGTGGCGCTCAATCTGCGCAAGGCATTCTGATCAAAGGCCGCGGAAGGGGTGGGTTCACCCCCTTCCGCGGCGTGCTGTTCACGGAGAAGTAGACAATGGCGCGTGCTCGCAAGGTCATCATCACCTGCGCCGTCACGGGGGCGATCCACACCCCCTCGATGTCGCCCTGGCTGCCGGTGACCGCCGAACAGATTGCCGAGGCGGCGATCGATGCCGCCGGCGCCGGGGCCGCGATCATCCATCTCCATGCGCGCGATCCCGACAATGGCAGGCCCGACCAGTCGGTCGAGGCGTTCGGCCGGTTCCTGCCGCGCGTGCACGCCGCGACGGACGCCGTCCTCAACCTGACGACAGGGGGCGCGCCCTGGATGAGCGTGGACGAGCGCGTCGCGCCCGCCGCCCACTTCAAGCCGGAGGTCGCGTCACTCAACATGGGCTCGATGAACTTCGGGCTGTTCCCGATGCTGGAGCGCTATCGCGCGTTCAACTTCGATTGGGAGCGCCCGGCGCTCGAGGCCACGCGCGATCTCGTGTTCCGCAACACCTTCGCCGACATCGAGACGATCCTGACGTTCGGGCGAGAGAACGGGACCCGCTTCGAGTTCGAATGCTACGACACGTCGCATCTCTATAATCTCGCGCATTTCGTGGAGCGCGGGCTGGTCGAGCCGCCCTTCTTCATCCAGACGGTGTTCGGCATCCTGGGCGGCATCGGCACGCATCCCGACGATGTCATGCACATGCGGCGCACGGCGGACCGGCTGTTCGGCGGCGACTATGAATGGTCCGTGCTGGGGGCGGGGCGGCACCAGATGCCGATCGCGGCGATGTCGCTGGCCATGGGCGGTCATGTCCGGGTGGGCCTCGAGGACAATCTCTGGGCCGGTCCGGGCCGGCTGGCGACGTCGAGCGCGCAACAGGTCGGCATCGCCCGCCGGATGATCGAGGAGCTCGGCTTCGCGGTCGCCACCCCGGACGAGGCGCGCGCCATCCTGCGGTTGAAGGGCGCCGATCATGTCAGCGTCTGAGGGTGGATGGGCCATCGGATCGGACGATCCCGTCGCGGTGATCGGTGCCGGGCTGATGGGCGCCGGCATTGCCCAGGTGTTCGCTCGCGCGGGTCATCCGGTCCGCCTGTTCGATCTCGACGTCGAGGCGCTCGAGAGGGCGCCGGGGCGGATCCGCGATCAGCTGGCGGCGGCGGGGCAGGATCCGTCGGTGGCGGAGCGCGTGCGGCCGAGCGGAAGCCTGGCCGCCGCGGCCGGCGGCGCGTCGCTGGTGATCGAGTGCATTTGCGAGGACCTGGCGTCGAAGCGCGCATTGTTCGCCGAGGTCGAACCCCTCGTGGCGCCGGACGCGGTCCTGGCGAGCAACACCTCGGTCATCCCGATCGGGCAGATCATGCGGGGGCTGGCCAGGCCACAGCGGGCGCTCGGCACGCATTGGTGGAACCCGCCGCATCTGGTGCCGCTGGTGGAGGTGATCGGCACCGACCGGACCGCGCAGGCGGTCGTCGCCGGTATGATCGCCCTTCTCGGCGCGATCGGCAAAGTCCCCGTGCATGTCCGTCGCGATATCCCTGGCTTCATCGGCAATCGGCTGCAGCACGCCTTGTGGCGCGAAGCGATCGCGCTCGTCGCGGATGGGGTCTGCGACGCGGCGACGATAGACCTCGTGGTGAAGAACAGCTTCGGGACGCGGCTCGGCATTCTCGGCCCGATGGAGAATGCCGATCTGATCGGGCTGGACCTGACCCTTGCCGTGCACGGCACGCTCTTTCCCGACCTGGCGCGCGATACGGCCCCCAACCGGTTGCTGGAGGCCATGGTCGCGGACCGGCGGCTCGGGATGAAGACGGGCAGTGGCTTCCTCGACTGGCCGATCGCCGAGCAGGAGCGGGTCAGATCCTCGCTGGTGGATCGCCTTCGCTATCGCGAGGCCGGCGGCGATCTCGCACCCGCTCGCAATGCTGCGGCCCGTCATTCCATTTGAACTGAGCATCAGGGGTCCGGTCTTGCGTAGCAATCCTCCAGTGCCGATCGATGGCTTGAATCGATCCAGCCTCGTCGCCATGCGCGGCCAGCTCCAGGCCTTCGTCGATCGTGGCGAGCTTGCCGGTGTCGTGACTCTGGTGTCTCGCGGAGGCGAGATCGTCGCGCACGACGCGCTAGGCTGGCGCGATTGCGAAGCGCGCGCGCCGATGCAGCGCGACACGCTCTTCCGGATCGCCTCGATGACCAAGCCCATCACGTCGGTGATGGCGCTCATGCTGATCGAGCAGGGGCGGCTGAGGCTCGATGATCCCATCGCGGATTGGGTGCCGGAACTGGCGGACCGCCACGTTCTGGTCCCCGGGGCGAGGACGGTCGACGAGACCGTGCCGGCCGGGCGGGAGATCACGATCGAGGATCTGCTGACCCATCGCTCCGGCATCGCCTATGGCTTCTTCTCCGAGGATCCGCTGAAGTCCGCTTATGAGCGCGCTCTTGGCGATCCTGCGATGAACCGGCTGTCGGTCGACGAGTGGCTCGCCGCGCTCGGCCGCCTGCCGCTGGCCTATCAGCCGGGCGACCGGTTCCATTACGGGCATTCCAGCGACGTTCTCGGCTTCCTGATCGGTCGCGTGGAGGGCAGGCCATTCAGGGACGTGCTGCGGGACCGCGTCCTTCGCCCGCTTGGCATGCACGACACCGATTTCTGGTTGCCGCCCCGCGAGCGCTATCGGCTGGCCAGCGTCTATGGCTACGACCCGGCGCACGATCGGCTGGGCAAGGTCGAGCTGGCGATGTACGACACGCCGCCCGCCTATACGGCGGGCGGCGGGGGCCTGATCTCGAGCGCGCCCGATTATCATCGCTTCGCGCGCCTGCTGCTGAACGAGGGGGAATGGGACGGCGTGCGGTTGCTGCGGCCGGAGACGGTGCGCCTGATGCGCACCAACCGGCTGACGCCTGCGCAGCGCGAAGTGCCTTTCGCCGACATGCCCCTGTGGGAGAAATCGGGATTTGGGCTCGGCGTCTCCATCGTCGAGGATCCCGTCGACAATATCTATGGCTGCGGCCGGGCCGGCGCGATGAACTGGCCGGGCATCTACGGCACGTGGTGGCAGGCGGATCCGGCCGAGGATCTCGTGCTGATCTATCTCGTCCAGCATCTGGTGCCGGTCTCGGCGACGTCGGCGGCGACCCTCGCCACGGGCAGGGGCGCCGCCGGGCGCCGCGCCCTGCCGGTCTTCCAGCAGGGCGTCTACGGCGCGCTTCAGCCGTCCATGGCCGGCCGGGCCGGGACGGCGGCGATCGGCGATCGGCGATGACGCTGGCTCCGCTCACGTCGGCCGAAGGCATCGATCCGCGAGCCGTGCGGCCCGCCGTCGATGATCGCCGTCCCGGCGTTCGGGAATGGGTGATCCTGCTGGGGCTGCTGGCGATCTACATCCTCAATTTCCTCGATCGCTCCCTGCTCGCGATCCTGGCCAAGCCGATCCAGGACAATCTCCACATCTCGGATTCGCAGCTCGGCCTGATCGGGGGCCTCTACTTCGCCGCTTTCTATTGCTTCATCGCCATCCCGGTCGGGTGGATCGCCGACCGTTTCAACCGCGTCCGCGTGCTCTCGCTCGCCTGCGCGATATGGAGCGTCGCCACGACCTGCTGCGGCTTCGCGACCAGCTATCCGCAGCTGGTGGCAGCCCGCATGCTGGTCGGCTTTGGCGAGGCCGGCGGCGTGCCGCCGTCCTACGCGATCATCGCCGACACGTTTCCGCCCCGGCGGCGGGGCCTGGCGCTCGGCGTCTACAATCTCGGGCCCGGGATCGGCGCGGCGATCGGAGTCGCCTTCGGCGCGTCGATCGCGGCGGCGTTCGACTGGCGCCACGCCTTCATCGGCATCGGCGCGGTCGGCCTGCTGGCCGCGATGCTCGTGTTCCTGATCCGCGATCCAGCGCGGGGGGCGACCGACCCCGCCGGACCGATCGCGGCGGAGCAGGCGGGGCCGGGCTTCTTCGCGACCTGCGCGATGTTCTTCTCGCGGCCCGTCCTGCTGCTCGCCTCCCTGGCCAGCGGCGCGGCCAACTTCATCACCTACGGCCTTGGCAATTTCGCGACGCTCTTCCTGATGCGCGAGAAGGGCATGACCCTGCACCAGGTGGCCATCTGGTACGCGCTCGTGGTCGTGACGGGGATGAGCGTCAGCATGATCCTCTCGGGCCGGTTGACCGATCGCTACGTCCATCGATCGCGGGAGGCCTACGCCATCGTTCCCGCCGTCGCGCTGGCCCTGGCGATCCCATTCTACCTGGGCTTCCTCTGGGCGCCGGCCTGGCCGCTCGCGCTCGCGCTCCTGCTCGTGCCGATGACCCTGAACTTCTTCTATCTCTCGCCCTCGGTCGCGCTCGTGCAGGACGCGGTGCGACCCGATCAGCGTGTGATGGCCGGGGCCCTGTTCCTGCTGGTGATGAACTTCATCGGGCTCGGGCTCGGGCCGACCTATGTGGGGGCCATGAGCGATTATGTCAGAGCGGCGCATCCGGCCAACTCGCTCCAGATCGCCCTCTATACTTTGTCCATATTCTACGTCGTCGCGATCGCCCTGTTCCTGTGGCTGGCGCGAATCCTGAGGCGCTCGCAGCGCCTCGCACACCCGGAATGCCATGATGTGAGGCTTGCACCATGAACATCGCCATCGTCGGCGCGGGCTCGCTCGGCATCGTTGTCGGCGCCCGGCTCGCACCGCATTGTCCCGGTCTCGTGATGATCGACGCCGATCCGGCGAACGTCGCCGCGCTCAACCGGCACGGCGCGCGCGTCACCGGCTCGATGACGCTGGCCGTGCCGGTTTCCGCCATCGAGCCCCGGCAGATGGCCGGCGTCTACGACCTCGTCATCCTGCTTACCAAGCAGACCTACAACGACGTCGCGCTCGCCCAGCTCGCACCTCATCTGGGGGCGGCGAGCGTGGTCTGCACGCTTCAGAACGGCATTCCGGAAGACGGCGTGGCCGCCATCGTCGGCGCGGGGCGAACGGTGGGCGGCACGGTCGGCTTCGGGGCGACCTATGTCGCGCCAGGCATATCCCAATTGACCTCCACGGTCGAAGCGGTCGACAGGCATGCCTTCGAAGTCGGGGAGATGGGCGGCGGCGTCACCCCGCGGCTTCGCGCGATCGCGGAGATCCTGTCCATGGTCGGTCATTGCGAGATCGTCGACGATCTGATGGCGATCCGCTGGTCGAAACTGTTGATGAACGCCACCTTCAGCGGGGTGTCGACCGCGCTCGCCTGCACGTTCGGGGAGGTTCTGGAGAGTCCGGACGCGATGGAATTTCTCGCGCGCGTCGCCGACGAGCTCATCGGCGTCGCCCATGCCAGCGGCCATCATCTCGCGCGCATGCAGGGGGAGGACATGCAATCCCTGCGGCTGGCGGCGGGCGAGACGCTCGCGGACAAGCTGCCGCTGTACCGGCGCGTGTGGGGCCACCATGCGCGCCTTCGGGCCAGCATGCTCCAGGATCTGGAAAAGGGCCGCAAGACCGAGATCGACGCGATCAATGGCTATGTCGTCGACCGCGGGCATCAGGTGGCCGTCGCCACGCCGTTCAATCGGCTGATCGTCGATCTGGTCCGTGCCGCCGAAGCGCAGAAACGTCTGCCCGACCGGGCGCGGAGCATGGCGGCGATGACGGCGCTGATGGCCGACGATCGGCATCAAGCTGTCGCAAGGCCGGCCGCGCGACCGCCGGCATAGCCGGCGGCACGCATCCCGGGGCAGGTCAGCCGATCTTCATGGACAGCTCGACATCCTCGCCGAACGGGATCGAGAGATATCCGCCGCCGGGCGCCCGGACCCGCGCCAGATAGTCCGGGCACATGTCGGCATTGTCGCCGAGGAGCAGGGCGCCGGGCCGGAGCCGGCTCTCCAGTCGGTCGAGAATGTCGGTGTAGAGGCCCTTGGCGCCGTCGAGCAGGACGAGGTCGATCGTCTCGGGCAGGTCGCGCGCCAGCGTCTCCAGCGCGTCGCCCTCGCGGATCTCGACCAGGTCGAGCAGGCCGGCCTCGTCGAGATGGTCGCGGGCGCGGGCGATTTTCGAAGGCTCGAATTCGGTGGTGATGATCTGGCCGCCGCCATTGTCCCGGACCGCCGCCGCCAGATGCAGCGTCGATATGCCGAACGACGTGCCGAACTCGACGATCGAGCGGGCGTCGCCGAAGCGCGCCAGCATGTAGAGCAGCGACCCCGCCTCGCGGGAGACGGGCAGGGGCAGATCCTTCATGCGGGTATAGAGGTCGACATAGTCGGTCCTACTGCCCAGCATCGCGTGGGCCTGATCGTCGGACATGCCGGCGAAGGCGGCCGGGATGTCGATCCGGCTGGCGTCGGCGTCCGCGAAGAGGCGGGCGAGCAGGGAGCCGACGGGTTCGGAATGCAACGTCGTCATCGGATTCTCCGTGAGGGTGAGGGCGATCTTGCGCCCGCCGCCAAAATACGATTGATTCGTCGCCTTCGATATTCGCGTTCGGGAGGCGGACCATGGTGGAGCGCGAAAAGTCGGGGCTTTCCGCGCGCAAGACGCCGCGCCAGGCGCGCTCCAGCCAGCTCGTGGAGGACATTCTCACCGCAGCGGCTCGCGTTCTGGCGGAGCATGGCGCGCACCGTTTCACGACCGCGCGAGTCGCGGAGCGGGCGGGGGTGAGCGTCGGGTCGCTCTATCAATATTTTCCGAACAAGGCGTCGATCCTCTTCCGCCTGCAGACTGACGAATGGCGCCAGAATGTCGCGCTTCTCTGCGGCATCCTGGAGGATCGCACGCTCCCGCCGCCCGACCGGCTGAGACGCCTCGTCCGGGCATTCATCCGATCCGAGCGGGAAGAGGCCGAGCTGCGGATCGCGCTCGCCGATGCGGCACCCTATTACCGGGATGCGACCCTCGACGAGGATCCTCGGGACCGGGCGACCCGGGTGTTCCGCGATTTCATGGCGGAGGCGCTGCCCGGCGTTCCGGTCGAACGCCGCGAGGTGGCCATGACGATCCTCAAGATGACGATGTCGGAGACGGGCAAGCGGATTTCGGAGGAGCAGGCGCTGGCCGAGCGCATCGACGTCCATGCCGATGCGGTGGCCGACATGTTCTGCGCCTATCTCGACCGCCTGGCCGCCGAAACGCCGGGAAGGGCGGCGGACGCGGCCTCGCGATCGCCGGCGCTCGATGATAAGGCCAGGTGAATTTCGGCGGATTGGCACTACATTCCCACCGCAATGCCCAAGCACGACATCCCCGATCGCGACGAGCGCGAGACCAACCTGATCGACTTCAGGGACTATCTGCGCCGGCGTGTCGACCAGACCGCCCAGGACAATCGCGAGCCGGAGCCGGAGGCGCCGGATTGGGAAACCTACCGCCATGCCGAATATGGCGATGGGCGGCGGCCGAGGTTCGGGCGCTACGACCTGATCTGGGTCGCCATGATCCTGGTCATCGGATGGATCATCTGGGTGGTCTCGACGTCGCGCGCCTGATCCGGTCGTGCCTTTTTTATGGTATGGTATATCGTCACATAATGGAGCATGGCGATGTCCATGATCGCCACCCGCCCCCGTTCGAGCCCGCCTCCGCTCTCCCGCCCCGATCGCGACACGCGGGATGAGGAGCGGGTGGCGGGATGCCTGAGGACGATGCGCCCGAACGGCACGGCCAGACCATGGTGACGGTCGTGCCGCCCTGGCCCGTCCTGCTCGGGCTCGCCGCGGGATGCGCCACGTTCGCGGGCGGCCGGCTCGCCCTGCGCGTCGAACAATGGTCCGGCCTGCTGCTCGGGACGACAGCGGGCATGGTCCTCGGCGTCGCGCTCTTCGATCTTCTGCCGGACGCGATCGCCATCGGCGGAAGCCGGCCGGGGAGCGCCGCCTTGCTCACGGTGACCGGATTGGCGCTGATCGGCTATATGCTGATCGACCGCTTGGCCGATCATCGATGGCCCGCCCTGGCGGGCGTCCGCTCCGCTTTGGCGCCGGCCAGCCTGACGATGCACAGCTTCATCGACGGGGCCGGAATCGGCCTCGCCTTCCAGCTGGCGCCGAGCGTCGGCTGGCTGGTGGCGATCGCGGTCATCGCGCACGATCTCGCCGATGGCGTCAACGCCGTCAGCCTGGCCGGCGCGACCGGCAACCGGCGAGCGGCGGAGATCTGGCTCGTGATCAATGCCCTCGCGCCGGTGGCGGGCGCCCTGGTCGGCGGTGCGCTAACGATATCGCCGCCGCTCTTCGCCATGCTGCTCTGCGCCTTTGCCGGCATCTTTCTCTATATCGGCGCGGCGCATCTGCTGCCGCGCAGTCATGCCCTGAGGCCGCAGGCATCGACGGGGTTCGCCAGCATGACGGGAATGCTGTTCATGCTGTGCGTGGTGCAGGTCGCCCGCTCGCTCCATTGAGTGGCGCGGCAAATGACCGCATTGGAGCGATCATATGTCAGGGATGCTGGCTAGCCGGAAATCGGCCTCCGCCGGCCTCTCTTCATGCTACTCGCCGTTTATCGGGAACTCCGCGTGCGAGCGGGCAAGGTGGGCGGGATTCATTTTCTCGGATCATTGCCGGACAAGAGTTTTCTTCGCCAGCTCGCCGGTGATGGCCACGCTAAATCGCGCGGATCGATGCGAACTGCCCGTACCCTCCCCGCAGAAACAGCAGGGGATTGTGGGGATGCCCGATATCGAGGGCGTTGACCCGGCCGATCACGATATAATGATCGCCGGCCTCGTGCACGGCCTGCAGATCGCACTCTATCCAGGCGACCACGTCGTCGACCACCGGAAGGCCGGAGTAGGATATGCCGTAAGCTATGGCACCGAACTTGTCGTCCGACTTGGAGGCCAGCGCCGCGCAGACATCCTGCTGGTGATGGCCCAGGACGTTGACGCAGAAGCGCCCCACCGCCGCGATCTTTCGCCAACTCGACGATCTGCGATCGGGGAAGAAGGCGACGAGCGGCGGCTCCAGGGAGACCGACGTGAACGAGCCGACCGTCATGCCGATCGGCTTGCCGTCATGGATCGTCGTGATCGCGCAGACGCCCGTCGGATAGTGGCCGAGGACGTGCCGGAACCTGACGTTGTCTACGCTGCTGATCACGAAGGCCTCGAACTGGTGTGGCGACGGGGACGAGACGGCGACACGCTCAGCCGCCGTAGAAGACCTTTTCGCCCAGATCCTTCATTTCCAGCACGGCGGCGTCGGGGCGCCCTTCGATATCCCGCGACAGGCTGGCGGCGGTGACTTCGACGACGACGACATGGTGGTCGCCCTGCTCGACGATCTGCACGAGCCTGCATTCCACCGCGGCGGGGGCGCTATCCAGCACCGGCACGCCATTCTCGCCATCATGCACGGGCTCGCCCGAGAGCTTGCCGTCGACGAGCTCGGCGGGCTTGAAGAAAGCGAAGGCCGCGCCCTGCTGCCCCTTGCCGAGAATATTGAGCACGGCGGCGCCGGTCGCCTTCAGCGCGGCATAGACGCCGGAATCGGCCTTGATCCCCATGGCGACGAGCGGCGGAGAGAAAGACGTCTGCGTGACCCAGTTGATCGTGGCGGCGTGAACGCTGCCATCCGCTTCCCGGGCCGTCAGCACGTACAGGCCATAGGGGATCATCCTGAGCGCGGTTTTCTTGGCAGCATCGTCCATGTCGCTCTCCTTCGTTCTTTCCTATAAATGATATGGAGGAAAGATGGGGCGTCAAGCGCCCATCGCCGGGCATGCGATGCTAGAGCGGGATGCGGGTGATGACGGATCGGCAATGGCCGTCCGGTCGCGCCCGACCGATATAGCGCATGCAGCAGAGCGCCGTCATGTCGTCCGGGCGCCGCTTGGAGATCCGCATGCGCGAAGCCTTGATCGTCTCGACCGCCCGCACCCCGATCGGCAAAGCGTATCGCGGTGCCTTCAACGATACGGAGGCCCCGCGGCTCGCCGGGCACGCCGTGGCGGAAGCCGTGCGGCGCGCGGGGGTCGATCCCGCGCGGATCGAGGACGTGATCCTGGGCTGCGCCTCGCAGCAGGGGACGCAGGGCTACAATATCGGCCGGCTTTCGGCC
>Ga0105237_10004492_pt1 | contig 16123 bp, 14 predicted proteins | sample KBSC24metaG_FD_81520 | JGI IMG/M metagenome (GOLD analysis project Ga0105237, IMG submission 81520) | Corn rhizosphere microbial communities from Kellogg Biological Station, Michigan, USA - KBS C2-4 metaG | ecosystem: Host-associated > Plants > Roots > Rhizosphere > Soil | place: Michigan, USA... | reverse complement strand
GCGCATGCTCGGAGGCGACCCTCTGATCATGGCCACTGTCGGCGAGGACTACCAGCCCTATGCCGACCGCCTGCAGCGTCTGCGGATTCCCGAGACCCACATCCGCCGGGTGCAGAATACCTTCACAGCGCAGGCTTTCATCACCACAGACCTCGACGACAATCAAATCACGGCCTTTCACCCAGGTGCGATGAACTACTCGCACCTCAATCACGTCAAGGACGCCAAGAACGTGCGACTCGGCATCCTGGCGCCCGACGGACGCCAAGGCATGCTCGAACACGCGCGCGAATATCACGAAGCCGGCGTCCCGTTCGTCTTCGATCCGGGTCAAGGTCTGCCCATGTTCAATGGCGAGGAATTGCTCGAGTTCGTGCGCAAGGCCGACTACGTCGCCGTCAACGATTACGAGGCTCGGCTGCTGCAGGAGAAAACCGGTAAGTCGATCGAAGACTTGGCACGCATGGTCAAAGCGGTGGTCGTGACCCAGGGCGCCGAAGGCTCGTCTATTTTCGCTGACGGGGACCTGATCCGTATCCCGGCCGCTCGGCCCGACGCCGTGCTGGACCCCACTGGCTGCGGGGACGCTTACCGAGCAGGATTACTGTACGGCATCGCCCAGGACTACGATTGGGCCAGCACCGGCCGCCTGGCTTCGCTTATGGGCGCGATGAAGATCGCGAGCCGTGGCGGGCAGAATCATGTCGCGACGCGCGACGAAATCGGTTCAAGGTATCGTCAGGCGTTTGGCACTTCGATCTGGTAAGCTATTTGTTGACGAATTTTCTGCCTGTTTAGCAGTCGATGAAGGTCGGCCGGGCGTCAGGCTCAGCAGCTATGTTAGCCCTCACTCTACAGGGGGAAACGCGGTAGATGGTCGGCGCACACCGGGTCGCGCCGGCGGCGAAGCTGCGCTATCTCGAAGGGGTCTCCCCTCTCGTCCCGTCGCGAAAGCTTAATTTGTGTTTCACTCCCGTGTCATGCCGGCTTACTAGTGTTCCCTGGTCCTCTTTAATGGAGCGGAAACATGCTGGAACCGCGGCGCGATCGTCGCCCTGAATCCCAACGCAGGCTGTCCCTCCATCTGGCGCGCGGTGAAGCAGAGATTGCCGAGGCGCAGCGCTTGCGCTACCGGGTGTTTGCGGAGGAAATGGGCGCCCGGCTTCCCAACGCCGCGGAGGGGATCGACCGTGACAGGTTCGATCCGTGGTGCGAGCATCTGCTCGTCACCGAAGAAGATACCGGTGAGGTCGTCGGCACCTACCGGATTCTGACGAGCGAAGCGGCGGAGCGCATCGGCGGCTTTTATTCCGAGCAGGAGTTCGATCTTGCACGGCTGAGGTACCTGCGTGATCGTGCCGTCGAGATTGGTCGCTCGTGCGTGCATCCGGACCATCGCAGCGGCGCGGTCATTGCGTTGCTCTGGTCGGGCTTGGCCGAGTACATGCGGAGAACGGGATCGGAATACCTGCTGGGCTGTGCAAGCATGAGCATGCTGGACGGCGGCCATGGGGCTGCCGCCGCATATGCGCGCATCAGGGAATCGCATCTGAGCCCGATGGAATATCGGGTCTTTCCGCATTGCCCGTTGCCGCTGCACGAGTTGAATCAGAACGCGGCCGCCACCATTCCCCCATTGATCAAGGCCTACCTCAAGGTCGGAGCGTATGTGTGCGGCGAACCCGCCTGGGATCCTGACTTCAACACCGCAGATCTATTGATGCTGTTGCCGCTGTCCCGGGTGGATGAGCGCTACGCTAAACACTTCATGAGGAATGCCGGATAGTCACAGTCGCCAGCGGCCCCGCAAGGCCGCACGGGACAGGTCGACCCCACGCCACATTCGGCTTTACCGCCTCGCCCGAGTCCTGCTCCATCTGCTCTACGGTTGCTTTTACGTAGGCGCTCTGTTTCCGTTTTTTTCGAGCTCGCGGCGCTTTCGCTCGATCAAGCGCTGGTCGCAGCAAATCCTGCCTATGCTCCGCCTGAAGGTCGTCGTACATGGCACGCGCCCGAGCGGACACATCCCTACGCTAATTGTGAGCAACCATGTCTCGTGGCTGGATATCTGGGTCGTCAACTCGGTGGTCCCTGTGCGCTTCGTGGCGAAGTCGGATATTCGGCGCTGGCCGGTAGTGGGATTCCTGGTGTCGGGTGCTGGAACCATCTTTATCGAACGTGGTAAACGGCACGACACGATGCGTACCAACCGCACCATCGTCCAGGCTCTGAGCTCGGGTGAATATGTCGCCGTATTTCCGGAAGGTACGACCACGGACGGTACTGAGATCAAACCGTTTCATGCCTCCTTGTTCCAGCCCGCACTGGGAGCCGGCGCACGGGTGGTGGTAGCCGCCTTGCGCTACGTCGATCACGACGGGAATCTGGATTTGGACGCGTCGTACGCGGGCGACCGCTCGCTTCTGGCGTCGGTCCGCCTGGTTCTTGCGCGCCGGCATCTGCGCGCGGAGTTGATCTTCGCGGCTGTCGTCGACGTACGCGGCAAGACGCGACGCGATATCGCACGCGAGACCGAACGCGCTATCGCCGACGCGCTGGGCTTGCCGCATCCCGGCAGGAGAACTGAAACAACTCGCGATCTTCCAGCCGCAGCGCCGACAACTTCCGCCCCCACAGACACCCCGTATCCAGACCGATCACATTCGGCTCCAGCACCAGCCCCAGCGCTGACCAGTGCCCGAAGATAATGCAGCTACTCTGGCTCGCCCGCCCCGGCACCGCGAACCAGGGCAGCGTACCAGCGGGAAGATCGGCCGCGTCGCCCTTGTAGCGTAGATCCATGGCGCCATCGTGCGTGCATATGCGCATGCGGGTCATGGCGTTGATAATCACGCGCAAGCGCGCGTAGCCCGTCAGCTTTTCGTTCCAATGGTCGGGCTCGTTGCTGTACATGCGCGCGAGCAAGCGGTCGAAGTCGGGCGCGCATAACGCCCGCTCGACTTCATGAGCGAGGTCGATAGCGCGCGTAACGCTCCACGCCGGCAGGAGGCCCGCGTGCACGAGCGCATATTCACCGTCGACATGCATGAGAGGGCGGCGGCGCAACCACTCGAGCAACTCGTCTCGATCCGGCGCCTCCAGAACCCCATTCAGCGTGTCGTCCTTGCGTAGCTTCGCGTGCCCGCCTGCCACCGCGAGCAGGTGCAAGTCGTGGTTACCGAGGACGCAAACCGCAGCTCGGCCCAACTCCTTCACGAAGCGCAGAGTGGCGAGGGAATCGGGGCCGCGATTGACGAGGTCGCCGACGAACCAGAGACGGTCGCGCCCGGCATTGAAGCCGATCTGTTGTAGCAGGCCGCACAACGCAAGAAAACAACCCTGCACGTCGCCGATCGCGTAGGTGGACATGATTGAACGCTACGACGCGAAGCGCACGAGGCGCTCCAAACGCGCGTTGGTCCTCGGGCCGGCGCTTGCGGCGCCCCTCATCACCCGCTACTTCGAATGACTGACCATGTAATCGACGGCTGCGCTGACCTCTGCGTCGGACAGCGCCGGGTTACCGCCCTTGGCCGGCATGGTTCGGATGCCCTTGATGGCGTGCTCATGCAAGGTGGGGAGCCCCTGCGCCACACGAGGTTTCCAGGCACCTACGTCGCCGAACTTCGGCGATTGCATTAGGCCGGTGCCATGACACATCGCGCATACCGTCTGGTAGACCTTGCCGCCGTCCACTTTTCCGGCCGGCGCCGCAGCCGGTGCGCTTGCTGAGGGCGGAGTAGAAGCTGCCGCCGAAGAGGAGGTGGCAGGTTCGTCCGACATTGCGACGCGCCCAACCGGTTTGATGCGCTCGGAGACCGCGCTCTCGGACATTTCGGCGCTATCGCGGTCGATTCTCAAGCCACCGGTAATCAACTGTGTGAGCATGACGATCGTCAGGATCGGGACGAGGAATGCCAGCAACACCACCACCACCAACTGCTGCGGTGTTTGGATCAGACTCGAATGGTCTTCTACAGTGACTTCGCTCATGAAACCCTCGTCCTTCCGCTCGCAAAAAAGGCGACCAGTATAGGGGATCGCGAAGTAAGCTCAAAGGCGCCGGCATGGACGGTGCGAACGATTGAAGCTATTCTACTGACCCGCCTTCGAAGCCTTCCACGTGCGCCCATAGCTCAGTGGATAGAGTATTGGCCTCCGAAGCCAAGGGTCGTGGGTTCGAATCCCGCTGGGCGCGCCAAATACATCATTGCCGTCGCGTTCGCTCAGCGCCCGGTCGGGCGCTGAGCGTGCGCGAAAAATCTTGCTTACACCAGCTCAGGGCAGGAACATTCCCCGATGGCCGATCTGCCGTTCGGACTCGGGCAAGTTCTTGACCTGAGCCAGATAGGCTTCCCGGTATTTGACGGCCTGGGCTTCCAAAAAACCTTCCACCTGCTTCAGCACTGCTCTGAGGGCGTTCATGACATTCTCCGTTGTTTGTTGCGTAGCACAATACATCGGACAGGAATCGCCCTACTTGAGTTCTTATGTTTCAATCATTTGATTGGATGTTCGTTATAAATTGAATCTATGAAGTGACAGCGTCATCATGATGCGCTGATGGCAGATATGGACACTGCACCGCAAAAAGGCATCTTGAGGACCGGATTTGGTCGAATGTTGTGACACGCAAGGCGCTGGGTGGCCGCGGACTCGACGAGAAGGCTGCGGGATCACAGCGAGAAGAGTCTGCGCAACGGGTCGGCGGACGCGACCTAAACGGCTATGAACGGATGCAGCACGTCAGACGGGATACGTGACGTGTAGACGCCCGCGTCCCAACTCCGTACGAACACAGCGAACTCGTCCGCCGGCAGTGGCTTGCTGAAAAGATAGCCCTGCAGCTCGTGGCATCCGCGCTGGCGCAGGAAATCTAGTTGCTCGCGCGTTTCTACCCCTTCGGCCAGCACCTTCAGGAGCAGACTTTGAGCCAACGCGATGACCGCGCTGGTGATGGCGGCGTCGGAGGGATCGGACCCGATGTCGCGTACGAAGGACTTGTCGATCTTCAGCTTGTGGATTGGAAAGCGCGTGAGATAGGACAGGCTCGAATACCCCGTTCCGAAATCGTCTATCGAAAGCTGCAATCCCATGTCGTTCAGCCGGCCGAGCAAGCTCACAGTCTGCTCGGACTGCTCCATCAACAGCGTCTCGGTGATCTCCAGTGCCAGATAGCGAGGCTCGAGGCCGGAGCGCTCCAGTGCTTCCGTAATCGTCTGCGCCAGGGCGCGTCCGCGGAATTGCTCAGCCGACAGATTGACAGCAACCGGCAAGCGGGCGAGGCCCTCATCATGCCACTCCCGGTTTTGCCGGCAAGCCTCTTCCAAGACCCAGGCACCCAGAGAATTGATGAGCCCCGCATCCTCCGCCACTCGAATGAACTGCGCAGGCGGTATGAGCCCTCGTCCGGGATCCTGCCAACGCACGAGCGCTTCCATCCCCACGATTTCGCCCGTCAGCGCACTGACGATGGGCTGATAATGGAGCACGAACTCCTGTTGGCGGATGGCGCGGCGCAAGCGCGTCTCGAGCAGCAAGCGCTCTTGGGCGACCTCGTTCATGCGCGGCGTGAAATACTGGAAGTTGTTCCGTCCGCTTTCTTTCGCGTGATACATCGCGGTATCAGCGTTGCGCATCAGCGTGTCGAGGTCGCCACCGTCATCCGGGTACACTGAGATGCCGATGCTGACCGACACGTGCAGCTCGTTGCCTTCGAGGTGGACCGGCGCGGCGATGATTTCCAGCAATTTCGCAGCGAGCGGGGTGAGATCCTGTACGTCGCGGATCGCCGGCAGGACGATCACGAACTCGTCGCCACCCAGCCGCGCCACCGTATCCATCTGGCGCACGGAACCCGCGAGGCGCTCTGCCATCTGCTGCAACAGGCGGTCGCCGACGTGGTGCCCGAGCGAGTCGTTGATGTGCTTGAAACGATCCAGATCGAGAAACATCAGCGCGAGACGCTGGTGTGCGCGCTCCGCCTGCGCCATGGCCTGCTGCGCGCGATCGCGGAACAAGTTTCGGTTTGGCAGCCCGGTCAGCTCGTCGTGGTGTGCGAGATGACGGATGCGTTCCTGAGCCAACGTACGCTCGGTGATGTCACGGCAGTTGAGAACGATCCCGCGGACCGCAGGATGCTCCAGGCAGTTGTTGCCCGCCACTTCGAGAACGCGCCATGAGCTGTCCCGATGGCGGAAGCGCGCGAGAACCGTTCCGGCGCTCGGTACCATACGCTCGGCGCGGTGCAACTCCTGTTGTACCTCGGTCACGTCTTCCGGATGGACCAGATCCAGGACGTTGGCCCCTAGCAATCCCCCTGGTGCATAGCCCATGACGGGCTCGATGGACGGGCTGGCATAGTCGATCCGCCCCTGCGGGGAGACGATTGCGGTGATGTCGAGAGCATTCTCTGTCAGCGCGCGAAAGCGCTCCTCGCTCTTGCTGAGCTGTTGCTTGGCTTCCTCGCGGTCGTGCACCAGGCGTGCGATGAGCTCGGACAAGTGCTCGAGATCGGTGCCGCCCGCCAGATCGGGGGCAGCGCCTGCGGAACCCAACAACTGCAGAGTGATGCGCCGCAAACGGGTCATCACACGTTCGCGCCGCGCGACCTCGACATGCAGTTCCTGGCTGAGTCGGGCCGTGATGCGATCGTGCTCGCGATAGGCTTCGCTGATTGTGAGCAGCAGATCCGCGACGATCGATGGAGACAGCGTCGAAGCTTCCGTCCCGTGCGGGAGTTGGGCGCGTAAACGGTCATGCAACCAGTCGTCCGCACTGGGCGGCTGGTGGCTCGTATTAGAACCGATGATCTGGTCGGGGTGGCGGTTGGACTTCAAACTGGTTTGGCCGTACGTCGGGTTACAGCGGCGTGCCGAATTTCTTCAGGCCGTCTGGTCTCGCGGGTCACGCGCTTTTAACGACCGCAACGAATCCGGCCTTGAGCCGTTCCGGCGTCTGAAAAGTCAAAATATTATCGTGATCTCATTGACTTGGAGGTGGACACGTTACACCTTCGCAAACCCGACTGATATATTTCGGTCGCTGGCGCCGCCGCTCCACGACCAAGCCAGGAATCGCTCTTCGAGTCGGGAGCCGGCCTGTTCGACCAAATCCTTGAGACTGATTTGAGAGTGTGGCCCTCGGGCGCGTTTTCCGCATCGCAGCGGCACCGCCTGGCCGGGCCTGATTGAGATTGTGTCATTCTGGCCATCAGGCAGAGCGCGTCGAGTTGAGCCGCTTGGCGCGGAACCCGGATATTGCAACGCAGTAGTGTATGATTCGCGCTTCATTCGTACGCCCGTACGCAGCGCTGCCCAGCATGACCACACGCCTGCGCGAAATCCCATACAACTACACGTCGTTCTCGGATCGCGAGATCGTCATCCGCATTCTCGGCGAAGAGGTATGGGGGTTGCTCGACGATCTGCGCAATCAACGCAGAACCGGTCGCTCCGCGCGCATGCTGTACGAAGTGCTGGGTGACATCTGGGCCGCGACCCGCAACCCCTATCTGCAGGACGACCTACTTGCCAATCGGCGGCGACGCGATGCCCTCGTCGAAGCCATGCGTCACCGCCTGCGTGAGATCGAAGCGCGGCGCACCAACCGGCATGACAGCGTCACACGTCTGCTCGATGCCGCGACTCGCGCGGTCGAGGCGTTCGAGCAAGACTTCGAGGACACCGCACTACTGCGCCGCCGCGTCCTGCGCAAGTTGTCGCGCGTCACACGACGCGACAACATCTGCTGCGACGGCTTCGCGCGCGTGTCGCATGTGACCGACGCAACAGATTGGCGCGTGGAGTACCCGTTCGTGGTCCTGTATCCGGATACCGAAGAGGAGGTTGCAGGATGCGTGCGCGCGTGCATCGAGCTCGGGCTGACAATCATCCCGCGCGGGGGTGGTACCGGATACACGGGCGGTGCGATTCCGTTGACGAAGCTGTCGGCGGTGATTAATACGGAGAAGCTCGACCTGCTCGGCGAAGTAGAGAGCATGGTGTTGCCCGGAGTGGAGCAGCCGGTACCAACCATTCGCTGTGGTGCGGGGGTCGTCACGCGCCGGGTGATGGAGGCGGCGGAGGCGCACGACCTCGTGTTCGCCGTTGATCCCACGTCAGCCGACGCATCGTGTATCGGCGGCAACATCGCGATGAACGCCGGCGGAAAGAAAGCCGTGTTGTGGGGAACAGCTCTCGACAACCTCGCATCCTGGCGCATGGTGGACCCGACCGGCCACTTCCTCGAGGTCACCCGCATCGGGCACAACCGCGGCAAGATCCACGATCAGGAGCTCACGCGCTTTGCGATCCAGCGCCTGCGCAAGGATGGCAGGACGCCTTACGGCGAACCCGAGATTCTGGAGGTACCAGGCCGCGACTTCCGCAAGATCGGCCTGGGCAAGGATGTGACCGACAAATTCCTGTCCGGTCTGCCAGGGGTGCAGAAAGAAGGTTGCGACGGCATCATCACTTCCGCCCGCTTTATCCTGCATCGCATGCCGGCGCACACCCGCACCGTTTGCCTCGAATTCTTCGGACAGGTGCATGAAGCGGTCCCGTCCATTGTCGAGATCAAGACCTACCTCGATGGCGCCTCCGAGGCCATTCTGGCCGGCCTCGAGCATCTCGACGAGCGCTACGTCAAGGCCGTGGGCTACGCGACCAAGGCGAAGCGCGGCATGCGCCCCAAGATGGTCTTGCTGGCCGACATCGTAGGAGACGACGCTAACGCAGTAGCCGAGGCCGCGTCGAAAGTCGTGCGCATCGCCAATGCGCGTGGCGGCGAAGGCTTTATCGCGGTGAGCGCCGAAGCCCGCAAGCGATTCTGGCTCGACCGCGCACGCACAGCGGCCATCGCGAAGCACACGAACGCATTCAAGATCAACGAAGACGTAGTGATTCCGCTCGATCGTCTGGGTGACTATTCCGGCGGCATCGAACGCTTCAACATCGAGCTGTCGCTCAAGAACAAGATCCGGTTGATGCAGGAGCTCGAAGCCTTGTTTTCCGCCGAGCTCCCGCTCCATCAGGATGCCGAAAAGGTTGCGACGCAAGAATTGCTCGGCAGCCGGCCGGACCAGGCGCTCGCGCTAGTCCGTGATGCTCGTACGCGCTGGCAGTGGCTGCTGGACAATCTGGATCGGCCGGCGGCCGAGTTGCGCCTGGCTCCTGTGCCGGGCGAGCGGAGCTGGCCGGGCCCGCCCGCGACGGTCTTCCACGTGCTGCAGCAATACTCGTTGAGAGTGTCATGGAAGACCGAAGTGCGCGAGCCGCTTATGCAACTATTCGAAGGACGCGTATTCGAAAACATCTGCCGCGAGATCGACGCAGTCCACAAGCGCGTGCTGAAGAGCCGTGTGTTCGTCGCTCTGCACATGCACGCCGGTGACGGGAACGTGCATACCAACATTCCGATCAACTCCGACGACTACGCCATGCTGCAGGAGGCGAACCAGGTGGTCAGGCGTGTGATGGCTCTGGCCAGGTCGCTCGGCGGTGTGATTTCCGGCGAGCACGGCATCGGCATCACCAAACTCGACTACTTGCTTGACGAGGAAATCCAGCCGTTCGTGGCCTACAAGCAGCGTATAGATCCGGAAGGCCGTTTCAACAAGGGCAAGCTGCTGCCCGGCGCCAATCTGAATCTGGCCTATACGCCCAGCTTCGGACTGCTCGAGCAGGAGAGCCTGATTCTCGAACAGAGCGCGATCGGCGAGATCTCCGACTCGATCAAGGACTGCCTGCGTTGCGGGAAGTGCAAGCCGGTGTGCAGCACTCATGTACCGCGCGCGAATCTGCTGTACAGCCCGCGCAACAAGATCCTCGCGACCTCGTTGCTGATCGAAGTATTCCTGTACGAGGAGCAGACCCGGCGCGGCATCTCCATCCGGCACTTCGACGAATTCGGTGACGTCGCAGACCACTGTACGGTCTGCCACAAGTGCGAGAATCCCTGTCCGGTCGACATCGACTTCGGCGATGTCTCGATCGCCATGCGCAATCTGTTGCGCAAGAATGGCAAGAAGAAGCTCAATCTCGGCACTTCGGCAGCGATGTTGCTGCTCAACGCGAGCGATCCGAATACAGTGAAGCTGGCGCGCACGGCGATCGTCGGCATCGGCTATCGCTTGCAGCGCCTGGCACATCACACGGCGAAACGCCTCGGCCTGATCCAGGCGCAGGTGAGGCACCCCCCGGCGACGCTGGGCAAGCCGCGCGTCAAGGCTCAGGTCATTCACTTCATCAATAAGCCGATGCCAGGCGGCTTGCCGAAGAAGACTTCGCGCGCACTCCTCGACATCGAAGGTCGGTCGGTGGTCCCGGTGATCCGCGACGTCGGCAAAGTCACGGACGACTCCGACGCGGTGTTCTATTTCCCGGGTTGCGGCTCGGAGCGTCTGTTTGGACAGGTCGGGCTTGCGACCCAGGCCATGCTGTTCGACATCGGCGCCATCACCGTACTGCCGCCCGGATATCTTTGCTGTGGATACCCTCAGACGGCGGCCGGCGAAGCGGAGAAAGGACAAGCGATCGTCACCGACAACCGGGTGCTGTTCCATCGCGTCGCGAACACATTGAACTACCTCGACATCAAAACCGTGATCGTGTCTTGTGGTACATGCCACGATCAGTTGCAGCATTACGAGTTCGACAAGATCTTTCCGGGCTGCCGCCTGCTCGACATCCATGAATATCTGCTCGAGAAAGGCGTGAAGCTGGACGGCGTCAATGGCGTGCAGTACATGTATCACGACCCCTGCCATACGCCGATGAAGACCTATCAGCCGATGAAGGTCGTGAATGCACTGATGGGGCAGGACGTGAAACTCAACGATCGCTGCTGCGGCGAGTCGGGTACGTTGGCGATATCGCGGCCCGACGTTTCCACACAAGTGCGCTTCCGCAAGCAGGAAGAAATGGTCAAAGGCACGGAAGCCATCCGTTCGTCAGGTCACGCCGGACCGATCAAGATTCTCACCTCGTGTCCGTCTTGCCTGCAGGGATTGTCACGCTATGATGACGATGCCGGGACCACGGCGGACTACATCGTCGTGGAAATGGCGAAGCACTTGCTCGGCCCGAACTGGATGCGTCAGTACGTGAACCGAGCTAACAACGGTGGCATCGAACGCGTGTTGCTCTAGCTAAGTGAACTGGGGAGCATCCGATGAAATGCATTTTCTGCGAGGAGGCAGGCGGCGAGATTCTTTGGGAGGATGACTACTGCCGCGCCGTATGGGCCTATGAGGCCGACTACCCCGGGCTGTGCCGGGTCATTTGGGACCGCCACGTCAAAGAGATGACCGATCTCGAGGCCAACGACCGGAACCACGTGATGCGCGTGGTGTTCGCGCTGGAGCGGGCATTGATCGAGGTGATCGAGCCGGAGAAGGTGAATCTCGCGAGCCTGGGGAATCAAGTTCCGCATCTGCATTGGCACGTAGTCCCGCGCTTCAAGGACGATCCGCACTTTCCGTTTGCGATCTGGGGACGCAAAGTACGCGAAGGCGGCCATCCGCTGCCGGCCGACTTCGCCATGAACATGCGGCGCACGATCGACCAGTTGCTCACGGTCAAGCGCAGGCTTCTGAAAGGCTGACCGGAGTCAAGCCGCGGGTTCGGGTTCGTGCTCGGTGGGACGTGCGAGAGCGCGCGCAGCGGGAAAGACCGCCGTGAACGTGCTTCCCTTGCCCGGCTCGCTCTCGATTTCGAGGCGCGCCTGATGGCGCGACAACACGTGCTTGACGATCGCAAGCCCGAGCCCGGTGCCGCCGGTCGAGCGCGAGCGGCTTCGATCCACGCGATAGAAGCGCTCCGTGAGGCGCGGGATATGCTGCGGTTCGATGCCGATGCCGGTGTCGTGCACCGAGAATACCGGCTCGCCGTCCCGCTTCGACCAGCTGACTTCGATCGCCCCGTTCTCCGGGGTGTAACGCACGGCATTGCTGATCAGGTTGGACAGTGCGCTGCGTAGCTCTTCGCTATTGCCGCGGACGCCATCATCGTTGTCTGCACGTAAGGTAAAGTGATGGCGACCGCTGCTCAAAGCCTGCGCGTCACGGAACAACAACCGCACGAGCTCCGCGACATCCACGAACTCTTCGCGCAGCGGATTGTGTGCGCTCTCGAGCCGCGACAGTGTCAGCAAATCCTCCACGAGACGCTGCATGCGGCTCGCCTGCTCGCCCATGAGCTGCAGCGAGCGGCTGAGCATCTCGGGGTCCGCTTTGGGCATGTCGGACAGCGTTTCGAGGAACCCGCCCAGCACCGTGAGTGGAGTGCGCAGCTCGTGCGAGACGTTGGCTACGAAATCGCGCCGCGTCGTTTCCATTCGTTCCCAGTGCGTGATGTCACGCGACAGGAGCAGCTTCTGGCTGTCACCGTACGGGACGAGCTGGACCGATAGCACCAGCTCCTGGTCGTTGCGTGACAGCCGCAGCACAAGCGGCTCGCGGAAGTTGCGCGTCTCCAGGTACTCCGCGAACTGCGGAGTACGCACCAGGTAGGTGAGCTGCTGGCCGCGGTCACGCTGACTGGACAGTCCGAAGTAGGCTTCGGCCTTGGGATTGCACCATTCGATGCGATCGGCGTCATCGAGAATGATGACACCTTCGGGCAACGCCGCGCCGGCCTGTTGAAAACGATCCAGCGCCGCGGACAGGCGTGACTCGACGTGGGTCTGGCGCCTTAGCAAACGTGCGAGCGATGCATAGACCTCCTCCCATTCTGCACCGCCTTCGGGTAGCGTCTCGGCGCGCGGATCCTTGAGCCAGCGATACAGACGCGAGAGATTGGAAATGTGATGCAGGACCAGGAGCAGGAGGCCGATCGCGTAGGCGATCAGCGCTTTGGTGCTGCCTAGAATCGGCCAGAGGATCAGTGCGGCAATACTGACCAATACAGCCGCGACCACCGGGCGTCCCCAGAGCTTGACCACTTTCTACTCCGTCATGGGTGGCGCGATTGTCTCAGAATTCGATGGGCCTCTCCGTTGCCGCTGCACGGGACGCTCGCTCCCGCACTCCGCAGTCGAGGCAATGATGGATGCCGCGACTTCCAGGGCGGTCAACTCGCGGAGAGACGATAGCCAGCGCCGCGCACGGTCTGGATCAGGTTGTCGTGCTGGGACGGCTCGAGTGCCTTGCGCAGGCGCCGGATGTGGACGTCCACGGTGCGCTCCTCGACGAACACATGATCGCCCCACACCTGGTCCAGGAGCTGCGTGCGCGAATGGACTCGCTCGGCGTGGGTCATCAGAAAATGCAGAAGGCGGAACTCGGTGGGGCCCAGATGTACCTGCTCCGCATCGGCACTGACTCTATGAGTCGCGGGATCCAGCTTGAGCGTGCCGACCTGGACCAGATCGTCAGTCATCTGAGGTGCGCGCCGGCGCAGCACGGCTTTGACCCGCGCATTCAGCTCGCGCGGCGAGAATGGCTTGGTGATGTAGTCGTCGGCGCCGGTGTCGAGGCCCGTCAGCTTGTCCTGCTCGTCCGCGCGCGCGGTGAGCATGATGATCGGAATGGATTTGGTGCGCTTGTCGGCGCGCAGGCGCCGCGCCAGCTCGATGCCCGACAGACCGGGCAGCATCCAATCGAGCAGTACGAGATCCGGCAATGCGTCCTGCACCAGGCGGATGGCTTACTCCGCGTTGTCGGCGCGCAGCGGTTGGTGGCCGGCCTGCTTCAGGTTGTAGGCAATGAGCTCCTGGATCGCGGGCTCATCTTCTATCACCAGTACTGTCGCGGCCATTCGACTTCTCCCACGAATTGAAATTTCGCCGGTGGAAGGATATGAAAGCACTGTTACGATACCGTGACAATCCTGACATATCCGTTCACGGAAGATACATCTATTTGCCTGATCGCCAGTCCGAGCTCTGTTTTTCCGTCCGCTGCCACGGTCGGTTATCATCCGTCCTCCCGCCCGGACACCGATGGCGGGCCACGGGTAGACTCATGAGCGCGCCACAGCCTACCGAAATCACGCTGCACCAAGCCTCCCGGGTCCTCGAGATCGCTTTCTCCGACGGCGAGACCTTCCGCTTGCCGTGCGAGTTCCTGCGTGTCTACTCGCCATCGGCCGAGGTGCGCGGCCATGGTCCCGGCCAGGAGGTCTTGCAAGTCGGCAAGCGGGACGTGGAGATCAAGAGCATCGAGCCGGTCGGAAGCTACGCCGTGCGGCTCGTGTTCTCGGATGGGCACGATACAGGGCTGTACTCGTGGGAATACCTGCACTACCTCGGTACGAACCTGGAGGGCTTGTGGCACGAGTACACCGCAAGACTCGCGAAGGCGGGCGCGAGCCGCGATGCAGCACCCGCGCCGGCGAAACCCTCCGATGCTTCGGCTCCGGTCCGCAGTTCCGGCCCAAAGCCCGGATGGACGAAGCTGTGATGAGCCGGCGAGCACTCGAGATCGATGGATGACGCGTGAGCGATCGAACCAATAAGACCGCCCATTTCGGCTTTCAATCGGTGCCCGAGCCCGAGAAGGCGCGCCGCGTCGCCGGCGTCTTCGACTCCGTCTCTCCGCGCTACGACTTGATGAATGATCTGATGTCGGGCGGGCTGCACCGACTGTGGAAGCGATTCGCGGTAGAGCGCAGCGGCGTCCGTCCGGGCAATCGTGTACTCGACGTAGCCGGTGGAACTGGTGATCTGGCCCGCCTCTTTGCGCAGCGCGTCGGCCCCTCGGGCGCGGTGGTGCTTACGGACATCAATGCGAGCATGCTCGCGCGCGGGCGCGATAAGCTGATCGACGCAGGTTCGGTGCTGCCGCTGGTCCAATGCGATGCGGAGCGCCTGCCATTTGTGAGCGGGCACTTCGACTGCGCCAGCATCGGCTTCGGCTTGCGCAACGTCACTCGGAAGGAGGAGGCTCTGCGGGAGATGGCGCGTGTCGTGCGTCCCGGGGGCTGTGTACTCGTGCTGGAGTTTTCCCGCGTATGGGCGCCGCTCAAACCGCTTTACGACGCTTTCTCGTTCGAGGTGCTGCCGCGTCTGGGCCGTCTCGTGACCGGCGACGAGCCGAGCTATCGCTATCTGGCCGAGTCCATCCGCGTGCATCCGTCTCAGCAGGAACTGAAAGCGATGATGGAAGCGGCCGGCCTCGAGCGCGTGGAGTATTGGAATCTCAATGCTGGGGTGGTCGCGTTGCACCGCGGCTACCGCTTTTGAGTGCTACCGCGGATGCTCTCCGCGCCGGCTGCGGTCGCCCTCAATCATCTGCTGCGCGACGCGGAATGGGCGCGCGCGCAATTGATTCCATTTACCGGGCGCATCGTCCGCTTCGAGGTAGCGCCGCTCGCTGTCGCGTTCGTAATCGAAAGTGACGGCCGGCTCGCCGCGGCCCCTCTCGAAAGCGAGGCGGCCGCACTCGTGCAAGCGAGCGGCCCGACGCTGGTCCGCCTCGTGTGGCTGCGTGACGAGTCTGCTCGCCAGGACGTCCGCGTTACGGGCGACACCGCTCTCGCTTCCGCGTTGACCGGCGTCCTGAGCGCCATGCATTGGGACGTGGAGGAAGACTTGAGTCGCGTGATTGGCGATGTGGCCGCGCATCGAGTGGCCCAGGCAGGATCGTCATTCCTCGCTTGGCAAGGCCGCACGGCAACGAACCTGGCTCAATCGCTGGCTGAATACTGGACCGAGGAGCGACCCGTAATCGCCGGCAGCGAAGCCGTACGCGAGTTCGTCCAGGCGGTGGATGTGCTGCGCGATGATACCGAGCGGCTCGAGAAGAGGGTTGAACGTCTCTCTTCGCGCGCCATACCGCGCTCCGGTAGTTGAGGGCTGCCGCTTCGCGATGCGTCTTTTTCGCCTGCTCAAGATCCTGCTGGTTGCCTTTCGCTTCGGCCTCGACGAATTTCTCCTCGGACACGAGCGTGTGCGGCCGTTGCGAGTCCTGGTGCGCAGGCTCTCGTTCTGGCGCCGCCTGGGTGAGCCGCGCGCAGTACGTCTGCGGCTCGCGCTTGAGAACTTGGGCCCGATCTTCGTCAAGTTCGGACAGCTGCTGTCCACGCGGCGCGACCTGCTTCCCGCTGACATCGCCGACGAGCTAGCGAAGCTGCAGGATCGCGTGCCGCCCTTCGATTCAGAGTTGGTCGTGCTCACGCTCGAG
>Ga0105237_10004488_pt1 | contig 16127 bp, 11 predicted proteins | sample KBSC24metaG_FD_81520 | JGI IMG/M metagenome (GOLD analysis project Ga0105237, IMG submission 81520) | Corn rhizosphere microbial communities from Kellogg Biological Station, Michigan, USA - KBS C2-4 metaG | ecosystem: Host-associated > Plants > Roots > Rhizosphere > Soil | place: Michigan, USA... | reverse complement strand
TGTTCCTGCGCAACGTCTGGGCCACCATTATCCCCAGTGCGACGGTTCCCGTGGCGCTGATCTGCACGTTCGGCGTGATGTACTTGCTGAATTACAGCCTGGACAATCTGTCGCTGATGGCGCTGACGATCGCGACCGGCTTCGTCGTCGACGACGCGATCGTCGTGCTCGAGAACGTTTCGCGCCACATGGACGAGGGCATGCCGGCCATGAAGGCGGCGATGCGAGGCGCAGCCGAAGTCGGCTTCACGGTCCTATCGATGAGCACGTCACTGGTCGCCGTGTTCCTTCCGATCCTGCTGATGGGCGGCATGATCGGGAGGCTGTTCCGCGAGTTCGCGGTGGTGCTGTCGGTCGCGGTCCTGGTCTCGCTGGTGATCTCGCTCACCACGACGCCGATGATGTGCGCGCGCGTTCTTAAGGCTGAGAAAGGGCGCTCGCATGGGCGCATCTACCACGCGAGCGAGCGCGCCTTCAACTGGGTTCTGGCCCGCTACGAGGCCAGCCTCAGCTGGGCGCTGCGTCATTCGCTGATCATGATCGTGATCACGCTCGGCACGATCGCGCTGAACGTCTACCTGTTCGGTGTGATCCCGAAGGGCTTCTTCCCGCAGCAGGATACCGGGCGCCTGGCCGGCTCGATGCAGGGTGCGCAGGACATCTCGTTCCAGGCGATGCGGCAGAAGCTCGCGGACATGGTTGCGATCGTCCAGAGCGATCCTGCGGTCGAGAGCGTGCTCGGCTTCACCGGACAAGGCTTCGCGGGCACGCGCAACACCGGGCGCGTGTTCGCCTCGCTGGTTCCTCTCGAGGAGCGCAAGCTCAACGTCGATCAAGTCATCGGCCGGCTCCGCGGCAAGCTCGCCAAGGTGCCTGGGGCTACGCTGTACCTGCAGGCGGTGCAGGATATCCGCATGGGCGGCCGGTCGAGCAATGCGCAGTATCAGTACACGCTGCAGAGCGAGAGCCTGCGCGAGCTCACGTCGTGGGCGCCGCGTGTGCTGCAGCAGTTCCGCTCCTTGCCGCAGCTGGTCGATCTCAGCAGTGACCAGCTGGACAAGGGGATGAAGGCAGCGGTCGTCATCGACCGCAGCACCGCGTCTCGCCTGGGCATCACGCCGCAGATGATCGACGACACTCTCTACGATGCATTCGGCCAGCGCCAGGTGTCGACGATGTACACGGAGCTCAATCAGTACCACGTGGTGATGGAGGTCGCGCCGCAATACTGGCAGCGGCCGCAGACCTTGCAGGACATCTACGTGCGCTCGTCGAACGGCGTGCAGGTGCCGCTCAGCACCTTCGCTCGCTTCCAGCCCAGCAGCGATACGCTGGCGGTCAACCATCAGGGGCAGTTCCCGGCCGTTACGCTCTCTTTCAACCTCGCGCCCGGCGCCTCGCTCGGAGAGGCGGTGACCGCAATCGAAGGTTCGATGCGCGAGATGAGCGTTCCCTCGAGCGTGCACGGCAAGTTTCAGGGTACGGCGCAGGCGTTCCAGGCTTCGCTGTCGAGCCAGCCGCTACTGATTCTCGCGGCGCTGGTCACGGTCTACATCGTGCTCGGCATTCTGTACGAGAGCTACGTGCATCCGATCACGATCCTCTCGACCTTGCCGTCGGCCGGAGTGGGAGCGATTGCGGCGCTGCTGCTGTTCCAGACCGAGCTCACTGTCATCGCGATCATCGGCATCATCCTGCTGATCGGGATCGTGAAGAAGAATGCCATCATGATGATCGACTTCGCGCTGGTCGTGGAGCGCACGCAGCACAAGAGCTCGCGTGATGCGATTTACGATGCGTGTTTGAAGCGGTTCCGGCCGATCATGATGACGACGATGGCGGCGATGCTCGGCGCGCTGCCGCTTGCGGTCGGCGGCGGTGTAGGCTCGGAGCTGCGGCGGCCGCTCGGTATCGCGATCGTCGGCGGGTTGCTCGTGAGCCAGATGCTCACGCTGTACACGACGCCGGTGGTGTATCTGTATCTGGACCGATTCAGACTGTGGGTGGCACGTGTCCGCGGCAAACGGAAGGGATCGAGTGTTGGAGCAGGCGATACGTTCCCCCCATTGACAAAGGGGGGCAGGGGAGATTGGCAGTGAGTCGCGCAAGGCGAAAATCTCCCCTCGGTGCTTTTTTTCAAAAGGGAGAAGCGGGTCGAGCCGCGGGTCACACATGTGCAGAGCGTTGATGAGGATAATTGCGGCCAACGTCGCGCGATCATTCCCTCCTTTGACAAAGGGGCTGGGGGGATTCGCAGTTGATCGCGGCGAGGGAAGTGTGCAAAGGGGGAAGCTCTTGGTGAGGGGAAGCTGATGGAGATCTGGAGAACGTGCATGGGTATAACAGTCCGGAAACGGGTGATTCGCAGGCAGCTCGGTCTGGCCGTGCTCGCCGGTGCGGCCGCTTTGTCGAGCGGCTGCATGGTCGGGCCCGACTACGTAAAGCCGAAGCCCGAGGCGCCCGACTCTTACAAAGAGAACGCCGACTGGAAAGTGGCCGAGCCGCAGGATCACCTGCCACGCGGGAAGTGGTGGGAGATCTTTGGCGATCCACAGCTCGACAATTACGTCGAGCAGGTCGAGATATCGAATCAGAATGTGGCCGTTGCCGAAGCGCAGTTCCGCCAGGCGCGCTCGCTGGTTCAGGCGGCAAGGTCCGCGTATTTCCCGATCGTATCGGTGGGCGCATCGGTTCAGCGCTCGAGCCCTTCCTCGACGCTCGGCACGCGGCCGGTCCAGCGTGGCGTGCAGACGGACTACTCGCTGCCGCTAGATTTGACGTGGGAGCTCGATCTTTGGGGGAAGCTGCGCCGCGGCCTCGAATCCGCTCAGGCGACAGCGCAGGCGAGCGCGGCGGATCTAGAAGGCGTCCGACTGAGCGCGCAAGCGGAGCTTGCGCAGGACTACTTTCAATTGCGTGCGCTCGATGCGGACAAGAAACTGCTCGAAGAGTCCGCTGCCGCTTACGAAAAAACGCTGACCCTCACCAAGAATCGCTATGCGAGCGGCGTCGCTTCTCGCTCTGACATCGCGCTCGCCGAAACCCAACTGCGCAGCACACAGGCGCAAGCGATCGACGTCGGCGTCGCCCGAGCCCAGCTCGAGCACGCGATCGCGATTCTGATGGGCAAACCGCCGGCGATCTTCTCGATTCCCGCGGCGCCGCTCACTGCGCTTCCGCCCTCGGTGCCCGCGGGAATTCCGTCGGAGCTGCTCGAGCGCCGGCCCGATGTCGCCGGGGCGGAGCGTCGCATCGCCTCGGCCAACGCGCAGATCGGTGTCGCCAAGGCAGCTTATTATCCGACGCTCACATTGGGCGCGTCGGTCGGATTCGAAACGACCGATATCTCGCGCTGGATCTCGTACCCGAGCCGCTTCTGGTCGATCGGGCCGTCGCTCTCGCAAACGCTGTTCGATGCAGGCTTGCGCCGCGCGCAGACCGACTCCACGCGTGCAGCCTACGATGCAAGCGTAGCCTCGTACCGTCAAACCGTGCTGACCGGGTTCCAGGAAGTCGAAGACAACCTCGCAGCGTTGCGAATTCTCGAACGCGAAGCGGAAGTGCAGGACGCGGCCGTGCAAGCCGCGCGGCAATCCGTGGTCCTGATCACGAATCAGTACAAGGCCGGCACGGTCAGCTACCTCGATGTCGTCGTGGCGCAGGCCGCTGCGCTCTCGAACGAAAGGACCGCGGTGGACATCCAGGGGCGGCGCATCACCGCGAGCGTGCTGCTGGTCAAGGCGCTCGGCGGTGGATGGATGGCGAGCGATTTGCCTTCGAACGACGATCTGGCGTCCGACAAGGATCTGTCGAAGCGGGCCGACGCTGCTCAAGTTCCGGCTGCGAACGCGAAGCCGCAATGATGATGAGCAACGCGGACAGTCTGCTCGGACGGTGCACGACGATGCGCATCCGGCACTGTGGGACGTCTATCTCGCCAAGAAGACGCCGGTGCCGATGTACATCAATTCGGGCGATGACGATGACTTCTTCATCGAGCCGAAGTGGTGCAGCTGTACGAGTTGCTACGTAGGAACAAGCTGCGCATCGTCGATGGAGCGCACGTCGGGCCGGTATGGGAGGGCACGATCGGCGATTCCATGCAGTGCATCTTCCGTTTCTCTGCGGCCTGCCATGATCGGGTCGGGTCGCTGACCGGCAACGCATCGGCGCTTCGAGTCGCGACTCGTTCTGATTCTCTCTTCGCATCCGATTCGCAGGATGCGCGCAGGCCCGACTACGACTCTCCGATTCTCGGCTGACGGCGGCACATCCCGAACCCTGCTGAATGGACCGTTCGAGCCCGTCATCGTGCTCTATGCCGACGTCTTATCCTGTTGACGTCGTTGCTTAAAACGATCGGCTACACGCGCTTTCGAGTCGCACGCGGCCGACATGCAAATCTCCAACGCGTTCAGTTGGTTGAAAGATTCGCGCGCTGCGATGGTCGGGCGAGCCAGACATATCAAGCTCCCACGTTGGCTCGACCTCATTGATTTCGAGCACTAAATTGATCGGCACGGTTCTGGCACGCAGGGCGCGCGGGCATACAGCCATTCCCACGCCCTGCGCATGCGTGGTTTGCGCGGCGCAAACCAGAAGTCCTCTTCGGGGAGTCAAGAGCAAATGAGACGTCGTCGCATCGTTACGGTGCTGCTCGCAGCATCGATCGCTAATCCTTTGTCCTGTTATCCGCAAACCACTGCAACTGCCACATCCTCGTCGGGAGCAAGGGACCCGGGTGTCCGAACCGGAGCCTCCGCCGGCAAGCCGCTGCCGGGCCTTACGCCAGGTCAGCTCGCGCTGTTCGGGATCTCCCAGGCCGAGTTCAACGCGCCCGAGGAAGTCGATGAGGGTCTCGGACCAAGAATGAACCTCGACTCATGCCAAGGCTGTCACGCGTATCCCGCGAGCGGCGGATCGAGCCCGGCAAGCAATCCGCAAGTAAAGTTCGCAAACGACGCGAAAAAGCTTGGCAGCACCGATACGCTTCCGTCGTTCATCATGAGCAATGGGCCGGTGCGTGAAGTGCGATTCGTAAAGGCGCCCGACGGAAGCCCGGACGGCGGTGTGCACTCGCTGTTCACTCTCCAGGGGCGCACGGATGCAGTAGGTTGCACGATGCCGCAACCGGACTTTGCCGGAGAGTTTGCCAACGGCAATGCGATCTTCCGCATACCTACGCCGTTGTTCGGTGCCGGCCTAATCGAACAGATTCCGGATTCGGCCATCATCGCGAGCCAGGCGGCTAGCGCCCCGACCCGGCAGGCGTTCGGGATCCGCGGCAGAGTCAACATTGTGCTCGCAGGCAGCACGATGTCGGGCCAGCCGAACCTCAACGGCAACGACGGGACGGCGGCACGATTCGGCTGGAAGGCGCAGAACAAATCGCTGCTGCTGTTCGCGGGCGAAGCTTACAACGTCGAGATGGGAATCACCAACGAGCTGTTTCAAACCGAGCGCGATGAGGCGCCTGGCTGCCAATACGCGTCGACGCCGAACGACGTGCCCAACCTCGATTCAAAAGTTGCGTCCGACATGCTGAGCGGCATCGAGAAGTTTGCGATCTTCATGCGCTTCCTGGCGCCGCCCACGCCGTCGCCGAACTTCCCCGGCGGACAGTGGTCGATCTCGCGCGGCAAGAGCCTGTTCACTGCGATCGGTTGCGCGGCATGCCACACGCCGACGCTGACCACGGGATGGTCGTCGGTCGCGGCACTCAGCCAGAAACCGGTCAACCTCTACTCCGACCTCATGATCCACGACATGGGCCCGGGACTCGCGGACGGGATCAGTCAGGGCCAGGCGGGGCCGAGCGAGTTCCGGACCGCGCCGTTGTGGGGTCTTGGCCAGCGCATCTTCTTCCTGCATGACGGAAGGACGTCTGACCTCGTAGTTGCGATTCAGCAGCACGCGAGCGGCGGCACGAGAACACAAGATGCGTCCGAAGCCAACGCGGTGGTCGCCAACTACAATCGCCTGTCGCAGACGGATCGGCAGAATCTGCTGAACTTCCTGCGTTCGCTGTGAGCTTCTCGTTTTTCAGACTTTCGTACAGCAGCCAAAACGCTCCTCCCCTTCGAGGGGAGGATTGAGGTAGGGATGGGGTAGCGCGCTCGATTCTCTCTAACTTGCCCCATCCCCCTCCCATCCCCCTCCCAACCTCTCCCTTGAAGGGGGAGGATTCGGTCGTGAGACGCCGTGCGGTCACGGTGCTACTCTTTCTTCCACGTCGAGTCACCGGCAGCGAAGGGAGGAGCATGAGACTGGCTGGCAAGGTTGCGATCGTAACGGGTGCGGCACATGGCATGGGTGAGAGCACGGCGCGAATCTTCGCGCGTGAAGGCGCCAAGGTCGTCGTCGCCGACATCCTCGAGGAAGACGCAAGAAAGGTCGCAAGCGGGATCGTGCGCGAGCGCGGCGACGCCCTGTTCCAGCGTCTCGATGTCTCGCGTGAAGACGACTGGGCAGCAGCGATTCGTGCAACGCTCGATCGTTACGCGCGGCTCGACATTCTGGTGAACAATGCGGGCGTCAGCGGTGCGCTGCCCGATCTGAACAGCGTCGCCGAGTTCGATCGGCTCATGGCGATCAACGCGCGCGGCACGTTTCTCGGCATGCAGAGCGCCGTTGCGCAGATGCGCAAGACCGGCGGCGGCTCGATCGTGAACCTGTCGTCGATCTCGGGCTTCATCGGCCAGAGCAACATTCACATGGGTTACAACGGCGCCAAGGCCGCGATTCGCGTGATGACGAAAGCGGCTGCCGTGCAGTTCGCGAAAGACGGTGTGCGCGTGAACTCGGTGCATCCCGGCATGATGCCGCCGATGCTGTCGGGCAAGGCCGGCGCCGATCCGTCGGCGCGCGAGAAGGCCATCGCGGCGACGGTCCCGCTAGGCCGCGCAGGTCGCCCGGAGGAGGCGGCGTATGCGGTGCTCTTCCTAGCCTCCGACGAAGCGTCGTACATTACCGGAACCGAGCTCGTGGTCGACGGCGGGTATCTGGCGCTTTAGGGGCGAGGGATTAGGGACGAGGGGCGAGGGGGGTAAGTTGGAAAAGCACGACACTGCCGAAGTCCGTTCGTGCTGAGCGTGTGGCGTGAGCCACCGAGTCGAAGCACTCCCAGCCCGCGGACCCTTCGACTCTGGATGCTTCGCATCCGACGCTCAGGGCGAACGGATCTTTCCTTCCCCTCACCCCTTCGCCCTTCATCCCTCGTCCCTCATCCCTCGCCCCTAGCAAACGGCTTCTCTGGCCGCATCAGCGGCGCGCACGCAGCGCCGATCACCATCAACGCCATCGAGCCGATGAACGGCAGCGTCCAATTTCCGGTGAGGTCGATGATCCAGCCGCCTACGACCGGCGACACGATGGCGGCGAGCGCCGAGCCTGCGTTCATCAACCCGCTCGCAGTGCCCGAATAGGCAGGCGCAATATCCATCGGGATTGCCCACATCGGGCCGATCGTGAGCTCCGCGAAGAAGAATCCGAGGCTCAGGCACAGCGCGACGACGACGAGATCGCGCGTCAGCAGCAACGGCACCAACGACAACGCAGCGCCGAGCAGACCGCCGATGACCATATTGCGTCGCGCGATCCTCAGATCCGAAGTCCGGCGCAGGAGCCAGTCGCTGACCATGCCGCCCAGCGTGTCGCCGACCACGCCGGCGAAGAAGACGCCTGCGGAGAACAAGGCCGAGCTCTTGAGGTCGAGGTGGTGGCTTTGCGCGAAGAAGGACGGGATCCACCCCAAGTAAAGCCACAGCGTCCAGCCGTAGCAAAAGTAGACCAGCGTGACCGGCCACATGCGCTGTACGAGCGGACCCCACGGCACCTTGGGCCCTTGTCGTCCGTCCACGTGTGACGGCAATGCGTCGAGCTCCGTCGGTGTGATCTGCGGATGATCGCGCGGGTCGTCACGGTAGTACAGCGCCCAGGCGATCACCCAGAAGAAACTCGCAACGCCGAGGATCACGAAGGAGCCGCGCCATGACACAGCGATCATCAGCGCGGCAACCAGCGGCGGCGTGACGAAGTTTCCGAGTCGGGCGCACGAGTGGGTGATCCCCTGTACGAAGCCGCGCAAGGACGGCGCGGTCCAGCTCGACATCGCGCGCGTCGCCGCGGGAAACGTCGCCCCTTCGCCGAAGCCCAGCATCACGCGGGCGAGCACGAGCGTCACGAGTCCTTGCGCGAGTCCGGTCAGCACCGTGGCGGCCGCCCAGATCAAGCCGCAGATCGTCAGCGTGCGGCGTGCGCCGAAGCGGTCGCCGAGCCAGCCGCCGATGATCTGGAACACCAGATACGGATAAGCGAAGGCCGAGAACACGAAGCCGACCTGCGTGTTGGACAAACCGAAGTCCTGCTTGAAAGCGGTCGCGGCGGTGCTGACGTTGACGCGGTCGATGTACGTGATGAAGTACATCAGGCACAGCAAGATGAGCACGACCCGCGTCGCGCTGAACGCGCGCTGCAGCTTCATCGATCAGCGGTGCATGCCGGTATGTGATGTTGTCATAGCGCGGCGCACCTTTGGCCGGTCCACCGCGTCTACTCTTCGTTGAACGCGTTGTCTTCGTTCGGCAACGCCGGGGGCATGTGCAGGCGCTCGCGTACCGCGGCGAACTCGGTCTGCAGCAGCATCGACTTGGCCATCGTTGCGGCAAGCTCGTCTACACGACGCTGCAATGCCGCCACCTTGTCCGGGTGCGCGCCGGCGACATTGGTCTGCTCCGACGGATCGTGCGCGATGTCGTACAGCTCGATGGACGCAGGCAGCGGCGTTCGCCAGATCAGCTTCCAGTCCCCTTCACGAAGCCCGGCGCGAAACGGCTCGATGTTGTACACGACCTCGGTGCGCGGCGACGGCTGGCCTGTGCTGATCGTCGGCCAGACGTCGATACCGTCGAGCGGCTTGTTCTTGCCGAGCGGTGCTCCGGCCAGCCCCGCGAGAGTGGGATAGAGGTCTACCACGTGGATGATGCCGTCGACCGTGCCGGGCGCGATGTGCCCCGGCCAGTTGGCGAGCGCAACTACGCGCGTGCCGCCCTCGTAGAGCGAGCCTTTGCCGTCGCGATACGAGCCGTTGTCGCATGGAATCTTCACTTGCGACATGTCGCCTTCGCCTGCAAACATCGCGTTGCGCGTGCCGCCGTTGTCACTCTGGAAGATCACGAGGGTGTTGTCGCGCATGTGTTTGCGCTCGAGCGCCGCGAGCACCCGGCCGATCTGCTCGTCCATGGCCGTAATCATCGCCGCGTACGCGCGCCGGCTCGGGTCTGCGATGTCCTTGTAGCGATCGAGATACTCACGCGGCGCCTGATAGGGCGTGTGCGGCGCGTTGAACGTCAGATACAGGTAGAGCGGCTTGCCGGCATCGTGCCGCTCGACCAGGCGGACGGCGTCGTTGCCGATCAACGTCGTCGAATAGCCTTGCTCCTTGAGCGGCCGATTGTTCCGGAACCAGTCGAGCACGCCGTGCTGCTTGTGCGTGAAATAGTCGATCTCGCCGATCAGCGGACCGTACTGATAGTCGAACCCGCGCTGCCGCGGCCAGTACTTGCGGTCGGCGTGGCCGAGATGCCATTTGCCGATGATCGCGGTTTCGTAGCCGGCGGCCTTGAGCGCTTGCGGCAGCAGCCATTCGTCGGTCGGCAGGCCGTAGGTGTGCGCCGAGAGAATGACCGCAGTCTGCAGGCCGTATCGGAACGGATAGCGTCCGGTCATCAGCGCTGCACGCGTCGGCGTGCACATCGGCTGAGCGTAGAACTGCTCGAGGCGCGCGCCTCCCGCAGCGAGCTGGTCGAGGCTGGGTGTCTTGATGTCAGACCCGTGGAAGCCCACATCTTTCCGGCCGAGATCGTCGGCAACGATGTGAACGATGTTCGGCTTGGCAGGCTCGGCATGCGCGGTGCATAGCAAAGCCGTGCCGACCAGCGCAGTGCAGATTCGAAGCGCAAAATGTCTCAAGTACGGCTCCCTGGGAAATTCGGAACGCGCGATTCTGCGTGGCGCCAGCACCGCGTGTCAATCCCGGTGCGACTGATCCTCCGACGGTTGCGCTCCAGGGATCGCAAGCCGGGAAACTGCGACAATCGCCGCTCACGAGTTTGTCGAGGAGCGTTTCGGAAATGGAATACAGGCAACTGGGCGGTTCGGGATTCATGGTCCCGGCGCTGAGTCTCGGCACCGGTACGTTCGGCGGCGGCAACGAGTTCTTCAAGTCCTGGGGCAGCACCGATGTGGCGGCGGCGTCGCGCCTCGTCGATGTTTGTCTCGAGGCCGGCCTCACGATGTTCGATTCCGCCGATGTCTACTCCGGCGGCCTCGCCGAAGAAATTCTCGGCCAGGCCATCAAAGGCCGGCGCAACCAGCTGCTGATCTCGACCAAAGGCTCGTTCCGTCTGGGCACCGGGCCGAACGATATCGGCTCGTCGCGGTTTCATTTAACCCAGGCGGTCGAGGCCAGCCTGCGGCGCCTCCGGACCGATTACATCGATCTGTATCAGCTGCACGGCTTCGACGCGATGACGCCGGTCGAGGAAGTGCTCGGAACGCTCGGTGATCTCGTGCGCGCGGGCAAGATCCGCTACATCGGCTGCTCGAATTTCTCCGGCTGGCATCTGATGAAGTCGTTGGCGGTATCAGACAAATACGGCTGGCCCCGCTACGTGGCGCATCAAGCCTATTACAGCCTGATCGGGCGCGACTACGAATGGGAGCTGATGCCGCTCGCGCTCGATCAGAAAGTCGGTACCGTAGTCTGGAGCCCGCTCGGCTGGGGCCGCCTGGGCGGCAAGATGCGGCGCGGGCAGGCCCTGCCGGAGACGACGCGCCTGCAGAGCAAGATCTCGAACGACAAAGCTCCGCCGGTCGACACCGAGCATGTCTACAAGATTGTCGATGCGCTCGACGAAATCGCCAAAGAAACCGGCAAGAGCGTGCCGCAGATCGCGCTCAACTGGCTGTTGCGGCGACCATCCGTCGCGACGATCATCGTGGGCGCGCGCACCGAAGAGCAACTGCGGCAGAATCTCGGGGCCGTCGGCTGGAGTCTCGCTGCCGCACAGATCGCCAAACTTGACGCCGCGAGCGCGAAGACGCCGGCATACCCGTACTGGCATCAGCGCGGCGTCTATGGCGACCGCAATCCGCCGCCAGTGTGACCGGCGCGCCTCGATCGCGGGCCACGCGTCCGGCGGCGGAGCACGGTGCGGAAGCCGCGAACACAGGGCGAGAAAGACACTCTGACGTGCGCTACCGCACGGAATCTCTCAGCGCGGAAGGGGATACTGCTCCAGCGATCCGCCACGCGCCCACGCGCGGGCAATGGTCGATGGACGATCACGCGCAACCCGCGCGCTGGGCCGACACGTCCTGGACAAGACAGGAGCAGGCATCATGATTTCAGCTCGAGCATTAGTCGTTGCCGGTGTGGCCGCAATTTGCCTACCGGGCATTTCGATCGCACAGGAGTCCACGAATCAAGGCTACGTGGTCGACTCGACTCAGAGTGCCGGTGTCGTCACGAGCGGCACGGGCCTGTGCTGGCACACCAGCTCTTGGGCACCGGGAACTGCAGTCGCGCAGTGCGATCCCAATGCGATGAGGAAGGTGGAAGCGTCGGTGCCAATCCAGGCGGCTGTAGCGCCGCCGCCAACGCAACCCGTTGCGGTCGTTGCGCGGCCACCGAGTGAACGTGATCCGCCGTTACAAGCGGTCCCGATTCGTGAAGCGATGGTGCTGCCGCAGAACATCAACCTCTCCGCTGACGCGTTCTTCGATTTCGACAAATCCGTGCTGAAGCCGCAAGGCAAGTTGCTGCTCGATGACCTCGTGCGCAAGCTCGCGGACACAGAGTACGAAACCATCGCCGTAACCGGCCATACCGACCGCATCGGCGGCAGAGAATACAACCAGAGGTTATCCGAGCGGCGCGCAAACGCCGTGAAGGACTACCTGGTGGGCGAAAATATCCTGGCGAGCCGCGTCGTAGCGCAAGGCAAGGGCGACATGCAGCCGACCGTCAAGTCCGGCGAGTGCGATGGCCCGAAGAGCATCAAAGTCCTAGCCTGCCTGCAGCCCGATCGTCGTGTGGATATCGAAGTGAGCGCTACGCGCTGAGCACACCTTCACGATAGGCCGGAGCTGCCGCTGCGCGTTGGTGATCAGGCCGGGTCTGGAGCTTTTTTTCGCGAAGATCGGCGCCTTTCGTACCACGTCATCAAGGGCGTCACCGAAATGCCGTGAGCGACGATCGACGTTACCACGACCGCGGCTGTGATCGAGAGCAACTGCTTGGCGAGCGCTGGCTCGATGCCGTGAGTGATCGCGTACATGAGGTAGTAGATCGATCCGATGCCACGGATGCCGAACCAGGCCGTCAGACCCCGGGCACGCCGAGGGACGTTCGTGCCGATCAATCCCACATACACCGCGAACGGGCGGATGATCAGGAACAGGACCGGGACGAACCAGAGCATGTCGCGGCGAAGCTCGACCGCGACGAGCAGCGTGCCGAGCGTCAGCACGATTCCCACTTCCGCGAAGCGCTCGAGCTGCGAGTTGAAACGCTGCACACCGAGCATCATGTGAGCAGGCGCATCCGCCGGACGTTCCGTATCGGGATCGTGCATCGGCATTGTCGTCGGCGCATCGAGACTCAGAGTCACGTTCATGTGCGCAGCCGGCCGTGCGTCGATCCTGCGCAGAGCAACTCCGGCAGCGAATACCGCCAGAAAACCGTTGGTGTGGCACAGCACGGCGATGCCGGACGTCAGCGCGATCAGCCCAAACGCAATGAACTCGTCCGTCCCGAGCGGCTCGCGATGACGCGTGCGCAGATGCAGAACCGCACGGCCGACGAGCATACTCAATACAGAGCCGATGGCGAGGCCTCCGGCGATTGCCCAGACCACGTCGAGCGCGAACCAGCGCCACCAACCGGCGCCCAGATCGTGCAGCGCGAGCAACCCGAGGCCCAGCATCACGAAAGGGAACGCGGTGCCGTCGTTGAGGCCGCCTTCTCCGGTCAGGCCGAACCGCAGCCGGTCGCGATCGCCCGGGTTGGCGACCTGGACGTCCGACGCCAGCACCGGATCGGTCGGAGCGAGGATCGCCGCCAACAACACCGCCGCGCCCCATGACAGATCCAACGCTAGCACGCCGAGGGCGGCGATCGCGGCCATGGTGATCCACATCGACACCGAAGCGAGCCGGATCGGAATGCGCCAGCGCGCGTCGCTAAGCGGCAACTCCAGCCTGAAGCCAACGGAGAACAGCGAGATCAGGACGGCGATCTCGGTCAGCCGCTCGAGCAGAGCTGCGTCCTGCAATGAATCCAGCGTTACGAGTCCTAGGCCGGCTGGACCGATCCCATAGCCGACCGCCAGATACAGCATGGCGGCGCTGAGCGGCAGCCGCGCGATGAACGAACCGCCCATCGTCATAACGATGAGCAACACGCCGAGCAGGATGCACCACAGAGTGAAGGCCATGGGGTACGAGACGGGGCAGACGAAGCAGCGCTGGGCCAACTCGCTCGCGCATGCACGAATTTGGTCGGACGTCTATGTATGGGTGCGTCCGGGCCGGTTCGGTTCCGTGCGCGGCGCTGAAGTTGTCGCCTGAACGCTCAGTCCGCCGGGTCATCACATTCGACGACGCTTCGAAACGGCACTCGTTGCCGACTGTCGGCGCCGGAGCGTCGGGACTTGACCGGCGCCTGGATGCGGTTATGATCGCTCGCACCGACCGGACCATCCGGTCTCGAAACCTATTTCATCTCGAGAGAAGAACCCATGAAGATATCGATGTATCAAGCTTCAGTGCCGGTGTTTGTGCGCATGTTGACCAACCTGTCTGCGGTGCTGGATAGAGCCGCCGCGCATGCCGAAGCGAAGAAGATCGATCCGACCGTGCTCGTGAACGCACGCCTCTATCCCGACATGCTGCCGCTCGCGAAGCAGGTTCAGATCGCATCGGACAACGCGAAAGGCGCGGCGGCGCGGCTGGCCGGACAAGAGCCGCCGAAATACGAAGACACGGAGACTACGTTCGCGGACCTGAAGGCCCGCATCCAGAAGACCATTTCATTTCTGAACGCGTTCAAACCCGAGCAGATCGACGGCTCCGACGAGAAGACGGTCACGCTGCAGCTCAGAGGCAATGCCGTGCAGTTCACCGGGCTCGCGTATCTGATGAACCACGCGACGCCGAACTTCTACTTCCACGTGACGACGGCCTACGACATTCTGCGCCACAACGGCGTCGATCTCGGCAAGGCGGACTATCTGGGTACTCGCTAGGCGCCGTCTCCTGTCTCGCTGAGGCGCGCGCGGGGCCGCGTAGTGGGCGCCCGCGCGAACTCAGACTAGAATCCTCGTTCGCCGATTGCCCGCCCGCGGGCGATCTCCAAGAACGACTCAACTTGTATACCGGGGAGGATGAATGCAGCGCAGATCGTTTCTCAAGAAAGCGGCCGTGGGAGCTGCCGCGGGCACCATTGCAGCACCGGCCATTGCCCAGTCACAGCCCTCGATCCAGTGGCGCCTGGCGGCGAGCTGGCCCAAGAGTCTCGACACGCTCTTCGGCGGCGTCGAGCTGATCGCCAAGCGCGTCTCCGACATGACGGACGGCAAGTTTCAGATCCGTCCGTTCGCCGGCGGCGAGATCGTGCCCGGATTGCAAGTGCTCGACGCGGTACAGGCCGGCACGGTCGAAATGGGGCACACGTCGAGTTACTACTACTTCGGCAAGGATCCCGCGTTTGCGTTCGGCACCTCCATCGGATTCGGCCCGAACGCGCGGCAGAATTATTCGTGGTGGTACTTCGGCGGCGGCGCCGAGGCGATGGCGCCGTTGTTCAAGGAGTACGGCTGCATCGCGATGCCGGCCGGCAATACCGGCTGCCAGATGGGTGGCTGGTTTCGCAAGGAAGTGAAGTCGGTCGCGGATCTGAACGGCCTCAAGTTCCGCATCGGCGGCATGGCCGGCCTGATTCTCGCGAAGCTCGGCGTGGTGCCGCAGATGATCGCCGGCTCCGACATCTACCCGGCGCTCGAAAAAGGCACTGTCGACGGCGCCGAATGGGTCGGTCCCTACGACGACGAGAAGCTCGGCTTCAACAAGGTCGCGCAGTACTACTACTATCCGGGCTGGTGGGAAGGCGGACCGATGATCATGGCGCTCATCAACGAGAAGAAATGGCAGGAGCTGCCGAAGTCGTATCAGGCGGCATTGACGGCGGCGTGCGGCGAGGTCAACACGTGGATGATGGCCAAGTACGACGCGCAAAACCCGCCGGCGCTGCGCCGACTCGTAGGCAGCGGCACAAAGCTGCGTCCGTTCCCGAAGGCCGTGATGGAAGCTTCCGAAAAAGCGGCGTACGAGTTGTACGGCGAGCTGATGGCGAAGAGCGAGCACTGGAAGCGCATCTATCCTCAGTGGAAGAAATTCCGCGACGAGGAATTCCTGTGGTTCCGCGTGGCCGAGTCGACCTACGACAACTACAGCTTCTTCTCGAAGCTCGGTGCCGGGAAATAGCGCGCACGTCAGGCGTTGCTCCATCCACATGAACCCCGCTCAGGCGGGGTTCATCGCTTTGGGCGGTCCGATTGATCGCAGCCTACAATGCCGTGCGGTTACGAGCTTGCGTTGGCCGCGCGCGGGATGAGTCAGGAGGGTCCCCACCAGAACGTCTCGAATCATGAGAGGAGGAGTCATGAAAAGAAGATCGTTTCTCAGGCGAACAGCGGCCGGCGTCGGTGTCGCGGCCGGGGCGGTCGCCGCTCCCGCGATCGCGCAGTCGCAGCCGAGCATCCAATGGCGGCTGGCGGCGAGCTGGCCGAAGAGCCTCGACACGCTGTATGGCGCGGCCGAGCAGGTAGCCAAGCGGGTCGCCGAGGTCACCGACGGCAAGTTCCAGATCCGGACGTTCGCGGCCGGCGAAATCGTGCCGGCCCTGCAAGTGCTCGACGCCGTGCAGGCCGGCACGGTCGAGCTCGGGCACACGGCGACCTACTACTACTTCGGCAAGGACCCGGCGTTTGCGCTCGGTACATCGGTCGGTTTCGGTCCGAACACGCGCCAGAACTTCGCGTGGTGGCATTTCGGCGGAGGCGCCGAAG
>Ga0105237_10004484_pt1 | contig 16134 bp, 14 predicted proteins | sample KBSC24metaG_FD_81520 | JGI IMG/M metagenome (GOLD analysis project Ga0105237, IMG submission 81520) | Corn rhizosphere microbial communities from Kellogg Biological Station, Michigan, USA - KBS C2-4 metaG | ecosystem: Host-associated > Plants > Roots > Rhizosphere > Soil | place: Michigan, USA... | reverse complement strand
CAAGGCCTACTTGGGCACGCGTCCGTCGAAGAAGAGTGTGAAGCGGCTGCTGACCTCGATCCACGAGCGGACCGCCCATCGGATGTGTCTGCTCGATGCCGAGGTTGTGGTGGACGATCTGAACCGAAGGCTGAGTGGTTGGGCCAACTACTTTAAGTTGGGTCCGGTCAGTAAAGCCTATCGGGCGGTGGATCGGTACACCACGACCCGGCTGCGCCGGTGGTTGCGCCATAAGCACAAGATACGTAATCGCGGGCGTAAACAGTTCTCAGACGAGTATCTTTACGGAAGTCTGGGACTCGTCCGGCTGTCGGTGTGGACGCGCAACCTTCCGTGGGCACAAGCGTGAGGTCTTGTCCGGGAGCCGGATGCCCAAATAGGGCCTGTCCGGTTCGATGAGCGGGAAGTGGAAACGGAATTATGGAGCGGCTACCCGGTTCGATCCAACCCGTGGTAGACGCGACGGATCACGACGGGGCTACAGGCCCAGCGCAATCCATTCGGGCGCGTGACCCATACCGGCGATTGCCACCACGACATACTGCTTGCCCTGGCGCCCATAGGTGATCGGCGCGGCGGTCGTGCCGGCGGGGAGCTGGATTTTGGCGACCTCCTTGCCAGTTGCCTTGTCGTACGCGCGGAAATACCTCCCAAAGCCCTTGGTTTCGGCGGCCAACCAGACTGCGTCGCTGCTTTCACCGGAAAAAATGAGGCTTTTGGTGACGACGAGGGCGGCGCGCCCCGGATTTCCCAGCGGTGGAAGATGCAGATGCTTCAATAGAGGATGGTTGCGAGGACCCTCGCCGTTGGGGATCACCCAGGAGAACTCGCCGGTGCTCATGTCGACCGCAGTGATCCGGCCATACGGAGGTTTTGTCAGCGGCAGACCATGCGGTCCCCAGACCATCCACATCCCTTCGGGCCGCGCCCAATAATCGACTGTCGCATCCGGGGCGGTTGGCTTGACCAAGGCGTACGCGCCGGGAGCTGTGACAGTCATGGCGTAATAGGTCCCTGTGTCCGGGTCGAATGCGCCGGTGTTCCAGTTTGCGCCACCGTCCGTGCCCGGCAGTACAACCGTTCCCTTGTTGCCACCCACGCCCTTTTTGAAGGTGTAAAGCGAGGGGGGTGTATAGGCAGGTCCGTAGGTGTAGTTCTTCAGGATCGCCAATGCTTCCTGGTGCAACTTGGGTGTGAAGTCGATCAAGTCATCGGGGGTTACGCCCTGGCGATCCAGGGGGGCCGGCTTGGTTGGAAAGGGCTGTGTGGGTGCGGAATGCTCGCCGGGGGCGGTGGACTGGGGAACCGGGCGCTCCTCGATGGGCCAGACCGGAGCGCCAGTCACTCGATCGAATGTGAACAGGACGGCCTGTTTGCCGACCACCATGACGGCTTTGATCTTGCGCCCGTTGACGGTGATGTCACCCAACACGGGCGGGGCCGACAGGTCATGGTCCCACAAGTCATGATGAATCGTCTGGAAGCTCCAGACCTTCTTTCCCGTCCTGGCATCCAATGCAACGATGCTGTCGCCGTAGGCGTTATTCCCCGGGCGCCAGCCGCCCCAGGTTGGCGGGTTGGGAGCTGAAAAGGGGATGTAAACATATCCGAGTTGCGCATCGGCGCTCAGGGTGCCGTAGGCTCCCATCGCACCGGCCACTTCGGCGGAGCCGCCTTCCCATGTTGAACGTGCCGGGTCGGTCGACGGGGGTACGGGACTGAACTCCCAGATCCTGGCACCCGTTCGCACGTCGTAGGCGCGAATGGATTCGGGGAGGCCTTTCTTCTGATCGCCTTCGTCGTTGCTGCGTACGCCGCTGCCGCTGCCTCCGACCACGATTACGTTGCCAACAATCAGCGGCCCTCCTGTCATGCTGAAGGCCGCCTCCGGACCCGGAGCTCTGCGCAACCCCACGCGGCCTTGGTCACCGAAGCTCGTGACGGGTTTGCCGGTCGACGCATCGAGACAGTAAAGGTATTCGCCGCGCACAGACACAATGCGGGCTTCGCTGCCTTCACGCCAGTAGGCGACTCCGCGCGTGGTCGCGCCCGCTAGATCAGTAACTCGGTCGGAAAAGGGTTGCTGAACCCACAGCGTTTTACCCGTCACTGCGTCAAATGCTTCGACCAGGCCGGCCCCGTCGGGGGCGTAAAGAGTCCCATCGATCTCGATGGGGGTCGAGCGGAAGTAGTCTTCCGCGATCAGGTCCGGATAACGCTCGGTCAACGAGGGGTCCAGGGCCGGTCGCTCCCAGAGAATCTTCAGGTCGCGGGCGTTGCTCGGATTGATCAGCTCCAGGGGGGAGTAGCGATCGAACCCGATATTACCGCCGTAGTAGGGCCAATCAGTGGAGGGACTGTCGGCGGATGATTGGCTGGCGATGCCGCTGACCACCGCGGTGAAGAGCGCGAGCTGCAATCGTCGTCGTGGCGAGGGCTGCATTGAGAGACTCCCGGGACCAGAGGCAAAGTCACTTCTTATACAGTGCATAATTTACGCTTACTCATAAGACCATGACAAGTAGGGAAGGCGGCTCGCGCCAACGACCAGCCAGGCCCCTTCTGGTATCCTTGACTGCCGAACGAACTCTGACCTATCACCGGAGACCCAGTGGCCGTTGCCCGACGCGCAACCCGTAGACGTACTCGTACCGCGCCGCGAGTGAGCCGCCCGAAGGATGTCAGGCTCAGCAAAGAGCTGATCTGCTCAGCGGCGCTGGACCTGATCGACCGCAAGGGTCTCAACGAATTCAGTCTGCGGGACGTGGCGCGGTCGCTGCGGGTCTATCCTCGGGCGATCTATTGGTACGTGGCCAGCCGCAATGAGCTGCTTTCCGAGGTGGTGGGGTTTGCACTTCGGGATGTCTACGCGCCGGCCGCGGATGGGGACTGGAAAGAATGGATTCGCAAATTGCTGCGCGAATACCGCGACGCGGTGCGTCGGCATCCCAACATCGCGCCCCTCATCGGCGCGTCACTGCTGTCACCCGCGGCCACCGGTCCAGAAACCATCGAGCGGATCCTCGCCGTGATCTCCAAGGCGGGATTCCCTGAGAAGCACCTGGTCGAAGTCTACAACGTAATCATCGCCGCCCAGGTCGGATTCGTTACTCTGGAGCTCGCTACCTTTCCCGCCGAGGACACGCAGGCGTGGAGTGCCGCGCAGAAGAAGCGGATCGGCACCATTGACGTTCTGCGCTACCCGTTGTTGGGGCGTCATCTGCCGGTACTCGCTAACCGAGCGTTCATCCTTCGCTGGGACAACGGTACGCAAGCTCCAATGGACAGCAGCTTCGCGCAGTTCGTCGAAGTGATCGTGCAGGGGCTGGAAGCCATGCTCCATCCTTCGCGCTCGCGCGTCTGAGCGTAGCAGCCTGACTGCAGGTGTTGTCGAGAAGGCGCAGGTGCGCGCGCCACGAGCGCTGATCGCTCTGCCGCCGCGCATTCATCAGTGTGAGTGTGTCGCTACTGGTGGAACACGAGAGTGACGGTCGCGCGCTCCTCACCCTTCGCGTTTACCTCGATCACCTGAGACCGCAGCGTCTTGCCGTCGGGGGAGACGACGCGGCGAAGGATGCGCACGACGCGACCGCGTTGCTTCCAAAGACGCTCACGGGTGCGCGCGTCGATCTTCAGCAGGACGACCGTGCCATCGCGCTTCGTGGTCGTGCCATCGGCTTCGGTCGTGACGGTCCGGCAAGGGTATTCTTTGCCGTCGTACGCGGCGGTGTAGGTCGTGACCTGGTGCTGGCCGTTCCAGAGTTCGAGATCCGACTGGTAAGTCTCCTGGTTATCCGTAACGGCGATCGTTAGCACCTGGGAGCGGGCCACTCCGCCGGACTTGGCGGCATCCAGCGTCCATGTGCCCGTGTAAGGATCCGGTGCCGCGTCCGCGCGCACCGAGGCTACGAGCCCCAGAATGACCAGAGTGACGGCAATGGGGCCATACGCAGGCCTCTTTTTCGCAGTGTGCATCACACGATTTTCGTAGACCAGGATGCCGGGATCATAGGCGATGACACTCCCTCGGACCGTTGTCGGAGTGTCACTGGTACTCGGGCAAGTAAACACCGCCATCATCACAGCGTGCAAGCGCACGGATGATGAGGCCCCATGAGGCCATGCAAGCAAGGGCCAGTGAAAGCCGTTCCGCTCGTCCATGGAACAGTGTATAAGAACTTCTGTACTCTCAGAAGCTAGTCGATTTGACCAGGGGATAATAAGGTGCGGCGCACGATGAGTCGGTGCGTGTTGATGGGGTGTCTGGCAATCGCTGCCGGGAGTGATGCTGGCGCGGCTGGTGCCGGCGCTCGGGACAGCGAGGGCGCGCAGATCTACGCAGCACATTGCATTCAGTGTCATTCGCCGGGAATGACTGGCGGCGTCGGACCCGCATTGAAAGGGAAGGATTTCGTGGCGAAGTGGGATGGTAAGAGAGCGCGGCAACTCTACAGCCGCATCTTGATGACGATGCCGGCCAACAACCCCGGCTCGCTGAGCACCTCGGAGGTGCTGGCGCTGGTGCGTTTCATCGCGCAGCAGAATGCGCTGGCAAAACCTGGCCCACCCCTGAAGTCGCCGAACGAGCTGAACGACATCACGTTGCGAGGCAAGCACTGATGGCCGCTGGAAATAGCAAAGCAGTGGGAGGGATCCTCGAAGCGGCCCGCGCACGGTACATCGCACGCAATCCGCGCAGCGCGGCCCTCCTGGCGCAAGCGTGTTCACTTCTGCCCGGAGGGAACACGCGCACGGTGCTGTTCTACGAGCCGTTCCCTCTATACATGGACGGCGGCGAGGGCTGTCGATTATGGGACGTCGATCAGCATCGATATGTGGATTTCCTCGGCGAATACACCGCCGGCATCTACGGGCACTCACATCCTGTCATTCGGAAGGCCGTCAGGGGTGCCCTGGAGCGCGGCATCAGTTTATCCAGCCATACCACCGGGGAGGTCCGTCTCGCTCAACTCATCTGCCAGCGCTTCGCATCCATCGAGCTGATCCGCTTCGCCAATTCGGGTACGGAGGCCAACCTGATGGCAATTACGAGCGCCATCGCATTCACCCAACGCTCCCGCGTCATGGTGTTTGCGGGGGCCTATCACGGCAGTGTCCTCACTTTCGGCGCCGGCAATACGCCAACGAACGCGCCCTACGAATTCATACTCGGAAAGTACAACGATACCGACTCCGTGAGGGCGCTGATCCGCCAGTCAGCCCAGACACTCGCAGCCATTCTGGTCGAGCCCATGCTGGGAGCGGGCGGTTGTATTCCAGGCGATCCGGTGTTCTTGCGCATGCTGGCGCAAGAGGCGCATGCCTGTGGGGCAATGCTGATATTCGACGAGATCCAGACCTCGCGTCTTTCGGTGTCGGGCCGGCAGGGGCTGCTGGGAATCAAGCCGGATTTGACGACGCTCGGTAAATATTTCGGCGGTGGCCTGTCATTTGGCGCTTTTGGCGGCAGGGCCGACCTGATGTCACAGTTCGATCCGCGAGTGGCAGCACCGATCGGTCACGCCGGCACATTCAACAACAATGCGCTGTCGATGGCAGCGGGTGCGGCTGGGCTGGCCGAAGTGTTGACACCCGAGGCACTCGACAGGCTCAACAGATGCGGCGACGAGTTGCGCATTTCCCTCAACGAGTTATTTGTGATGTTGCGCGCGAGGCTGTGCGCCACGGGCCTCGGGTCGATCATGAACCTGCACGTCGATGCGGAGGATGCGGCCACGCGCCGCGATATCCAGGAGCTGCTCTTCCTCGAGCTCCTCGAACGAGGGTTCTACATCGCGCCGCGCGGCTTGATTGCACTGTCGCTGCCGGTCACCGGGCGCGAAACCGCACAATTCCTGGAGGCCGTGCGCGACATCCTCGCAACCTATCCGCAGGAGCTGACGGCTGATGGCTGAGAACATCGGCCTCAGCAGGTCGTTGAAGTCGAGACATGTCAGCATGATCTCGCTTGGCGGCATCGTAGGCGCAGGGCTGTTCGTAGGCTCGAGCGCCGCGATCGCCTCGGTGGGACCTGCAGTCGTGGTGAGCTACGCGCTCGCCGGCCTCATCGTGATGGTCGTCATGCGAATGCTGAGTGAGATGGTGGCGGCGACCCCGGGCGTGGGCTCGTTTACTGAATATATCCGGCTGGCGCTGGGGGATTGGGCGGGATTCGTCAGCGGTTGGTTGTATTGGTACTCGTGGGTCATTGTCGTCGCCATCGAAGCGCTGGCCGGAGCGCGCCTGCTCCAGGAGTGGCTCGCCCTGGCGGTGTGGCAACTGGTGCTGTTGCTGATGCTGACTCTCACGGGCGTCAACCTTTTGTCATCGCGCTCCTTTGGGGAATTCGAGTTCTGGCTCGCTTCGATCAAGGTGGGCGCGATTGTCGTTTTCATACTCATTACAGGTGCATTCACGCTCGGGCTGAGCTCACCTGGCGGCCCGACGTTCGCCAACATGGTGGATCACGGTGGGTTCGCGCCGTTCGGCTGGGCTTCGGTGTTGGCCGGGATGACTACCGTGATCTTTTCGATGTGTGGCGCTGAGATGGCGACAATCGCTGCGGCAGAGTCCAGCGAGTCGGCGCGCGTCGTGTCGAGAATGACCACCAGCATCATTGTGCGAATCCTGCTTTTCTACGTGGTGTCGGTGTTGCTCATCGTCTGCGTGACGCCCTGGACGCACGTGCGGTCGGGGAGCTCGCCGTTTGCACTCGCATTACAGCACGTCGGTGTGCCTGGTGCTGCCACCATCATGAATCTGGTTGTATTGACTGCCGTCTTGTCCTGTCTGAACTCTGGACTGTACGTGACCTCGAGAGTCCTATTCACTTTGGCGTCGAGGGGTGACGCACCCCGCGGACTGCTCGCTGTCAGTCGGCGCCGCGTGCCGGCGCGAGCCATTCTTCTCGGCAGCTCGTTGGGGTATGCCGCGGTCATTTTATCGATCATCGCACCAGAGGGACTGTTTAGCTTTCTGGTCAATGCATCGGGCGCCGTGATGATCTTTGTCTACCTTTTCGTGTGCTTCGCCCACTTGAAGCTGCGCAGAAAGCTCGAAGAGCAGGACCCGTCGCGATTGACCGTAAAGGTCTGGCTGTTTCCCGGAGCGAGTTGGCTGACGGTGTGCGCCATGATCGGGGTCTTGGGCGCCATGGCCACCCGGCCGGACGTGGCGAGTCAACTGTACGCGTCTCTCGCGGCACTGGGGGTTGCACTGGCCGGCTACTGGCTCGTGCGGGCTCGACGGCGGGCTGCGGCTCGTGGGCCGCTCCGCGATGGCGCAGGCGCGTGGAACGCGTTGGCTGAAAAGAAGAAGGATCTGTGTTGATCAAACAGACCGAACACTCGGGGAGTCCATCCATGTCATTCGTTAGTACTCTGCAACCCTTTAATGTGAGTGACACACCCTCTCGCCAGGTACGGCTCGGCGTCAGGGCGCTTTGGGCGACCGCATCTTTGATGAGCTCATTGAGCGCGGTGGCCGCAGAGACGAGCAGCGCGGACTCGGGAGCGGAGCTGGCGGAGGTCGTCGTCACCTCGACGAAACGTTCTCAGGACCTCCAGCAGGTGCCGCTCAGCATCACTGCGATCTCCGCGACGACAATTCAGGATGCCGGGATCAGGGACTTCGCGGACTACGCCGAGAAGGTCCCCAATCTCACCTATTCGGCAGGGTTCGGCGTCATCGCCGGGCGGACTGTCGCCATTCGGGGTGTTCAGGGGGCCAACACGACAGGCTTCTATATTGACGATATGCCGGTGCCGCAAAGCCTGGATCCGCGTGTTCTGGACATCGACCGCATCGAGGTCTTGCGTGGGCCGCAGGGGACACTTTATGGCGCGCGATCGATGGGCGGCACGATACGGCTGATAACCACGCAACCGGACACGCACGACTTCAGCGTCCGAGCTCATGGACTTGGAGCGGGCGTCAAGGCCGGTGGTGGGGATTATCAATTCGATGGGTCGCTCAACTTGCCGCTGATCCAAGACACGCTGGCGGTGCGACTGACGGCGTTCACGGCCAGTGACGGGGGATTCATCAACCGGATATTTCCCAATCCCGCCGCTCCTGCGACGCTGGCCTCCAAGCGGGTTGCAACGAACGATTCGAGCGGTGGCATGCTATCGGCATTGTGGAAAGCGACGGACGACCTGACGGTGCGGGCGTTGTTGATGACCCAGGCGTCTTCGTTGAACGGCTGGCCGCTTTCGGACTATTCGGCCGGCACGCTGACTCAGACGCGCCTGTTCGACATCCCCGAATATGCGAACGATCGTTGGACCTTCGGGGGGCTGAGCATCAACTATGCGACGGCGATCGGTGACTTTGTCTCCTCCACCGGCTATTTCGATCGCAATGCGAAAGAAACCGAGGACGTGTCGGAGTTCACCACGGCCGCGTTCGGGGTGGCTCCGGTTCCCTCGGCCATCGAGACCTGGAACACAGTGCACAATTTTGTGGAGGAAGCGCGGTTCTCCTCGAAGTGGCGTGGGCCGGTGCAGTTCGTGGGTGGCATCTATTTCACTCGTTCCAACACGCAGCTGCCCCAGCTGCAGTACGCTCATGGCCTGGACGCCGCGAACGGCGGCATTTTCGGGTCCGACCTCGTCTACTACTCCGCGGGGCCGGGACGCGATGATGAGGAGGCGGGTTTCGGGGAGCTGACTTTCCAGATCAGCCCGCAGTTGTCCGTCACGCTGGGTGATCGCTACTCACACATCAAGACATCGCTGTTCACGGACTGGACGGGACTCGTTGTTGCCGGCGTACCGCCCGGGGGCGGCTCGCTGTCGGCTGACAGTCAGACACCCAAGGCCGTCATCAAGTACGATGTGACTTCCGACATCAACGTGTATGCGCTGGCCAGCAAGGGTTTCCGGCCAGGAAACGGCCAGGTAGCCCCGCCGGTCAGCTTCTGCGATGCCGATTACACCGCAAATGCAGTGACACCCGCGCAGCTGGGCAGTTACGGTGAGGATCATCTGTGGAACTACGAAGTCGGTGCCAAGACGAGGTGGCTCGAGCGCCGGATCATCTTGAATGCGGCAGCGTACCAGATCAATTGGACGCATTTGCAGCAGCAGAGCCGCTTTGCTTGCGGCTTCACCTTCGAGGTCAACGCTGGCGCCGCGCGCAGTCGGGGCGGCGAAATCGAATTGACCGCGTTGCCGCTCGAGCATCTGCAGATTTCTGCCGGCCTGGGTTATGAGGACGCGGTCATTACAGCGTCGTCGCCGACATTGCGCGCGCCAGCGGGCTCCCCGGTGCAGCAAATCGCTCCTTGGACGGCCTCCCTCTCGGGGGAATACACGTTTACACTCACCGGAAAATGGACTGGATTGTTTCGCGCGGACGCCAACTACGTCGACCACAGCTTCAGTGCGAACGAGGATCCCGCCAATCCCCGTCTGCGCAAGGCCTATGATCTGGTGAACCTGCGGTTGGGCGCAAAGAGCGATCATTATGAAGTCTTCGCATTTGTAGAGAATGTCGGCAACGTTCACGCTAACCTCGGAGATGACTCCTCCCAGGCGGGCGAAGACCCGGGACGGCCGCGCATCCTGACCAATCGACCGCGCACGATGGGCGTCGAGGCAACTCTGCGATTCTGACGATGCTCGTGGCGGCCGTGAAGTTGTCATGAAGGCGTTCGCGGCCTCGTTGCTCGTGCTGTGAGGTATTGCACAATGAGTCATTGGTCGATGAAGCGCGTCTGCGGGTTCGCTGCCGTAGCACTTTGGATCGGCGTCGCCGCACACGCTGCCCCTGTGAGTGTTTCCGGCACCGGCGGTGTGTCAGCCGAAACCGCCCGGAAGCTGCAGGGCATTATCGATAGAGTACGCGACGATGCCTTGCCGGGTGGCGTCATCGTGCGGGTGCAATCAGTGAAGTCTGGTGCGGTCTGGCAAGGTGCGAATGGGCCGTTTGCCGAGGAGCAGGAGGAGGATTCCATCCACCCGGGGGATGCCTTTCGGATCGCCAGTATCACCAAGAGTTTCACAGCCGCGGTCATCTGGCGGCTGGCGGAAGATCGCAAGCTCAGCGTCGACGATCCCATCAGTCGCTACCTCGATCCTGAAATCGTCGGGCGAATTCATGTTCTCAACGGGGTGTCCTCCGGCAGTCAGATCACCCTGAGACAGCTGTTGTGTCATTGCAGTGGCATCTGGGACTACGCGGTCGAGAACAAGAGGATGATGCGATACATTTTTGCGCATCCGCATCATCAGTGGGAGCCGTCCCAGTTGATCGACATTGCGATCAAGGAGGGTAAGCCCTACTTCAAGCCGGGGGAGGGGTATCACTATTCCGACACCGGGTACATTCTCCTCGGGCAGATCATCGAGAAAGTCACTGCCAAGCCCCTGTCGCAGGTCTACCGGGAGTTGATTTATGAGCCGCTCGGGCTGCGTGATACCTATCTCGAGGGCCGTGAGCCGTCGGTCGGGCCGCCGCGCTCGCATAACTATGTGGGTTATCTCGATGAGACCGACTTCAATCCGACGCTGGATGCTTACTCCAGCGGAGGACAAGTCTCGACGACTGAGGATCTCGCCAGGTTTATCAGCGCCGTCGTGGGTGGACAGTTCTTCAAGAATGCGGCGACGCTGCAGGCGGCGATGGCGGTACCTACATTCAAATCACCCCCGATCACCGCCCCGAATGAAGATCCGAAGAGGTTTTGGACCCATTTCATGTTTTTTTCGACGGTACGGGACGGAATGGAGTTCGTCGGACATTCCGGCTATTGGGGTGCCGTGATGTTTTATCAGCCGGAACGGGGAGTGGTGATTACCGGGACAGGAAACGAGGTTGAGCGTCGGTTGCCGTTGGCGCAGATTGCGCGCGCTTTCGCAGGTCATTGCGTTGCGGCAGCCCCTGCTCGCGCTGTGCGGCGCGCTGGGTAACTGGCGCTACGGCTGGTCGCTGCTCCGATCTCGACGCGCGGCTGGCGTCCGTGATGTTGTATGGAGCGATGACGGGCCTGACTTACGAAGCCGCCGTCTGCCCGCAACGCCTGCCACTCGACCTGGCTGTCAGAGCGATGATGATGTTGTTGGGGTTGTTCGAGGCGAAGTCGCGTGAGCAGGGAGACGGCGCGCGGGGCAGGGCTGCTGGCCGGGCAAGTTTGCCCGACGGCGTTGAATCGCAACTGTTAGCCGATGCTAACCTCTCCGGCGCGGATGCCATGGCGCTGGGTACCGCGTTCCGCGCCATGTACGAGGCGCATGAACACGTGCCCTCAGAACCGGGAGATACTGGCGGTGCACTGCTCCATTGCCAAGCCGTGGACCTTTTGACCTGACCCAGGCACAGGTGTACACTTTTTGTGTACAGCAATGCGTACATATACTCTGTACATAACTATGAATGTAAATATCACGGAATTGCGTCAAAACTTGCCGGCTTACCTGAAACGAGTGCGCCAGGGAGAGCGCATCCGAGTCACCTCTCGGGGACAAGTAGTGGCCGAGCTCGCCCCTCCCACAGCAATGGCTGAGGAAGCGGCACTGGCGCGCAAGCGGCTGCGCGGCAGCGTTTTGCGGTACGACCAGCCTCTGGAGCCGGCAGTCCCCCCAGAGGAGTGGACAGTAAACCGGTGATCGTTCTGGATACGCATGCACTCATCTGGTGGGCGGACGCGAGTTCGAAGCTATCGAAGAAGGCGCGCCAAGCCACCAGAGCGGAGTCTCGCCGACGTGAGTTGGTAGCTTCCGCGATCTCAGTTTTCGAGATCGTCACTCTCGAGCGCCGGGGTCGTCTTGCCTTCAAGATCCCGGTATCAGAATGGCTCGCCAATTTACGCAAGCTGCCCGAGCTGGCGATTCACCCGATCACCGATGAGATCGCCGAGCGAGCCGGCGCTCTGGGAGAGGTGTTTCCTGGAGACCCGGGTGATCGGCTTATCGCCGCTACCTCCATGGTGCTCGGTGTGCCTCTTGTCACGCAAGACACTAAATTGCGCGACGTGCCCAGCCTTCCTACGATCTGGTAGGACCCCGGCGCCGACCACCGAAGGGAATCTTGAACGGCATAGGGGGCAGCGGTTAGCTGCGCCCCTGCCACACCACCTGGCATGAGGGTCCGCACCAGGCGGTTCGAGAAGTTGAGGTCATGTGAGTGGAGGCAATCCAAGTCCGTCGAAGTATTGGACCGTAAGAACACGGTTCAATCCTGCCTCGCTGTGTCCCCACCAGTGCCCCGCGCCACCGGCCACTGTTGCGGCCAGTTCGTGGGGCGCACCGAGCCCGCGGAGCCGACTGTAAACAGTCGAGCCCGTGCGCCAGTGCAACGGACCGCCCTGAGGCGTTCCATTCTCGCGCGCCATCACCCGGATGGCTCACCAGTCAGTGTGCGAAACCTGGCACATTGACCGTCACTTCAGGAAATCTGGAACACGCCGCGGTAACCCAAGTTGTTGAGTCTTTTGAAACCTATCTCTGTCGCCAGTTCACGAAACCCGGAAAACCGACAGTCTTTAATGCGAAACCGGACCTGCCTGGCGGTGTTACTGGTCGATATCGATCACTTCGAGAGCTTCAACGACGCGCTGGGCCATCAGGCCGGGGACGAGGTGTCTGCGGGCTGCGGCCCAGGGGCTGGCAGCGAAGGTCTCCAGGCCAAGGCTTTGTACCTGGCCAAACATACGGGACGCAATCGTGTCTGTAGCACCGCGGTGGCCCCTGAGCCCCAGGCGCGGCCGCCTGCCATGCGCAGACTTCAAGATCGGCTAGTGAGCTTCGCGGGCCGCTCGAAGGGTGCCGATTCGAAGCGCTGAAGGTCGGTCGGCGTGACGGCCCCCGGGGTGGTGCGGCTGCGACGACCCCTGTTGGAAGTGAGAGCTGTAGTGATGGGCGGGCCTATACAGTGGGTCGCGTAAGTGGAATGACCCGTGCTCGTCATGCCCGGAGCCGTTGGTGTCATCAGGGTCGCGGCGCCTGTATCCGCTGTGTTGCGATGTGCGCAATGAGTCAGGGCATCTTCAGGGCAGTAGCGGCATGGGGTGTCGGCCAGGCGACAGTACTGCGATCGCAGATTGTTGACCCCAGCATCGGGAGCCTGTTACGTTCGCTTCAACCTCTTTTGCCGTCCTTTCGCACCAAAGTGATCACAGACCGGCGGACCGTTGCGACTCCAGTGCCTGGTAAGCGTCCGAAATGACCTGCGCAGCAGAAAGTTTCGATCCGGCGCGCAGACGCTTCATTCAAGCCTCCGCCGCGATCGGTGGTGCGCTTCTGCTCAGAGTGGGTGTGGCCGGCTCAGGGCCGGCCACACCGGCCGGAGCAGGCGTGTTGAATGCTTATGTCTGCGTCAACTCGAACGGGCGGATCACGGTGGTCATGCCCAAAGTGGAAATGGGGCAAGGGACCTATACTTCGTTGCCGATGCTCGTGGCGGAGGAGCTCGAAGTTCCGCTGGAGCGAATCGACGTGGTCGCGGCCCCACCGGATCCGCAAGTCTATGGTTTCGAGGGAGATCAATCGACCGGCGGCTCTACCACGATCCGCCTGTGTTGGGAGCCTCTGCGCAAGGCGGGCGCTGCTGCCCGTGTGATGCTCGTCAATGCAGCGGCGAAGCGCTGGGGGGTGGCAGAGTCAACTTGTCACGCCGAGCAGGGTGAGATCGTCCACGGTCCTTCCGGTCGCCGGTCAGGTTATGGAGAGCTGGCGGCTGCGGCAGCTACCTTGCCGGTTCCGGCCGACCCGCCGTTGAAGAGTCCCGATCGGTTCAGGCTCATCGGGCGGCCGACTTCCCGCCGGGACGGGTTGGAAAAAACGAACGGCACCGCCGTTTTTGGAATTGACACTCAACTCCCGGGAATGCGCGTTGCCAGGGTAGCCATCGCCCCGGTAGCGGGATCAAAGGTCGTGGAGCCCTTGAACACCGCGGCAGCGCTCGCCGTTGGCGGGGTGCAGCAAGTGGTCAACGAAGGAGACCTCGTCGCCGTCGTTGCCACCGATACGTGGGCAGCGATGAAAGGGCTTGCGGCACTGGAGCTGCAGTGGCACGAGTCGCCATTCAGCTCGGTCCAACAAGAAGCCCTCGTCAACGCATTGGAGGAGGCGGTTCGCAAGCCCGGCGCCGTTGCGGCGCGCGTGGGCGACCCTGGCAGGGCAATGAGTAGCGCGGCGACGCGTGTCGAGGCGGTTTATCACCAGCCGTTCCTGGCGCACGCCCCCATGGAGCCCATGAATTGTACGGTGCATTGGCGGAAGGATCTGTGCGAGATCTGGGTGGGAACCCAGGCGCCCGACCGGGCGGTTGCCAAGCTCGCGACTCTGGGGCTCAAGCCGGACACTATCCGTCTCTACAACCAACTCATCGGGGGCGGCTTTGGCCGTCGGCTGGAAGTGGACGGGATCCTCTACGCGGTGCGCATCGCACGGCATGTCGCAGGGCCGGTGAAGGTTTTATGGAGCCGCGAGGAGGACATCCAACACGACCTGTATCGGCCGTATTACGTGGACCGTATCGCTGCAGGCCTGGATGGCGCGGGCCACCCGGTCGCCTGGATGCATAGCATAGCCGGGTCGGCCGTCTCAGCCGCCTACTCCGGCGAGCCCTTGAAGAACGGCATCGATGATGATGCGGTGGATTCGGCCGCGGATCCCGTTTACGGCTTTGCCAATCTCGAAGTCAGGTTTGTGCAGCAGGAGCCTCCGGGGGTCCCGACGTCCTGGTGGCGCGGTGTGGGGCCGACACGCAGCCTTTTTGTGGTGGAGAGTTTCATTGATGAGCTCGCCGCGGCAGCCCACGCGGATCCGGTGGAATTCCGCCGTGCACTCGTGAAGGCTCCGAGGATGCGCGCGGTGTTGGACCTGGCCATGCGCAAATCGGGCTGGAACATGCGGCTGCCGGCCGGCCGTGGCCGCGGCATCTCGATTCAATTCGCATTCGGGAGCTATCTTGCCCAGGTGGTCGAAGTCAGTGTCGATTCCGCGCTCAAGGTCAAGGTCGATCGGGTCGTCGCAGTGATCGACTGCGGGCAGCTGGTCAATCCCGATACGGTGCGCGCACAACTCGAGGGCGGTTGCCTGTTTGGTCTGAGCGCTGCCTTGTTCAACGAGATCACGATCCACCAGGGCCGGGTGCAACAGCGCAACTTCGATGACTTCCGTGCGCTGCGCATCTCGGAGGCTCCTCGAGTCGAGACGTATCTGATCGAGAATCATGAGAAGCCCGGTGGCGTCGGGGAGACGGGTACGGCGGGCGCGGCTGCGGCGCTGTGCAATGCTATTTTTGCCGCCACGGGCATCCGGGTGCGCACGTTACCGGTGTCGCGGGGGTTGCAACACGCGCATCGATGAAACAGGACGTGGCAGGGATTGATCGGCCGGCCGGAACAACCGCGTGCGAGTGTCAGTGGGCTGCAGGCCCGCGTGGCAAGGACGGGCCGCTGTTTGATACAAGCGTTGCGGACGACATCGCTGGCGATCGAGCCGTGACAACTGTATCGGCCGCAACACCTCGACGGGGCTGCGTTGCGCCGACTGTTGTTATAGTTTGACCACCCTGTGCCTGCGCTCTACAGTAGAGCGACGCGACGTCGGCAAGCGTGTGGCGCGATCGCATCGAAGACTATCTGCTGTGGGGGCCATTAGTGAACGAGTATGACCGCGGTCTGGGCATGGGTCGTGACATTTCGCGACGCGATTTCATCAATGGTGTTGCCGTGGCGGCAGGCGCATTGGCGGCGCCGTCATTGGCGGCTGCGGCCACGCAATCTGCCACGGATCCGGGGCAGAGCTATCCGCCTGAGAGGATGGGGATGCGGGGCTCGCATCCCGGCTCGTTCGAGGCCGCGCACGAATTGCGTGACGGGCATCAGGTGGATACCGCAAGCGCGATTCGGACCGCAGAGACCTACGACCTGGTCGTTGTAGGGGGAGGGCTGAGCGGGCTTGCGGCGGCGCATTTCTTTCTCAGGGACGCCGGCCAGGCTGCCCGGGTGTTGGTGCTCGACAATCACGATGACTTCGGGGGTCATGCCAAGCGCAATGAGCTGCAGTACCGCGGCCAGACTGTCGTGCTGAACGGCGGGACGCTGGAGATCGAGTCGCCGCAGCGTTATAACAAGTGGGCCTTGCAGGTGCTCAGCGACATCGGGGTCGATCTCGATCGGTATGT
>Ga0105237_10004483_pt1 | contig 16134 bp, 15 predicted proteins | sample KBSC24metaG_FD_81520 | JGI IMG/M metagenome (GOLD analysis project Ga0105237, IMG submission 81520) | Corn rhizosphere microbial communities from Kellogg Biological Station, Michigan, USA - KBS C2-4 metaG | ecosystem: Host-associated > Plants > Roots > Rhizosphere > Soil | place: Michigan, USA... | reverse complement strand
GCTCGAACGAGCGGCGGGCATGGCCTGGGTTTATCTCTGGCGAAAAGTATCGCGCGAGTGCATGGCGCGTCGATCGAGGTCCACAGCGCGGAAGGCGTCGGATCGCTGTTTGAGGTGAGTTTTGTGTCCAGGGATGCCCGGCCGGCCGTGGCCACGGATACGGCAAGAGTCTTGTCAGCTAAGATATAAGCGCTTCATTCAGCCAATCTTCAGCTTTCGAAGTTAGGCTGAACAGTGGCAAAAGGAGCTAAACCCATGAAAGCGTCCTATCTTCTGGTCCTCAGCGCGGCCGCCGCTTTTGCTGCGGCGCCCACCTACAAAGTAATCACGAAAATCAAAATCGGCGGCGGAAACCGCTGGGACTATTCTTACGTAGACAGCAATAACCACCGCCTCTATGTTTCTCACGGCGCGCAAACGGAAGTGATCGACACCAACACTGACAAGCTGGTCGGAACGATCATGGGAACCACCGGCGTCCATGGGATCGCCATTGCCGACGATCTCGGGCTCGGATTTACCAGCGATGGCGGCGATAATGACGTGACCGTTTTCGACCTCAAAACGCTGGCAGTGAAGACCAAAATCAAGACCGGACAGAATCCTGACGCGATCATCTACGAACCCACGTCGCATCGAGTATTCACATTTAACGGACGTAGCAGCGACTCGACTGCCATTGATGCCAAGACATTGGCAGTTGTGGCCGCATCCATTCCAGTAGGCGGCAAACCCGAGTTCGCTCAGATCGATGGCAAGGGCCACATCTACGTGAACATCGAGGACAAGAACGAAATCATCGATGTGGACGCTAAGAACGCACTGGTCGCAAAACGCTATTCCATCGCACCCTGCGATGGACCGAGCGGACTGGCCATCGATCCCAAGAAGCTCGTTCTGTACTCTGTCTGCGGCAACAAAATGATGATCGTCAGTAATCCCGCCACCGGCAAGGTTCTCGCTATGCCGGAGATCGGCGCGGGGCCCGACGGCGTTGCGTTTGACGATGGCTATGCATTTAGCGCCAACGGGCGCGACGGCAACATCACGATGGTCGGCGAGACCTCGCCCGGCAAATACGAGCCGGTGGCGACGATTCAAACTCAGCTCTTCGCGCGGACCATTGCAGCCGATCAAAAAGCACATAAGCTCTATCTGCCGGCTGCCGAATCCGGACCTCCGGCCGAGGGTAAGGACGGGAAGAAGGGTAAGAATCCCTCGCAGGTTCCGGATAGCTTTGAGATCATCGTCGTTGGGCGGTAGGCCTTGGCCGGTACCATGCGTACCACAGCTGTTCTGCTTATGGCTGGCGTGACAGGACTGTACGCCCAGTCCCCGACATATCGCGTCACTCACACTTATGCTTTAGGAGGTGACGGGAACTGGGACTATGTGATTCCCGATCCTCCCAATCACCGCCTATTTATTGCGCGGCAAAATCGCGTAATGGTTGTCGATGAAGACAAAGGGACGCTGATCGGCGAAGTCACCGGCATTCAAGGGGCGCACGGAACGGCGATCGCAGAGGCCACCGGACACGGATTCGCCACCCAGGGCAACGATCAATCCGTTGCGATGTTCGACCTGAAAACCTTCAAGGTGCTCGGCCGGATCCAGGCTGCCGAAGACGCCGACGCCATCCTTTACGACGGGGCGTCGAACCGCGTTTTCACGCTTAACGGCGACGCGCATTCCTCGACCGTGATCGACCCGCGGGCCGGCACGCTGATCACCAGCATTCCGCTGGGCGGCAAGCCGGAAAACGGAGTTTCCGCCGGCGATGGCAAGGTATACGCCAATCTCACGGATACCAGCGAAGTTGTGGAGATCGATGCAAAGACCGCGACCGTTGCGCGGCGGTGGTCTACTGCTCCTTGCAAACAGCCCGTCCCGATGGCCATCGACACCGCGCACCATCGTCTATTTAGCGGATGCCGCAGCGGGGTGATGGCGGTATCCGACTATCAGGCCGGCAAGGTGGTGGCAACCCTTCCGATCGGAACCGGAGTGGATGGCGCCGGGTTCGACGCGGCCTCCGGCGATGCGTTTGCGTCCAATGCCGACGGTACCCTCACAGTGATTCATCAAGACTCGCCGGACCAATATCACGTGGTCGAAAATGTACCGACGCCGCAGGGCTCGCGCAACATGGGGCTCGACCCTACCAACCATCGCGTGTATGTTGTCGCGGCGAAGTTTGGACCGGCACCCGCCAATGGTAAGGGCAAAGGACCGGTACAGCCCGGATCATTTAGCTTGATGACTATCGAACGCAATCCGTCGGCGCGCTAGAGTCCCAGGCGGTCGAGCTTCGGCTTTTCGTAAACGTCGTCTTCGCCGGGGTAGCGGAGACGGTTCTCGAACTTGCCGGTTTCCTTCGCCAAGGCCCATATCAGGCTTTCCCCCGCGGGCGCGGTATCCGGCTGGCGGGTGAATACCGGATCCGAGAAAGCTTCTTCCGCGTCGATGACGTCCCAACCCTGGGAACGGAACATGGCCAGCAGTTCGCCCAGGAAAAGAGAATTTAGCAGATTGTAGTGGATCAGAAGCGTGTGAGAAACGCTGCGTCCCAGCACGTCATGGGATAGCCGGTCGTAGAACTGCGCACGAGCCCAGATGTGTTCCAGGTAGGGCTGCCGGTAGAGCGTCACATCGAATCGGGGCTCGGCCTTTAGGCGTTCGAGCAGACGTTGGTTGTAATACCAGTCCGATGCATCGATGGTGACGGAGCCATTGCGGTAGCCGTGCTTGGCCAGGAAAGAGCGGAAACGATCGCGCAGTTCGCGGGTCTGGCCTTCCTTGAGTGCCGGAAAACGAAAGAACTTCCGGAATCCGGTGTAGACGCGTAACAGGTCTTCATTGCGCAGGATCTCCGCCTCAAATGCATCAGGCGTAATTTTTCCGAACAAGGGTTGATGGCTGTAAGTGTGGTTTCCAATACGGTGCCCGGCCGCGCTCCAGGCCTTGAGAATCGTTGAGCCGTGGGGATTGTCCACACTCCCGCCGATCGCGAACAGGAACGCCCGCGTCTTCCCTAGGTGCTTCAACAGGCGCTCTTCTGCTTCGGGTCGCCGATCCTCGGGGATGATTTGCCACCGGACATCGTCCATCGTGATGGCAACCCTGGGCCGCGCTTGCGCGAGCAGCGGAGTGGCGCACAGAGCCAAAGCCTCACGTCGAGTGAGTCTCATTAATGTTGACCGTAACACACGGGTCTTCAAATGAGGAGCTGCGTGGAAAGTGTCGCCTTGCGCCGCCTTAAACTCAGTTCTTGATGCCGAGCTTCAAAGCGGAAGAACGAAGGATCGGATACGGATCAATCGGCGAACCACCCCACCACTTTTTGTCCCTTCCGATCTCAGTGATTCCGAAATGGAGGTGTGGACCATTGGCCGGAGCGTTGCCCGTAGTCCCCACGTATCCGATTACTTGGCCCCGGTGGACAGTTAAGCCTTCTCTGAGGTGAGCCTCATATCCATCGAGATGCGCGTAGTAATAGCAATAGCGTTCCGTCGGATCGAATTGGTAAATGGTCCGACCGCCCGGCACACTCCAAAATAGCTTGACGATATTCCCATCATCTACTGCCAGCACGGGCGTACCACGTGGCGCGATGATGTCCGTAGCCTCATGTTTCCGCTCCCCGCCTCGCGCCGAGTTAAAGGTGTCCAGCATATCCGACAACTTAAAGTTCGCCAAGGGAAGGCCTAGATCGCGGGGAGCGAGTCCAACCTGAAAGTATGCCGTCGAAACTAGAGCAGTGCAGACGGCCAACACCATGGCAGCTAAGAAGCGCATCGACTCCCCCATGAGAGACTCGACCCGGCGGAACTTGTTTCCCTGGACGTCCATCGTCGAACGCCAGAATTTAACGATCCGCGTGCACATGCGCCGTCTGGCGCGCGGTCCATGTGACGCCGCTTGCCTCCCGTACAGAATCATTAAGCAAGGCTGTGCGCTCTAAGTCATAGTGAGCGCTCACAGTGTCCTCGCGAAGCCCTGTATTTTAAGGACCTTGCTCGGCGTTGCGGCACTGAAACATTCCCACACCCAATCGGTCTAACTGCTGTGGAACAATTTCACCACAAAAGGGTCAGATGTATGAAACTGCTGTCGTTAGGAATCTTTTTCCTCGTTAGTTGCAGTCTTGCACACGCAAGCATCATATTCACTTTGGGCAATAATCCTTCCGGTGACGTAAACATCCTCCTCAATTCCGGCCTTTCGGGGACGACGGTGCAAGGCGCCCCCAATCTGTTGCCAGGCCTTCTAATAAACTTCACCTCAACCCAGGCCCTTCCTGGAACCGTCTTCGGGACAGGCTAGAGTTTCCGCCAGTCCTGAAGGGACTCCCCTCACGAACATCACCATCTCGCTGGCAAACGGCGGCAGCTATGGCGATCTAATCATCAATCCGTTTGTTGGAGGACCGGGAGTCTGCGCACTCTGCACGGGAGGAGCTTCGACCATTACCGTGAATGCCATTACAAGCGGTGGCGTCGCTGAAGCGCCAGTGACCTTCAGCGGGCTTACGCTGGGGACGGGCAACAACTTCCTTACCATCGTCGCGACCGGCGGAGAATCAATCGTCAGTACGAGCATTGTTGCCGCTGGCGGGTTCAATGACCTGCGCCAACCAAGAATCTCCGGTCCATTCCTCGGACCTGGCGGGTCTGCTGGAACTGTACCGGAACCGGCCACATACTCGCTGCTGCTCTTGGGCCTAGGCTTGATCGGGCTGGGGCTTAAGTTCAGAAGGAGCTAAAGCTCCTCAGAGGCGTTCGAAATAGTGCACCTCCATTCGGCGCGACTTCGCCCGGATCTTTTACTTCTGCCCTCGCACTGTCAGATCAAACGCGGACAGAATCACAAGGCGCCCCAAGCGTTGGGGCACCTAACGAGTTTTGGTTTGGTCTCCGTCTTCCGATGGATCGCGTTTCTTAGGACAGCCCTTTCGTTCCCGTTCGTCGAGACACGCGGGGCACATCGGAACACCGGCTTCATGTAACTCGGTTTCTTCCCCACAGCGTTTGCAGCGAGCCATTCGTTTTGCTCCTTTCAATCGGCAGGCAAAAACCGCACACTCATAGAAAGTGCAACTCCTTGGCCAGTGAATATAAGGGCAGTTAACTCAATGCGCTAGCGCTGCGAATATTTTGCCGGTAGGAAGGTAAGTCCAGCGGCAAACGCTCAGGCCCTCGACCGGCAGAGGGGATCATTGAAGACACACTGCGCGAGTGTTTCGTGAGAGGCCAGAAGGCGCGTGAATCTTCCTCAAACTCTAGTTCATGAGGAAGCTTGTTCCAGAAGTGAGCAGTCCGCACGAACGCCAACAACAAATTAAGGACTGCCGGCTCTCGCAATGACGTTGTGCGGATCGTGAAGAAGCTGGCTGCTTTCGGCTAAATTGATCGCGAAAGGCGAAGGTAGTGTCGAGCGTCGCTCTCGGTTACTGGTGCGCCGATCCTTACCTGAGCGTACCGCGCCGTGCGACTGTCTGTTGATCGGAAGCTTTGCCGAGTTGGTTCGGCTGGTCAGCTACTAATCTTCCGTGGGGGTTTTCTCGGCATGATCGATTACGATCATTTCCAGCGGCACCTTCACCGCATCCAGTTTCAAACCGAGTTGTAGTTGCAAGTTTGAAAGGATCGGCGACGACACCGGATCTTCATCTGCGCCAATACTCTTTTTGATGTCGATAGCACCAGGAGTGGCGTCCGATAAGTTCGCCGCGAAGGTGTACTTGCCGCCCAGCCCGGTACGGTCCACAACGGCGCGTCCCACGGCAGGCATATTGGAAAGGAGTGTCGCTAGCGCCTCCATAGAATAATTCTTGAACGAAATGCCTCCCTTGCCGTCCGGGTACGCGCTCGATTCGCCACCATCACCTTCTTTGAATTTAGGGCCGCCCTTAGCGACGGTCAGTGCAAAAACTGGTAGTTCTCGCATCTCACGGTGAAACTGGAGCTGGAAACGCTCGGACAGCAAAGGTCCTATCATTTGCCGAACCTGCCCCGGGGTACCGCTCCCAGCGCTCTTAGCAACAATGTCGTAGCGGTCTGAACTGGCGTTGTTAACTGCCCAGTCCGGCCCGGCGATCTGATAACGTTTTACGCCGTAAGCCATCATGATGAATTCGCCCAGCGTGATGTTCAAGAAACGGATCTTGCCGGGCTCGATCTCGCGAGTGGTGCCACCGCCGCCTTTGTGGATTTTAACGGAAGCGACCTCAAATGTGGGAGTCTGCGCGAAGGCGAGCGATCGGTGAGGCAACAATCCAAGAACTATCAGGACAACTAGCTTGGCCGACCCATTTACCATGTTGGTTCTTCGTTCCAGGTAAGCGTTTCGTTCCAAATTATACGTCTTAGCAGACATGGAGTGCGGATGTTTGGAACCACGAATCCCTCCCCCGAAGGCAGTACAGCAACTAGTCCAAGTTTGGAAGCAGCTTTGGAAGTGGCGGCGGTAGCGAGCCCCAAGAGCATCGGAGGACCGCGAAGGGAAACCAACCCGAGTCCTTTCCCGACGTTGAAACGCGCGGTCGTTCGTACTGACGATGACCGCCCAAAGTGATTGCATTGCACTTTCCCGACAGTCCGACAGGACTTCCAACCCCGAACGTGAGTGCTTTGACCCACGCTGGCTACTGCGGCGCAGGGCTTAAGTTCTTAGCCACCTGAAATATACCGTTTCGGAGATGGCGACCGGATTGCTTTCCATAGGTTGGCTCCCCAGGAGAGAACTATGAGAGTTCAAGATGTGATGAATCACGCCGTAGCCTCTTGCCACCGCGATGCGGACTTGGCGGCGGCCACTGCCCTGATGTGGGAACACAACTGTGGGCAGCTGCCCGTCATATGATCTCGGGAGGGTCGTGAGCGTCATTACCGACCGGGACATTTGCATCGCACTCGGCACGCGGAATCAACGAGCTTCTGACGTCCGAGTTGGCGACGTTATCTACCGTCCGTCTGTGCTTTGCAGTGCGGAAGACGACCTGCGTTCCGCGCTCAAGATCATGGCTGCCGAGAAAGTCCGCCGCCTTCCCGTGGTCGATGCAGAAGGAAAGTTAGTGGGCGTCGTGTCTCTTGACGATGTCACGCTGCAGGCGCGGCATCACGGCGATACAGATCGACCTGAGGTTAAGTGTTTTGGCTGCAACCAAGGACGAAAAAGGTGTCGATGATCGCTCGTGCCATTCTTCAGAGAGGTGAGACGGTTGTGTCTGGGCCGTTGTGCAGACCTAGCAAGGATAGCGTGCCCTAAAAGCGCCTGGGAAGTTTTGACCACGCCTTCTCCCTCGGTTGATGCAACGGAACAGCCGATCCGAGAGTGAACGTACCCAATGGAAAACCTTCGGGCTCAATAGGGCCGAGGCCCCACGGTCTTCCAAACTTCCGGCCGCCGTCATCTTCTTCATATTCATGTCACGCTCGTGCGGCGCTCGGTTCCTGCTTCCCCATCTCCGGTACACCTCTATTTCGGCTTCCAGCTCCGCACCAGGGCCTGCCCCTCGGAGATCTGCCCAGTCGTCATGCGCTTCGTAACCGCTTGAAGGCCTGCGACAGCGTTCGTGTTGCCTGGAAAGTCCGCGACGATCAGGCTGTACCACAAGTAGGCTTGAACGTAATCTTGCGCGACGCCGGTACCCGACTCGGACAGAAACCCTAGGCTCGCCTGCGCCTCGGCATCTCCTTGGTCGGCTGCCAATCGCCACCATTTGACAGCCTCCTTAATATTCTCCGGAACACCGAGCCCCTGCGCATAAATAACGCCGAGACCGCTTTGTGCCAGCGCCACGCCGTGCTCCGCCTCAGTCCGAAGCCATTCCATAGACTCTTTGTACAAGGAGGGAAGGATTTGCCGGGCCTGTTCGTCCCCCTGGTCGGCCGCAAGACGGTACCACCTGATTGCCTCTTTGTCATCCCGCGGAACACCTTGACCATCGTGGTACATGACGCCGAGGTTGTGCTGCGCTGATGCGAACCCTTTGTCGGCGGCGAGACGGTACCACCTTAGAGCCTCTTTATCGTCCTGCGCAACACCGCGACCCTGGTCGTACAAGTCGCCGAGCCCGTACTGAGCCTGCGGGTCTCCCTGCTCGGCGGCGAGGCGGAGCCACTTGAGCGCTTCTTTGTAGTCCTGAGGAACACCTTCACCACCGACATACATAACGCCGAGGTTGGCCTGAGCACGCGCGTCTCCCTGGCCGGCGGCAAGGCGAAGCCATTGGAGGGCCTCTTTGTAGTCCCGCGGAACGCCTTGGCCTTCGTGGTACATGACGCCGAGGTTGTACTGAGCCTCCGCGACTCCCTGGTCGGCCGCGAGGCGGAACCACTTGAGAGCCTCGTTGTAATCCCGCGGAACGCCTTTGGCTTCGCGGTACATCAGGCCAAGGTTGTACTGAGCCTCCGCGACTCCCTGATCGGCCGCGAGTCGGAACAACTTGACAGCCTCGTTGTAGTCCCGGGGAACGCCCTCATTGTCGGCGTACATTGAGGCGAGGCTACGCTGAGCTTCTGCGTAACCCCTGTCGGCGGCTTGACGAAACCATTTGAGAGCCTCTTTGAAGTCCTGTGGCACGCCCTGAGCCTGCTCGTACATGACGCCGAGACGGAATTGGGAGCACGCGTCACCCTGGCCCGCCGAGGCAGCGAACTGCTTAAAGGCGGCAGCGTAATCCTTGTTGGAGAGTGCCGCCAGGCCTGCCCGGCAATCGCCCCATAAAGCAAGTGAGGTGGCGAAGAATGCGAGGCACGTCCAGATGCCGCGAAGATATAGGCGGGCCGACATTTTCCCGTTTGGTCCATCGTAGCAAACGCTCCCCTTCGGTCTTCAGACCGAGGCGGAGGAGCAGAAACGCTCCGGGCCGGCATAACCGTTGCGGTCGATTGCCGAATCGGAGTAGACTTTGTTGTGCCCGTGCTTTCGGGTACAGGGGTAGTTAAAGGGGGAGCTTGCACATGAAATTCTGTTTGCTCGTGTTGCTCGTGGTTTGTCTTCTATTGTCCACGTCTTCGATTTTTGCACAGGGCGCTTTGGGCACGATAACCGGAACAGTAGCCGATCCTAGCGGCGCGGTTGTAGGCAACGCTGCGGTCGAGGTTCGGAATACGGCCACCGGCCAGATAACCAAGACCGTAACCACGGTCACTGGTAGCTACACCGCAGGCCAACTCCCGGTGGGTTCCTACGACCTGTCGGTTACCGTGACCGGCTTCAAGACCTACAAGCGGTCGGGCCTGGATCTTGCGGCCGCCCAAATCATGCGCATTGATGTTCCGCTCGAAGTTGGCTCGCAGACGGAGTCGGTTACGGTCACAGCCGAGGCATCGCTGCTGAAGACCGAATCCGGCGACCTGACGCACAACGTCACCACAACGGAGATGAATGACCTTCCGATCATGTCCGTTGGCGGCACATTCCAAGCCAACACCTCCGGCTATCGCGATCCTCTCGCGTTGGCGAAGCTGGTGCCCGGGATTCTATACAGCGCAAATAGTCAGATGGTCGTGAATGGCGCTCCCGCCTCCAACGAACAAATTCGCGTCGAGGGCCAGACTTCCGGCGATACTTCCGGCCTGCGGCTTTACACCGCAATCGGACAAGCGGGCGCGGAAGCGATTCAGGAAGTTGCTGTACAGACCAGCAACTTCGCGGCGGAATACGGCGCAGTGGGTGGCGGAATCTTCAACATGACTATGAAGTCCGGCACCAACCAACTCCACGGCAGCGCTTACGACTACGCCGCTAACGACGTCCTCAACGCCACCCAGCCTTACACTGGCGTAAAAACTCCCACCAAACGGCATGACTACGGCTTCTCAGTCGGTGGCCCACTCTGGATCCCCAAAGTTTACGATGGGCGCAACAAGACCTTCCTCTTCATGAGCTTTGAAGAGTTTCGCGAGAACGCGCTGGTGACCTCCATTCCCGCCGGGAACCCCACCGTACCGACCGCCGCCTATCGGAACGGCGATTTCACTCAGGTGATTGCGGGTAACGGTAATGCGGCCGGCCCCCTGCCGTTTCAGATCAATGGCAAGACTTACATAGATCCGCTGGGCAACAGTTATAGCTCCGGCACGATCTTCGATCCCAATAACACCCGGACCGTGACCTGCGCCGTGCTTCCTAACGGAGTCACGCCCAACTGTAACATCGGCTCCACTTACGTAGTTCGCATGCCATACGCGCAAAACAATGTGATTCCTTCGTCGTCGTTCGACCCGGTGGCAATCAGAATCCTCAACTTGGTCCCGAAGCCCGTTGGCCCTAATGCCGCGAGCGGCCAGATCGGGGGCAACTACCAGAACCCCTTTATCAGCCAGACCAGAGCCAAGATCCCGTCGGTCAAGGGCGACCAGTCCATCGGTTCCAAGCAGCACGTGTCTTTCTACGGCGGCGCGACTCTCATGGATGCGCCATACACCGCGACCAATGGTCAAGCAGAAGGTCTTCCCGCCCCGATTACCGGCGCGCGCGGGAGTTTTATTTACACCAAGACCTACCGTCTGAATGACGACTACACGTTGAGTCCCACGCTCCTCTTGCATTTGGGCGCAGGCTGGTATCAGGAGGAGTTTAACGACGACTCCCCGGCCACCACCAGCTACAATGCCTCCGCACCACAGACCTGCACTAATACGCCGTCGTTCGGCGGGCTGTTGTCGCAGAGCTGCACCGGCGGCCTGGGGCTAACGGGCGCTAGAGTAAACCGGCAGTTCCCAGGTTTCAACGTGGGCTCGGCTGGCAACGCCACGGGCGGCATGAGCAATCTGGGACCCGTTGTCGGTCAGACCAACTCCAAAGAACGCCGTCCTTCCGGCGTCGCCAATCTTACATGGGTGAGAGGGAATCACAACTATAAGCTCGGCGGCGAATGGCGCCAGGAGCGTTTCCCCATTACCGCTTGGTCCAATACGACTGGTACTTATACGTTCGCGGCGAGCCAGCTTCTTGGCACGGGTTCCACGATCCAGACCGCGTTGAATGGTGTTGCGGGTGGAACCTCGGGAGTGTTCGGCTTCCCCTTCGCATCATTCCTGCGGGGCGACGCTACTACGATCACGATTGCCCAGCCCGGCGCCTCTACGACCCGAAAGACGCAGACGGCGTTGTTCATTCAGGACAGCTGGAAGGTCACCCGCAAGTTGACGCTGGATTACGGTCTGCGCTGGGATTACGCCACTTACGGACGCGACGAACACGGGATTCTTCCTAACTTCAGTCCGACCACTCCCAACCCTTCAGCGGCAGGCCATCCCGGAGCGCAGATTTTTGAGGCTACCTGCAACTGCAAATTCGCCAGCAATTACCCCTACGCCATCGGCCCGCGCCTTGGTCTCGCGTACCAATTCAACTCAAAGACGGTGTTCCGCGGAGGTATTGGCGTAGTTTACAACGCGACTCCCACGGTGGGAAGCAGCGCCGGCGCCAACAGCGCCGTCACTCCCACGCCAGGTTATGGCGGGATAGTAGGCCAGCTACAGAACGGTGTTCCCACAAGCCTGGTTCCAGTATTCCCGAACCTCGCCGCGAACGCTGGTCAGGTTGTGGGCGGGGTGGTCGCAGCACCGAGCTTCCTTGACCCGAACTCAGACCGCCCTGCGCGCCAGATTCAATATAGTGTCAGTGTGCAGCGGGAAATCAACAAGGATCTCGTCGTGGAGGCTTCCTATGTTGGAGCTCGTGGAGTGTGGTGGCCTGCTTCTGGTCTGACGGCCCTGAACGCACTCTCTGTCTCGGACCTTGCCAGATACGGGTTCACAGTCGGCAATCCCACCGACTCTGCGCTACTCACCCCGCAGATCGGGCAGCTCTCCGCCGGACAGCTTTCCACGCTGGCCTCGCGCGGCGTGTTCCTGCCTTATAGCAACTTCCCCACGACCCAGACGGTGCGCCAGTCGCTCTACCCGTTCCCGCAGTATTCGCAGGGGATTACTGCAGCAGGCACCAGCATCAACCCCGCCAACGCGCCTCTGGGCAATACCTGGTACGACGCTCTCCAGATTCAGGTCACCAAGCGCCTCTCGCACGGGCTCACGCTGAACGCCAACTACACTTTCTCCAAGACCCTCGATCTGATGTCCTCGCCGGACATCTTCAACCGGAGCTTGGGTAAGAATTATTCCGCTAACGATATACCGAATCAGTTCCGCTTGTCCGCCGAGTACCGGACTCCGCGTCTCCACGGCGGTAATGCGTTCCTGTCCAACAAGATTGTTTCCAACGTCTTGGGCGACTGGGCTATTGGCACTTACCTGCAATACCAAAGCGCACCGGCCTTGGTTCGGCCGACTTCGACCAGTTCCTTCCCGATCAGCAACTACCTAGGACGAGGACCCGGAGCCGAACAGTTAGCAATCGATCCGGCAACGGGTAAGGCGATGAACCCCTGGTCCATTGACTGGACCGACTTGAACGGAGTTCACCACACGGATCCCCTTAACGTCAACTGCAAGTGCTTCGATCCCACCCGGACTCAGGTGCTCAACCCTAATGCCTGGGTAAATGTACCCGATGGGCAGTGGGCCACCAGCTTTACCACGCTCCGCGATTTCCGCGGCATCCGCTACCCCACTGAGAATATGAACGTCGGCCGCACTTTCCGGATCAAGGAGCGTGTGACGTTCAACGTTCGCGTGGAATTCTCAAATGCGTTCAATCGTCTCCAGTTGCCGCAACCCAATTCTACTCCCAACTCTTTGACGAAGGTCACCACGCAATCACAACCGGGGATCTACCAAGGGGCCATCACCGGCGGCTTTGGCGTCATCGGCGGTGCGCCCGCTGGCTTCGGCGCCACGGCTCCGTTCCCGATCGCCGGCACCAGCGGATACCGCACGGGTCTGTTGGTCGGACGCCTGCAGTTTTAGCAATAATCGTCTATCCAGCTCTCGCCACCCTCAACGGTGGCGAGGGTTTATCATTTATTACTCGGTCCTATTGCCTGCGATACCACATCACGGAATCTCCAAGCCTGTCCGTGTACTGCACGGCAGTATCTCCCAATCGTCGCACCGGCACTGTCGGGATCTCCGGCAACGCATCATTCGACAACAGGATCCCTCCCGGTTTCAGCAGCGTGCTCACGTTCTGAAGGGCCAGGGATTGCTCCAGGGGGCCATAGTAAACAAACACGTTGGTGGCGACGATCAAGTCGAAGCGTTTCGCGGCCGGCAGATTCATGCGCTCCAGGACGATGTTCAAATCAACCAGTTCGCTGGAAAGCACCACAGCAGGCCGAATCTCGACAGCGCGGGTCTGAAGTCCCGCTAGCGCGGCGGGTGGCCGAATCGGCACTACGGATCTTCCCGCTCGGTCCCCGAAGGTCCGCCAGTATTCGACTGCAGCCGGTTTCCAGGATTGCTGCGGATCGCGCGGCAACTGAATCCGGTAGGCCCGTCCCTTTTGTGCCCGCTCACGCGCACGCTGAAGGTGCTCCAGAACCCGGCTGCTAATATCGAAAACCGTGATGCTCAGATTCGGCCGTTTTGCCAACCCTAACCGTGCCAACGAATCATACACGGCGAAGGGCTGGACGGTCTGCTGCGGATAGTAGTCGTAGCCCGACTGTTTGTCCGTGAAATCCAGGCCCGGTCCAATCACCGCCGCCCTCACCACGCCTCCCTCCCTTAGCAGCCCGCGGCTTTTTAGATCGCGAAGAGCTTGATCGATGCTGAAATTCGGGAAGATGGTGGCATCGAGCGATACGCCCCGGTCGCGGAAAGGCGCCGCCTGGTCACGTGAATCTGGCGCGGTCCGCTGCCCAAACTTGGTGTTTTCCAGGAGCACGCGTTGCAAGTTCTGGAAGACGAAGAGTCCAGTCTTCCGCTCATCGCTATCCGGATCCAGACCTTGCCGCCGGATCATATTTCGCAAGAACGCCAATCGCTCGTTATCGCCAGGCGTTCGAAGACCCTCCAATAAATCGTCCACTCGCGACCGGAGCAGGCCGCTTCTGGAAGCCTCCGCAAGGGTATCGAATTGAATGCGGGGCCGCTTGGTGAAGGAAGTCCCGAAGAGCAGCAGGTTGATCATCGAATCCACTTCTCCCTGTTCCAGGCGGGCCCGAATCTCGGCGTCTTGCCGGCGGCTCCATGCGTTCCAGGTGGCTTCGTCGGCGTGAATAATGGCCGGGGGAAGCTGGTCCGGCATCGCGTCCAACACTGGCTTGACACTGTTGAACGATGCCAGGAACTGCCCGGCCGCGGCCGCCAAAACCATCGCAAAGCAGATTCCCGCGATGGCTGCAATCTTCATTTATGAGTGACACAAGAATTCTACACAGTTCAGGAGACTAAGCGCATCTGCTCCTGCCACGGAGCTATCACGGTAATGATGACCGCACGCGGCCGGGCACGGTGAACATTTGCAAGTCCGCTGAGGACCTTGTGGCTCGTCACTCCTATGGATTCAATTCTGCGCCTGCTAACGCCGCTATACTTTTCCGAATCGTCCCGCCACCTTGAAATTCAGGCTGCGCGATGTAGGCTGCACTAATTCACTCCAAACCAAGACTCAGATCCTAGTTAATACGCTAACCAGAAAGTGAAAGTGCCGCGTCGGTTCCCGCTTACCTCGCGGTCCAGAAGGATTTCCTTTCGGCGCACTTAACGAACTTCGCTACACATCTTCCTCGACGACCGGTTTCCCTGTCCCTTGTTTCACCCCTCGCGAGACCGACCGAACCGCCCGGTGCCCCAATCAAGCACGGTGGAAATCGGAATCACTTCAAGAGTACATATCACGAAGAACCATGCTAATCGCCAATGCGCCCCTGTCATCAGGACGGCCGTAAACCCAGCGATGTGGATGATCAACAACACGCAACGTCTTTCCACCATGCCAGTTACGGGACCCTTGGCTTCAGGCCGCTACCGTAAACTCATTTCATGATCAAAGCTCGGAGAGGAGGCTTCTGGACCTGTGTTTATGATTTCATTGAGCCCGCCGGGAAATACGTCTCATTGCATTTCTGGAACCAGGCAATGAAGTATGCAGGCAGCAAGGGGCTGGGCAGGGGTGAAGCAAATTCTTACCCCACTCTTTTAGGAACTCTGTGATACACAGTGGTCGCTGATCGTCACCGCTTCCAGTGTTTTTCGGCCCATTCTGTGGCGCAATTGTTGTAATCTTCGTCGTCGGTGGAGGTTGCACAGGGGGCGCAGGTTGCGGCTGGCTGTAACAAAACGATGGGATAAAGTAGCAAATGTCTATCCCTGGATCGGACGGTGGTGGCGGCGGAGGAACATACGTACACGGATCCCCGTTGATATTCCCGCTCGGAGGACACTTGTCCATCCCGCTCGGAATCGATTGGGGCGATCGCGAGAGGCTCACGCTGGATGCGACTCCCTCCATCGAACTTCAAGGCGGGCGTTGCATCTCGGTAAGTGAGCTACGTCCTCACGGACGGCCGTGACGGGAAATACCACTTGGTGGTGGCAGTAGCGGCAGATCAGTTCGTAGATTTCGAACTCCCGGCGGGACTCACCCTGCCATCACGGACAGGTTTTCGGTCAGACAGGAGGTCAGTTGAGGAGTGCCGGAGGATCCGGCTATTGAAACAAAAGGGTTAGTGGTGGGCTCGACAGAACTCGAATCTGTGACCTCCTGCGTGTCAAGCAGGCGCTCTAACCAACTGAGCTACGAGCCCGGGAAGCGGGTTGCAATGGTGAGTTGCAATGGTCAGGATAACATGGCCCTTGCACCGCGGCCATTTCTAGGTCGATTGTTATAATCGGACTTCATGCCGGCATTCACTCCTCCCCGCCGTCTTCTGTTTGGTCCAGGCCCCTCGCAAGTAGAATCCCGCGTCTATGAGGCCATGTCCAAACCGCTGGTCGGATACCTCGATCCATTCCTGTTCCAGGTTTTTGACGACGTTCGCAACGGCTTGCGCGCGGTATTCGGCACCAAGAATCCATACACGCTGGTAGTCCCCGGAACGGGAAGCGCCGGTATGGAAACCGCAGTTACCAATTTCGTGGATCCGGGTGCAAAGCTGGCGATTTTTGTCAACGGTTTCTTTTGCGAGCGAATCGCTGAGATGGGCCGCCGCCACGGAGCGCATGTGGTACGGGCAGAGAAGCCCTGGGGAGAGGTGTTCACCGAAGCCGAGGCGCG
>Ga0105237_10004482_pt1 | contig 16141 bp, 16 predicted proteins | sample KBSC24metaG_FD_81520 | JGI IMG/M metagenome (GOLD analysis project Ga0105237, IMG submission 81520) | Corn rhizosphere microbial communities from Kellogg Biological Station, Michigan, USA - KBS C2-4 metaG | ecosystem: Host-associated > Plants > Roots > Rhizosphere > Soil | place: Michigan, USA... | reverse complement strand
GACCAGATCGCCCACAACACAGATTTGATGCGGCCGGGTATCTCGTTCCGCGATCTCGTCGATCGCTCGGCGGTGCCGCCGGACGATTGCTATCCGGCACGCTACGGCGTGCTCTATCACGGGGTCGGCCTGGCCGACGAATATCCGACGCTGCCGCATGCCGGCGACTGGACCGCCGACACGCCGGACGGCTTGCTCGAACCCGGCATGGTGCTTTGCGTCGAAAGCTATGTCGGCCGGCTTGGCGGGCACGAAGGCGTCAAGATCGAAGAGCAGATCCTGATAACAGAGACCGGGAGCGAGAAGCTTTCAGCTTACCCGCTGGACGAGCGGCTGCTCTGATGCCGCGCCTTCGACCGTCGCGACGGCCTCGCGCATCGCGGCAACAATCTTTTCCGGCGTCGTCCTGGCGGTGATATAGGGCAGGCCCTTGCGCCGCGCCGTCCAGCCGACCACTTTGACGCCTTGCGCAGCCGGCTCGAAACGCTGCGCCAGCGCCCAGCTTTGGCAGTCGATGGCCGCGACATCGGCCCTGCCCTCGGCGATAGCGACGATCGACGATCGGTGGCCGCCGCTTTCGCTGCGCGAGGCGAAGATGTCCAGGCTTTCGCCCATCGCTTCCAGGTCGCGCGTCAGCCCGATCAGCCCGGACATCGAATCCGGATTGTTGAAAGTGAAGCGCTTGCCACGCAGAAGATCGAGCTGGATGACGGCCTTGCCATCTCGCGGCGAGGCAACCGGCGGCCCGCCATCGGCGGCCATCACCAGCGCGCTGGAATAGAGTTCGCCCTGCCCGCCCTCGAACGCATCGTAGTTTGGCTGGGCAACCACCTGCACATGCCGGGCAAGGCCAAGCTCCATCGGCCCCCAGCAGGTTTGACCGAAGAGCAGCGCCGGGCTCAGCCAGAACTCGTGAAAATCGAACTCGCCCGGGGGCAACGTCGCCGGGTCGGGCGCGATCAGCTTGCCGGCGTCGTCGAAGATACCGCCAGGCACCGCCGGCAATTCGCGATTGCTGCGCACGACATTCTCGGGCGCATCGACGCCCCTCTGCCGGAAGGCATCGCGAAGCCGTGCCCACTGCGCGTCGACGTCACCGCGCACCTCCGGCCAGTCATACATCGGCAAGGCCGCGATGAGTTCGCTCATGTCGGTATCCGACCGTTAGAGCAATTCCAGGAAAAGTGCGCAGCGGTTTTCCGTTCGGAATTGCGTAAAAACAAAGAGTTAGAGTGGGTCGGCGATTCTATCAAACGCTGAACCGCTCTAACGTGGAAGATCCAAGGAAAGGTGGGCATAATACGCCAGAGGCGCAAGCAGAAGCGCCGCGTGCTCACTCCTTGGGCGGCTCCGCCGGGACCGGCGCTGTTCCAAGCCCGTTGACGTTGCGTGCCCTGACGCGCGGCTTGAACGCCCGGCCGGGTTCAGGCGTGCGCCGCAGCACCGGATGGACGATCGGCTCCTTGGCCTTGAAAGCGTGAGCTTTCAACAATGCGAGATAGTTCGGGTAAGCGTAGCCGTTGTTCATCCGCAGCCATTCCTCGCGGCGCTCGCGAAACAGCTTCGGCAATCTGTACCAGGCAATCGTCGGGCTCTTGTGATGGACGAAATGCAGGTTGTTGTTGAGGAACAGGAAGGAGAGCGGCGAACGTTCGACGATGACCGTGCGCCCTTCTGGGTGTTCCGACCACTGATGCTCGGCATAGGTGCGGATCGAGATCAGCGACTGGCCGAGCCATACCGGCACCAGGATATAGAGCCAGAGCGGAATGCCAAAGCCGAACGTGACGATCGGTATCACCACGGCAAGGCCGATGGCATGCAGCAGCCACCCCTTGCGGATCGCCTTGTCGCCGGCGGCGATCTGCTTGGCATCATCGATGAAGAAGCCGATCGAGGACAGCCACGGGCCGAGAATGAGGCGGCCGACCATCGTATTGTTGACTTTGAGCAGGAACCTCATTGCCGGCGGCAGTTCCTCATGCATCCAGAGCGCCTGGTAATAGCTTTCCGGATCATCAAGCGGATCGGTCAGCCGCTCGTCGGCATGATGGCGAAGGTGGATCGTCTTGAAGCGGCGAAACGGCCAGACCATGCCGATCGGCAGGAAGACGAAGGCTTCATTGACCCTTGCGTTGCGGGTCGGGTGACCATGCAGCACCTCGTGCATCAACGAGGATTGCAGTGCCGCGATCAAGGCCAGAAGAATGAGGGAGAGAAGTGGATAGGACGGCCAGAGCAGGAGGCCGGTGGCGAGCCAGGCAGCGTAGCAGAAGAGTATGAGAAATGCCGTCGGCCATTCGATTGCCGGTGCGCTGCCACGTCTCTTGTTCATGCTAGCCATGCTATCGACCACTGCCTTTCAGTCGCCGGAACCACTTTGATTCCTGACAGCATTGTGTCAGGAGCCTGTCGTTGTCGCAACGCGACAATGCGCACAAACTGTTGCGAATGCGCATTTATCGCCGCATATGTTATACATTGTAAACAAATATGGGGATTCATTTCCGCCTGAGCCATGTTCAACGCGGCATCAGCGCAAATTTTTCCTCCCCGAAGCAGGAGCAGCGTCATGGACAAGCGCGATCTGTCGACCCTCTTCCGGGAGCGGCTGAAATTGCTCTTGACACGGTCCGACTTGAACCAGTCCGCCTTCTCGACGGCGGTCGGCATCGACCGTTCGGCGCTGTCGCAGCTCCTGTCGGGCGCATCGACGCGCCTGCCCCGCGCCGAGACGCTTCTCAACATCGCGGCCGAGTTCAAGGTGTCGCTCGACTGGCTGCTGGGCCTGTCCCAGGACGAGGGCGTCACCGGCGAAATAAGAGAGAGCCTGGAGATCGAGGAAGCGCCCGACGGTTTTGACCGCACGCTGCTCGCCAGATGGCATGCGGAAGCAGCCGGCACGAAGATCCGCTATGTGCCAGCCGGTATTCCAGACCTTCTGCGTACCGAGGCGCTGGTCGAATACGAAGCCGGCATCACCAACAAGAGCCGCGAGGCGCAGGCCGGCGAAACGCAGTACCGTATCGATTACAACCGCCGGCCGGAGACCGACATGGAGGTCTGCATGCCGCGCCACACGCTGGAGATCTTTGCGCGCGGTCTCGGCGTCTGGGATCGTTTCCCCGAAGCCGACCGCCGTGAGCAACTGCTGCACATGGCAGCGCTCCTCGACGACCTCTACCCGACCTTCCGCCTGTTCCTCTACGACGGACGCATGCGCTATTCGATCCCTTACACGATCTTTGGCCCCTACCGCGCCGCGATCTATGTCGGAGACATGTATCTGGTGTTGAACGCCACCCAGCCGATCCGCACCCTGACCAGCCATTTCGACAATCTGATCCGGGCCGCCGACATCAACGCTCACGAGGCGGCAAGCTTCGCGCAGAGACTGGCCGCAATGTCCTTCCCGTCAGGCACTGTCTGATCGCTTCGCAGGTCTTCCCGGCCGTAAGCTCGTTGACTACATATAAAGACTTCTTTATATCGTTATTTGAATTCGGAACACGAAAGCCAAAGCCATGACCGCGACCAATCCCATCGATGCACTGCTGGCCGAAAAAGGCGTGCTTCTGGCCGATGGCGCCACCGGCACCAATCTGTTCGCGATGGGTCTCGAGGCCGGCGAAGCGCCCGAACTGCTCAATGAGACTTCGCCTCAGACCATCGCCAGCCTGCATCAGAATTTCGTCGACGCCGGCGCCGACATCATCCTCACCAATTCCTTCGGTGGCACCCGCCACCGGCTCAAGCTGCATCATGCGCAGGACCGCGTGCACGAGCTGAACAAGCGCGCCGCCGAGATTGCCCGTTCCGTTGCCGACAAGGCCGGCCGCAAGGTGATCGTCGCTGGCTCCGTCGGTCCGACGGGCGAGTTGCTGGTGCCGCTCGGCGCCATGACCTACGAGGACGCGGTCGATGCCTTTGCTGAGCAGATCGAGGGCCTGAAGGCCGGCGGCGCCGAAGTTGCCTGGATCGAGACCATGTCGGCGCCGGACGAGATCCGCGCCGCAGCGGAAGCGGCGATCCGCGTCGGCCTGCCCTACACCTATACCGGTTCCTTCGACACCGCCGGCCGCACGATGATGGGCCTGTTGCCGAAGGACATCCACGCCGTTGCCGACGGCCTGTCGCAAGCCCCGCTCGGTGTCGGCGCCAATTGCGGCGTCGGCGCTTCCGACATTCTTGCTTCGCTGCTCGACATGACCGAGGCGAAGCCGGAGGCTACCGTGATCGTCAAGGGCAATTGCGGCATTCCGGAATTCCGCGGCACCGAGATTCATTACTCCGGCACGCCCGAACTGATGTCCGATTATGTGCGGCTTGCGGTCGATGCCGGCGCCAAGATTGTCGGTGGCTGCTGCGGCACTTCGTTCGCCCATCTCGCCGCCATGCGCAAGGCGCTGGATGCGCATACCAGGTCGACCCGCCCGACCGTCGAGACGATCGTCGAGCGCATCGGCCCGATGCGCAACAAGGTGGCGACGGCAAACACCGCCGAAACCAGCGAAGCGCGCCGCGAGCGCCGGCGCAGCCGCGCCTGATACGGTTTCTACTTGCTGTTTTCGGCGTAGCGCGACTGCGCGGTATTGAAATCAACACCGGCGCCGTCCTGGCTGTCGGCGCCTATCGTCATCAGGGCGCCCGATGCACGCGGGTCGGTGATCTGTTCCAGCATCACACGAAAACGGTCGTTGTTGAGCGCCGAGAGCGCCGTGTTGCGGGCCGCGTCGACATCATTCCTGATGCGCGCCGATTCCACTGAGGGAGCGGACGGTTCCCGCACCGGCGTATTGGCCGCCGTCGAGCTCGCGTTCCCGATTGTCGTGATATGCACTGCCGATCCCTCAAACCTCTATCAGCACTGCCTAACAGAGGCTCGTTGCGATGATATTCCGGAAAAGCCGCGCAATTTAACGATCATAAAAAAGGCCGGCAGGATTTGTCCTACCGGCCTTCGTTCAACTCGCAATGCCCTATTTGTTGCCGTCCAGCGATGAGGCCAATCGCACCAGCGACAGGAACTCTGCCCTGTAGCCGAACGGATCGGCCCCGCGCGCGGCGTTGGCGATTTCCGCGATCCGGTCGTAGCCGAAATTCGCCGTCTGGTCCTCGTCGCGCAGTTTCTGCCCGAAGGCGGCGACAGCGACCGAGAAACGCTGGTCGGTGCCGGCCGCATTGAAGGACGACACTTCGTTGGCGGCGGTCACCGGTGTGGTGATCAGCTTCGAGACATTCTCGTTCGGCAGCTTGTAGCGGATCTTGACGAAGGCATATTCGTCGGCATTGGCAACGCCGCCATTGTCGACCTTGGCCTGGCCGTAGCGCAGCGGATCGACCTGTTCGCCGCCGCTGCCCTTCGGCGTGATCTCATAGACCGCCGTCACTGAATGGCCCGAGCCGATATCGCCGGCATCGACGCGGTCGTTGTTGAAGTCCTCGCGTTTCAGCGCGCGGGTCTCATAACCAACCAGCCGATATTCCGAAACCGCGGCCGGGTTGAACTCGACCTGGATCTTGACGTCCTTGGCAATGGTGAACAGCGTCGAGGACGCGTCATCGACCAGCACCTTCTGCGCCTCGGCAAGCGTGTCGATATAGGCCGCCGTGCCGTTGCCGTTCTGGGCGATAGTCTGCATCATCTGGTCGTTCAGATTGTCGTGGCCAAAGCCGAACACCGACAGGAACACGCCGGTCTTGCGCTCTTGCTCGATCAGCCGCTTGAGGTCATCGTCATCTGTCTGGCCGACGTTGAAGTCGCCGTCGGTGGCAAGCATGACGCGGTTTACGCCATCCTTGACGAAGGATTGCTGCGCAAGCTTGTAGGCTTCGCGGATGCCGGCCTCGCCGGCCGTCGAGCCGCCGGGCTCCAGATTGTCGATGGCCGCGAGGATCTTCTGCTTATCGGCCGCCTTTGTCGGCATCAGCACCGTCCCGGCATTGCCCGCATAGGTGACGATCGAGACAGTGTCGTCGGCCTTGAGCTTGCCGACCAGCAACCGGAAGGCGGATTTGAGCAGCGGCAGCTTGTCCGGCTCGTCCATCGACCCCGAGACGTCGATCAGGAAGACGAGATTGGCCTTGGGCTGCTCGGCCGGCTTCACATCAAACCCCTTGATCGCGACATGCATGAGCTTGGTGTGCTCGTTCCACGGCGTCGGCATGACGGTGACGGTCGAGTTGAAGGGCGTCGCAGCTGCGTCCGGCCCCTTCCAGTCATAGGGGAAGTAGTTGATCATCTCCTCGACGCGGACCGAGTCAGGCTGAGGCAGGGAGCCTTCCTTCAGCGAGCGCCGAACAAACGAGTAAGAAGCCGTGTCGACATCGATCGAAAACGTCGAAACCGGATCTTGCGCGGTCTCATGCACCGGATTGGTCTTGAAAGTCTCGATGCGGTCGCGGTTCTCCTCCTGCGGCAGCATCTGGTCGGTCGGCAAGGGCGAAGGCTGCACCATCAGCTTGGAATCGGCGACCACGCCAGCCGGCGCCTGGGCAGACTGCATGGCGGTCGCCAGCGCCTGGGCATTCGCGCGTCCGCCGGCTGCAAGTTGGTCAACCTCCGCGGGTGCCGGCGGCGGTGCGGGCAAGGCCTCGGGCACCGAGTTCTTCTTGGCATAGTCTTTCAACGTCCCGTTTTCGCGCTTCGCCTGGCCATCGGAGGAGCTCGTTTCGGAACTCGGCGGCGATGCCGGCGCGACCTGCGCTTCATCTTCGACACGCCTTTCACTGTCCGCGTCGGTCTTCTTCTCCTTTGCGGACGTCGCCGCCAGCGGCTCGTTGATCGCCGGTTGCTCCGGCACTGGCTTCTGCGCCACCGGCTTGTCGGCCAGGGTCTCGGTGATCTTGCCGTTGCCGCCGATGACGGGCGGCTGCTCCTTCAGCATCTCGAAAGCGGCATAGCCCGCGATAGGCAGCGCGACCAGCGCGGTGATGGCCGGCGTGGCAATGAGTTTCCGTTGCATGATTTCTCTCCAGAGCTTTCTTGCTCGCTCCGTGAGACGAAGGCCCGCAGATGTTCCTTGGGGGACAGCGGAAATTTTTTCATCGAGGTCGAAGGCCTGCATCGCAGCGGCGAACGCGCGCGCCTTCGCCTCGCCGCCCGGCGCCGGTACCGCGATGTCGCGCAGCCTCTCGAGTTCGTTGTCGTCGACCATGGTCACACTTCCCCGGCTGAACGCATCAGCACCTTCAGCCGTTTCTTCGCTTCATGGATGTGCCAGGAAACCGTCGTCTCCGAGATGGCCATCACCTCCGCCGCCGCCGCGTGGTTGAGACCTTCGCCATAGACGAGCAGCACCGCATCACGCTGTTTGTCGGGCAGCATCCGCACCGCCGCCCACATCGCTTCGGTGGGATCGTCGGCCTCCGCCGACGCTTCGCCGGCGATCGACGCATAGGCGCCGTAGGCATCGGTCTTGGCGGTGTCGCGGGCACGCTTGCGCATCATGTCGCGCGCCGCGTTCAATGTCATGGCGTAGAGCCATGTGGTGAAGGCGCCGCTGCCCTGATAGTCGCGGATCGCGCGGCCAAGCCGCACGCAGACGTCCTGGGCGATGTCCTCGGCATCGGCCTTACGGCCGCACCAGCGATAGGCGGCGCGATAGACGAAGCCGTAGTGCCTTTCGAGCAGTTTGCCGAAAGCCCCCCTGTCTCCGCCCCTCGCCCGCCCGATCAATTCGGCATCGGAGGCTTCGCTGTCGTCCAGCATCATCGCCATCATTTGCCCGTTGGACGAAGGCTAATGGCCAATCCTTGGGGCGATGGAAAGATTTTTTTACAGAGGGCAGCGCAGCCGACGGCCAGGAAGGGTCGTCAGCCCAGTGTTTCTTTGAAAAACGTCGTCAGCCGCTTCCAGTGACGTTCGGCGCCCGCCTCGTCATAGACGCTGTGGTCCTTGATGCACCAGCCATGGCCGACCCCGACATAGTTCTCGACCACATGATCGACTTCGGCGACCCGCAGCGCCTCCGCCAACCGCGCCGACTGTTCGGGCGGGAAGCTGCGGTCGACACCGGCAACGCCGACATAGACGCGCGCCTTGATCGAGGCTGCCTTGCGGTGCGGGCTGTCGGGCGCGTCGCTGGCGAGATTGCCACCATGGAAGCTCGCCGCGGCGACGATGCGGTCGGGATAGGTCGCGGCTGCGTTGAGCGCCCGTGCGCCGCCCATGCAATAGCCGACGACGCCGATCGGCCCGTCAATGCCTTCGGCCGCGAGCGCATTCAGGAAGGCAGCGCTGTCACGTATTGTCATCTCCTGTGTCGTGCCGGTGAGCAGCGCCATCAGTTTGGTTTTGGTCTCCTCCACGGTGAAGGCGGTCTTGGCGTCGAAAGGCCCATAAGGAGCGTTGCGGTGGAAGAGATCTGGCACAAGCACGGCATAGCCGTCTCGGGCAAGGCGCTCGGCCATTTCGTCGAGCGCCGGACGCGGCCCGAAGGCATCCATATAGAGAATGACGCCGGCCCTGGCCGCAGACGCCTTGGATGGCCGGAACAGTCCAGCCCTTGCCACGCCGTCACGGGTCTTGATCTGAAGGTCCTGCTTCGTCATCACCTGCTCCGTTTATCAGATGGGCGATACATATCCGCGCAAATGACAAGGGCAAGGCGTTCCCTGAACCCGACGGTCAACATTTCGTGCGGGCGCGGGGTCGACGCTACAGCCCCCGCAGGGATCAACTTTCACCGTCAATGTGCACGGTCCTTGCGCCGACATGCGACGCGCGGCCGGCGCCGAACCCCATGATGGCCGCGCCAAGCCCGAGCGCCACGAACAGAAAAGCCGATTCCGAAAAACTGCCGGTCCAGCCGCGGATCAACCCCACCAGCAGCGGGCCGAACGCGGCAAGCACATAGCCGACGCCTTGCGCCATGCCCGACAGATGCGCCGCGACATGCGAGTCCGGAGAACGCAACACGATCAGCGTCATGGCGGCCGCGATCAGGCCGCCCTGCCCGATGCCTTGCAGGACAGCCCAGACCAGCACGGTCGAGGTCGGCGCGAAAAGGATGCCGAACAGCGCAACCACCGCTATCGCAACCAGTGCCACGTTGATGCCGCGCTGGTCCCTGAGCCGCACCGCGATAGACGGCACAGCCAGGCAAGTGATGACCTGCGCCATCACCGACACAGACGCGATGGCGCCGGCGGTTGCCGCGTCGAAGCCGCGCTCGCGCAGGATCGGCGCCAGCCAACCGAAGACACAATAGGCGAGCGCCGACTGTAGCCCCATGAACAACGTCACCTGCCAGGCCAGGCGATCGCGCCAGAGGCCGACGACGCGAAAGCCGCGCTGGCTTGCCTGCCGCCGGCTGCCCAATGCCTGCGGGATCCAGATCAACAGCATGAGCAAGGTCGGCGCTGCCCATGCGCCAAGCGCGCCCGACCAGGACCCGGTGACAAGATGCTCGATCGGCAGGGTGAGACCGGCAGCGGCGGCCGAGCCTGCGCACAGCGCCATGGTGTAAAGCCCGGTCATGACAGCGGCGCTGTCGGCAAAGTCACGCTTGACCAGTCCCGGCAGCAGCACGTTGCCGATGGCAATGGCGCCGCCGGCGAGGAAGGTGGCGACAAACAGCAGCGGAACCGAGCCGAACCAGCGCAGCCCGGTTCCCAGCGCCAACACCACAAGCGCGCCGAGCAAGGCACGTTCAGCTCCGTAGCGCTGGGCAAGCCTTGGCGCGAACGGAGCAAACAGGCCGAGACAGAGGACCGGCAGCGTCGTCAGCAGGCTGGCCCCCGTCGTCGAGAGGCCGGTCGCCTCCATCACCTCGGGCAGCAGCACCGACAGGCTGGAAAACAGCGGTCGCAGGTTGAACGCGATCAGCACAAGGCTAGCGCCAAGCACGATGCGCGCGGCGTGGCTGCCCAGCTCTGGCGGCCGCGGCGCAGGTATGCTGTCGGCTTCGGCATCTATGAGACCGAGCGCTTCGACGGCCTCCGTTTGTGCCTTCGGAGCAGGATGACGAAACGTCTGGTTCATTGGGCAAGCAGTCTTTCAAGCTGGGCAAGCACGGGCGCCATGAAGGCGTGAACGGCGGCAACCGCACGGTCGGGATCGCTTGCGGCAATGGCCTCGACGATTGCCGCATGCGCCTGCTGGTCCGGTTCGGGCAATTCGCTGCCGATGGTGGCATGGATGGTTTCGGTGATGGCGGCGGTGAAAAAATCATAGAGTTCGATCATTGCCCGGTTACCGGACGCCGCGACGACGGCCTTGTGGAAGGCAAGGTCGCGTCGGATGAAGGCCTCGCTTCCGCCGTCCGCGACAGAACCGCGCTCGGCAAGCAGCTGGCGCATCCGGTGGAGGTCGGCAGGCGTGTGGCGCAAGGCGGCAAGCCTTGCGGCTTCCAGATCCAACGCTGCCCGTGCTTCCCATTGATCGCGCAAACCGGTGCGTCTGACGCGATCGAGAGCCGTGGACGAATCGACGGTCGAGCGCACATAGGTGCCGGAGCCCTGGCGCGTATCCAGCAACCCCTGCGAGACCAGCACCCTCACCGCCTCGCGCACAGTGCCGCGACTGACGGCCAGCAGATCGCTGAGGGCTGCTTCATTGGGCACGCGCTCGCCCACGCTCCAGCGGCCGCTGACGATTTCAGCGCGCAGGCTTTCGGTCGCGCTGGCGGTAAGATTGGTTCTGACGGCGGGTTGCATCGGCCTATTCATCAAATCATCTGATGACTTGATGAATAGGCTTGCTGCGGGTGGCCGTCAAGATGCTCGTGACGCAGCCGTCCACCGATCAGTTGGCGGCTCGCGCGAAACTCGCCATGTGGAAGGCCTGCACCTCCGGCGGATAACGATAGCTTGTGCCATAGGGGCAGGCGTTGCGGTCGAGGCAGCCGCCGCTCCGGCAAGGCGCGCCGCGAGGGCCTCGGACATGGCCGAGACACGCCTCATGGGCGAAGCCCTGCCCGGAATAGGCATCCACCGGGCAGGATTTCAGGCAGGGTTTTTCGACACATATGTCGCAAAGATGAATCGCCTCATGAGCTTCGGGAGGAGAAATCTCGTTCTCGAACAGCAATGCGCCGCGATAGGCATGCCAAAGTCCATAGGTCGGATGCATGAGGATGCCGAGCGGCGACGGTTTCAGCCCTTCAGCCCGCATTGCCCAGTGCTGGAACGGCAGATAGGGCCGGTCGGAGGGCGACACGGCGCGTGCAGTGAATTCGTTTGCGACCGCGCCGAGCACCTCGCGCGACCATGTGTCGAGCGGATTGGCGATCCCTCTCGCCTGTTGCCCAAGCCAGCGCTGGAAATGCGGCCAGGGCGCCGCACCCGCCTGCCCGACCAGCAGTGCCGATTTGGCCGGAGCGCCGGAGCCTGCCGCTGGCGCTGCCTCATCGGCGCCGAAGTTGAAAGCGCCGCGAAGGATCAGGCCGTTGGCCGCGAGCGCGTTCGCGATCTCCTCGAGAGGGTCGCGGGAAAAAGTCATCCCTTCCGGTCCGGTTCGGAGAAAGCGCTCCGCCAGACTTCCTTGTGGATGATATCGGCCACTTTAGCCCGGCCTGACTCGGGCTCCTTTCAGGTGAAAGCGTCGGCCATCGAGCCCTTCTTCTTGGCGATGAAGTCCTTCAGCGCTTCGTCGATGGCCGGGTCGAGATGCGGCGCCTCGTAGCTCTCCAGCCAGCGGCGGGCAAGTTCATTGGCGCGCTGCGGCGCGGTCTTCTCGCCTTCGGCCAGCCACTGCTCGTAGGAATTGTTGTCGGCAATGTTGGAGCGGTAGAAGGCCGTCTGGAAATTGGCCTGGGTGTGGTCGCAGCCGAGATAGTGGCTGCCGGGACCGACCTGGCGGATGGCGTCCATCGCCTGACCGTTTTCCGACAGGTCGACGCCTTCGCAGAATTTCTGCTGCATGCCAAGCTGGTCGATGTCCATCATGAATTTTTCGTAGCAGGAGGCGAGACCGCCCTCCAGCCAGCCGGCCGAATGCAGCACGAAATTGGTGCCGGCAAGGATCGTCGAGTTGAGCGTGTTGGCGCTCTCATAAGCCGCCTGAGCGTCCGGAACCTTGGAGGCGCAGAGCGAACCGCCGGTGCGGAACGGCAGGCCGAGCCGGCGCGCAAGCTGAGCGGCGCCATAGGAGACCAGCGACGGCTCCGGTGTGCCGAAGGTCGGCGCGCCCGACTGCATCGAGATCGACGAGGCGAAAGTGCCGAACAGCACCGGCGCGCCGGGCCTGATCAACTGCGTGAACGAGGCGCCGGCCAGCACCTCGGCCAGCACCTGCGTCAGCGTGCCGGCGACGGTCACCGGGCTCATCGCGCCGGCCAGGATGAACGGCGTGACGATGCAGGCCTGGTTGTGGCGCGAATAGACTTTTAGCGCCCCTAACATGGTCTCGTCGAACACCATCGGCGAGTTGGCGTTGATCAGGCTGGTCAGCACAGTATTGTTCTCGACGAAGTCGTCGCCGAACACGAGCTTGGCCATCGCCACCGTGTCCTCGGCCCGCTCCGGCGCCGTTACCGACCCCATGAACGGCTTATCCGAGTAACGGATATGCGAGTAGATCATATCGAGGTGGCGCTTGTTGACCGGCACGTCCACCGGCTCGCACACCGTGCCGCCCGAATGATGGATCGACGGCGCCATATAGGCGAGCTTCACGAAATTCTGGAAATCCGAGATGGTGGCGTAGCGGCGGTTGCCGTCGAGGTCGCGCACGAAGGGCGGGCCGTAGACCGGCGCGAACACGGTCGCGTTGCCGCCGATCTGCACCGAGCGCTCCGGATTGCGCGCATGCTGGGTGTAGATCGAAGGCGCGGTCTTCAGCAGCGAGCGGCAGAGGCCCTTGGGGAAGTGCACGCGCTCGCCTTTGACGTCGGCGCCCGCCTCTTTCCAAAGCGCCAGCGCCTCGGCATCGTCGCGGAAAATGATGCCGATTTCTTCCAGCACCGTGTCGGTGTTCTTCTCGATCAGCGCCAGGCCTTCCTCGTTGAGGACCTCGTAGACGTTGATCTTGCGCTTGATGTAGGTGAGCTGCGTGCCTGGGCCACCGCCCGAGCGTGCAGCACGCCGGGCGGCTGCGCCGCCGCTGGCGCCGCGTCCACGCCGCGCGTTTGACGCTTCCTGGTCGACTGCCGCGTTCTCGCTCATGATCGTTCTTCCCTGAAACCGTGCTGAATGAATTCGCCTGCGGCCGCATACCGCTGCTTCTTGCCCGGATCGTAGCCATGCACCCTATTGGAAACGGCCAGCCAGCGCCAACACCTGTCGCAAAATCGACAAGAAAACCGCTAATTTTTCAGTCGCTTTCCTTTTGCGGGAAGTCGCAAATCAGCTATGGCTACGTTGCCCTCGCGGGTTAGGTATTGGCGCATCGATTTTTAGGCTGCCGCAGTCATTCCGAGCAGCAAGGAGCCCGAGAAAAAATGTCCGACGACGAGATCATCCTTTCCGAGCTTTCCGACGACGAGCTCGTGCAGCAGATGCACGACGACCTTTATGACGGGCTAAAGGAAGAGATCGAGGAAGGCACCCGCATCCTGCTCGAGCGCAGCTGGGCGCCTTACAAGGTGCTGACCGAGGCGCTGGTTGAAGGCATGCGTATCGTCGGCGAGGATTTTCGCGACGGCATCCTGTTCGTGCCGGAAGTGCTGCTTTCGGCCAACGCCATGAAAGCCGGCATGTTCATCCTGCGCCCGCTGCTTGCCGCCACCGGCGCGCCCAAGCAGGGCAAGATGGTGATCGGCACCGTCAAGGGCGACATCCACGACATCGGCAAGAACCTCGTCGGCATGATGATGGAAGGCGCCGGCTTCGATGTCATCGACCTCGGCATCAACAATGCGGTCGAGAAATACCTCGACGCGATCGAGCAGCATCAGCCCGACATCATCGGCATGTCGGCGCTTCTCACCACCACCATGCCCTACATGAAGGTTGTCATCGACACTATGAAGGAAAAGGGCATCCGCGACGATTATGTCGTGCTGGTCGGCGGTGCGCCGCTCAACGAGGAATTCGGCAAGGCCGTCGGCGCCGACGCCTATTGCCGCGACGCGGCTGTGGCGGTCGAGACCGCCAAGGACTACATGAAGCGCAAGCACAACGTCCGCGCTTCCGCCTGACCCAAGGCATCAGGATGGACCGACAAGAAAAGCCGCGCCTTGCAGCGCGGCTTTTTTGTTCCCAGATGATGGGTGAGGCTGCCGATCAGTTGACAGTGTCTTTGACAGCCCTTGCCGTCGATTTGACATCCTTGCCGACGCCCCGAATGGTGTTGGCGCAGGCCGTAAGTGCAAGCGCGCAGGCAAGAATGGCCATCGGCGCGATGCGTAGCAGTTTCATGAATGGTGTCTCCCTCGACAGATATTAGCCCCGCAGCGAAAGCCGGCTCGACTTGGTCAAAACGCAAAAAACGAAACCGAATCAAACAGACAGGCTGCTCGTCATCGCCTGCGGGATGATTGCGCGCGAAGTTTTGGCCGTCAAGCAACAGCTAAAGCTCGACCATCTCGAGCTGACCTGTCTCCCGGCCGAGTTCCATTTCTATCCGGACCGCATCGCGCCGGCGATGGACAAGGCGATCGAAAAGGCCAAGGCGGAAGGCTACGAGCACATCTTCGTCGGCTACGCCGATTGCGGCACCGGCGGCCTGCTCGACCGGGTGATCGAGAAGCATGGCGTCGAGCGCATGGCAGGGCCGCATTGCTTTGCCTTCTACCAGGGCATGGACGCCTATGCGAAGGTCGCCGACGACGACATGATGTCGTTCTACATGACCGACTTCCTCTGCCGCCAGTTCGAGTCTTTCTTCATCAAGCCGCTCGGCCTCGACAGGCATCCCGAGCTGATCAAGGATTATTTCGGGAACTATGAGAAGCTGATCTATCTCGCCCAGACCGACGATCCGGAGCTCGACAAGGTCGCCGAAAAGGCCGCGGTCATGCTCGGGCTCATCTATGAGCGCCGCTCGACCGGCTATGGCGACCTGACCGGCGAACTGGCGCGGGCGGCGGCCAGCGCCTGAGGGTTTCACGCCTCCGCTTCGAGCGCGGCCAACACATCGGCAAAGCTCGTCCTGCAGACGAAGCCGAGCTTCTCCCTCGCCCGCGACGGATCGTAGACGCGATCGATCGAGGCGAACATCGTCCACTCTCTCCTGGCATAGAGCCTCGGATAATCCGGAAAATAGCGCGCGACGACTGCCGGCGCGTCAGCGATCAATTCAGAGCAATCCTGCGGCCGGAAGGGCGTCGGTGCCGACATGATAAAGGTATCGAAACCGAGCTGCGGGGCTTTCTCCAGGGCCGCGACATGCGCCTCGGCCGCATCTTCCACCGTCAGCCGCCGGAACAGCAGCTCGTTCGCCTTGGTGTTGGCATCGGACTGCTCGATCGCATGTGCCATGTCATCGGCTTCGGGAAAGAAGCGCGCCGTGCGCAACACCACCACCGGCAGTCCATGCTCGATATGATAGAGGCGGCACAGATGCTCGGCGGAAAGCTTCGACACGCCGTAGATGTTGCGGGGCTCCGGCGACATCTCTTCCGTCAGCCAGGCCGCCTTGCGCGCGCCGCCCTGGAAGCCGGCGCGGATCGCCTGCGAGATCATCAGCGACGTCGTCGAGGTGAAGACGAAGCGCTGGACGCCGCAGGCGACGGCCACATCGAGCAGGTTGAGCGTCCCTTGCACATTCGTCGTGACGAAGGCCGTATTCTCATATTGTTCGAGGTTCGGCTTGTGCAATGCGCCGCTGTGAATGATGGCCTCGACGTGATTCTCGCGGACAGTCTCCAGGACAAGATCGCGATCCGTGATCGAGCCGAGGATTTGCGTGCGCGCCGAAGCGACCGGATCTAGGCCGATGACTTCATGGCCGAGTGCTTTGAGCCTTGGCTCGAGCGCGCTGCCCAGCCAGCCGGACGATCCTGTGAGCAAGATCCGCATCGATCAACCCGCCATTTTTCCGAGCTCCTGCTGTTAAGCACGGATGACAGACGATCGCGAACCGGTAAGTTGTGCGCCAGCGATAGAAAGAAACTGTTCCAGCCACTGATTTGAGGAAACACATTTCATGATACCTCGCCTGCTCCTTGCCGCTTTCGGCCTTATCGCCCTCACCTTGCCGGTCCGAGCCGACGGCGAAGTACAGAAGCTGATCACGGCCGCCGACAAGGCGCGGCTG
>Ga0105237_10004474_pt1 | contig 16157 bp, 14 predicted proteins | sample KBSC24metaG_FD_81520 | JGI IMG/M metagenome (GOLD analysis project Ga0105237, IMG submission 81520) | Corn rhizosphere microbial communities from Kellogg Biological Station, Michigan, USA - KBS C2-4 metaG | ecosystem: Host-associated > Plants > Roots > Rhizosphere > Soil | place: Michigan, USA... | reverse complement strand
GCGACGCCCTGGACTCGAACCGGGTCGACGCGATCGTCGGCTGGCATCAAGCGGGCGGCGACCTCGCCACCGCGCTGCGTCGCGCTACGGCTGCCCGGCGCTGGAGGCGACTGCCGTTCCGACGGCGAGCGGCGCGGGCACGCCGTCGCCAACCACGACGTCCACGACCCCGCCGCCGCGCTCGACGTCCGCGGTTCCGCCGCCCCCTCCGCCGACGACCGTCACCAGCCCGACTCCGGCGCCGGAGTCCGGCCAGTTGGTCCAGGCGCCGAGTAACTTGACCGGCATCTGTGACCGCAGCATTCAGCAGAAGATCGACGCCGCACTCGACGGCAGCGAGGACATCGGCGAGGTGCTCACCGCCGTCGAACCGCGGCTGTGGAACATGTCGACGGTGCTGCCGATCCTGCAGGACACCACGATCGTGGCGTCCGGGCCGAGCGTGCGCAACGTCAGCCTGACGGGCGCGGTGCCGGTCGGCATCGTCGGCGACGCGGGGAACTGGGTCAAGACGCCGTAGGCCCCTGGGACGTCACACACGACCTGGCGCCGGCACATCGGCGATAGACGAAGGTGGCCCCCTCCGCGATGCGGAGGGGGCCACCTTTCTTTGGGTTACTTACTTCGCGTCGGCGTGCTTGGCGGAGTCGCCAGCGCCTTCGCTTCCCGACTTCTTGGCGCTGTCGGCACCGGCGTTGTTGGAAGCGCCCTTGGTGTCACCGCCAGCCTTCGAAGCGCCGTCACCCTTGGCGTCGCCGCCCTTGGTGCCGGTGTCACCGCCGGTCTTGGTCCCGGTGTCACCCTTGGTGCCCGTGTCGCCCTTGGTACCGGTGTCGCCCTTCGTCGAATCCGACGTCGAGGAACCCGTCGTCGAGCCCGAGGTGTCCGAGCCCGACTTCGGGTCGGTCTTCGGATCCGTCGACGTCTTCGTGGCTCCGTCGGTGGTCGACCCATCCGTTGCGGTCCCGTCGGTCGCGGTTCCGGTCGCGGGCGTACCAGTGGTCCCGTCCGTCGTCGACGCTGCCGGGGTCGAGGCCGGAGCCGACGGGGTCGACGCTGCCGGTGCCGAGGCCTCGGGCTTCGTCGCCGTGTCGGTGGCGCTCGTGGCCGCCTCGGGCGTCTTCGTGGTCAACGTGACGGTCTTGGCGGCAACGTCCGGGATGGACGCAGCCGACGCGACCGCCGCCGTGACTGCCGGGGCGGGTGCCAGCGCCTGCGCGATGATGTTGCGGATGTTCAGGACCTGCCCGATCACTCCGAGGTTGGGATCGACGATGCTGTTCGTCACGGCCGAGATGACTCCCGCGACGCCGTTCATGACCGCGTTCACCACGTTCTCGATGCTGCCCGAGCTGACCGCGGCCATCAGGCCCTGGATCCCGTCGCCGACTCCGTTGGCCAGGTTGCTCAGCACCTGGATCGGGATGATCGCCGTGTTGAGCAGGACCGTCGGCAACACGCCGATCACGTTGACGATGTTCTTCACCGGCGCCTGGAGGATCGCGGTGGCCTGGTTGATCAGATCAAGATTGGCGAAGTTCGGACCAGCGAGTGCCACCAAGATCGTGCCGACGAACGAGTTCAGTCCGGCGGTGATCTGACCGCTTGCGATCTGGTTGATTCCGGTCTGGATTTGCGCCGGAACGTCGGTCAACAGCGAGGTGACCACATTCGAGATGAAGCTCGTCGATACACCCGCCAGCTGCGTCGCATTGTTTATCTGGTTGGTGATGATCTGCGACAGAATCGGTGCCGGGCTGGCGAGCACCTGGTTGCCGAGGGTGCCGGCGTCGGTCAGCGCCTTCTGCAGGATGGCGCCGAACACCTCCAGCGGGTTCTCAAGGGCGACAAGCTGAACGGAAGCGTTTGAGGTTAGGGCGGGCAGGGTAGGCAGATGGATGTCCGGTGGCCTGACGGCGACCGTGGATGCCACGACGACGCTGGCTCCCAGTAGGGCAATACCAGCGTTGGCGCGTGCGCGTGTTGCAACTTGCATTTCAATCCTTAACACGAATGTGACCTGGACCGCGGGAAATTTACTCGCAAGTAAGGAAAGAGGGAAGTCATTTTGGGAGGATTGCTCCGACCAATTTTGGATGCATTCATTTCAATGACTTCACAGAAATTAGCCACTGAATTAGCTGCTTTAAAAATGGTATTCAATTTTGCGCACCAAATGGCAAATCGAAGAAATCGAAGGCCGTGGGATCGGCTTTCCGAAAATGGCAGGGACAGTCAAGTTACCGTTCAGTAGCCAGAAGTTGGTACGGAGCAGGACCGCGCCCCGGGCGCGAGTTGCCGGAGTTCGCTCCCAGTGAACACGAGGCGGTTGCGAAATCCGTCGGTCATCGGTGACGCTTGCGGTACCGGCAAGCCGGGAGGCAAACCTCCGGCTGATTCGATTTCTTTGCCTAGGTAACGATTCCTGATCGCTCGGTCTGACGCCGCTCCCGAAGGAGCCGGATCCCGTGCGCGCTGAAGGCGGCCACGAGGAAGACGACGAGCAGCCAATAGGGCGGCCGGGCGAGCTCCCAGACGAACAGCGCAGCGAACGCCGGGGCCCGCTGGGTGATCGCCAAGACGCCCGCCGCACACGTCAGCGACAGCGCCGAGACCTCGACATGCGTACCGGCCACGTGGTTGAGCGCCAGGGCCAGCACCGAACCCGCCGCCGCACCGGTCGCCATCGCGGGCGTGATCATGCCGCCGACGGCGCCCATGCGCAGGAACAGCGCGGTCAGCAGTGGTTTCAGGATCAGGACGACCGCCGCGCCACCCAGGGTCAGGCCGGCGCTGATGCTGACAGTCAGGATGCTCCGGCCGTTCCCCGGAAGCTCCGGCCACCAGATCGAGCAGATGCCCGTCACCAACCCCGCGAACGCGATCGCGGGAATCAGCATCCACGACCGGATCTGCGGCTTCGGCCTGGCCATCGACATCACCTTGTCGAACAGCAGGCCGACGGTGACGGCAAGCGGGGCGATCGCGACCGCCAGGATGACGAACAGATAGGACAGATGCGGGTCGGGCCACTTCAAGACGTGCTCGAAGTGCGTGACGGGAGAGGCCACCGCGACGGCGAGGCTCGACGTGATCAGGGCGGTGCCGACCGCACGCGGGTGCCACGTGTTCAGCAGGATGCGCGCGGCGAAGAACGCGCCACCGAGCGGCACGCTGTACACCGCGCCAAGGCCGGCGCCCGCCGCGCAGGCCAGCAGGATCTCGCGATCGCGCGCGGTGAGCGACAGTCGCGCCGTTCCGAGATCGCCCAACGCTGCCGCAAGCTGGCGGGGTGCGCCCTCGCGTCCCAGCGATGCGCCGGAGCCGACAAGCAGGACCTGCAGACCGGCGTCGATCGACAGGCGCAGCCGCTGGAGTGGCCGGTGCTCGGCGATCGTCGCGGTTAGGCCTGGCACGTCACCCTGGCGGCGGAGAATCCACCAGCCGAAGCCGGCAAGTGCGCCGCCAACCATGGGGCCGATCGCACGTCGCACCGGGCTGCTGTTGCCGACGCCGGTAAGCAGCGTGCCGAAGTCGTAGTGGTAGGTGAGGTGTTCGACTTGATGCAACAGCAAGGTGGTGGCGCCACCCGCTATGCCGGCGAGCAGGCCGATCACCAACACGGCGCATGCGTACTCGAGTGTGCGCCGCGCCACGGGGTGAATCTATCTTGTGCGGATGGCTATTCCACGGTTTCTCTTCGTCCACGCCCACCCCGACGACGAAACGTTGACGACCGGCGCGACGATCGCGCACTACAGCGCGCGCGGGGCGGACGTGCGGGTGGTGACGTGCACCCTCGGTGAGGAGGGTGAGGTCATCGGCGAACGGTGGGCCCACCTTGCCGCAGACGGAGCAGACCAGTTGGGTGGCTACCGGATCGGCGAATTATCCGCCGCCCTAACCGAATTGGGGGTCGCCGAGCCGACGTTCCTCGGCGGTGCAGGCCGGTGGCGCGATTCCGGCATGGCGGGCACGCCGCCGCGTGGTGGTCGGCAGACGTTCGTCGACGCCGATACCCGCGACGCCGTCGGTGCGCTCGTCGCGATCATTCGGGAGCTGCGTCCGCATGTCGTCGTCGGCTACGACCCCAACGGCGGATACGGCCATCCGGACCACATCCACGTCCACGAGGTGACCACCGCCGCCGTCGCCGCCGCGGGGGGAGCCGACTATCCGGGCGATCCGTGGCAGGTGCCGAAGTACTACTGGACCGTGACGGCCCGCAGCGCGATCACGGCCGGCATCGCCGAACTGGCCGACGGCGATCTCCCTGCCGACTGGATTCTGATCGCGCCCGAGGATTTTCCGTTCGGGTTCGGCGACGACCAGATCACCGCCGTCGTCGACACGCCCGGGAGTAGGGCCGCCAAGGTGGCCGCCCTTCGGGCCCACGCCACTCAGGTCACGGTGGCACCCGACGGACGGGCCTTGGCGCTGTCGAACCTCATCGCGCTACCCATTACGACGACCGAGCACTATGTATTGGTCGAAGGTGTGGCCGGCGAACGCGACGACCGCGGTTGGGAGACCGATCTTCTCGCCGGACTGAATCTGGGTTAGCGCGTTCAGGACGCGGTAAGCTCCCGGCAATACGTGGCGCGACGGAGGGATGGCGATGGACCCGGACCTGGATCCGAACCTGCAACATCAGCAGGACCGCCTGGACAACTTCCAGTGGGTCGTCGGCTCGCTCGTAGCGCTCCTCGACAGCATGCCGACCTGACCAGTCGCGTTCCCGACTGGGCGCGCCCCGTCATCCTGGCCGTTCTCGCGTTCGACGGTGTCTTGTCCGCGGTGCTGGGTGCCCTGCTGCTTCCGCTCTATGTCGGCTCGATTCCCGTCCCCATCAGTGCCCTTGCCAGCGGTCTGATGAATGCCGCCCTGGTGTGGGCGGCGCTGCAATGGACGTCCGCGCCACGGGTGGCGGCACTGCCGCTATGGACTTGGCTGGCGACCGTGGCCGGGCTGACGCTCGGCGGGCCTGGCGGTGACATCGTGTTCGGCGGCGCAGGCATCATGCAGTTCGCGCCGGTGATCTTCATCGTGGTGGGAGCGGCGCCGCCGGGATACGTGCTCTGGCGCCACCTCCACCCGCGCGCCTAGGCGTTGCCCTTTCCGGCGTCAGTGGACTTGGAGTCGTCACCGGTCTTCGAAGCCTCGCCGGACGTCGAACCCTCGCCGGCCTTGGTGCCGCCCGTGGACGACTCCGCAGGCTTGTCGGTGTCGGGCTTGGAGCCGGTGGTCTTGTCATCGGGCTTGGCGTCGGGCTTCTTCGGGTCCGTCGCGCTCTGCGTGCCGCTGCGCACCTCGCCCTGCGCCGCGACGCCACCCGACGAGTCGGTGGTGGTCGGCGCGGGCTTCTTCACCGGCTCGGCCTCCGGCTTCGCGGTGACGGGTTCGGCTTCCGGCTTCGGCGTGGCCGCCGGAGTCGTCGCTTCGGCGGCTGGCTCGGTGGCCGGTTGGGTTGGGCTCTTCGGCGTCTCGGGCGCGGCGGGATCGGCCGCGGGTTTGGTAGCCGGTTCGGCACCCGTGGCACTGCTTGGCTCTTGCTTCTCGGTGACGGTTCCGTCGGCCGCCTCGCTGATCGCCTGAGCTGCTGGCGCTGCGGCGACCTTGAGCGCCGTGGTCTGCGCAGCGGCCAACGGAAGGGGCGGAAGCGGCGGCAGGAAGCTCAAGGCCCAGTTGATCTCGGCGTTGACGAACCCGATGCCCGCGTTGATCGAATCATTGATCACGTTCGATATGCCCTGGATGATTCCGATGCTGCCGCCGAGGACGTAGGCCGTGTTGTAGACGGCACTCGTCACGATGGGTTCGATCAGGTTGTAGTAGAAGATGCCGATCTGTGGCGCGAAGAAGCTCGCCACCGGAATCCATCCGACGGCGTACTGGGCCAGGTTCACCCCGTAGTCCACCCACGGGTTGATCACGTTGTAGGCATTGATGATCGCGTTCTGGAGGCCGGGGAAGCCCGCGAGCGCGGCCTGAGCAGTCGGTGCGGCAGCGGCCGTCGGCAACGCCTTGAAGACCGCGCTCGGCGCCGGGTTCGCCGGAGCCGTCGACGTGCCAGGATGCTGCGGGGCCAGCACCACGAAGGCCGTCGGGAGCTCGACGGGAGTGGTGAACGACCGTGCCGCCGCGAGGAGCGCGACCCGCTCCTTCTCGACCGACGCGGAGAGCTGCGCCGATGGTTCGATGGTGGTCGGTATCGCGATCATTCCGGCCGTCAGCGCGGCGATGCCGGCCGCGACGTACGAGCGGGCGGAAACGTTCATCTCAAGACTCCTGGTGTGCTACCCGACTCCCAACGTCGTTGAACTTACGCGGGTGTCAGCACGAGCAGGGAGATGGCACCCACCGTGTCGCCATCGTCGGACTAATGTGACCTCTATGTCAGCGCCTGTGGTTTCAGATAGTGGGACGCGCGGATGATTCCCGGCGACCTCGGGGTTACATGGGAGTGGCTCTGAACCCCCAGCGCGGCTCCGATCTGCCCAGCCCGGTGTTCCCGCCGAAGCCCCTGACGCCGAACGCCGCATCATTGCGGCGCGTTCTGCGGCGGGCGCGCGACGGGGTCGCCCTCAACGTGGACGAGGCCGCGATCGCCATGACGGCCCGCGGCGACGATCTCGCCGACCTGTGTGCCAGTGCAGCGCGGGTGCGCGACGCGGGCCTGGAGGCGACGGATCGGCGTGGGGCGGCCGGACGGCTTCCCATCACGTATTCGCGCAAGGTGTTCATCCCGGTGACGCATCTGTGCCGCGATACCTGCCACTACTGCACCTTCGTCACCGTGCCCGGCAAGCTGCGTGCACAGGGCAAGGGCATGTACATGGAGCCCGACGAGATTCTCGACGTTGCGCGGCGCGGTGCCGAACTGGGCTGCAAGGAAGCGCTTTTCACCCTCGGTGACCGGCCGGAAGACCGGTGGGACGAGGCTCGCCAGTGGCTCGACGAGCGTGGCTATGACTCGACCCTGGACTACGTGCGGGCCATGGCGATCCGGGTGCTCGAGGAGACCGGGCTGCTGCCGCACCTGAACCCCGGCGTGATGAGCTGGTCGGAGCTGTCGCGGCTCAAGCCGGTCGCACCGTCGATGGGCATGATGCTGGAGACCACGTCTCGGCGCCTGTATGAGACGCGCGGTGCCGCTCACTATGGCAGCCCCGACAAGGATCCGACGGTGCGCCTGCGCACGTTGGACGACGCGGGCAGGCTCGCCATCCCGTTCACCACCGGCCTGCTGGTCGGCATCGGTGAGACGCTGGTCGAGCGGGCCGAGACCATGCACGCGATCCGGCGCTCGCACAAGGAGTTCGGGCACGTCCAGGAAGTCATCGTGCAGAACTTCAGGGCCAAGGAGCACACCGCGATGGCGGCGGTTCCGGATACCGGCATCGACGACTTCGTCGCCACCATCGCCGTCACCCGGCTGGTCATGGGTCCGAAGATGCGGATTCAGGCGCCGCCCAACCTGGTGTCGCGCGAGGAATGCCTTGCGCTGATCGGCGCCGGCGTCGACGACTGGGGCGGCGTCTCGCCGCTCACCCCGGATCACGTCAACCCGGAACGGCCGTGGCCCGCGCTTGACGAATTGGCCGCCGTAACCGCAGAGGCCGGCTACGACCTGATGCAACGCCTGACCGCCCAGCCGCAGTACGTGCAGGCGGGCGCGGCGTGGATCGACCCACGCGTGCAAGGCCACGTGACTGCCCTGGCCGACCCGGACACGGGGTTGGCGCGCGACGTCAACCCGGTCGGTCGACCCTGGCAGGAGCCCGACGAGGCCACCGAGTCGCTCGGCCGCATCGATCTGCACACCGCCATCGACTCCGAGGGCCGGTTCACCGAGACGCGCAGCGACCTCGACAGCGCCTTCGGCGACTGGGAGTCCATCAGGGAGAAGGTGCACGAGCTTGCCGCCCGCGCGCCCGAGCGCATCGACACCGACGTGTTGTCGGCGTTGCGCGCGGCCGAGAACGATCCGGCCGGCCTGAGCGACGACGAATACCTGGCGTTGGCGACCGCAGACGGCCCGGCGCTGGATGCCGTTGCCGCGCTTGCCGATTCACTGCGCCGCGACGTCGTCGGTGACGAGGTGACGTTCGTCGTCAACCGGAACATCAACTTCACCAACATCTGCTACACCGGCTGCCGGTTCTGCGCGTTCGCCCAACGCAAGGGCGACGCCGACGCGTTCTCGCTGTCCACCGACGAGGTCGCCGACCGCGCCTGGGAGGCGCACGTGGCAGGGGCCACCGAGGTCTGCATGCAGGGCGGCATCGATCCCGAGCTGCCCGTCACGGGCTACGCGGACCTGGTGCGCGCGGTCAAGGCGCGGGTGCCGTCGATGCACGTGCACGCGTTCAGCCCGATGGAGATCTCCAATGGCGTGACGCGCAGCGGCATCTCGACGCGCGAGTGGCTGATCAGCTTGCGTGAGGCGGGTCTCGGCTCCATCCCCGGCACGGCCGCTGAGATCCTCGACGACGAGGTTCGCTGGGTGCTCACCAAGGGCAAGTTGCCGACGTCGGCGTGGATCGAGGTCGTCACCACCGCTCACGAGGTGGGGCTGCGGTCGAGTTCGACGATGATGTACGGCCACGTCGACACCCCGAAGCACTGGGTCGGTCACCTCAACGTGCTGCGCGGCATCCAGGACCAGACGGGTGGGTTCACCGAGTTCGTGCCGCTGCCGTTCGTGCACCAGTCCTCCCCGCTCTATCTCGCAGGCGGGGCGCGGCCAGGTCCGACGCATCGCGACAACCGCGCCGTGCACGCGCTGGCGCGGATCATGTTGCACGGCAGGATCGATCACATCCAGACCAGCTGGGTGAAGCTCGGCGTCGAGCGCACGCAGGTGATGCTCAACGGTGGCGCCAACGATCTCGGCGGCACGCTGATGGAGGAGACCATCTCGCGGATGGCGGGCTCGGAGAACGGGTCGGCCAAGTCCGTCGCAGAGCTCGTCGCGATCGCCGAGGGCATCGGCAGGCCCGCCAGGCAGCGCACCACCACCTACGCGCCGCTGGCCGCTTAACGTCGATCGGCAGAAATCTTCCGACGTCGTGAACCGGATGCCAGGTTCGGCACGTATAGAGGAAGACGACCGTGACCGTCGTCTGCCGAGCCGAGGAGCACCGTGACCACGATCTGGGGATTGCCCGCCCATGCCCTGCTTGTCCACGCCATCGTCGTGTTGGCGCCCCTGACGGCGGTGTTGGAGATCCTCTGTGGGTTCTGGGCCGCCGCACGGCGCAGGTTGGTGTGGCTGGTGCTGGCGCTGGCCGCGGGGACGTTGGTGCTCACGCCGATCACCACCGAAGCGGGCGAGTGGCTGAAGAAGCAGCGGGGCGCCAACGTCAGCCCGATCCTGAAGGAGCACGCCGAGCGTGCCGATTGGATGATCTACTTCTCCGTCGCGCTGCTCGTCGTCGCGGTGGCGCTGGCCGTGCTGCATTGGCTCGAGGGCCGATCGGACGAGCGCCGGACGGTGGCGACGGTGGTGGTCGCGATCGTCGCCCTCGTCGTCGGTGTCTCGTCGATCGTGACCGTCGCGGGCATCGGGCACACCGGCGCGGAGTCGGTGTGGGGCGGCAGCTGACGCGACTGCCGGAAGGCAATCCATCGCGAGGTCGGGACCCGTCTTCGGCGAGCGATTCGAGTGCTCGAACAATCGCGTTTGCTAAATGTGATTGAACTCGACAATGATGGCCGTCAAGCCGTCGCAATGGCGAGCTATTAAAATTGCCGCCCGCGTTTACTGATTGGGCTTGGCGAACTCTTTTTCCGCTATTTCTGCTGGAAAAGCAACAAGAGTATGCTCATGGCAAATACACAGCTCAGCTAGCATGCGCGCGACTGTTCACAATGGCATTGTTGTCTCCGCGCACAGGTGCGCAATACGCGAACCGAGCTATGGATTAGCTGTGAGCCTGTCGCGTCAGCGCATGGCCGTGGTGATGACGATACGAAGGGAATTCAGGCGACGTGAGCCGGTCGGCGCTGATTACGGGTATCACCGGGCAGGATGGCATGTATCTCGCCGAGTTGCTGATCGAGAAGGGTTACGACGTGTTCGGGCTCGTCCGCGGCCAGCGCAACTGGCGGGAGGAGACGCTGATTCGCGAGCTTCCCGATGTCAGGCGCATCAGCGGTGATCTGACCGACCTGCCAAGCCTGATCCAGGCGATGACGGTCGCCCAACCCGACGAGGTGTACAACCTGGGCGCCGTCACCTTCGTCGAGTACTCCTGGCGGAACCCGCGTTTCACCACGGAGGTAACCGCAGGAGGCGTCCTCAACGTGTTGGAGGCCGTGCGGCTCGCGCAGGACCGGACCGGCAAGTCCATCCGCATGTACCAGGCGTCCAGCGCGGAGATGTTCGGTCGCGTGCAGGAGGTCCCGCAACGCGAAACCACCCTGTTGTGGCCACGATCGCCGTACGGGGTGGCCAAGGCCTACGGCCACCACATGACCATCAACTACCGCGAGTCCTATGGCATGCATGCGAGCTGCGGCATCCTGTTCAACCACGAGTCCCCGCGCAGGGGAACGGAATTCGTGACGCGAAAGATCTCGCAGGCCGTGGCCAGGATCTCCCTGGGGCTGCAGGATCACCTTCCGCTCGGCAACCTGCACGCCGAGCGGGACTGGGGTTTTGCCGGGGACTACGTCGAGGCGATGTACCTCATGCTCCAGGAGGACGAGCCGGGCGACTACGTCATCGCCACCGGCGAGACGCACCCCGTCACGGAGTTCTTGGACCTCGCCTTCGGCGTCGTCGGGATCGACGACTGGACGCCGTACGTCCGCGTCGACGAGCGCATCATCCGTCCCGCCGAGGTGGATCAACTGGTCGGCGATCCGAGCAAGGCGCGCGCCGTGCTTGGCTGGAAGCCGAAGGTGGACTTCGCCGAACTCGTCGAGATGATGGTCCGCAGCGACCTCGACCGCGAGCACCAGGCGGCGGCATGCTGACCCGGGTGACGTTCCTGCTCGCCAAGGATCCCGCGCGCGAACAGGGTGGCGACCTGGCCACGTCGCGGGTGGTGATGCGGTTGGCGGCCGACGCCTTCGACGTCTCGGCGATCTGTCTCGCGGCCGAGGGCGGCACACATCATTACGACCTGGGGCCCGGGATCGACCTGGTGAAGGTGCCGAAGCCCCCGGTGGCTCCGCCTCGGCTGATGCTCAAGTCGGCGCGGTCGCGACGCAGCCTGGTGCACGAGCGCTTCGACGTCGACGGTCTGCTGCCGGCCATCGAGGCGTCCGACGCCGACGTGTTCGTGGCTGAACACAGCTACATGGCGGAGACGTTCTTGCGGAGCAAGCGACGCAGCGACGCGCGCCTGATCATCAACACGATCAACACGGAATCCCAGGTGTGGAAGGCGACTCGGGGCTGGCTGGGTCGGCTCGAGTGCCCCCGGATCCTGCGTGACGAGGTGCGCGTCGCCCGTGCGGCCGACGCGGTCGGAACCTATGACGCCGAGGAGGCGGAGTTCTACCGCGACAACGGCGTACCGGCGGCCCGCTGGATCGATCTGACGATCCCGCCGCAGCAGCAAATCGACATCGCTTCGACCGCACCGCGATTGGTGTTCTTCGGCGTCAGGGACTGGCCACCGAACCAGGAAGCCTTCCTGAAGTCGCTGGAGCTGTGGCCGAGGATCTCGGCGGGCATACCCGGGGCCGAACTCATGATCGCGGGTGCCAAGAAGCCCGGTGCCCGCGACCCGCAGTACCCGCCGGGTGTGCACGACGTCGGGTTCGTCCCCGACCTCGCCGAGTTCCTGTCCACCTGTCGTGCACTGATGGCGCCCATCAAGACCGGTGGAGGCGTGCGGGCCAAACTGCTCGACGCCGCGAGCCGTGGCCTGCCCGTGGTCGCGACCACGCCTGCCATCGGGTCGCACGGAGAGCTGTTGAACCTCGTGGCTCGCGACGCCGACGACGACTTCGTCGACCAGTGCCGGCGTTTCCTGCTCGACCGGTCGGCAGCCGCCGCTGCGGGCCGGGAGTTGTACGAGATCAACCGCCTGCACTGGGAGCACGGGCGTCCGCGGCAAAGCATCGAGAACCTCCTCGGTGCCGCGGCGCAAGTGATCTGAGCCCGCGGATCGTTCATTGACCATGCGGTCCTTCTGGTCATCTGGTGAGCGCAATCTGGCGACGTCGACGCTGACGCGGCTGGGTTGGCTGTGCGCGAAGCATCCGTGGCGTGTGCTCGCCGCGTGGGCCGTCGTCGTCGTCGCGATCGTCGGGCTGGCCGCGGGTGTTGGCGACCGGGCGCACGACGATTACAACGCACCCCAAACGCCCACGGAATACTCGGCTTTGACGAGTCGCTGGCCCGCCGCGGGCGGTACCGAAGCGCGCGTGGTGGTCAGAAACCCGTCGGGTCGGGTGGCGCCTGCCGAGCTGGCGGTCCTGCGGGATCGACTGCGGGCGATGCCAGGAGTGTCGACGGTGTCCGCGGAGCGGGTGTCGACGGCAGGCGACGTGGCACTGGTCAACGTGTTGTACGACATCACGATCCATGACATTCCCGGGGCATCCGGGGTGGACGCATTGCGGCAGGCAATCGCGCCGGTTCAGCGCACGGGGCTGCAGATCGAACTCGGCGGCGAGGTACCGGAGAACTACACCGCAGACGGCGGCACTCTGGAACGCGCTGCCATCATCGCCGCGGTCTGCGTCTTCGTGCTCGTCTGTGGTTCGGTGGCCGCTGCTGGAATCGCTTCCGTCGTACAGATATTGGGTGTCGGTACCGGTCTTGCGCTGATGTTCGTAATCACTGGTCTCGGCGTCGCCACCAGCACCGCGGCACCCATGATTGCGACGATTCTCGGCGTCGCCGTCGGTATCGACTACGTCTTGCTGTATCTCTCGCGCTACCGCGGAAGCCGCAGGCGTGGTCGTGACGTGCGCAGTGCCGCCGCAGAGGCGAATGGGACAGCCGGACGGTCGATCGTCATCGCGGGGGTGACGGTGATCGTGTCGCTACTGGGGCTGCGAGTCGTTGGGATCCCACAGTTCGCCACCTTCGGCTATGCGACGGGCGTCGTCGTCGCAGTGGTGGTGCTGACCTCCGTCACGGTCCCTCCTGCCCTGTGCGGATTGGTGGGACACCGTGTGCCCCAAGCAGAATTCACGCCGTCGGAAGCGCTTCATCGAAGGTGGACGCACCGCTGGGCCGAGCATTTGGCCAAACGGCCAGTGTGCTGGAGTGTCGCGGCGTTCTTTGCGCTCCTCCTGCTCGCAGCCCCCGTCGTCGACATGCGGACGTGGCCACGCGACGCCGGTAGCCGCTCCGCTTCCGACACGGTTCGCCGCGCCAACGACTTGATCGCGTCCAGCTTCGGTCCTGGCGCGAACGGACCGTTCAAGCTCGTCGTCGACGCCAGCTCCATCAGCGCCCGATCCGTGACCACGACGGTCGAGAATCTGCGTGAAATGACCGGTGTGGCAACGATCCTCGAGCCGGTCTACAGCGACGATCGAATGGCCGCCGTCTACGTCATCGAGTCGACCACCGCGCCGGCCGCCGAGGCGACGGCCGACACCTTGCGCCGAATTCGTGCGGAGCTGCCCAAGGGCATGTACGTCACGGGCCTCGCGCCCCACTTCGCGGACGTCTCCGACCGATTCGTTCGTCAGATCTGGGTGTTGTTGCTCGTCGTCATTGGGCTTGCGGCAGCCTGTCTCGCCGTCGCCTTCCGCGCGCCGCTTCTTGCGATCGCTTCCGGACTCGCGAAGTTCGCGGGTATCGCGGCGACGTACGGCGTACTCGTTGCACTCTTCCAATGGGGTTGGGGCGCAGAGCGTCTCGGATTGCCAGGGGCGGTGCCGCTTTCCAGTTGGGCGGCGGTCCTTGTCTTCGTCATCGTGTTCGGGATATGCACCGGCTACGAGGTCTCCATGCTCTCGCGCATCGATGAGGACGGTCACGGTGTCCTTTCGGCAACACCGGTCGTGATCAGTGCGGCCACCGCAGTGGGTGCGGTGTTCGTCGCCTTCGCCCTGGACCCCGACGTCATCGTCAGGATGACGTGCGTCGGAGTGGCCGTCGGGATGCTCATCGACATCGTCGCCGTTCGATTGATCCTGATGCCCGTGGTGACGACGAAGCTCGGACGCGGTGTCTCGGGTCGGACATTTCTGCGCGGGCATGCTAATCAGAGGAGTGACCTCATCCCAGACGCACACCACTGACGGCCGACCACGAGCCAGGGGGCTCGGAATTCCCCTTCCCGGCGAGCCGGGGCCGCTCAACGCGATCACCGACGTCGCGGGCATCGAAGTCGGCACCGTCACGCTGATCGACGGTGACGGCCCGCTGCACGTCGGTCAAGGGCCGGTCCGCACCGGCGTAACCGCAATCCTGCCGCGCGGCCGCGACGGGGTGGGACGTGCGTGCGCGGCGGGCTGGTACTCGCTCAACGGCAACGGCGAGATGACCGGCACGACATGGATCGAAGAGGCGGGCGCGTTCAATCTGCCCATCCTGCTGTCGAACACGCACGCCGTGGGTGCCTGCCACACGGGGGTGGTGAGCTGGGTGAACCGGGTCCATCCGAGGCTGGCTCGACAGTGGCTGTTGCCGGTGTGCGCGGAGACGTGGGACGGCTACCTCAACGACATCAACGGTGCGCACGTTCGGCCCGAACACGCAGAGGCCGCGCTCGACGCCGCAGCGCCGGGCCCGGTGGCCGAGGGATCGGTCGGCGGCGGCACGGGGATGAACTGCTACGAGTACAAGGGCGGCAATGGCACGGCGTCGAGGATCATCGGCTATGGCAGCCACCGGTTCACGGTGGCGGCGTTCGTGCAGGCGAACTTCGGCTCCCGCGCTGAACTGACCATTGCGGGCAGGCACGTCGGCGAGAAGTTCGCCGACGACAACCCGCTCGACGGCGACTGGTTCGCCCGAGATCTGCGCCAGCCATCGGGCGCGGGTTCGGTGATCGTCGTCATCGCGACCGATGCGCCGCTTCTGCCGGGGCAGTGCAAGGCGCTGGCGCGACGGGTGCCGCTCGGCCTGGCGCGGACCGGGACCGCCGGCAGCCACTTCTCCGGAGACATCTTCCTGGCGTTCTCCACCGCCGACGCCTCGGGCCTGGACGGCGGATTTCCGCTCGGCGAGCCCGCTGACGACGAGTTCGGCACCATGAAGTTCATCCCGTGGGGGCGGATGGACGCGTTCTATACCGGCGTCGTGCAGGCCGTCGAGGAAGCCGTGCTCAACGCGATTGTGGTCAACGAAGACATGGTCGGAAGGGACGGTCATCGCTCGCCGCGGCTGCCCATCGACCGCCTGACGGCACTACTCGCCGAAACTGGTCACTAGAATCGGAACAAATTCGGACTGCGGTCCGTTTCGACTGGGTGAGGCGCTGGAAGGGCCGGCGTCCGCAGCCAAGGAGACCAGACATGACCGCAGCAGTAGCCACCGACCTCAGCGCCGGAACCTGGGCCATCGACGCCGTCCACTCGTCGATCGGTTTCTCGGTGCGCCACCTCGTGGTGAGCAAGGTTCGCGGCAACTTCGAGGCGTTCAGCGGGGCAGTCGTCGTGGCCGAGGACGGCACGCCGTCGGTGAACGCGGAGATCGTGATCGATTCGATCCACACCGGCAACGAGCAGCGCGACGCGCACCTGAAGGCCGCCGACTTCTTCGACGCCGAGAAGTTCCCCACCGCGAGCTTCGTCTCGACGGGCGTGCGCTCGGCAGGCGACAACTACGTGCTCGACGGCGACTTCACCTTGAAGGGCATCACCAAGCCGATTCAGCTGACGCTGGAGTTCGACGGCGTGAACCCGGGCATGGGCCACGGCGCGGTTGCCGGCTTCGAGGCGACGGTCGTGTTGAACCGCAAGGACTTCGGCATCGACATCGACATGCCGCTGGAGACCGGTGGCGCCGTGGTCGGCGACAAGGTCACCATCACCCTTTCGATCGAGGCACTCAAGCAGGCCTAACCACCCCGCGTCCCCCCGCGAGCGTGCGTGTCTGCACCTCGACACGGCGGGCAAAGTCAAGTAGTTAGTGCAACAGCTATGCGGCTTGGCTAATTCGGGCGGCGAGACGTTGGGCGGGGGTTGCTAGGTCGAGGGTGGGCCTGGGCCGGCTGTTGAGCTTGTCCTGGATG
>Ga0105237_10004473_pt1 | contig 16160 bp, 10 predicted proteins | sample KBSC24metaG_FD_81520 | JGI IMG/M metagenome (GOLD analysis project Ga0105237, IMG submission 81520) | Corn rhizosphere microbial communities from Kellogg Biological Station, Michigan, USA - KBS C2-4 metaG | ecosystem: Host-associated > Plants > Roots > Rhizosphere > Soil | place: Michigan, USA... | reverse complement strand
CGCGCCCGTTCCGGAGGGATTAAGCGAGGCAACCTTAACGAGCCGCGGCCAGTTCAATCGCGAGCTGGGAGAATTCTTGCTGGATTACGACGAGGTCCGGCTGACTCCCGACCCGGCACAAACGGTGCTCGATTTCCTCGAAAGCTCTTATTCCGTTGCTGCCGATTTGTCAAAATGGGACCGCGCCAGCCTGGATCGGCGCGACGCCATTGGACAAGCCGCACTGGTGGCCAGAGGCGTCGTCCTCCACTAACGCCCACCCCGGCTCCCGTCGCCAGCGCCGGGCGTATTACTATGGTTCGGCCGTGATACGTCTGGCGCTCGCTGTGTTGATTCTGCTGATGGCGCCGAGTGTATTGTGTGCCCGGCGCCTTCCGATCAAGTCCTATACCACCGCCGAGGGCTTGGCCCGCGACCACATCCGCTGTATCGTGCAGGACTCGCACGGTTTCCTTTGGCTCTGCACAACTGAAGGGCTCTCCCGATTCGACGGCTACGAGTTCTCGAATTACCGCCTGGAGCATGGACTTCCCAGCAACGTGGTGAATGACTTCCTGGAGGTCGGCGACGGTGTGTACTGGCTTGCGACCGAAGGTGGGCTATGCCGCTTCGACGCACGGGGCAGCGGTAACGGGCGCTTCCAGTGCCTCGCGCAGAGCGGCGGGAACGGTGTGCCAAGCCCGTGGGTGTTGCAATCGGATGGAGACGGCGGCGTCTGGTGCGGGACGAGGACCGGCCGTGACGGGCTCTATCACCTGGGTCGCAACGAACCTCAGTTTCGTCATGTTGACCTTCCCATGAGTGTCCCTTCCGTAACCGCGCTGAAGAGGGACAGGCGAGGCTTTCTCTGGGTCGGCTCCCCGGAAGGCCTCTACCGTTTGGATCCGGGCGGAAGCTCGCGCGTCTTCACTCGGGCCGACGGACTGCCGAACGATTTCGTCATGGCCCTGATGGAAGACCGCGACGGAAAGCTCTGGGTAGGCACGCGTGAAGGGCTGGCTTCTATCGAACCGGAATCATTGCACGATACTCGACCTGCAAAACCGCTGGCGGTCCGCTCATTTGGAGTCCGTGACGGGATCCCCGGCGCTCGAATCGAATCGCTGCTACAAACGAGTGACGGGGCCATCTGGGCGGGAACGGTCGGTGGTCTCGCGGAGCGGGCGCCTGACCAGGTGCGGAACCAGCGCGAATTTCAGAACTACACACAGGCCGAGGGTTTGACCGCACGAACCGTGGGAGCCCTCGCGGAAGACCGGGATGGCAATTTGTGGGTGGGTACCTTTGGCTCAGGAGCGATGAAGGTGGCACGCAACGGCTTCAGCACGTACGGCGACGAGGATGGCGTTTCGTTCGTCTCGTCGCTTTTCGAAGGCCGTAATCACGCGCTGTGTGCCATCCTCCGCCCTGATCGCGATCTTCGGATCGCCTGTTTCGATGGGCAACATTTCCGGTCCGTCCGGCCGGCATGGCCGAAAGAGCTGAACTATTTCGGTTGGGGTCAGGGCCAGATCGCGGTGCAGGATCCACAATCCGAGTGGTGGATCGCGACCGGCCACGGCCTCTACCGGTTTGCGCGGACGGAACGCGTCGAGGAACTGGCCGGCGCAAAGCCCGTCGCGGTATACACCACTCGCGATGGCTTGCCCGGCGATAACATCTTTCGTGTATTCGCCGATTCGCACGGCAGCGTTTGGATTGGCACGATCGGGCCCCACGGCGAAGATGGTCTGGCGCGATGGGACCGCTCCACATCGTCGATTCACGTGATTTCAGAAGCCGATGGTTTGCACTTGCCTGCCCCGACCGCGTTCGCTGAGGATCGGTCGGGAAATGTCTGGATCGGGCTCTATCATGGGGGACTGGCCCGCTATCGCAATGGCCGCTTTGAACTGTTTGGACCTAAGGACGGACTCGATGGTTTGCTGAATTCCCTTCGCATCGATTCTACCGGGCGTCTGTGGATAGCCACGTCTCTTGGCCTGTTGCAAGTGGAAGAGCCCGGCAAGGAGTACGTGAAATTTATTCGGTACCGGACAACCAACGGCCTTGCGAGCGATGACGTCAGTGCGGTAGCCGAGGATCGATGGGGCCGCTTCTATGCCGCTACCGGACGCGGCATCGATCGCTTCCAACCCGAACACGGCGGCCTTGGACCGGTCAAGCACTACACGCGCGCGGACGGACTCGTACCTGGCGAACTCGACCTGGCCTTCCCCGATCGCGACGGAAATCTCTGGTTCAGCACATCGTTAGGGGTCTCGCGTTTCGTCCCTACACCCGACCGCGCAATCGCTCCTCCGCCGGTGCTGATCACCGGGTTGAGCGTAGGAGGCATCTCGCAACCCGTACCGGATTTTGGCGCGGCTTCGATTTCGTCGCTCCGGGTTAAGCAAACACCGCTGCACATCAGTTTTGTTGGGCTGGGCTATTCACCCGGGGAGACTCTTCGTTACGAATACAGGCTGCGAAACGAGGAACTCTCATGGAGCCCGCTGACGGATCAACGCAGCGTCACCTATGCGAAACTCACTCCGGGCCAGTATCAGTTTGAAGTGCGAGCTGTCGCTGGCGATGGGGCCGCCAGTCCGGTAGCAGCCAGTGTTTCGTTCACCGTGCTGCCGCCCGTCTGGCGAACCTGGTGGTTTCTCACCTTTTGCGCAGGTATGGCGGCAATGGCGATTTACGGATTCCACCGGCACCGCTTGACGCAACTGCTGGCAGTAGCGAATGTGCGGACACGCATCGCCACTGACCTTCACGACGATATTGGGGCCAGTTTGTCGCAGATCGCGATCCTCAGCGAGGTCGCGCAGCGTGAGGTTTGCGAGTCCGGCGGCCAGGGCCACGAGCCACTTACCGCCATCGCCGGAATTTCTCGACAGCTTGTCGATTCGATGAGCGATATTGTCTGGGCGATCGCCCCGGAACACGATCGGCTTACCGACCTGATCTATCGCATGCGGCGTCTCGCGGGCGATCTCCTCGCAGCCCAAGGGATCGGGTTCCAGTTCCACTCCGCCATCGCCGACGATGATTTGAAAGTAGGGGCGAACGTCCGGCGCGAACTCTACCTGATCTTCAAAGAGGCGCTCCACAACATCGCGCGACATTCGTCGGCCACACAAGTGAACGTGGGGTTAGAGCGCGACGGCAACTTCCTCTTCCTCCGGTTGCACGACAACGGATGCGGCTTCGATCCGGACGGCGATTATGAAGGACGAGGTTTGCGCAACATGCGGGCGCGCGCCGAGGCACTCGGAGGTAAGGTGCGCTTCGAGTCCCAAACACAACAGGGCACCTATGTATGGATCACGATACGCCTGGATTCCGCAAGGAGCCTGTCAACATTGAGGGGCAAATGACGGAACCTTTCGGATAGGCTGAAAACTTGCCCGGAAAGCCATCAGAAACGCTGCCCTCGCGACGGGTCATTACTGTCGCTATCATCGAGGACGATCGCCTCATCCGCGAGGGGCTGGCCACACTGATTAATGGTTGCAAGGGATTTCGATGTACCGGGGCCTTTCGATCCATGGAAGCAGCACTGGCGCAGCCATGGTCGCCCGTAGCCGAAGCCGCTCTCGTGGATCTCGGCCTCCCCGGCATGTCGGGAGTTGAGGGACTGTCACGACTGCGGGATAAATACCCTGCTACCGCACTGCTCGTTTTGACTGTGTACGAAGACGACGAGCGAATCTTTCAGGCGTTGTGTGCCGGGGCCTGCGGGTATCTACTGAAAAAGACCGCTCCCCAGCGGATCCTCGACAGTATCGAGGAGGCACTGAACGGCGGCGCTCCGATGTCGCCTGAAGTGGCGCGACGGGTGCTGCAGCTTTTCCGGGAAATCCGGCCGCCCGAGCGCGTGTCCTACGAACTCACACCCCACGAACTGCGTCTGCTCAAACTTCTGGTGGAGGGCCACAATTACCAGAGTGCCGCTGCCGAACTTGGCGTGAGTTTCAGCACGATCAATTTCCATATGCAGAACATTTACGGCAAACTGCAGGTGCATTCGAAGTCCGAAGCGGTAGCGAAAGCACTTCGTCAGCGCCTCGTACGATAAATGGCTGCACGGAACTAGCAATGTTGCTAGGGGACGCTGAATCGGCTGCGGATACAATCTCCCGATAGACCGCCTCGGAGAAACTAAAATGTCGAAACGCAACCGCACTGCGGCAACCGCCGCCGCCTTCCTGACTTTATTTGGAACCGTCACCCTGGCGCAGCGCCCGAAACAGAATGTCTCGCCAGGCAGACATCCCAACCTCGCCGCCGCGCAGCGTTTGAGCGAACAGGCGTTTACGAAAATCGAAGCTGCGCAAAAGGCCAACGAATGGGACATGCAAGGCCACGCGCAGAAGGCGAAAAACCTGCTGGATGAAGTCAACAAAGAACTGAAGCTCGCGGCCGAGACAGCCAATCGCAATCGGTAATCACTGCCATTTGGAGGCGAAGGCATGTCCAGACGTCCGACCGCTTGGCTAGCGTTGACTCTTGTGGCGTGTTTTGGGATTGCCGCCTGGCGATTCCTTCACCCACTCGAGGGCATCCACGCAGCGACCACGACGGTGACACCAGGCACATCGTACCTCATCATTTTCGGCGTCGGCGATACTGCGGACACCGTCTGGGATGGCTCGATTAACGTCACGGGGGCCAACGTCGAAATCATTCGTGGCTGGAGGTTCGCGGGGACGGATGCGATCACCAACAATACCTGGAAGCTGAGCACCCGCACGACCCCTTCTCTTAACCCACCGGGGCCCGTACAGGAGAACGGCATAATCGTGAAGGTCACCACAGCGAGCGCGCCGATCACATTCGCGGTAGCCACGACCCAGGGTAATTTCACCTTCACATCGCAAGATGTTTCGTTCGGCGTCAGTAAAGCTTTTCTGAACGGTAAGGCCCTCGCAACACAAGTTGGAGCGCAGTTCCAACTCACCAGTTCCACGGAAGACGAGGACTTTCCGGCGACCGCGCAATCCGGCGACGATGTCTACCTCACTTACACCGAGTACGTCCATGGCGACCGTTCCCAAGCCCTCGGTCAAGGTACGCAGACCGCAATCACGGACTTCACTCCCCTTGCACGGCCCGCAGGAGGAGACCAGGTGCTCCTCATGCATTACTCGATCGCGCAGCGTACGTGGACCGGCCCGTTTTCAGTGACCGGCACCGGCGAAGATGCCATGCGCTCGGCTGTAGCCATCGACGGGCAGGGTCGTGCCTGGGTATTCTACTCCGTGCAGCGCTCGGGCAACTTCGACCTGTATACGCGCAGCGCGCGGTCCGATGGCAGCATGTCAGCCGAAATCCGGCTGACCACCGATCCCGGTACCGACTTGTTCCCGGTCGCCGCTACCGACGCCGCGGGCCGCGTCTGGGTAGCGTGGCAGGCGTTCCGCAAGAATAATCTGGAAGTCCTCACCAGCGTCCAGAATGGCGACACTTTTTGGCCCGAAGCGGTCGTCTCCACTTCGCCGGGCAGCGACTGGGATCCGGCCATCGCCACCGCGCCGAACGGTGACGTGGCGATCTCCTGGGACACGTATGACAAGGGCGATTACGACGTGTACCTGCGGCGCGTTCGGTTCAACAACCAGATCGCCATGGACGCCACCATTGTCGTAGCCGCCACTACTAATTTCGAAGCCCGCAGTTCCCTTGCCTACGATCCGCAAAACCGGCTCTGGATCGCATACGAGGTGGCGGGCAGCCGGTGGGGCAAGGACTTCGGGGCCTTCGATACGACAGGGTTGCCGCTCTACTCCAATCACACGATACAGGTCAGGTGCCTGGTCGGCAACGACCTCTACAACACCACCGACGATCTCGCCCGCGTCTTGCCCGGCGCGCCAGCAGCCCGCATGTTCCTGCCAAGCACGCAGGGAACATTCTCCTATCAGCCCGATCCGACGATCTCTGCGAAGCGCGCCAGCAACTCCGGCGTCGGACCGCCCACGGGGCCGCGACTCAGCTTCCCTCGTTTAGCGACTGATTCCGACGGGACAGTTTACCTTGCGTACCGCGAACCAGCGGGCTCGGGTCTGTCGTCCGCCAAAGCCACGGGCGGCGTAAGTGTCGGATCGATCTGGACCGGCGCAATGGTCTACTTCGACGGAGCGCAGTGGCGCGGACCCGGAGTGATGGCCTTTACCGACGCCGTCGCAGACAACCGGCCCGCGATTCTGGCGATTGCTCCGGGACGTCTGCTGATCCTGCACACCAGCGACCACCGCCTGAGCCCAGCGTTCGTCGGAAACCCGCAGAATGATCCGATCAGTTCGGACGTCTTTCAGTCCGAAGTCACCATCAATCGCACCCAGCAGCCGCCGCAACTGCAGAGAATCGGTCAGGTGACACCGGATCCCCCGGATCCCTCGGCTGCGGACGAAGCTGCCGCGGCTGTCCGCAGCCGCAGCTATCGCCCAACGACTGCAGGGCAGACCTTACGACTGATGCGCGGCGATTTTCATCGCCATTCCGAAATCTCCTGGGATGGCCGTAATGACGGGCCCCTGATCGATGCCTACCGCTACTACATCGACGCCGCTTCGTTGGATTGGGCGGGCTGCTGCGATCACGACAACGGCGAGGGACGCGAGTACACATGGTGGATCACGCAGAAGTTCAGCGACGCCTACTTGCTGGGAAACCGCTACGTGCCGATGTTCTACTACGAGCGCAGCGTCGCCTATCCAGAGGGACATCGCAACATCATTTTCGAAAAGCGGGGAATCCGCACACTGCCTCGCCTGCCGCTTTCCTCGACGGCATCGTCTGCCCCGGCGCCCGACACCAACATGCTGTATCAGTACTTGCACTTCTTTGGTGGCATGAGCGCGCCCCACACCAGCGCGACCGATCAGGGAACGGACTGGCGGAACAACGACTCGCAGGTCGAAACGTTCGTGGAGATTTACCAGGGCGACCGCCAGGATTACGAGATGCCAGGCGCTCCACGCGCGAACACGCCCACCGACTCCATCTCCGGATATGAGGCGGCCGGGTATGTCTCGAATGCGCTCGACAAAGGCTACCAGCTCGCTTTTGAAGCTTCGAGCGATCACGTCTCCACTCATATTTCGTTTACGAATCTGTGGGTGACCTCAGCGACACGCGCCGGCGTGATGGATGCGATGCGGAAACGGCGCATGTATGGATCGACGGACAACATCATCGCCGATTTTCGTAGTGGTTCGCATTTCATGGGCGAGTCTTTCACGACAAGCTCCGCGCCGGTGTTTACGGTGCGGCTCTGGGGCACCAACGATTTTCAGAACGCTGTGGTAGTGAAAGATGGTAAGGCCGTCTACTCCACCAGCGGCGGCAGGGTGATGGCGTTCAGCTTTCAGGACACTGCCGCGGTCAAGGGCAAGACCAGCTACTACTACGTGCGCGGTTTGCAGACGGACGGGCAAGTCGTGTGGGTTAGTCCGATGTGGGTGACACTGCAATGAAGCTCGCGCTACTGTTGGCGGTCACCGGCTGCATCTGGGCGCAGAGCTCTCTGCGGCCCTTGCATGTTTCACCTGGAGGATCGATCGCAGATGATTCCGGGAAGCCGGTAGCATTGCGCGGCCTGAACCGGAGCGGCACGGGATCGGGTAACGCCGATGCAACCGCAACCGACGCCGAATATGCCGCTCAGAACCAACTGCTCTCGATGAACCTGGTGCGGCTGTTCGTGAATGCCGCCTGGTGGAACGCCAACATCCAGGTTCCGATAGCGGCGATGAAATACCAGGACTACATCGACCAATTGATTCAGCGAGCGAAGAAGTACGGCAATTATGTCCTGATCCTCAAGGCCGGCCAGTTCCCCGACGCGCCTTGCGGTGCCGACGGGAAGAATTGCCCGGCATCGAATCAGGGCGATCTCAACTGTCAGGCCAATGCGGCAGTCTGCGCCGCGCAGGATACGACCGGCAACAACATTGATACGGCGTTCACGTTCTGGGGGGCGTTTGCGAAGAAGTATGCAGCCGACTCCGCGATCCTTTATGGAACCTGGGAAGACATGCACGGCATCGATAATTCGACCTGGAGCGACGGCCAAAACGAGTTGATCGCGGCCATACGCTCGTACAGTCCCCAAGGGCTGGTCTTCGTCGAAGACAACGGGAGCGCGTTTGACGCCATCGCCGCCGGGAACCTGACTGACCTTGCCTGGCCCAATCTGGTTTGGGACTTCCACATGTTTAACGCCTCCATAACCGGGTGCAGCGAGCCCGCATCACCGCGTTATGCGAGTTGGTCGGCCAAGGTCGATCCACTGGTAGCATACGCACAGCAGAATGGACACGCGGTGGCCATCACAGAGTGGGGAGGCTGCAACGACGCAGAGCCGTATCACACCAACATCGTTTCCTACGCGCGCACTCATTCGATCGCGCTGGCGTATTTCGACAGCACCAATCTGCTGGCGGCATCTGGCACTTCGTATCAGCTTACCGCCACGGGCACGAAGGTAGCGCAGGCCTATACCGCAATCGCGGGCGCGACCCCTGGCAGTGCGCCTACGATCACGTTGGTGGCCAACGCCGCAAGCGGCGCCCCTTCCATCGCGCCCAATACCTGGGTGCAAATCAAGGGCGCCAACCTCGCACCCGCCGGCGATTCACGAACCTGGCAGGATTTCGATTTCACCGGCGGACTGATGCCGGCTCAAATGGATGGCGTCAGTGTCAAGGTGAACGGGAAGAGCGCCTTCGTCTATTACGTCAGCCCCACCCAGGTCAATGTACTCACTCCGCCCGACGCGATGTTGGGTACCGTGCCGGTCGTGGTGACGTCAGGCGGTCAAACCAGCGCCCCGATGAACGTGAACTCGCTTTCACTCTCGCCATCCTTTTTCACTTTCGGAGGGGGCCCGTACATTGCCGCCGAACATGCGAACGGCAGTTTCCTGGGTCCAGCGAGTCTCTATCCAGGCTTGACCTCCCCGGCCAAGCCTGGGGAGACCATCGTTCTGTTCGCCAATGGGTTCGGCCCCACCAGTTCGCCGCTGACAAGCGGATCCACCTCACAGGGGGGAACCCTTTCACCTCTTCCATTGGTGACCGTCGGGGGCGCGAACGCCACGGTGCTCTTCGCGGGCCTGGTGGCCGCAGGAGAGTATCAAATCAACATTGTGGTCCCGGCCTCGTTATCGGACGGCGACCATCCGGTCGTCGCGACCTATGGCGGATCCTCCACCCAGACCGGCGCTCTGATTTCGATCCAGCACTGAGGCGCACGATGACTTTATCCGACAAACCGGTCACGGCATCGCTCTTCGGCGAACTGCTCGCGGAAAATGGCCGGTCCTATTTGCTGGCCGCGCTTCTCGGACTGCTGTTGCTGCTGAACCTCACGGGTATCTGGGTCAGTCTTTTCGGACTCAACACGGCTCTCGTCATCACAGCCCTGGCAGGATATAAGACGTTCTTCAACTCCATTTCGGCGTTGCTGGAGAAGAAGATCTCGGCGGACATTGCACTTTGTATCGCAGTAATCGCGGCACTGTCCGCCGGTCAGTACCTGGCGGCTGCCGAGGCGATGTTCATTGTGATGGTCGGCGAGACGCTGGAGTCTTTCGCAGCCGGACGTACCGAAGCGGCGATCGCCCGCTTCGTTGAGCAGATGCCGGAGATCGCCCACCGGTTGGGCGAGGGATTTGAAGAGGATGTTGACGCAGAGTCGCTGGCCTGCGGCGACCGGATTGTCGTCCGTGCCGGCGAGCGAATTCCTGCCGATGGAATGATTGAGCGCGGCGTCTCTTCCGTCGATGAGAGTTCGCTGACCGGCGAACCCCTGCCAAAAGACAAGATGCCGGGAGACTCCGTGTTTTGCGGAACTATGAACGGCAACGGCCTGCTGCAGATCCGGGTGGAGCGCGCCGGAGCGGAAACTTCGCTGGCGCGAGTGGCGCAACTGGTCGAACGGGCGAAAGCGCAGCAGGCCCCCGTGGAGCGACTGGCCGACCGTTATGCCCGCTACTTCCTGCCTGCACTGCTGCTGGCCGGAGCCCTTACTTACTATTTCACTGGGAATTGGCTCCGCACAGTAGCAGTCCTGATCGTCGCGTGCCCTTGCGCGTTGATCCTGGCGACACCCACCGCCATGGTGGCGGCGATCGGCGGGTTGGCCCGGCGGGGAATTCTCGTACGGGGCGCCGCCGTATTACAACGTGCGGCGTCTGTAGACACCGTGGCTCTCGACAAAACAGGAACCGTGACCGAGGGCCGGTTCCGCGTAGTGCAGCTACTGGCGTGCGGCCGTTTTCGTGAGGAGGAGGTGCTGGAGCTGGCGGCAATTGCCGAACAGGGATCTCAACACGCACTGGCACGGGCCATCGTGGACGAGGCGAAACTCCGCGCACTACCCATCGCCACAGTAGAACATGCGCACGTCCTTCCCGGACGCGGCGTGCAGTGCGTGATGGCGACCCGTACGATCCGCGCCGGCAACGCCGCCTGGCTCGCCTCTGAGGGCATCACTGGAACAGACGCACTTGTGGATCATGCCGACCACCTGGGCGCGACGGCGGTCCTGGTCACGGAGAATAGCGAGGTCGCCGGAGCGATCCTGCTACGCGACAGCCTGCGCGAAGGCATCGGGCAGGCGCTCGACGAGATGACGCGAAGCGGCATCGCTCATCACGTCATGCTTACTGGTGATCGCCGCTGCGCCGCGGATGTGGTCGCACGGGAGCTCGGCATTCAAGAGGTCCACGCCGAACTCCTGCCTGAACAGAAGATGGACTGCATCGCGGCTCTTACGTCGCAAGGCAGGAAAGTAGCCATGGTGGGCGACGGCATCAACGACGCTCCTGCCCTGGCGGCCGCTACAGTGGGGATCGCCGTCTCCGGCGCCAGCGACATCGCCGCGGAGGCCGCGGGCGTGGTTTATCTTCCACATTCCCTGGAACAACTGCCGGTCTTCTTCGTTACTGCACGCCGCGCCATGCAAACTGCGTGGCTGAATATCGTGCTCTTCGCCGGATTGGTCAATCTGCTGGCTGTGATTGCGTGCGCCACAGGCCTGCTCGGCCCGATCGCTGCCGCACTCACGCATCAGCTATCGTCCTTCTGCGTCATGGTGAATTCGCTACGTCTGCTGCGCACCGGTCCGCCGATGCGCCTCCGCGTGGAACGAGCTTTGGCGTTTTTCACCAACGCTGCCGGGGGCGCCTGCGCCTGGACCTCCATTCACTGGAGGCGCCTCGTTCGCATTTCGGTGTGGGTGGCCGCGTCGGCGTGCGTGCTGAGTGGCTTCTACATGGTGGAGCCCGACGAAGTCGGCGTGATCGAGCGATTCGGACGCAAAGTTACACCCTTCAGCTTTCCGGGACTTCACTACAAGCTGCCTTGGCCTGTCGAACGCTTGACCCGCGTCCGCGCGCACCGTGTGCGGACAGTCGAGATCGGCTACCGCTCCGGCGCTGCCTTCGCCGCTGAGCCAACCGCGTACGAATGGAACGTGCAACATCGCAGCGGACGCTTCCAGAGCCGGCCGGAAGAGTCGCTGGTGCTCACCGGCGATCAGAACATGATCGAGCTCAATGCCACCGTTCACTATGAAATCGAGCAGCCGGATGCCTTCCTCTTCCTCCAAATGGACGGTGACGCGACGGTGCGCGAAGCTGCCGAATCGGTGATTCACGGCATCGCTGGTTCTACCGCCATGGACAGTCTCCTGACCATTCGACGACGGGAAGTTGAGGATTTGGCACTTCGCGAGTTGCAGCGCCGCGCCTCACGCTATGAAACGGGGGTTCGCATTCTCAGCGTCCGGCTGGAGGATGTTCACCCTTCGCGCGAAGTGGTGGACGCGTTCCGCGATGTTTCCGCTGCTTTCGAAGAGAAGAGCCGCATTATCGATGCAGCCGAGGCGTACCGCAATCAGCAGGTGGCGCTGGCCCGCGGCAATGCTCGAGCCCGCGTGCAGAATGCCTCGGCGTACACTATCGGCCGCGGCAACCGGGCGGAGGGAGACGCGGACCGGTTTACTTTACAGGAAGCCGCCTTCCGGAGCGCACCCGGCCTAACGGAAACGCGGCTCTACCTGGAGACCGTGGAACGCGTGCTACCCGGAAAGAAAAAGTTGATTGTCGATTCCGGCAAGGGACGCCGCCACCTGCTTCTGATGGAAGACGGAATCGAGCTGATTCCACCGATGGTCGCTAACCCGGGAGGGGCCCGATGAGGAGAATGCACTGATGGAACACCGCCGCCGGTACATCGCAGGAGCAGGTATCGCAGTCCTGGCCTGCCTGATCGGTCTCACCTTCTTCCCGGTCCGGGAGACGGAATTTGTGCTGGTCACGGAGTTTGGCCGTCCCGTGCGCACGGTCACCAGCGCAGGGTTGAACGCCAAATGGCCGTATCAGTCGACACTCTATTTTGACCGGCGACTCCGCGTCTACAATCCGCGTCCTTCGGAGTTCCTGACACGGGACAAGAAGAATGTGGTCATTGAGAATTACGTGGTCTGGAAGATCGCCAATCCCGACCGCTTCGTACAGCGCGTGGGCGATCCCACCGCTGCTGAAATGCGGCTCCACGACATCATCTGGTCCAGCCTTTCGGCGGCGCTCGGCACGCACGACCTCGATTCACTCGTAGGCACTGATGCCGCGAAGGTCGAGACTGGCGGACTATTGGACCAGCTCACCGAATCGACCGACCGGAGCGCGATCGAGCAATATGGCATCGCGGTGGTGGACGTTCGGATCAAGCGCTTGAATCTCCCCGAGCAGAACAAGCAGAGCGTGTACGCGCGCATGCGTGCGGAGCGCGAACGCATCGCTCGTCAGTACCGCGCCGAAGGTGAAGAGCAGGCGCTGAGCATTCGCGCCGATGCCGATCGGCAAAAGGAAGAGATCCTCTCGGCAGCATACAAAGAAGCGGAGACGATCAAGGGCCGGGGCGATGCCGACTCCACCCGAATCTACGGTCAGGCCTACTCGAAGAATCCGGGCTTCTATAAGCTTCTACGCACACTGGAGTCGTACAAGAAAATTCTGGACGACAAGACTACGGCGATCATCAACTCCGATTCGGAGTTGCTGAAGGTTCTCACCAGGGGCGAGGGTGCCATCAAGTGAGCAGCACACTCCCACGATTAGACACGCTCCGCATCATCCGGAAATCGGAGCCCTCCGAACCGGCGATGCCGGCCGACTCGCGCTGGAATGGCCGCCGGCGATTCGCGCTCGCCCTGGCTCTGTTGTGGATCCTGTCGGGCGTCTATATCGTGCTCCCCGACCAGCAGGCAGTCGAGACCATATTTGGAAAAGTGGTAGCGCCCAGAGTGCTTCCCGGGCTTCACTTTGCCCTGCCGTGGCCCATTGCGAGTGTGACCCGCATCAAAGTCCGCCAGATGCAGCGGATCGTGATTGGCGGTTCGCCTGCGGACTCGATCACCGGCAGATCGCAGCCGCTGGCATCTCAGTTTTTGACGGGAGATCAGAACCTGATCCACGTCCGCGCGGTCGTGCAGTTTTCCGTGAGTTCGCCGGTGGACTATCTGTATCGTTCGCAGGATCCGGCTCAACTCGTAGGAGCTGCCGTTGAGGCGGAGATTACCAGGCGAATGGCGCATCGGCCGGTCGATGCGATTCTCACCACCGAGAAAACAGCGATTCAAAATGAAACCCTGGCCGCCGCCCAGCGGACACTCGATGTCTATGGAGCCGGGATTGCCCTCTCCACGGTGAACCTGGAGAGCATTGCCGCCCCGGCCGAAGCTGCCGAAGCCTTCCGCGACGTAGCCAGCGCGCGCGCCGACTCCGCTCGTATCGCGAACGAAGCGGAAGGCTACGCCAATGACCTGCTCCCCAAGGCGAGAGGGCAGGCACGTCAGTTGTTAGAAGAGGCGGCGGCATACCGCGAGACCAAGACGAATGAGGCGCGAGGCGATGCGGCCCGTTTCGAGCAAGTCGCCGCGGAGTACGCCAGGGCCAGTCAAGTGACAGCACGCCGGCTTTACCTGGAAACGATGGAGCAGGTGCTGCCGCGCATACGCAAGCTGATTGTCGATCAGAACGGGAACCTGGACCTGACAATTATCCGCAAGGGCGACTCGACAGGACTGAAACCGCAATGATGTCCCGTGACCGAATTGCACGCATTCTCGCCGCGATCTTGTTGCTTGGCGTTCTGGCGCTCGGCGTCGCACGGAACAGCGCCGGACCGCTGCCGGACGATCCGCAGAGCACCGTCTACTCGATGCTGGCTGCTGCGCGCGCTGGAGACGTCGAGCGCTACCTGGGATACTTCACGGCTCCGGCACTTGACCAGTTACGCCAAACGGTTAGAGAGAACGGTACTGCCGCCTTTTCCGCATACCTTAGGAAGTCCAACGCCTCGATCGAGGGCGTTGCGATCGCTGACCCCGAGCTGGCGGGCGAACTCGCCCAACTCCGTGTGGAATACATCTACCAGGATCACAACAGCACCCAGCGCCTTAATCTGACGAAGTCCGGAGGGCGGTGGCAGATCGCAAATGCCGATACCGAAGCCCTGACCCAGATGCCGGTGCGCTACGGAACGTCGATGAGGTAAGCCTCACTTCTTCTTCGGCGGCGGAGCTGGCACGTAGGATGACTCCTGCGGCTGCTTGTCGGCAAATTGATCGTCGTCCTTCACTGCCTTCTTGAGGCGCAGGAGTTCCTGACGTAAAGCTGCGACTGTTTTCTGCGCCTTCGGATCGTTGTAGATGTTGTGCATCTCCATCGGATCCGCCACCAGGTCATAGCACTCCCACTGATCTTTCTTCCAGAAGTAGATCAGTTTGTGCGTCTCGGTCCGGATTCCGTAGTGCGCGCGCGTGTTGTGGTCGCCGGGATCGTGATAATACCGGTAGTACATCGCATGCCGCCAGTCTCTTGGTTGGTGGCCCTTCCAGATGGGAAGCAGACTGCGGCCTTGCATGTCCTTCGGTACGGGCTGGCCCGCTAATTCCAGGAACGTCGGAGCAAAGTCGCAGTTGATCCCAATGGCCTGGGAGGTAGTGCCTGCCCCTATCGTGCCAGGCCAGCGAACCACGAACGGCATCCGCAGCGACTCTTCATACATGAAACGTTTGTCGAACAAACCGTGCTCGCCCAGGAAAAAGCCTTGATCGCTGGTATAAATCACGATCGTGTTCTGTTTGAGGCCGTTCGAATCCAGCCAATCCAGCATTCGCCCCACGTTGTCGTCTACGCTCTGAACGCACGCCAGATAATCTTGCATGTAGCGCTGATATTTCCAGGCTTCCAGTTCCCTGCCGTTCAGAATCTTATGGACTCCGCCTTCATCGATTTCGACCTCGGTAGGCTTCGTCGTCAGCCATTGGCGCAACTGCGGGCCAGACAACCCGGGCGGTGGTATGAGTTTCAGATCTTGCCGGGTCAAGTCCCGGAAGACGGACTGCTGCTGTTCGCGGAGAGCATCGGTCCTGCCGGCATAGTCGTCACGCAGGTTGGCCGGTTCCGGAATATGCTTGCCTTCGAACTGCTTCCGGTGCTTCTCGTCCGGGGTCCATTCCCGGTGAGGCGCTTTGTGATGCGACATGATGAAGAACGGCTTGTCCTTCGGCCGGTTCTTCAGCGCATCGATCGTGAGATCCGTAATGATGTCCGTCGCGTAGCCTTTGTAGACCGTGGAACCATCCTTGTCGTAAAGCGTCGGATCGTTATAGACCCCCTGCCCGGGAAGAATGTTCCAGTAATCGAATCCGGTGGGATCGCTGCCCAGGTGCCACTTTCCAACCATCCCCGTGTAATACCCGCCCTGCTGCAGCATCCTCTGCACGGTGGGCTGGGTCCCGTCAAAGCGGTTGAACACGGGCACACCATTCAGGTGACTGTACTTGCCGGTGAGGATGGTTGCCCGGCTGGGAGTGCAGATCGAGTTTGTAGCAAACACCCGGTCCATCCGCATTCCGTCATTTGCAATTCGATCGAGATTCGGCGTTTGATTGACCTTACTGCCATAGCAACTCATCGCTTGCGCAGAGTGGTCGTCCGTCATGATGTACAGGATATTGGGCCGTGCAACTCCGGCTGCGGCGGCCAATGCGGAACGCGAAAGCGGCCGGCAACCCAGCAGCGGCAGTGCCAGCATGCCGCGTCTCGAGATCGAAGACATATCTCTCTTTAACACACCGCGTCAAAGAGAATCCAT
>Ga0105237_10004472_pt1 | contig 16164 bp, 11 predicted proteins | sample KBSC24metaG_FD_81520 | JGI IMG/M metagenome (GOLD analysis project Ga0105237, IMG submission 81520) | Corn rhizosphere microbial communities from Kellogg Biological Station, Michigan, USA - KBS C2-4 metaG | ecosystem: Host-associated > Plants > Roots > Rhizosphere > Soil | place: Michigan, USA... | reverse complement strand
TCGTACGCGCTCGACCTGTGTCTGAGCAGCCGCAAGGGCGACCACAACCACGCGGGATTGGTTGCCACAGCTGCACGAGTGGTGAACGCCATCCCGGCGGTCGTCGCCGGCGAGCCGGGTATCCGCACGACGCTGGATCTGCCGCTCATCACCGGGAAAGGGCTGTACCGCCCCAGCTGACGCCGCCGAAAATAGAGTCATTCGTCGCTAGCGGGCGACCTACCTCTCAAAGCCAGAATCAGGGCGCGAACTTACGCACCAGTCAGTTCGCCGATTGTCCGATTCTGAGCCTTTGAAAGGGCACGCTATGCACACCGCCGCTCGACCGTTCGCTTCCGTCGGCGTGTCCTTGGCTGGGGCCGCGGCTATCGCCGTCGCCCCGGTCATGGCGCCGACCGTCAGTACCCAGATTCACCATATGGAAGCGCAGATCGAGCGCACCGCGGTACGTCTGACAGCCGCCGTCGACCCCTTCGCCGCATTCGGTGAGGCGTTCAAGAACACCGTCGCCAGCCTGCAGACCATCGTGAGCACGGCACAGACCAACGGGCCGACACCGATCCTGACCGCTGCGCTCAACAATCAACTCGCCGCGCTGCAGGACCTGTTGAAACTGGTGTCGTCGCCGGGTTCCGTCAAGGTCGATCCCAGCCCGCAACCGGCCGTCCCCTTCTCGCCGGCCCCGCCGCTGTTGAACGCAGTGGGCACGACGCTCGGCCAGATCGGGACCAATCTCACCACCGCGGTGCCACCGCTGCTGGCCGCCGCCGTCAACGACCTGGCCAAGGGCAACGTCGAGGATGCGACCAACCAGCTGCTGCTGGTCGGATTGAACGCGCTGATCCCGCTGACCAACCTGATCGCGCCCGCGCTGAACTCGATCGCCTACCCGTTGCAGGGCCTCGTCACCGCGATCGACAAGCTCGGCCCGCTGGGCGCCATCGCCGCGAACCCGCTGCAGAACGCGGTCAACGTCCTCAACACTCTCAACCAGGGCTTCGGCGGCCTGCAACCGTCGAATGCGCTCGTGATCGTCGGTGGCCTGCTCGGGCCGCTGATCCAGGCGCCCGCCGCGCTGGCCGCCTCGGTGCAGGACGTCATCGACGCCGCCCGGACCGGCGACCTCGGCAAGGTCGCCACCTCGGTCATCTCGATTCCCGCGACCGTCCTGAACGGTTTACTCAACGGTGGCTACGGCCCGGACCTGTCGACCGTGATCGACACGGGACTGCCCGGGGTGCCGCTGTATGCCGGTGGACTGCTGACCTCGTTCGGCATCAACCTCGGCGGCGGACCACTCGGCTTCACCGTCAACCTTCCGGGGCCGGTCGCCGCGCTGCAGCTCCTGCAGAAGCTCGTCGCCGACGCGCTCAAGCCGCCGCCGATCACCACAGCCAAGACGGCTGTCGCAGCCAACGCGGTGCCGGCCACCGATGCGACGACCGTCGCGCTGCCGGCCGCCGCCGTCGTCAAGGCCCTGCCGGCCAAGGCGGCAACGGAGAACACGAAGCCGGCCGAGCAGACCCCGACGAAGCCGGACACCACCCCGAAGGACGCGCCGAGCCCGGCGGAAACGCCGACGAAAACCGCTGTGACCAAGCCGGATTCGTCGACCGAAACCGGTACCGACACGGGAACCAACACCAGCGGCACGACCAAGCCCGCGAACACGGGTGGCAGCGACGCCACCCCCACGAGCGGCGGACCGACCGGCACCAAGGGCGAGACCGCGGCAGGTGACCACACCACGGGCGCCGGCACCAAGGGCGACACCAAGGGCGACACGAAGGGCGGAGATTCCAAGCCCGACGCGAAGCCGGCCAAGGCCGACCCGAAGCCCACCAAGCCCGGCAAAACCACCACTAAGCCTGCCAAGGCATCCACCAGCACCGGCCAGGCGAAGGACAGCAAGAGCAGTCACGCCAAATAGCACAACGAAAGTTGGCTTGTGGTCGAGGATCTCGAAGATTGTCGACCACAAGCCAACCCTCGTGGGGAGCTAGGCCGACGCCGCCGCCTGAATCAGCATGTCCGCCAGTGCTGCGGTGGCCGGCGTCAGGCGGTCCCTCGACTGCGACGCCAGATAGACCTGCCACGTGACACTTTGGCTCAACCGGATAGCACGCAGATCGTCGAATTCCGCGCATTCCGACCCCGGCATGAAAGTGGTCCCCAGCCCTTGGCGAACCAGTTCACCGACCACCGAGAAGCCGGCCGGTATCACGTGGACGGGCCGCGCCTGGCTCCCCGCCGCCAGAAAGGCGTTGTCCATCAAGGAACGAAAGCCCCAATCCGGCGGGAACCCGATCAGGTCTTCGTCCGCCAGATCGATCAGGCTGACCGCTTTCCTCGATGCCATCGGATGATCGTCGCGGCATACGAAGAACATCGGTTCCTCGAACATCAACCGCATGTCGAGTTGCGGCGGGAATCTGTTGGGCACCGAGACCAATGCCAGATCCAGCGAGCCGTCGACAAGCCCCGACAGATAAGCCGAGGCGCCAGCTTGGTTGAGTTGCAACCGAAGTCGCACAAAGGGATGCTCCCGGTGAAACTCTCCGAGCACTCCGGCGACGTTCATCGGGCCGTACGAGATCAATGAGCCGAACTCGACCGTACCCATCAGCTGGCCGCGACTGGACGCCACGGATTCGGCCGCCGAATCCGCGACGCGTAACAGTTCGTGGGCCTGGGCGAGGAATCGTTCGCCGGCCACCGTGAGCTCGATCTGCTGACGGGAGCGGTCGAACAACTGCACACCGAGCTCACGCTCCAGCTTCGCAATCGATGTCGAGATAGCGGACTGCACCACGTGGACGCGACGTGCGGCGCGGGTAAAGCTGCGCTCGATGGCGACCGCGACAAAGTGCTCGACCTGCCTTAACTCCACGCCGCAGATTATCTACGTCATAGATGGGACATATCAATATCTGTCATTAGACGTGTTGACCAATCGGATGTCTCATGGTTGTTGTGAATACCGCGTCGACGCAGCTCGTCGGGCGCGACGAAGAACTCACGGCCCTGCGGGACGCCATCGCGTCGCCGCCGCAGGGACAGGTGATCGTCATCTCGGGGGCATTGGGCTCAGGCAAGTCCTGCCTGCTCACTGAAGCCGAGCGACAGGCACATTCGCTGGGCCATCGCGTCCTCGGAATTGCCGGACTGCCCGGTGAGACGGGCACGCCACTGGGTGGACTACACCGGCTCCTGCGGGCGCTCAATGACACCGAAGCCAACCCCTACGGCCGTGCCAACATCATCGAAACCCTTTTTAGCACACCGCTTTTCGGTGATCAGATCCATACCGCCAGATTGGCCACCGCACTGCTGGAATTGTTGGACGCCGTGCCGCGCCGGCAGCCGGTTCTGGTCACCGTCGACGACGCGCACTGGCTCGACGAGCAGTCTCGCAGCGTCCTGTTGTTCGCCGCTCGCCGGAGCGCCGGCCGTCCGATCACCGTGGCACTCACCCTGCCCGATACCGTCGCCCCGACCGGGCTGGCCGGTCGGTCGGCAATCGAGATTCCGCTCAGGCCAATGAATCTCGACCAGTCGATCGCGCTGCTGGAGGCCCAACCCAGACCACCCAGCGGACTGCTCCGAGAGCAGATCGTGAAGCAATCCGCGGGCAACGCCGCGGCGATCATCCATTTTTCCGGCACAGCGGCCGGCGCAACGCCCGCGACGGGCTGCCCGCCGGACCCCCTGCCGTTGCCGATCAGTGCCCATGCGGTCTACGCACAGCATCTGGCCCACCTTCCCGCCGCCACACGTACCGCGCTGGTCGTCGTCGCTGCCGCCTCCCCCGCCGACCTGCGCGTGCTGCCACCTGGCGCGTTGGCCCACCCCGCGGTCCTGGTACCAGCCGAGACAGCAGGCATCGTGCGGGTGGAGTCAGCACGGATCAACCCCATCAATCCGCTGATCCGGTCTGCCGCGTACTACGGAGCGCCGCTGGCCACCCGCCAGGACGCCCACCAACTCCTGGCCGATGCCCTGAGTGCGTCGCCCCAGCGCCAGACCTGGCACCGACGTCATGCGGCGTCCTGTGCCGCGACCAGGCCGCAGGACCGGATCCGTGCACTGACCGCAGACGGGATGGCCGCGATGTGGCGCGACGGGCGAGCGGCGGCCACGACACTCCTGGTCGCGGCCGACGAAGCGCTGCAGCTGGAACCCGCACTGGCCTGGGAACCGCTGCGCGTCGCGGCCGCCGCGGCATTCCTCTCCGGTGATCCGGCTGCGTATCAAGGGATTGCGGAAACGCTGCAGCGCCTGGACAACGCATTGCCGGTCACCACCGGCAGCTCGTCCACATCGCGACTGTGGGTGCGGGCGGTCACCGACCCACCGCACGCGCGCGCCGAAATGGCAGCGTTCTCCGCCCGGCCGACGGACAGCCTGGACGCACTGGATCTGAGCCTGATTGGGCTGGCCGCCGGTGTGACAGACGAATCCGAGCTCTGCATCCGAACTCTGCGCGTCGCGCAATCCCTGATAACACAACACGATTCGACCAACGGTCACGCGCTGACGACGGCGGTCCTGGCCTGGTCATGCGTCGACTCCGGGCGCTGGGACGAGGCACTGCGGATCACCAACCAGCTGCAGACCCTGGGCGCCGTCAGCGATCAACCGCTCATCACCGCGACCGGAGAGCTGATTCGCGCGACGGTCACGGCACGGCGCGGCGACACCGCGTCAGCTCGCGAGCACATCGACGCGGCCTTGGGCGTCGTCGATTTCCGAGACAACCGGTTGCAAGCGGCGCGCGCACATCATGTCCTCGGTTTGATCAACCTGGTGGACGGCAATGACCTCGGGGCCTACGGCCATCTGGCCGAGCTGTTCACCGACTCCGGTGCGCCACTCCATCAGCATGTGTCCTTCCGCGCCCTCGTCGACTACGCCGAGGCAGCCGTGCGGACCGGCATGGTGGACGACGCGAAGCGAAGGTTCAGCGCAGCCCTGAGTCACCTACCGCGGCCGTACTCCGCGCGCGTCGACCAGCTGGTGCACCACGCCTCGGCGCTGCTCGGTTTGGCAGACGCCGGCGACACCCTGGCCCGCGCCCTCGCCGAACCCGCCGGCGAACAGTGGCCGTTCGAGCGCGCCCGGTTGCGGCTGAGCTACTCGGGCTGGCTCCGGCGAAGCCGACGACGCAAAGAAGCCCGCCGGCACATCGCCGCAGCGCTGGCCTCCTTCGAGACGCTGGGCGCCAGACCGTGGCTGGAGATCTGCGGCCGGGAGCTACGCGCCTCGGGCGTCCCCACCACAGCGCTCGCCGCGCCGTCCACCGAACACTTGAGTCCCCAAGAGCATCAGGTCGTCTACCTCGCCGGGCGCGGCCTGACGAATCCGCAGATCGCGGCGCGACTGCAACTGTCGACGCGCACCGTCTCCGGATACCTCTACCGCTCTTTTCCGAAGCTGGGTGTCACCAGCCGGCATCAGATCCGCGACATCCCGCCGCCGCCCGACGGGCGGTCGACCGCCGGCTGAGGCATTTCCCCAATCACGAGATTTCGGCTACCCTAACTTTTCTATTCGCAGGCTCGGATAGAAAGTGAGCGCAGTGCTGACCGAGACCCGCGCATCGTCGCGCCCAACCTGGTCCCTGTTGGGCCCGGCGTTCGTCGCCGCCATCGCCTACGTGGATCCGGGCAACGTCGCGGCCAACATCAGCGCCGGCGCGAAGTTCGGCTTCCTGCTGGTGTGGGTCATCCTGCTGGCCAACGTCATGGCCGGGCTGGTGCAGTACCTGTCGGCCAAGCTGGGTCTGACGACCGGTCGGTCCCTGCCGGAGCTGGTCGCCGAGAACTGCCGTCCGCCAACCCGGATCGCATTCTGGGTACAGGCCGAAATGGTCGCCGTGGCAACCGATCTCGCTGAAGTAGTGGGCGGGGCCATTGCGCTGCAGCTGTTGTTCGACCTGCCCATGCTCGTCGGCGGCATCATCACCGGCGTGGTCTCCATGGGTCTGCTGTCGGTGCAGAACCGTGGCAGTCAGCGGGCGTTCGAACGGATCATCGCCGGGCTGCTGATGATCATCACCATCGGCTTCCTCACCAGCCTGATCGTCGATCCGCCCCCGGCCGGCGATGTCCTCGGCGGCATGGTGCCCCACTTCGCCGGCCCCGAGAGCCTCCTGCTGGCTACCGCAATCCTCGGTGCCACGGTCATGCCGCACGTCGTCTACCTGCACTCCGGTCTCGCCCGGGACCGGCACGGAAAGCCGGAGAGCCGCGCGCCGCTGCGCCACATGCTGCGCGTCACGCGCTTCGACGTCGGCTTGGCCATGGTGGTCGCGGGTGCGGTCAACCTGTCGATGCTGCTGGTCGCGGCGGCGCACCTGCAGGGCGTCGAAGGCACCGACACCATCGCGGGCGCGCACGCCGCGGTCGGCAACGCCCTGGGTCCGGCGATCGCGCTGTGCTTCGCCATCGGCCTGCTGGCTTCGGGCCTGGCGTCCTCGTCGGTGGGCGCGTACGCCGGCGCGATGATCATGCAGGGCCTCCTGAACCGGTCGTATCCCCTGTTGCTGCGCCGGGCCGTCACGGTCATTCCGGCGCTGGTGGTGCTGGCCGTCGGATTCGACCCGACCCGCGCGTTGGTCATCTCCCAGGTTGTGCTGTCGTTCGGCATCCCGTTCGCGCTGATTCCGCTGATCCGCCTCACCAGCAACCGCGCCGTGATGGGCGAGCACATCAATCACCGGGTCGTCACGACACTGGGATGGGCTGTGGCCGTGCTGATTTCGGTGCTGAACGTGGTGCTGATCTACCTGACCGTCACGGGCTGATCGCCGCGGCGATCTCCCCGCCGCGGACGGCCACGTTCGACAGCAGCGTCGCGCCGAGCCCGTGGCTGTGTTCGACAGTTGCTCCGTTGAGATAGATGTCGCCGGGCGCACCTGGCCTGGCCACCAACTTGTAGTCGCGGGTGGCCATCGGGTGGCCGCGGTCGTCGAACTCGTAGCAGGACGCCAGGTCGCCCAGGAACGCCGACACGTCCATCGGCGCGTACCCGGTCGCGTACACCACGGCATCGCAGTGCACCGTCTCGGTGGTGTCGTCGATGAGGTTGCGCACAGCGAGCCGGACCTCCGCGTCATCCTCATCGGCGCCGGTGACGCTGCAGGCGCGGTGCAGGAACAGCCGACGGTCCCCGGTCACGCGTTCGCCGTACTCGCGTTCGTACAAGTCCGCGATGAGGTCGACGTCCACCGCCGAATAGTTGGCCGACCGGTGATAGTCGAGTAACCGCTGACGCTCCACGCTGTCCGCGCCGTAGAACTCGTCGACCGCGGCGGGGTCGAAGATGCGGTTCACGAAGGCGCTGTCGTCGGCGAGGCTGTACCCGTACCGGCTGAACACCGCGTGCACCTCGGCGAGCGGGTAGGTGTGGTGTAAGTAGGCGACCACCTCGGCGGCACTCTGTCCCGCGCCTACCACGGCGAAGCGGCCGCGTTCCAGCGAACCGAGAGCTGCCAGGGCGCTGAGCAGTTGGTGGCTGTGCCACTGCCGCAGGCTCGCCCGCGTGCCGGCAGGCAGCACCGGGTGCAGGCCCGTGCCCAGCACCAGGGTGCGCGTGGAGACGACCTCGCCCGGGTCCAGGTGCACTGCGAATCCGGCGTCACTCCCGGTCACTCCGACCACGCGGCAGCCGTAATGCACATCGGCGGCGAATTGGTCGGCGGCCCACTGCAGGTAGTCGTGGAACTCGTGCCGGCTGGGAAACACGTCATGGCGGCCGATGAAGTCGACGAGTCTGCCGCGAGCGCTCAGGTAGTTCACGAACGTAAACGCGCTCTGCGGATTGCGCAGCGTCGCCAGGTCTTTGAGGAACGGGATCTGCATCCGGGTGCCGGGCAACAACATGTCGCGGTGCCAACCGAACCGCGGCTGGGCGTCGACGAATCGGCCGCGGACGCCACGCTCGGCAAGGGCCACCGCCAGCGCCAGATTCGACGGCCCGAACCCGATGCCGAGCATGCCGGGGATTTCAGGTCTGGACATGATTGCGGGTGAGCCGAGAAAGGTAGAGCTGATGCACCATGTCCCGGTTGATCAGCACGACGAAATCGGCCATGTCGAATTCCGGGTCGTACGACGGCTCCCCGCAGATCACGCCGCCGATCCGGAGACTGCCGGCCACCATAGGCGGAATCCGCACCCGGCCGGGGTCGGGCAGCTCGGCGAGAGGTACTCCGTTGACCTGCACCGGGTTTCGCGGCGTGACCCGAAACTCCGGCGGTGCCGGGTGCCGCCGGTACGCCCGGTCGAGCACTCCGCGTACCAGCGCACCGCGCGGACCGCCGTCCTCCATCCGCACCGAGAGACTGCCGATCGCCCACCGGTAGCCGGTCAGTTCCTGATAACGCAGGATGCCGGCCCACAGCATGGCCATCACCGCACCGCTGCGATGCTCGGGATGCACGCTGGCCCGGCCCAACTCGACCAGCGACGGCCGCAGCGCGTCGATGCCGGGACCCATCTCGAAGTTGGTGTCGGTGAAGATGCCGCCGGCGGCCCGAGCGCCGTCCGGGGACAGCAGCCGGTAGCAGCCGACGATCGCCCCGGTCTGTTCGTCGCGCGCCAGCAGATGGTCGCTGTAGGCGTCGAAGCGGTCGACGTCGATCATCTCGCCGGTACGCGGGCCGCGAATCGCTTGCGGGAGTGCGGCACCCAACTCTTCGGCAAATGTCTGGTACCGCAGGCGCTGCGCTGCCTCGATCTCATCGGGGTCGTCCGAGATGACGATGCTGTAGCGGCCGGAATCGGTCGCTGGGATGAGAACAGCAGCGCCGACCATAACAGTTGAAAATATCCGCATCCAGGCTCGGCCGTAGCAACTTTGGCTAATCCACAGCCTCGACGCCAATTGTTTGCCGGGCGCCGATCCGGATGAGCAGCGCCACGACCAAAGTGGCCGCGGTGGCCGCCAGCGCGGCAGCGGTCAACGCGGACTGCATGCCGGCGGCACTGGCCTCCCGCGCAACCGTCGCAAGTGCGGGACGCAGCCTGTCGGGTACGACCTCGAGCGCCCGCAACCCGGCGCCCGCGGCGAGCCCGTCACTCAGCTGCCCGGCGGCTTCGGCTCGAAGGCCCGGTACTGCGGAAAGCCGCGACGCGGCAAGGTCACCCGCATGCCGGCTGAACAAGGCACCGAGGCCGGCGACACCGGCCAGAATGCCGATCTGGCGCGCCGTGCTGACCGTTCCCGTCGCCATTCCGGCGTCGGCCACCGGCACGAAGCGCAGCGCCGCGTCCGACGTCAGTGCGGACAGTCCGCCGAGTCCCAGGCCCGCCACGACCGACCCCGAGATGAAATGCGTCCACGTCGTAGTCGCGTTTACTGCGGTCATCATCCACATACCCACGGCAATCAACGCCACGCCGGCGGGGATGGTCGCCACCACCGGGATGCGCCGCGCAGCAATCATCGCCGTCGGGGCACCCACCACGATGGCCAGCGTCAGCGGCAACGCCCGCAGCCCCGCCCCGAAGGGGCTGAACCCCAACGTGTTCATGAAATACAGCGCGAGGTAGTTCGTCGACGCTATCAGCGTCCCGGAGGCGGCGAACGCGGCCACGGAGACACCGGCGAAACCAGGACCGGCGAGCAGCCGCACGTCGAGCATCGGCTCGACCAGGCGGGACTCGCGTAACGCGAAGGCCGCCAGGGCGGCCACACAGAATGCACTCAGTCCCAACATGATCGGGCTGCCCCAGCCGAAGCGGTTGCCCTCGATCAGCACGTAAACCCCCGCGAACAGGGCCGCCGTCAACACGACAGTGCCCCAGACGTCGACCGGACGGGACCGCGCGACGACGCTCTCGGGGACGGCGAAGATGACGATGTACAGCGCGAGCACTCCGACTGGCAGGTTGATCAGGAAGATCGACGGCCAGCCGTACGCCGTGACCAGCGCGCCGCCCAGCAGCGGCCCGACGGCACCACCTGCGCCCATCGCAGCGCCGTACGCCGCGATGGCGCCCGCCCGCTGCCGTACGTCGGGGAACGCGGCCGCGAGCATCGGCAACGACACCCCGAGCAGCACCGCGCCGGCCGAGCCCTGCACCGCCCGCAGTCCGTTGAGCACGTCGATGTTGCGCGCCAGCGCGCACCCCGCCGACGCGAACATGAACACCACCAGGCCGCCGAGATAGAGCCTTCGCCGCCCCAACCGGTCTCCCACCGTCGCCGCCGTCAGCAGTAATCCGGCCATCGGCAGGGCGTAGGCGTCGACCACCCACTGCAGCCCGGACAGCGGGGCGTGTAGTGAAGCCTGGATATCGGCAAGTGCCGCGGCGACGATCGTCATGTCGAGCAGCAGCATGAACACCACCACGCAGACCGCGGTCAGGGTCAGTCTGGCGCTCACACCTGCAGTTTGCACCGGCGAGCATCTCCCGCGCGTCCGTAAGGTCGAACACATGACGAAAGATTTCCGGTTCGGCGTCGGCCTGCGGCACACCGAGGGTAGGTCAGCGGTCCAGGACGCGGCGCGCCGCGCTGAGGACCTCGGCTATGACGTCCTCCTGGTGCCCGACCATCTGGGCGCTCCGGCCCCGTTCCCGGTGCTGGCCACCGCGGCCGCGACGACCAGCACGATGCACCTGGGCACGTTCGTGTTCAACGCGTGCTTATACAAGCCGGCACTGCTGGCGCGCGACATCGCGGCCATGCGGGACCTGACCGAAGGACGTTTCGAGACGGGTCTGGGCGCTGGATATGTCAAAGAAGAATTCGACGCCGCCGAGCTACCGTTCCCCAGCGCCGGGAAACGGGTGGCGTACACCGAGCACGTCACGTCGTATCTGCGCACTCACCTGCCCGACGTGCCGGTGATGATCGCCGGTGCCGGGGACAAGCTGCTGACGGTCGCCGCCCAGCAGGCACAGATCATCGGTTTGACCGGCGGTGGTCCGCGCACCGACGAGCACGATCCCCTCGCCGAGCGAATCTCGTTCGTGCGCAACGCCGCCGGTGACAGATTCGACGAATTGGAACTGAACCTGGCCATCACCGCGGTGCCGACCGACGACTCCGGCATCCCGAACCTGTCGATGACCCGACACTTCCAGCCGGAGCTCAGCGACGCCGAACTGCTGGTGACGCCCGGCGTGCTCAGCGGCAGCACCACCGACATGGCCGACCGGATTCGCGAACTGCGCGATCGCTATGGCGTGAGCTACTTCATTGTCCAGCAACCGCATTCGGAGACGTTCGCGAAAGTCATCGCAGAACTGCGCTGACGGCGCGGGCGGGGCCGGCCTGTCCCATGGGCTCAAAGACGGCGAATTGCATCACGCCGTTCAGGATCAGCTGCGCGATGCCATCCCACGGCGTGGCCTGCACGGGCTGAGTGGAAGCGAACGGCAATGCCACCGCAGTGGCCGGACCGGCTTTGGTGTCGATCGTGATGGTCTGCCCTGGGGCACCATAGATTCCGGCTCCGGTACCGGCGAACATGTCGTTGATCCAGCCGATGGCGAGGGTCTTCTCCGCTTCGATGTTCGGCGACCGCGAGAAGCCGGCCACGACGTACTCGGCGAATTGCAGCACCGGGTTCGCGCCCTGCAGTGCATCGATGTGCCGTCCCCCGACCAGCATGACCCCGTTGAACTGCCCGGGCCGAGCCGCTTCCAGTTCCCGTCCGACCAGGCCGTCTCGGTTCCAGACATACGGCTCAGATGAAATGTCGTATATCGGGCGGTAATTGGCGCCGGTCAGCTTGCCCAGTACGGTGGGCACCGCGTTGTTGAGATCGACCGAGTCCATCAACACCACGCCCTGCAGATTGGCGATGGCACCGTTGTCCACCATGCGGCCCGCGGCGCCGCTGACCAGTGCGCCGCCGAGCGAATGACCGACCAGGACGAACTTTGTGGGCAACGTGACCTGGTGTCCGGCTGCGGCACTGGCACTTTCGGTCAGCGCCGAGCGATTACCGGCGAACAGGTCGGCCACCGCCTGCTGATCTGCCGAACCGCCGATCCACTGTGCTTTGGGGTCAAAAGCGTTGGAGGACAACGTCGGTGCCACCACAATGCTGTTGGTGCTCTGCGCCAGTGCGGCCAAGGTGTAGCTGTACATCGGGGCGACGGCCATGAAGCCGTGCTGGAAGTAGATCATCCGGGTGGCCGAATCCGCGTGTTCCGGGAAGTACCAGTTCGCCTGGACCTTCTGCCCGGTGTCCGGCATGGTCAGGCTGGACACCTTGACCGTGACCGTGCTGCCCCTCGGCAGAACCGGCGGGCCGGCGAAGGCGAGCATGGCGCCGCCGATCACGTTGAAGACGAACGATCCGATGACGTTGATCAGGCTGGGCCGTGCGGTTTTGACGGCCGCGGTCGTGGTGTCGGCGGTCGTAGCGCCGACGCTCGTAGCTGCGACGGCTGCCGCCTTGACCACGGCACTCGGCTGCGATGCGGTCGCCGTGGCCGCTTGCGCAGTGGCGACAGCCGGCGCCTGGGATCGTTTGGCCGCGACCGCATTCGGCAGCGCCACCGGTGGCACCGTCGGCTTGGGCCGAACCGTCTGCGTCCGAAGCACTTTTTCCGGGCCGGCGGGTTGGGCCACACGGTCCTTCTCGGGCGCGCCCTTGTCGGGTTTGGTGGCGCCTTTGGTCTTCTTGGTGCGCGGGGAGTGTTCGGCAGGTTGCCCCTTGTGCGCGTTGTCCGCACTCTTCGATTTGGTGGCCGCTGACTTCTCGGGCGCTGACTTCTCGGGCGTTGCCTTCGTGGCCTGCAGCGAAGAGTCACCAGCGCCGTGCTCGGCACTGGGACCGGCGTCGGCCCACGCCGGTGCGATCGGTAGCCAGAGTGCCAAACATCCCGAGCCCAGCAGTACCCAGATCCGCGTCATCAACCGGACGCTAATGGGCGATCGCGCCGCCGGAAGGAAAATGAACAAATTAAGTGTCATGTTCCATTAATGACGGAAGCGGCTGGTCCTACCTGCGGCATACTGATGACCTCATCGCTCCCCACCCCAACAGGACAGTCGAGTGTCAGCACCGCAGCGCAGGCCCCGAGGGCGTCCGATCGGTGGCGGCAACAACACCGAGCAGGCGCGGCAGGTACTGCTCGACGCCGCGGAGCAATACTTCGCCGAGGGCGGCAGCGGGAACTTCACCATGGAGGTCATCGCCGCCCAAGCGGGCTACTCGCGCAGCGCCATCTACCGGCAGTTCACCAACCGGCAAGAGCTCATCGCAGCGCTGGTACAACGCACCACCCAGCGGCACATGCTGGCGATGTTGCAGCAGGTCGCGGCCGACGCGACGCCCGTCGACCTGCTGATCGACAGCCTGGTCATCGTCGCGACGCAACTGGTGCACGACCCACTGCTGAAAACCATCGCCACCCAGACGCCCGACGGGACCGTCGCCACCCTCATCGCCAACGACGGATCGCTGACCCGGACGGTCCAGTCCATGGTCGAGGGCATGCTCGCCGAGAGCACGACGGGCCAATTCCGGGCCGGCCTGCATCCGCATGACCTTGCGCAGTTCATCATCTCGACCGCACTGAGCCTGCTGTTGGACGTGGTGCCCGGCAGCGGCGATCCGGCGGTGGCGCGGGGCTACCTCGAGACCTTCGTGTTGCCGGCGATCGTCGAACGGCCCCCACGCCCGACGCGTGTGTTTCCGGAGTAGCGGACTCGGGTAGCCAACTCCCGTGCTCAAAGAACTGCAAGGCCGCCGGATTGCCATCCTCGCCGCCGACGGGGTCGAGAGGGTCGAACTCGACCAACCGCGTGCCGCTGTCGAAGAGGCCGGCGGCTCCGTCGAGGTGCTGTCGCTCAAGGCCGGCGAAATCCAAGCCCGCAACCACGATCTGGAACCGGCGGGCACCATCGCGGTCGACCGCACCGTCGCCGAAGTGCGGGTCGACGCTTTCGACGCGCTGATTCTGCCCGGCGGCACGGTCAACCCCGACAAGCTGCGGGTCGACGACACCGCGGTGGCGTTCGTCGGCGACTTCGTCCGCTCCGGCAAGCCTGTCGCAGCCATCTGTCACGGCCCCTGGACCCTCGTCGAGGCCGACGTCGTCCGCGGTCGCAAGGTGACCAGTTATCCGAGCGTGCGCACCGACCTGAGTAACGCCGGAGCCACTGTCGTCGATCAAGCAGTGTGTATCGACGGCAATCTCATCACCAGCCGTTCGCCCGCCGATCTAACGGCGTTCTGCGAGGCCATCACCGAGGCATTGGCGAGCAGCCCGGCCCAGACCTGACATCGGCTGGGCTGTGACAGCTATGACCACTCGTAGTCCTGCTGACGCGCCGGAAGCCGCACCCGGTATCCGGCAGCGCAACTTCGTCTTCCTGGCCGTCGTCCTCGGGATGCTGCTGGCCGCGCTCGACCAGACCATCGTGGCGACAGCGCTGCCGACGGTCGTCGCGGATCTGGGCGGCGCCGGGCACCAGTCCTGGGTCGTCACGAGTTACCTGCTCGCCTCGACGATCGTCACCGCGGTGGTCGGCAAGCTCGGCGACATCTTCGGTCGCAAGAAGGTCTTCCAAGCCGCGATCCTGCTGTTCCTGGCGGGCTCCGTGCTGTGCGGACTCTCGGCATCGATGGGCATGCTGGTCGCGTCGCGGGCGCTGCAGGGCCTGGGTGGTGGCGCGATCACCGTGACGGCCGTCGCGGTGATCGGAGAGGTCATCCCGCTGCGCGAAAGAGGCAAGTATCAAGGCGCTTTGGGCGCGGTATTCGGTGTCACGACTGTCGTCGGCCCGCTGCTCGGCGGCTTGTTCACCGACCATCTGGGCTGGCGGTGGGCATTCTGGATCAACGTGCCGGTGGCGGTGGCGGTCATCGCGATCGCGGCGGCGGCCATTCCCGAACTGACCCGTGCGGGCCGGCCTGTTGTCGACTACGCAGGCATCGTCCTGGTCGGGCTCGGCGCCGCCGGTCTGACGCTGGCGACCAGCTGGGGCGGCACCACCTACCCGTGGGGTTCGGCGACGATCATCGGGTTGTTCGTCGTCTCTGTCGCGGCACTCGTCGCCTTCGTCATCGTGGAACGCCGTGCGCCCGAGCCGATTCTGCCGATCCGCCTGTTCGCCAACCCGGTCTTCACGGTCTGCTGTGTGCTGTCGTTCGTCGTCGGGTTCGCGATGCTGGGTGCACTGACGTTCCTGCCGACCTACATGCAGTTCGTCGACGGCGTCTCGGCGACCGCGTCAGGGCTGCGCACCTTGCCGATGGTGGCCGGCCTGCTCGTCACCTCGCTGGGCAGCGGCGCGATCGTGGGCCGCACCGGGCAGTACCGAATCTTCCCGATTGCCGGCACCGCCATCATGGCGCTGGGTTTCGTGCTGCTGTCACGAATGGACGCCGACACCTCGACGCTGACCCAATCACTGTTCCTGTTGATTCTCGGCACCGGGATCGGGCTGAGCATGCAGGTGCTGATTCTGGTGGTCCAGAACACCGTCGACTTCGCCGATCTCGGCGTCGCCACGTCCGGCGTGACATTCTTCCGCACCATCGGAAGTTCTTTCGGCGCTGCGATTTTCGGCTCCATGTTCTCGAACTTCCTAGGCGACCACATCCCGTCGGCCATGAGAGCCAGTGGCGCGCCACCCGACGCGGCGACGTCTCCGAAGGTGTTGCACAGCCTGCCGCACGACACCGCCGCTCCGATCATCAGCGCCTACGCCGACTCCCTCAGCCAGGTGTTTCTCCTGGCGGCACCGGTCGCGGCCGTCGGCTTCGTCCTGGCACTGTTCCTCAAGCAGGTGCCGCTGCGTGATGCAGCGGCCAGCGGTAGCACCGACATGGGTGAGGGTTTCGGCATGCCCACCACCGAGTCGCCGGAGAAACTCATCGAAGTCGCGGTCGGTCGATTGTTGCAGCACAGCAACGGCATTGACCTCGAAGCGGTGGCACGCACCTCGAACAGCCGCCTGGGCACCGCACAGTTGTGGGCACTGATGCTGATCTACCGGTACGCGGCGACGACCGGGGCCGCTGACCTACTCGACATCGCGGACGACCGGCGCGTGCCACGGCAGGTTCTCGAACCGACCTTCGATCGCCTGGTCGCCACCGGATTCGCGACGCGCTCCGGAAACGAGTACTCGCTGACGCCGGCCGGCTCTGCCGAGGTGGGTTCGGCGCGCAATGTGATCTCGAGCTGGATC
>Ga0105237_10004470_pt1 | contig 16166 bp, 12 predicted proteins | sample KBSC24metaG_FD_81520 | JGI IMG/M metagenome (GOLD analysis project Ga0105237, IMG submission 81520) | Corn rhizosphere microbial communities from Kellogg Biological Station, Michigan, USA - KBS C2-4 metaG | ecosystem: Host-associated > Plants > Roots > Rhizosphere > Soil | place: Michigan, USA... | reverse complement strand
TGAAGCCTCAGACTCCGGGTTATGACGCCCAGGGTCGTCCGCTACCACCGCCCGATCAGACGGTCACAGAAACTACCACAACCTCCGAGGGTGATGGCGACGGTGGGTCTCAGCAAGGTCCACCGGCAACTCCGAAGAAGCCGACCACGACCGGTGCACCGGCACCATACGCCGGAACCGAGCTGCAGAGGATTGGCCGATGAAGATCCGGGGACTCACCGCGGAGCAGGTCGACCTGCGCGTCGAGGTTTTCAACACCCTCATGCTCAAGGGCATGCATCAGGTGTGTAAGACCGCTGCGAATCACATGCTCGCGCTCACGGCCGCGGGTGTGTCGGATGGCGAGCTCTCCAACGCGGTCGACTCGCTCGGTGGGATGAACGCCCAGTGGGGTGACTACGCTGAGTCAACGCTACAGCCGTTCCTCGTCAAGACGGCGCACGAGGCGGGTCAGGCAGTCGCCACCCCACTGGGCGTTGATGCCGATCCACAGGTGCAGTTCCTCACGCAGATGGAGGGGTGGGTCTCCGACTTCGCCGGTGACATGTGGCAGACCGCGAAGACCGCACTCATCACGGGTGCGCAGGACGGCGAGTCGATGGCTGAGCTCGCCAACCGCGTTGAGCAGGTGACGCAGGTCAAGGCGAAGAAGGCGCACGCCATCGCCCAGACCGCCGTCATTGCCTCGATCAACGGTGGCGAGTGGCACCAGATGATGGCGATGGCGAAGCAGTTCGACGTCAACGGCATGAAGGAGTGGGAGGCGACCGAGGACTCGCATACCCGACCCGCGCACCACGCGGCCGACGGCCAGCGCGTGCCGATCGACTCGCACTTCGTCGTCGGTGGCGAGTTCATGCTCTTCCCGGGTGATCCAACCGCGTCCGCGAGCCAAGTGGCGAACTGCCGGTGCACGACGCTATACGATCTGGATGTGGAAGACCAGATCACGGCCTCCCAGACCTCCTCAGAGACGCAAACGACGGCGTCCGCGGTAGGTATCAACGGTCTACCGGCGGGCCAGCCACTCACCGCGGCGGTTAACGCTGCGTTCAACGCTCAGCACCCACGTGGCAAGGACGGCAAGTTCATCAAGAAGGGTGAGGGCCTGCCGGAGCACGTGCTCCAGGGTCTCATCTTTGCCAAGAAGGATATCACCTGGGATCTCTGGACCCCGGAGGAGAAGGATCACTTCATCTCCGAGGTCAACGACGTCTCACTCAAGCAGTGGGACAACCTCAAGACCGCTGACAAGGAACACATCAAGAAGCTCACATCCGACGCGGTCGATGATGGTCAGCACGGTGCCGCGAAGGCGTCACTTCATCTCGATAAGCTCGTTGAGGACCAGGGCAACTCCGGTGCGCTCGATGACGGGTCGAATGTCTTCGATCCAAACACGCCGCTTCCCAAGCCGTCAGAGAGCGGTGCCAAGGCTGAGATCGACAAGGCGTTCAAAGACGGTAAGATCGGTGTGAACCAGCAGCATAAGCTGCAGCAGACGCTCGACACAAAGGGTGAGGACGCGGCTCTCGCTGAGCTGCACGGGTACGTCAACCCGACGCACGACACTCCCGCCGCTCATCACACGCCGTCGACACCGTCGACGCCAGCTGCTCCCACTGGGTCGGGTGAGCCGCTTAAGATCACGCATGGGTTGATTCACGCGAAGCATGACACCGGTGCGACGATCGCACAGTCGACGACCGGAACGAAGATCGTCTGGAACGGTAACTCGTACGACATCATCACACCCAGTGGTGACAACGGCGATAAGGGTGTCAAGAAGAGTAAGCTCTACGCTCTTCTCAACACGAAGTATCAGTACGCGCAGTGGAAGAAGCCAAGCGCGACACCGTCGCACACGCCGACTCCGACGCCTGCGGCACCCACTCCGCACGTTCCACACACGAGTGACTCGTCGCATCTCAACGATCAGCTCGATGACGCGTTTGGTCCGCTCAACACGGGACTCGCGCCGGCACCGACCGGCGTGTCCACGTCGACGGTGGACAGCGAGTACGGTGGCATCGTTGTCACGCCGGCATCGATGATGGCGATGTGGAACGCCAGTGGCGGTGGCAACATCGCGCAGGCGATCGACAAGAACGGCGTCAAGTACACGGTCTCGAAGGCGTCACACACGTCTGGGATGTTCTCTGTCTCGAAGGGTGACTCTCCCGACAAGGAACTGCTGACACACCCGGAGATGAAGGAATTCGCCGAGTCCAAGGGTCTCATGGACTGGCACCTCTTCACTGGCAACCTCATGAACGCGCCGCATGTCGCGCCTCCCACGCCCGTGGCGCCGACGCACACGCCGAGTGTTGTGACCGCGGCCGACGTGCCATCGGCGACGAAGACGCAGCTGTACAACTACTTCAAGGCGGAGAAGGTCTCACCTGCCTGGTCCGGTGCGAAGATCTACGCGAGCATGCACGCCGCCAAGGCGAAGATGGCGGGTGATCCTAAGGTCGCCGCACTCTCCGACTCCGAGATGCTCAAGGTACTCGACATCGTTGAGTCGGGCAAGAAGGCATCGGTCAACAACCACGCGTACGAGAACAAGGTCAAGGAATGGCTGAAGACGCCGAATGGGCAGAAGGCGTTCAAGCAGCTCAACCCCGCGATCTCGACGCCGCCACCGTCGATCGCGAAGAAGGTCGCGAAGAAGGCGTCGCCCGGCCTAGGTACACCCGCTGTTAGTGACCCACTGGGTAACACTGACGTCGCCTCGAGCATCAATCAGACAACCGTGTTCACCGCGTTTAAGAACGCGACGTATGGCAAGTACCTCAACGATAAGCCAGAGCACATCTACTGGAACGCCGTCCAGCAGTCGAAGGTGACACCGAACTCTACGCCGGGATCTATACTCACGGTCGTCGACGCGCAAAGCGCGAAGAAGTTCGGCGTCCCGGATGAGAAGAAGTTCAGCGAGAAGGTCAAGAAGTGGCTGGCGACTCCGAGTGGTAAGAAGACGGCCGAGGAGATCAAGGCAGGCACGTACTCGCCGATCGTTGCGACGCCCTCGTACTCATCGTACGGTGGCAGCAGCTACGGTGGGAGCTACACCCATCCCGCGAACACACCGCTCAATGACAAGATTCCGCCGATCCAGAAAGTTGAGCCGTACGACCCAAGCAAGAACTACACGTGGAAGAAGGGAGCGGATCCTAACTTCCCCACCATCAATCACTCGCAGGCACAGAAGATGGTGGACAGCTGGAGTGCATCACAGGGTCCGCTGAAGGCGAATCAGAAGTCCGCACTGCGTAAGTACACCGGTAACTCGTACTCAGACATGAACGACTACCTGCGTGGATACTCAGGCGCGACGGACACGACACACAAGGACGTGCAGACGGCGCAGGCGGGTATGCGTCTAAGTGAGCAGCCGATCACTCTTCACCGGGGTAACGGCTGGTTCAGTGGGTGGACGAATGTCGCGCAGGTGAAGAGTCACCTCGGTGAGGACTTCCACCAGGAGGCGTTCTTCTCCTCCAGCATCGGTGGCAAGAGCGCGTTCTCTGGTCCCATCAACTTCGTCATCGAGTGTCCGCCAGGTACTCCCATGCAGTACGTCAAGACGTTCAGTAAGTTCGGTGGCGAAGACGAGATGCTACTCGGCGGTAACCTCACATACAGGGTCGTTGAGGTCATCGAGGGTAACGCCGCGCCGGACGGCAGCCAGCACTACAACACGAAGGTGACGGTTCGTCTTCGCGTGATTCCGCCCTCTGCCAACCAGATCTCTTACGGGAGTGCCGTGTCATGAGCAAGTTGCCACCGTGGGCAGACGGGTCCGACATGGCGTTCGTACCCGTTGAGCTCGCGGACCAGGGAGTGTCATTCGCCGAGTACGCCTCGGGAGACGTCGCATCACCCGACGGTGAGAAGACACTCAGTGATGATGAGGTCAATCGCGTTCTCGCCGGTGATCTCAACCCACTGGGTGTTGGACCCGAGCACATCACGGCTGCGGGTGACACCGAGCACACGGGTGTGATGATCGCACTGTTGCCCAGTGAGGACGACATGGAGCGGCTTGCCGTTCCGGGTGGTGAGGACGACGAGGAGCTTCACCTCACACTCGTTTACCTGGGTGATGCGGCAAAGATCCCACCGTCGACGCGTGAACGCATCATCGCGAGTGTGACACGCGTCGCGCGTGAGACGCCGGTGATCGACGCCAATGGCTTCGGCACCGCGATGTTCAACACGCAGGACGGCGAGAAGGACACATGCGTCGTGTTGTTGGTCTCCGGTGACGAGCTGGCCAACGCGAAGAAGCGTCTCTGCCAGGACATCGACCCCATCATGTATGATGCCGCGGGGATGCCTGAGCAGCACGAGCCGTGGGTTCCGCACATCACCCTGGCGTACACTGATGACACCGCTCTAACGTCGACGTTGACCAACCGTGAGGGACCCATTCGGTTCGATCACGTGCGCATTGCGTTTGGCGGAGAGGTGACTGACTATCCGTTGTATGATGGCACTGCGACTTCTGACACTGCACAGGAAGAGCTTGTTGAGGAGGCGCCCGCGATGGCTGCCGATGGAAAGGTTCACGGAGTCGACGTCACGCTCGCTGGTAAGAAGGAGAGCGACGTCAACCTTCCGGGCGGTAATCACAACCTCAAGGACTACTGGACGCACGGTGCCGGTGCGGCGAAGATCGGGTGGGGTACCGATGGTTCGTTTGCACGTTGTGTTGCACAACTCGGTAAGTACGTCAAGAATCCACAGGGCCTGTGCGCCGAGTATCACAAGGCCGCCACCGGCGAGTGGCCCACACAGGGTGGCAAGCATGGCATTCCATCGGAGGTCGACATCACCACACTCGAGACGGTCACCGCAGACGCCGACACGATCGACATCGAGGTCGAGCTTGGTGACTACGACGGTGGCTGGGAGGGCCCACTCGCCGTTGAGGACAGTGACACGGGTGACGGTCGCATGTTCTCCGGCGGCTCACTGACGTGGGGTGACACCCAGGAGACGATCCATCCCTTCCAGTGGGCAGCGTCGAACCTCGGCGAGCACAAGGGCTCCGTCACCGCGGGTCGCATCGATCGGATCTGGCGAGCACCCGACAACCCTCGCGTCATCATGGGCAAGGGTCGCTTTAACCTCAACGACCCAGACGGTCTCCGTGCGTTCCGCCAGGTTCGTGACGGCTTCGCGGGTGGTGTCTCCATCGACCCGGACCAGGTGACCGATGCGGATGTCGAGCTCGAGTTCGCGATGGGTGAGGATCCCAACAATCCGTTCGCCAAGCCGACGAAGACGATCTTCCACGCGGGTCGACTTCGTGGTGCGACGCTCGTTGCCTTCCCGGCCCTCATCGAGGCGGCCATCAAGCTAACGAAGAAGGGTGAGTCCTCCGCGGTCGTGGCGAGCGTCACCGACGAGCCGTGGAAGTCGCTCGAGCATGAGCTGCGACTGGGCGATGATGAGCTCGACGGTCTCGTCGCCGCCGGCGCGTTCGCGTACGTTCGCGACATCGACGACGTGGTCAGCCGCCAGCAGTGCCGCTTCCTTCACCACGAGATCGACGAGGACGGGCAGCCCGGTCGCGCGTCGCTCGTCGCCTGCGCGAAGCACATCGAGTCCATCAACGCGGGTCGTACGTTCGGACTCGCGGATCACGAGGTGCGATTTGCGTACGACCACATGGCGCGGCACTTCGCGGACGCCGGTCGCATTCCCCCCGCACTGACGTTGAAGACCGATGCAGTGACCGCAGCGGTCCCGCAGTCGGCTCCGCTCGAGTGGTTCGGCAATCCCAACCTCACTGGGCCGACGCCGATCACCGTCACCGAGGACGGTCACGTCTTTGGTCACGCGGCGACGTGGGGATCGTGTCACACCGGCTTCGCCGACACCTGCGTCACACCACCGATGGAGAACGACTACTCGTACTTCACCACGGGTGAGGTGCTCACCGCGGAGGGACACCGTGTCGCCGTTGGACAGATCACGCTCGGAACGTCGCACGCCGCCACTCGCGGACTCTCCGTTGCCAAGGCCATTGATCACTACGGTGACACGGGTACCGCGGTGGCTGATGTCACCGCTGGGACGGATGAGCATGGCATCTGGGTGGCTGGTGCCGTGCGGCCTGGTGTGCATGCTGAGCAGCTTCACGCTCTACGTGCATCCGCTCTCAGCGGCGACTGGCGACGCATTGGTGGCTCTCTTCGGATGGTCGCTCTTCTGGCCGTCAACGTCCCGGGCTTCCCGATTCCGCGCACTGGCACGGCACTCGCCGCGGGCAAGCAGGTCTCGCTGGTGGCGGCCGGTGTTCTGGATCGCACGACGATGACCTTCGATGACGAGATCGCGCTACTCGCCGGAGACTGCGGCATCGGCGTGCACCCGAAGATGAAGAAGTACAAGAACATGGCGGAGGAACTTCTCGCTCTGTCCGCCGAGATTGGAGAGTAAGTCATGGGTTGTGGATGTGGTGGCGGTGCCGTGCAGGCACTGAACTCGCAGGAGGTCAACGCGATGCTCGCGGCCGCCCAGCAGGAGGCACAGCAGGCCGCGAAGAGTGAGATCGAGGCGATGGTCGCGTCCGCCCAGCAGGCCGCCGCCAACGCCAGCAGTGGCTCTGGAGTCATCGCCACACAACAGTAGTTCACACGGTTTGCTCATAGCACGGAGATCGATGTACTGTAGCTCTAGCTTTTCCGCTACCACGCAGTGAGGTCATACATGCCTGACGAGAACAAGGGAGTGTCCTTCCCGGAGGATGTGACCTCTCTGTCCGATGCGGAGCTTGCCGGTCTACGCGACTCCGCGGTCGCCGAGTTCCAGAAGCTCTCCGCCGGCGAGGTCGATGCGGCCACGATGGAGGTTCTCCGCCCGCTGGCCGCCGGCATCAAGACGGTGAAGAAGACCATCGAGTCTCGCGCCGCCGCCGCCGCCCAGAACGCCGCCGAGCTCGCCTCGATGACCGAGATGGTCGGTGAGGTCGCCGCGGAGATGGCCAGCAAGGACGACAAGGACAGCGACAAGAACGGCGAGAAGGATGCGGTCACCGCCGGCGCCGTTCCGCAGGGTGGCGCGACCACCAAGCCGCGTGAGAAGGGTACCCGCGGCCTCAATGTCCCACTGAGCGAGGTCGCCATCCGGCAGCCCGCGCCGGCGACCGGGCAGGTCATCGGTCAGCGCCGCGAGTCGGTGCTCGTCGCATCGGCCGACATCCCGGACTACGGCGTCGGTTCGAAGCTCGACGACATGGACACGCTCGTCGCAGCGATGCAGTCGCGGGCACGCAGCCTGCCGATCCTCCGCCGTGGTGATGACACCACGCGCTACCCGATCGCGTCGCTGCAGCGGAACTTCAAGCACACGCTCGACCTGAACGCAACGCCGGACGAGGTTAACCAGGTGATGAAGGACGTCACCGACGTCGACTCACTGGTCGCCGCCGGTGGCTGGTGCTCGCCGTCCGAGATCTCGTACGACTTCTACAACATCGTCGCGGTCGACGGCATCCTCGACCTCCCGACCGTCGGCGTCAACCGCGGCGGCATGCGCTGGCCGGTGTCGCCGAGCTTCGGTGACCTCGTCGGCAACGCGGCGATGTGGTCTTGGTCCGAGCAGCAGGACATCGCGGCCGTCACCGGCACCGCGCAGTCCGGTACCAAGACCTGCGCACGCGTTCCCTGCCCGTCCTTCAACGAGGCTCGCCTCGGCTGTGATGGTCTCTGCCTCACGGTGGGCAACCTCACGGAGGATGCGTACCCCGAGCTCATTGCGAACCACACGCGGCTCCTCTTCGCGGCCAACGCCCACAAGATGAACGCGAAGCGGATCCAGCAGCTCGTCACCAACTCCACCGCGGTCACCGGCACCTTCGGCTCCGCCGGCTCTGGTGTGGTCGCACCCGTCCTGGGCGCGCTCGAGCTCTCCGCGATCGACTACCGCGAGAAGTACGCGATGGCCGACGGCGCGATCCTCGAGGTCATCCTTCCCCGCTGGCTCCGCGCCGTCATGCGGTCGGACATGCGCAAGCGGACCCGCGAGAACACGTCGATGCTCTCGATGACGGACGCCGCGCTGATGGCGCTGTTCGACGCGATCGGCGTTCGCATCCAGTGGGTCGGCGACTGGCAGACTCGCCAGACCGGCACGTTCGGTCTGGGTGGCGCGGCCTGGGCGAAGGCGTGGCCAACCACGGTCGACTTCATGATGTACGCCCCCGGCACCTGGGTGATGGGCCAGGGCCTGCGCCTCGACCTCGGCATCATCCGCGACTCGATCCTCAACTCCACCAACGACCACACGGCCGAGTGGATGGAGGAGTGCTGGCTGATCGCCCAGATCGGTCACGAGTCGCGCAAGGGCACGATCAACATCTGCCCGGACGGCACCGTGGGTGCCGCCGACCTCACCGCCTGCGACGTTTAAACCCAACGGAATCCCACTGGGTGTCTGACGAGCATGTGAGGAGGTCAAGATGCCGGTCTCAAGTCGCCCGCTTCGCATGTTCGTCGATCCACCTCGGCGACAGCCCATGCCCTATGGGTTGTTCACTGTGGTGGATGAGCGCCCGGTGGATGATCCGCATCTGCTGCAGGGTGTCGAATACCAGCCACTCTGCGGCGGCGCGGGTAGCACGTTCGACTACTGCGTCACCGGTGGTCCCGGTCCGGGCTTCTACCCGACGGGAAGTCGGCAGTTCCGAGGAGCGACGCCGTTCACGGTCTTCACTGAGATCGACTGTGCCCCGGTGGGTGACACCTGGGCGCAGGCAGGTGAGGACGCCAAAAACCTGCTGATGACGACAGAGGAATACCAGGTCGAGCGAGCCTTCTGGACCGGTCAAGTCGGTGGGCTCGATAACCAGATGTATCCACACCTCGCGGCGAACGCGGCGGTGACGACTCCGGTCGTCACCAACGGTCTTCAGGTCACGCTGCAGACGCAGGCCGTCATCGTCTCGGGTGGGCCACTGAGCCCGGTCGCCGCGATCGGTCTCCTCGAGGGTCAGATCGCCGCGTGCTACGTCGGCCAGGCCGTCATTCACGTGCCGGAGACCGCGATCCCCGCGCTGGCCAACCTCAACATGCTCCGTGAGCGTGGCGGCGGCCTCTACACGCAGAACGGCAACCGACTCGTCGCGGGTTCCGGGTACCCCGGCACGTCACCCAGTGGGGTGACGCCGCAGGCCGGCACGACGTGGATGTATGCCACCGGACAGCTCTTCATGTACCGCGGTCCGATTCAGATCGTGGCACGTGAGGAGGCATCGCTCGACCGAAGCACGAACACGCTGAAGATGCGCGCGTACCGTACGTACGTCCTCGGCTGGGACTGCTGCCACTTCGCCGTCCAGATCAACGCAGGGTAGTGAGGAAGGCATGACGGATCGTCAGATCTCGCCCATCAAGGCCAAGGTGATCCGGGCCGTCAAGCTGGACACCTGCGGCAACCCGGTCACCGGTGCGTCATCGTCGATGCTGGTGACGAAGGGCTTCACCTCGATTCAGCTCTCCCCGGACTACGAGGAGGGTCAGGAGTTCATGCAGAAGCTGGCCGACGGCACGGCGTGCCTCAACCAGAAGGACCCGGCGTTCCTCAAGCGGATCGGCATCGAGGGTCACTTCTGCACGATGTCTCCAGACCTCATCCAGATGCAGACGGGCTACACAGAGATCTTCACCGGCTCCGGTCCCGTCACCGGCACGGGTCTCATGTTTGACAACCGCGTCCTTGACGCGCGCTACTCGCTCGAGCTCTGGCAGCCCGTCGGTGGCGTCGGCGCCTGTGACGCGAGCGGCAACACGTACTATGTGTACTGGGCGTTCCCGAACGTGACCAACGGCAAGATGAACGCCTGGACTTTCCAGAACGACGTCTTCGACTGGGTCGTCGCCAACGAGACCGACGGCGCCGGCTACCAGTGGGGTGACGGCCCGGGAGCGAGTACGTGGCTACCCGCGGGTGTCACCGTGCCGGCTGGCACGCATGGCCTCTTCAACATCACGACGACTCCGCCGCCGGCCATCACCGCCGGTGCCGTGGCGCTCGTCTAAGGAGTCGATGGAGGAGCGCACATGACCGCCGTCGGCTACACGGGAGGCGATCCCAACAAGGTCGACGTCGCTGGCGACACGATGACGGGTCCACTGGTTCTTCCAGCGGACCCGGTGTCACCTCTCCAGGCGGCGACGATGCAGTACGTCGACGCTCGCTCAGGTGGTGGTGGCGGAGGTGGCAGTGGAACACCCAGTAACACCGTCGTCAGTGAGACGTCATACTCTCAGTCAGCTGCCGCTGGAGTTGCGACCACGTACTCTCGTGGTGACCACTCGCACGGTACGACCGCTCTTCCAACACCTGCGGCGATCGGTGCGTCTCCCACAAGTCACAACCACACCGGCACCTATGATCCGGCTGGTTCTTCTGCCTCGGCTCTGGCATCGGCACTCGCTGCCGATGTCCCACTGGGCGGTAACACGCCTTCTGCCGTCACGATCACGGGTTCGGGTGCAGCTGGTGCGTCGGGATCTTCGTCGCATCAAGATCATACGCATGCCGGTCCGGGGTTCGGTAGCGTAACCGCTCAGACCAGCTTCGGGGCGTCCGCTGCGGACGGCGTAGCCTCCACCGTAGCACATTCTGACCATACGCATGGAACGCCAACGGCTCCAACGATACCCTCCGCTAGTGCCACCGTAGCCGCCGAGACATCGTACGGTATCTCGTCTGCGGCCGGTGCCGCCGCGACGTACAGTCGCGGTGATCACACACATGGCTCACCGTCGCTGACGGCCAACACACCCACCGCGAGTGCGGTGGGTGACACCGGCGTGGTAGGCACCGGGACCACGCCGGCGAAGGATGATCACAGGCACGCGCGTGAGTCCTTCGGCGCGGTGACCGCGCAGACGTCGTACGGCAGCTCGAGTGCCAACGGCGTCGCGACGACGATCGCGCGCAGTGACCACACACATGGCACGCCGTCTCTCGCATCGACGACTCCGACGGTGAGCGCCGTCGGTGACTCTGCGGCGATTGGCACCGGCACCACCGCGGCAAAGTCTGATCACGTTCACGGTCGTGAGGCATTCGGAAATGTCACGGCACAGACGACCTTCGGCGCATCGAGTGCTAATGGCGCGGCTACGACGCTATCTCGCTCGGATCACACTCACGGTACGCCGTCGCTGGCGTCACCCACGTTCACCGGAACGCTGACGGGTCCACGACTCATCTTGCCTCCCGTCGCGCTCACGGACGCGGCGACGATCGCAACGGATGCCTCACTGGGTAACCACTTTCGCGTGACGCTCGGTGGCAACCGCACGCTCGGCAACCCGACGAATCCGGTGGACGGACAGCGCGTCATCTGGGAGATCATCCAGGACGCGACGGGTAGTCGGACGATCACGCTCGACACCGCGTTTGCGCTCGGCACCGACATCACAGCCGTGACGCTAACGACGACAGCGAGTAAGCGCGACTTCGTCGGTGCCGTGTACAACTCTACCGCGTCAAAGTGGTACGTCATCGCCCTCTCACGGGGGTACTAATGACCATCACGCTCAGTGCCGTCGCTACCCCGCGAACGGGCAGCTCATCTACACCTGCGTTCGCGGCTCCGGCCGGTGTGGGATCGACGAGCATCATCGCGATCACATTCTTCATCGATGGCGCGACAACGATCAGCGCGCTGCCCAGTGGGTTCCTTCACGCGCGTGGGTCACCCATCTACAACAACGTGAACAGCCACAGCCTCAACGTCCTGTGGGCGCGTAACCCGGTTGGCGGCACGTACACCCCGACGCTCTCGGGAAACGCGTACTCGGAGGGCTGCGCGTTTCGCTACGAGGGTTGCGTCACGTCCGGCGATCCGTGGGACACGAACACCGGAACGGGAGCCGCGGCGGCGGCAGACCCACTCGCCGGCACGGTCACGCCATCCGTCTCGATCACCACGCAGGCCGCGAATGAGATGGGTATCCACGTCGTGACCGACTGGTCCGGTGGCTCTTGGTACGCCACATCGGGTGGCTTCACGAAGGAGCACCCGACCGCCGGCATGGTTGGCCTGGTGTCGATGTTTGATAAACTCTTTGGTGCGGCCGGTGGCAGCGGTTCGGTAACGGCGACGTGCACCGGCAACGACAAGCGAACGGCGTGGCTGGGTGCTCTCATCCCGGCCGGTGCAGCGGCGGGACCTCCGCCCAACGGCTTCTTCAGCTTCTTCTAGGAGGTGGGCAGTGACGGTAAAGCCGCGTGGCTCGGCCACGACGCTCACCGCGCAGTTCTTCCAGTACCCAGGTGGTCCACTGCAGGACGTCACGGGACTGACGCTCAAGATCACACGCGTTAGTGACGGTGTCATGATCGTGAACACATCATCCGTGAATCACCTCGCACTCGGCACGTATTCGTACACCTGGGCCATCGATGTCGGTGCCTCACTGGGTGACTATCTTGTGGCGTGGCACGCGAATGAGGGTGATGCAGTTGAGACGATCGGAGTGGTTGAGGCTGCAGGTTCGATCGGTTCCGGACCATGTGACACGCTGCCCGTGCTGTGGGTTGGGAACTGCATCTCCAGCCTGGATCCGGCTGTTACTGGATCTGCCCTCCAGGCAGCATCTGAGCTGATCTGGACACAGTCTGGACGTCGTTTTGGCCTCTGTACGCAGGTACTACGTCCGTGTCGGCGTGAGTGCCAAGGGATGCCCTGGCCGGCATCCGACAACTTGTGGCCTAACGTCTGGCCGGGACAGACTTATCCGCTGCCCTTCTGGTGGAACGGACAGTGGCTCAACCTCACGTGTGGATCCTGCGTGTCTGAGTGCTCGTGCACAACGGTGGAGGAGGTCACTCTTCCCGGTGGTGTGTATCAGGTTCTCCAGGTTCTCGTTGACGGTGTGGAGCTTCCGGCGGCGAGCTACCGTCTGGATGATAACCGACTCGTCGTCCGTACCGACGGTGGCACGTGGCCGCTTTGTAATGACCTCAGCAAGGACGATGACCAGGTGGGAACCTGGTCCATCACCGCCCAGTGGGGAGAGCCACTCCCCGAGATCGGTAAGCTAGCCGTTGGCGAGTTGGCATGCGAGTTCGGAAAGTACCTAAGTGGACTGGAATGTAATCTTCCTCAGGCCGTTACGAGCATTTCGCGCCAGGGAGTCTCACTCTCCTTTGGCGATCCTGAGGCGGCGCTCGATGCCGGGCGCCTTGGCTTGCAGTTCACCGACATGTTCCTTTCCGCATACAACCCTGGAAAGCTCCAGGCGCGTAGCCAGGTCTACTCCGTTGACGGTCCGAATCCACGTCGGGCAGGCTCGCAGTGAGTGGGACGTTTTCGGTGGCGCTACAGGCCATTCTGACTTCCGTGCGTGGACAGCTGCGTGTGACTCCCACTGGGTGGCCAGACTCAGCGCGGGAGTACGTCGTTCCCGGCCAGCTGGCGTGGGACGAGTGCGAGTGTGGGTTGCTTGCCATCGAGTGGTTGAGCGCACCGTACAGCTTTGGCCTGCCCAACACTCGGCAGGCACTGGCCGACGGCTGCAAGCCACTGCTTGCGCTGCAGATCCAGGTAACGGTGCTACGATGCGCACCGAGTCCGGGAACGCACGGGGAGCCACCGTCGCCTGAGGCTCTTGCAGCCGCAGCTGAGACGAATCTGGATGACCTCGAGGCGGTGCTCATCGGAACGGCCACCGCGGTGAAGACCCTCGAGGAGACGAACGTCATCGTGCAGTACGCGCTCAACGCACCTACTCCAGCGGGTCCCGAGGGTGGCTGTGTTGGCGTCGTGCAGCAGCTCTTCATTGGCTTCCCGAACCGATGGGGACCGTGCTGATGGGTAAGGGCAAGGTTCGTCACGAGTACAACCCACGCGCGATGCACGCGATTCTCGCGGCGCCGGGTGGTGGCCTCGAGAAGAACATGTTCCTCCGCGCCACAAAGATCCAGGCGCAGGCGCGGAAGAACCTCCAGCGCGCACCCACGCGCGTTAAGACCGGTCACCTTCGCGCGTCGATCCTCATCGTGCCGTACAAGGCAAAGGGCTACACTGCGTTCCGCGTCGGCTCAGATCTCAACTACGCCCGGTACGTGCACGACGGCACGGGGATCTACGGTCCAAAGCATCACCTGATCACTCCTAAGTCGGCGCACGTGCTGGCGTGGCACGGAAATGAGGGTGAGTTCGTCTTCGCAAAGCACGTCAAGGGAATGCGACCCAACCCGTTTCTTCGTGATGCACTGGCGGCCGGTAAGCTGTGATGTGTGTCAAAAACCGGCAAGTTGATCTTAGATGAACGCACACGGCACTGGGCAGTTTACGGTAGACACATGGCAGTAATGGACTTCGCCGAGGGTGACAAGATCCCCGAGTTCCAGGTGGGACCGGAGAACCACTTCGTGTGTGTTCCCGACATCCCACTGGGCATCATGCAGCAGATCAAGGGCTTCAAGAACATCGAGGAGAAGATCAGCGAGACGGGCAACATGGAGCCGGTTCTTCAGATCTTCGACCAGCTGCTCGAGACTCAGTCGGCCATTCTCTTCCGCGAGCTCGTCGGTTCGCGTGTGATCGGTTTCAAGCGCATCTCGAAGATCATCCCGTGGATCCTCGAGGAGTACGGCATGGGACGCCCTACACAGCCGTCGTCGCCCTCATTGAGTGGCTCGAGCGACGACGGAACTGGTACGTCTTCGTCTCTTGGTCAGCCGGGCGGGGTATTGATGCTTGGCAGCTCTCAGGAGAGTCTGCAGGACGCACTCTAGATCTCGCGCACTGGTACATCCTCGAGAACATCGATGAGAAGGAGAGGGAAAAGGTGAACGCTCAACTCTCCGGCCCTCGCCTTACCGATGCGCATCGTGTGGCACAGCTCAAGGCACAGGACCCGGACATGCCACCGACACCGTGGTGGTGGGATGACGATGATGACGCCGCCGAGTCGTCCATCATGGCCGCACGTCAACTTGGCCTAGCGACCTAGGAGCGGCGATGACTGGGCCGATCGATAAGGCATACGTGGAGATCGAACCGGATCTTCACGGGTTCGATAGTGAGGTAAAGCGAGAACTCGATCAGTCGTTTCACCGGATCGAGGATAAGCTTGATGATCTCATTGACACTATTGAGAAGTCTTTCGATCGGCTCGTTCTCGTGCTTGACGCCAACTTTGGTCAGCTCGAGCATATCGCGAAGAACACGTTCGATGAGATCCACGACCAGGCGCGTAAGGCCGGTCGCTCGATCGCCACGGACATCGAGGTCGGCACCAAGATCGCAAAGCACGAGATCGATGATCTCGCGGACAACGCTCATCACGACTTCAACCGGATCCAGCGTGACGCACGCGGTTCCGGTTTCTCGATCAGCACAATGTTCACATCGATCGGCAAGGCCATCGGCACGCTCTTCCAGAGCATCTCGTCGATTGGCTCGCAGATCGGCCAGATTGGCTCGCAGGTCGGTGACCAGGCCGGTAAGATCAGTGGCAGCATCGGGCAGATTGGCAGTGGCATTGGCTCGGTGCTGCAGTTCTCACTGTTCGCAATCGGCATCCCACTCGTCCTCGGCCTCGCCGGTGCCCTCACGCAGCTTGCCGGGGCCCTCGCTGCACTTCCCGCCGCAGCGGGAGTTGCGGCCGCCGCGATCCTACCTCTCGTTCTCGCGTTTCACGGGTTCACAGACGCCATTGGTGCGATCATTGAGGGTGACCCCGAGAAGATCAACGAGGCACTAAAGAAGCTCTCTCCCAGTGCGGCGAGTGTCGCCAAGGAGTTTCAGAAGCTCGTCAAGCCGTTCAGTCAAATCCAGCGTCTCGCGCAAGAGGCGCTGTTTAAGCCACTCGTCGGCACGCTAACGCAACTGGCGAACGCGGTGTTGCCGGCACTTCGCACCGGTGTCCCTATCGTGGCGAGTGCGTTCGGTAACCTCTTCGCGCAGCTCGCTAAGCTCTTCGAGAATGCGCAGACGACGGGTGCGTTGAACCAGCTCTTCGCGACGACGGGTCGCATCATTGCGAACATGACACCCGCGATCGTTAATCTCGTTGACGTCCTGGGTCGGCTGTTCATCACTGGTCTTCCGTTCGTCGAACGCTTCTTCGCCGTCATCGCCGACGGCATCAACTCGTTCTCCAACTGGCTCTCTAAGGCGGAGGACG
>Ga0105237_10004469_pt1 | contig 16167 bp, 17 predicted proteins | sample KBSC24metaG_FD_81520 | JGI IMG/M metagenome (GOLD analysis project Ga0105237, IMG submission 81520) | Corn rhizosphere microbial communities from Kellogg Biological Station, Michigan, USA - KBS C2-4 metaG | ecosystem: Host-associated > Plants > Roots > Rhizosphere > Soil | place: Michigan, USA... | reverse complement strand
GCTATTTCACGCACAGCGCATCGCTGAAATATGTGAATGATCTGTTCGAGATCGGCATGTTCGCTGACAACCTTTTCGACAAATATGCCGTCACCGGGGTGAGTGCCGATTACTCGTCCTACAACCAGGTGCGGACCAACGTCGTCGAGCGCTATTATACACACAGTGTGCTGACGCCGCGCCGCGTGGGTGTCGAATTTCGCATTCATTATTGACGCTGCCAGACCCCCGCCAGGTCTAGCGGATCAAGTAAGCTTCAGAACGCGTTAGCCGTTTCGGGAGCATCGCTTTCCAGATGGGCTCTGATGACGACCCAACCCGACAAACGCTCGCCACTTTGATCGCCGACAGATGTCGTCGGAACAGGCCATCCTGGACCGGCCGGCGGCGCCAGCACCTCTTTATGTCCCCCTACGTCGAATGACTAATTCAGGAATCGGCAGGGGCCCATACGCTGAGGAACGACGATATTGGCTACGATCGCATCAGAGAGAGATCTGAAATGAGTGAGACAGTAGCGGCAGAAAAGCCATCCTACATGGTCAGTGCGCCCGTGACGATGGGACTCGACAATTTGGGCCGGGTAGAAGGAGGACCTTTCAAACAGGTCTTCTTCACGCATTTCCAGCCTGCTTTCCTTCTCGCCGTCGTGGCATTCTATTATTATGCGCCGGAATCATGGGTCAAGCCCTCGGTCACCTTGTGGATCGGACTCAGCGTCAAGTTCATGATGTTGGGGATGGAGTGGATCAGCCCTCGCTACAAGAGCTGGACGCACACCTGGAAAGAGTTGGCCTGCGACACCTTCTATATTGCCATGGGCATGATGGTGGTCAGGGTCGTTTTCGCTCCGATCAACAGTGACGCGATCATAACCTGGATACATAATACGTTCGATTTCGGGAAATTTGCCTGGTTTTTGGGCCTTCCACTCCTGCTTCAGGCGTTTCTGATATCGTTCATCGGTGATTATTTCCAATATTGGGTGCATCGCGGCATGCACAACTGGTACCCGCTCTGGATTGCCCACGCGCCGCATCACTTCCTCACCCAATTGAATGTCCAGAAAGGAAGCGTCGGCAATCCCGTGGAAATCTTCCTGATCGGCCTCGGCGTCGGTGGTCTGTTCGATTTCCTGCCGCGCGCGGCCCTGCTTGCGGGTGCCTTCGGATTGGCGGTTAGCGGCTACCAGCACTGCAACATCCGCTTCAACACACCGAAATGGTGGTTCAAGGTCTTCAATTCTACCGAGCACCACAGCCTGCACCACGCGCAGGATTATGAGAGCACCCGCAGCAACTACTCCGGCACCTGGATCTTCATCGATCGCATCCATGGCACCTGCCGGGATGGTGAAGCCGAATTGCTGGGCCAGGAAGGTGGACGCCGTATGTCCGTCTGGGAGACGATGCACTACACCTTTTCCGAGCCCTACAAGCTGCTGAAGAGCAAGTTCGGTCGCCGCCCCCGCGAACCGATATTCGCCGTGCCGGCGGAATAAGGGACGCAACGTCGCGACGCCGAACCACGTCCTGCCAGGCCGGTGCCGTCAAGATAGATCCGGCCTGGCTTGCGACAGGTGCCCGCGGGGCAATGGCTCCGAGTGTCGGGAAGTTGTCCAAAGGAAATTCCGTGAACCTGCATTTCATCGATTGGATCTGGCGCGTGCGGGGAACGCTGCCGGTCGTGCCGTCCCAGCCCGCCGCACAGGCGTTCGGTAAACTTGAGGACCTGTTTCAGGAGCAGAACACGACATATCGGGTTGATGGCGACACTCTGTTCTTTACCAAGAAGAACCCGCTCCCTCAGGACAAAATGTCCGTTTTCGACGGTGGCACGCTACGGATCGCCGACGGCGTCCTACGATACGATATGACGAGCCGTGCCCTGCTGGCCTGCTTCATGGCCCCATTGTTCTTCTTTCTGGTGGGCCATGCCGGCGTGGCCATGGATCAGTGGCGCAACCCTCCAGCGGTCGTCGCCGCCAAGGAGAAAGCGGAGAAGAAGAGGCAAACCGTCAAGCCAGAAGACGTCCCCATGAATCCGGTCGACGTGTTTCTCGGGGCTCCGAAGCCAGAAAAGAAGAAGAATACTGATCAGATCGGAAAGCGGAATCGGAAGCCATCCATGACAACGGCCTATGTCTTTATGGGAATCTTCTTTTTCCTATGGATATTTGGTCGAATACTAGAACACAAGTTGATCCACTCCCGAATTGGCAACAGACTTCAAGCGATGCCTACCCCTTCCACGAAGAGACACGGGTTGCGCGCAAGCCCTCCTGCGCCGCATTGATGGCTATTCCGGAACGCCAAGATCAGGCATACCTCTCTCGCTGACCCATAGTGTCGGCCGAGGTGATACGAATTGATGTCAAAACCTTCGGTCCGAAATCGAGGACGAAATTGGATCATAAATGACCGAAGTTGGGGCTTTCCTGAAGGGATCGTCACCCCGCCGGCGTAGCTCATCCGCTACCTGTCGGTTCGTGACCCGTGTTGCCATCTCGATCGATTTGGCCCTTCCGGAAGTTGTCGATCGTAAGAGCCGTTAGCGATGGAGCGCTCGTCTCGGAAACGGAATGTGAGCGGCCTATCCGAGGTGCCGTTGCCGGCGCATAGATGATCCCGACTTCGGAATCGGACGTCCGTTCAACAACGATACGCCTCGCAATTCTCGAGCCGGCGACGGGCTGGCTCCCGAGTGATTACAACCTGCCCGCCGCAGTTTCGAGCGGCTTTCGGACCGTCAGTGAGAATGGACCGCGATGAGCGTTGCGCCGGCATATTTCGGATCGGATGGCCGGAAGGTCGCGAGCGGGTTGAAGCGATAATTGTCGAGACGTGGGTCATTCAACCCCTGGACCTTGAAGGTACCCAGCCTCGGCTCCCGCGGCGCGGCACCGTCCCGCTCGACGGTAACCGCATCGAGATAAAGCTCGTCGTGGCGCGTGTAGAGGATATGGGGAGCGAGAATAACGCGGCCCTTGTTGTAGACTGCGGTGATGCGCACTTTCCGCTCAATCGCGGCAGCGAGGATGTGCTCGGCGTCCATAGCTCCTCCATACACCAACTCAACGCGCTGTCGGCAAATATGTTGCGCTGCACAATGCGATTGTTGGCGGGTCGCTATTGTGTCTCGGGGATATCCAAGTCCTTACGGAAGAAAACGACCCTCTCCGTTTCCACAAATCCCACACCTTCATGGACGTGATGAGACACGGCGTTGCCGATCAGCGCGTCCGAAGCGAGTTCGGCACAGCCCCGCTCGCGCGCCCACAGCTCGATCGCTGCAATCAGGCCCCGCCCGATACCTTTCCGTCGCACTGATCCTCGGACGTAGAGGCCCTCAAGAAATGCCACGGGGGAGGTCGAGCATCCATTCACGTAGTCGGATCGGAGCGATGCTTCGGCGAAACCAAGCAAACGGTCATCGTCATCGCGCGCCAGGAAGGCCACCAAGCGTGCCGGCTCGCCAATCGCGGCAGCGGCGAAATCGAGATGCTCGCTGATCGTACCGTCCGGCCACAATTCGGTACGCAGTTCCGCCCAGTCCCCGACATCGGCCGCGGCACAGGTGGTGATGACCACGGCGATCGCGGCGTTTTCCACATCGGTCATGGCATCGACCCTATGCCGGGACCAAGCTTTCATCAACCGATGCTCCGTCCATCGCTCGCGACCGACCTTCCAGCTCGTGCCCGCTTTGCGCATTATGCCGGAGAACGGGGTCTCAATCTGGCGCTCGAGCGTCGGCCGCCAGGGATCGTGTATGAAATCATGGGCGCGCTCGACAAGAACTTTGCGCCCGCTCACCGTATCGATCGGGCGGCTGGCGGCACCCTCGATCCCCCCTGCCCGCCCTCGGAGAAGTCCAGCCCGATTCCGTCGGGAGCTTACCCGCGGCGCACAGACACTCCCGCCGTCGAAGCTGCTCGATCAGGTCGGGAGCGTAGTGCGTCCGGCCAACCTGCTCGCTCGCTAGCCCATCTTCGACGAGACATTGGTACCCTGGGGCTTCGGCGTCGCGTACCTCGCGACCGAAATCGAGATCGCGTGCGGGCCAAGCTCGACTTCGATCAGCAGGAAATGGCGATCGCGGCGCTTGTCGACGAGGCCGCGCATGATCACCGTATCGGCGATCGGTGCGCTACCCCGGTTCGGGGCTGGTATGAATGCGGTTGCCGACGCCTCGCGCTCGAGGTTCCGCGCCGGCACCTTGCGCTGCCTGGTTCGGATGAAATCGCCGCGCTCCCTCAAGGTGGAGTATGTCCGCCAGACCTCGACAAGCTGCCAGCGTCCCCCGCCGTTCTCGTCGGCAAGGCCGAGGCGCTTCACGTCTAGAGTCGACTGGCGCAGCGGGCTTCATGTCGATCAAGCTTTGGCAGTAGGATCATACCGCTGATCAGGATCGCGAACGAAGGGGAGACCAGTTCATGTTGAAACGCCGCGAAGCGCTGCTGGCAGGATTGGCCACGAGCTTGCTCAGCCCGGCAGCGCGTGCCGTTCAACAGGCTGGTATTTGGCCCGCATATCCGGCCGAGGAGATTGACCTGTGGCCCGGCGCGCCGCCCGGTGCGCCGGCCGTCCTGCCCGTCGAGCAGGTAATCGAGACTGGCACCGAAGAGCACCATGGGCGAATGGTCAAAGGCATCGTCCGTCCGCGCATGAAGGTGTTCCGCCCCCTCAGGCCGAACGGCGCCGCTCTGCTGGTGACGCCGGGCGGCGGCTATTCGGTGATCGTGATCGACGTCGAGGGCTATCAGATCGGACCCTGGCTCGCCGAACGCGGCTGGACCGTCTTCGTCCTCTATTATCGTCTGCCGGGCGAAGGCTGGGAAAATCGCGCGGATGTACCGCTGGCCGATGCGCAACGCGCCATCCGCCTGATCCGCTCGCACGCAGCCTCTTATGGGTTCGACCCCGAGAAGGTTGGTGCGATGGGCTTTTCCGCGGGCGGCCATACCTGTGCCGATCTGGCCACCCGTTTCAATGCGGAGGTCTATGATCAGATCGATGCCGCCGACCGGTTGAGCGCGCGGCCGGCGGTCGCCGCACCAATCTATGCCGTCCAGTCGATGCTTGAGCCGCTCGCCCATGGCGGGTCGCGCGACATGCTACTTGGGCCGAACCCGCCACCTGGAATGGATCGCGCGCATAGCCCCGCCCTTAATGTCTCGGCCCGCACACCGCCGGTCTTTATGGCCCATGCCGAGGACGACACGGTGGTCTCGGTCGAGAACACCGTCGAGATGCGCGCCGCGCTAAAAGCCGCAGGCGTGAAGGTAGAGACCCACCTGTTCACCGCCGGTCAACATGGTTTCGGCCTGCCAGGTCCGGCTGGAGAGCCAGCGCGGCACTGGAAAGAGATGTTCATTGCTTGGGCAAAGGCCCAGGGGCTCGGCTGACAACCGTAGCGATAGGACAATCAGGTGAGCGTGCCACAAGAACGCCAACCTATCGTCCAGCCGGTGTCCCGAAGCGGCTTATTGTCGCTAGGCCGGCCGCTTCGTCGTTGTAGTGAGCCGGGCAGGTTCAAACAGCCGACGATGATTCAGCCGGTCGACCCTTTCGAGCGTGGTTAGCGGATGGCCCAGAGACCTTCCACCTACGTGAAGTGCGAGGACGCTCCCCCTTCCACCACCGACGAACGAGCCGGTCACCAGGAACCGGGTTACGACGGCGACGGATTATAGGGGGGCATACTGCTTGCGCTGCCCGCAAGGATTTCCCGATCGAAGGCAATCGAGTTGACCGTCGCATCAAGACGTCGCAACACCTGCGGCCTAAGGTGTTGACCATACGATTGCGATGACCTCACAAGGACACGTGGCAACGCCATGACGGCGCTGCGGGGTTCATGGCAGTCGGCGCATGAGCAACCGGGACAGCAGCCGGCTTGTCGCGATACTCACGGCGCGGCGGCAATTCCGAAGGGCGGACCGGCCGCACAAACGTAGCGGGTTTCGCTCCGCTCGTGGGTCTTCAGGTCCTCCGATGCCGCCACATAGTCCAACGTTTCGCGATCGATCGCCGCAGTGACGATGAAGGTGTTCGTCGTCTGGTGCATGAGGATGATCCGGCGGTGGGACAATGCCTCGATTGGCAGGCTTGGAAAACCCTCCTTCTGAAATCGCCGCGCCGCGAGATCCAGATTGAGCCGGACGGTCGCGCCTCCCGCGGCCTTGCATGTCAGGCCGGCGGCCCCGTTCGGCACGGCCGCCGAAGTCGAGCTGTCAAGACTGGTCCAGACCAAGACGGCCGCGAAGGTGACGCGCGCACCGATCTGATAGCTCGAAGCCCTTCCCTCAACAGCACTGCGTGCCGGCCGAATGCGCCTATCTCGTTGCATCATTTTGATTTATCACGGCTTGATGCTGCTCGCGATATGGTATCGACAGAAGCTGAGCCGGTCGACATCCAAGATCTGGCCCGTCGATCGATGATCGATCCTCTCGATCAGTCTGTGCGCGATGATCGCATTGCCTTGCTCCGCTGTTTCGCCGACAGCAGAGCCGTGAAACAGAAGGGCAGCTTCATCGGACGGGCATCGTGACCTTGTCCCGCTTCGCGATCAGGATGCGGCTGCGGCGCGTAGCCGCAGAACGGCGCGCGGCATTGCGCCAGCACGCGGACGGCACGACAGGCGATGCCTCTCGTGAAGCCTGAGCCTCAATGGATCAGAGCTTCGACAGGCGACCGCCATCAACCAGCAGGGAAGCCCCCGTCACGAACCGGGCATCTTCGGAGGCAAGAAACGCCACCGCAGCGGCGACGTCACGGGGTTGGCCGATGTCCTCCGGCGCGATCACTTCGACGCCCGATGCGATGTTGGGGCTCGCATGGAGCATGGGCGTGTCAATCGCGCCGGGGAGGACGGCATTGGCGCGGATACCGCGCTCACGCCCCTCAATGGCGGTCGAACGGGTCAGGCTTTCCAGTGCCGCCTTGGCCGCTGCATAGGGCGCGACCAACGCCGAGGTCTGACGCGCGTGGACGGAGGCGACGTTCACGATCGCGCCCCCGTCGCCCATATGACGCAGCGCCTGCGCGGTGAGGAAGGCCGCGCCCAGCAGGTTGACGTCGAGCAGGCGCCGCCATTCCGCGCCGCTGATCTCGGCCAGCGGCTTGTAGATCATCATGCCCGCCACGTTGACGAGAATGTCGAACCCGCCGAGCCGTTCGAGGCTATGCCCGATCCCGCGATCCACCGCGGTCTCGTCACCGACGTCGAGCCCGAACGACGCGACGTCCTGCGCACCGAGCCGGCGCAGGCGCTTGGCGACCAGCCCGCCGTCATCGGCCTTCAAGTCGAGCAGCATGATGCGGGCGCGTTCGCGGGCGAACGCCTCACAGCAGGCGAGGCCGATGCCGCCCAGCGCGCCGGTGACGACGGCGACCTTGCCCGCGAACCGCATCACCACTCCCGCAAGCTCCCGTCCCTGCCGCGCCATACCGGATTGCGCCAGCGATGACCGCTTTTCGCGGCCTCCCGCACATGGGCTTCATCGATCTCGACGCCAAGCCCCGGAGTGGTCGGCACCGCGACGCTCCCCCCCGCGATGTCGAACAGGCTCGCATCGACGCAATAGGTCAGCAGGTCGGCAGAAGGCGAGTTGTAATGGATGCCGAGCGACATCTCCTGGATGACGAAATTGGGGGTCGCCGCCGCGAGCTGCAGGCAGGAGGCGAGCGCCAGCGGCCCTAGCGGGCAGTGAGGGGCCACCGCCACGTCATAGGCTTCCGCCATGGCGGCGATGCGCCGCCCCTCTGAGATGCCGCCGGCATGGCTCAGATCGGGCTGCACAATGTCGATCGCGCCGAGCTCGAACAGGCGTTTCAGGTCCATGCGCGTATAGAGCCGCTCGCCCAGCGCGATGGGCACACTGGTCTGCCGGGCGAGCTGCGCGATCGCTTCCGGATTGTCGGAGAGAAGCGGCTCCTCGACGAACAGCGGCCGCAACGGCTCGAGCGCCGCGATCAGCTGGCGGGCCATCGGCTTGTGGACCCGGCCATGGAAGTCGATGCCGGCATCGATGCCGGTTTCCCGCACGAGCTGGAGCCGCTTCACTGCCTCGTCCAGCGCCGACGGGCTGTCCAGCCAGCCGAGCTCCTCGGTGCCGTTCATCTTGACCGCGCGGAAGCCCTGCGCCTTGCGCGCCGCGGCCGCTTCGGCGACGTCGCCGGGACGATCGCCGCCGATCCAGGCATAGACGTCGATCCGCTCGCGCACCTGCCCGCCCAGCAGCTGCCACACCGGCACGCCGAGCCGCTTGCCCTTGATGTCCCACAAAGCCTGGTCGATGCCCGAGATGGCGGACATCAGCACCGGACCGCCGCGATAGAAACCGAGCCGGTAGAGCGTCTGCCAGGCATCCTCGATACGATCGGCCGGCGCGCCGATCAGCCGATCGCGCGCGCCGTCGATGGCACCAGCAACCGCCTCGCCATGGCCCTCCAGGCTCGCCTCGCCCCATCCGACCAGGCCATCGTCGGTCTCGATGCGGACGAACAGCCAGCGCGGCGCGACGAGAAAGGATTCGATTTTGACGATGATACTCATGAGGTGGAGGAGTCCTGCTGCTGCGCTGCGGGGCGGAGGAAATGGGGGAGCGAGACGCCGCGCAGGCTGCCGGACTGGCGGAGGCGATCGAAGATCACCGCCGCGAGCAGGATGCCGCCGCGCACGACATATTGGTAGAAGGTCGGGACATCGAGCAGGTTGAGCGCATTCTGGGCGGCGCCCATGATGAACACGCCGATGACGACGCCCGCGATCGTCGCCACGCCGCCGGACAGCGACACGCCGCCCAGCACGCAGGCCGAGATCACCGCGAGTTCGAGGCCTTGGCTGGTGTTGGGCTGGCCCGATGTGATCCGCGCCGCCAGCACGATGCCCGCGAGCGCCGCGACCGCGCCCTGCCACACGAACACGCTGATCCGCACGCGGCGCACCGGCACGCCGGCCAGGCGTGCGGCCTCGGGGTTGCCGCCGATCGCCAGCACGTTGCGGCCGAAGATCGTGCAATTGAGCAGGATGCCGAAGCCGACAAACGCCGCCAGCATGATCCAGATCGGGTAGTTGATGCCGAGCAGCGTCCCCGAGCCCAGCACATAGAAACGCTCCGCCGGGATCGACACCGCCTCTCCGCTGGATACGAGGAACGCCAAGCCACGCACAATCTCCATCGTCGCCAGGGTCACGATCAGGGAATTGACCTTGAGCACGGCGACGACCCAGCCGTTGAGCAGGCCGACCAGCGCGCCCGCCACCAACCCCGCGAGGATGCCAAGCGCGACGCTGCCGGTCTGGCCGATCACGACGGCGGTCAGCACGCCCGAAAGCGCCGTCACCGATCCGACCGACAGGTCCACCTCGCGTAGCGCCAGGACCAGCATCATCGTCGTCGCGATCGTGCCGACGAGGGTGACCGACAGCACGAGCCCGCGCATGTTGCGCAGGCCCAGGAAATCCGGAACCAGGAGCCCGAGGCCTGCGAAGACAATGAGCAGCAGCACGAGCGGGCCGAGGCCGCGAAGAAAGGAGGCAGAAGCGCGCATCGCTGATCCTAGAGGTCGGCCGACGCCCGCCCGGCATCGGGCAGGGCCAGGCGGAGCAGGGTGTCGGAGGTGGCGTCGGAACGGGGGACGATGCCGGCGACGGCGCCTTCGCGCATCACCACGATGCGATCGGCGACGCCCATCACCTCCGGCATGTCGGACGATGCGAAGAGAATGGTGCGGCCTTCCTCGGCCAGCCGGTACATGTGCGCGTAGATCTCGCTGCGCGCGCCCACGTCGATGCCGCGCGTCGGCTCGTCCATCAGCAGGATACGGGCGTCCGCCGCGAGCCAGCGCGCGATGATCGCCTTCTGCTGGTTGCCGCCGGACAGGGTGGCGATCGGTGTCGCGGCGGACGCGGTCTTGACCCGCATCAGGTCGATCAGCGACCGCGTCTGCCCCGCTTCGGCCCGTTCGTCGACCATCGGCCGGCCGACGATGTTGCGCCGCGCGATGGCGATATTCTCCGCGACACCCGCCAGTGGCACGATCGCCTCGTCCTTGCGATCCTCCGGGCACAGGCCGAGCCCGGCGGCGATCGCGCGGCGCGGATCGCCGGGGACGAGCGGAACGCCGGCGATCGAGACCGACCCGGCGGCCACCGGCGCCGCGCCATAGAGCAATTTGAACAATTCGGAGCGCCCCGCCCCGACCAGGCCGAAGAAGCCGAGGATCTCGCCCTCGCGCACGTCCAGGTCGACCGGCCGGCGCAGGCCCGGTCCGAGCAGCCCGGCGATCCGCACCGCGATCGCGCCATGCGGCCGGTCGCGATAGGCATAGATGTCCGCGATCGTCCGCCCCGCCATCGCGGCGATGAGCCGGTCCTGGGACAGCGCCGCCACGTCGGGGAAATCACCGGCATGGCGCCCGTCGCGCAGCACGGTCACGCTGTCGGAGATTTCGAACACCTCCTCCATGCGATGGCTCACATAGAGGATCGCGCGCCCGTCGCGCCGGAGGTCGGCGATGATCCGCATCAACGTGCGCGTCTCGGTCGCGGACAGCGAGCTGGTCGGCTCGTCGAAGGCGATGATGCGCGCATCGCGGGCCAGCGCCTTGCCGATCTCGATCATCTGGCGCTTGCCGATCGGCAGCGAGCGGACGCGCGCGTCTGGATCGATCGCCTCGCCCAGCTGCGACAGGATCGCCTCGGCCTCGCGGCGCGCGGCCTTGCGATCGATGAAGCCACCCCGCGCCGGCATGCGGCCGAGCAGCAGATTTTCGGTTACCGTCAGATCGGGCGCGAGATGCAACTCCTGATGGATGATCGCGACACCGGAGGCCTGGGAGTCACGGGGACCGCCAAATGCCACGTTCGCGCCGTCGATGCGCAATCCGCCGCTGTCGGGCCGATATTCACCCGCGAGGATCTTGAGCAGGGTCGACTTGCCCGCGCCATTCTCGCCCATCAGCGCGCGGACCTCGCCGGCGGCGACCGAAAAGGACACGTCATCGAGCGCGACGACGCCCGGAAAGCGCTTGCCCACGCGTTCATAGGCGAGGAGCGCGGTCATGCGGCCTCCGCCGCGAGCAGGCGGCGGTAATTGCCGCGATCCATCGGCGTGCCAGTGGTCAGGGTCACGGGTGGCGGCGGCACGTCGTGCGCGATCCAGTCATACATCATCGTCGCGGTGTCGTAGCCATGGCGGCGGGGGCTGAGCAGGACGGAGGCGTGGAAGCCGGTCGGCTCGCTCCGGGCGAATTCGGCGGCCGCGACTCCCGAACCGCCAATGCCGACGGCGATCACCGAATCGGCGTCCAGGCCGAGCCCTTCCGCCGCGCGGACGCCGCCGAGCACGCTTTCGTCGTTCATGCCGAGGATGATCCACCGGCGAATGGCGTGGCGCTGCGTGAGCACCGGATCGGCGGCGGTGAAGCCGCCCTCGGTATCGGTGGTCCGCTGTGGCGCGCTGTAGACATGAGCGGGCGCCACGCCGGCGGCGATCACCGAGCGAACGGCGCCCGCCGTCCGCTCGCGCCCCGTGTCGAGGCTGTCGAAGGCGATGCGCAGCACGCCGACATCGCCGAGCGCCCAGCCACGCCGCCGCGCCTCGTCGATTGCGAGCTTCCCCGCGAGCTCGCCGATGGCGGACGCCGAGATGCCGAGATAGGGAATAGAGGCGATCGGGCGGTCATCCGGGCCGACCAGCCGATCGTCGACCGCCAGCACCTTCAACCGATTGGCCTCCGCGCGCAGCCGGATCGCCGTGCCGAGATTGGGATCGGGCGTGCAGATGACGAAGCCCTGCGCATAGCGCGCGTAGAGCGTGTCGATGGCGCTCAGCACACGGTCGCCGTCCTCCGCGCCGATCCGCAGCAGCTCGAACCCCTTGTCGCGCGCGGCCTGGCTGGCGAAGCGCCATTCATCCTGGAACCATTGCACCTCGGGCTGCTTGACCAGGAAACCGATCCGGATCCGCCCGTCCGGCCGCGCGCAGCCGCCAAGCGACGCCGCCGCGCCGAAGGCGGCCGATCGGGCCAAAAAGTGGCGGCGTGACAGCAAGAGGATCCTCCTTGGGGCGGTTTCGCACCGCTTCCTTGTGCCGCGTCATTATGCGCGCCTTTTCAACGGGGTCAAGATTAAGTAATATAAGTCAGCTTAGAAGGGAGCCACATGAGCCAATATCGCATCGTCGCGCGCGAGGGACGGGATATCCTGGGCGAGAGGCCGTCTTGGTCAGCGGCGCGCAACGGGCTGTTCTGGGTCGATATCATGGCGCCAGCGCTGCGGAGCCTCGATCTCGAGACGGGCACCGTACAAAGCTGGGCGATGCCAGAGCCCATCGGCTGGGCCATCGAGCGCCAGGGACGAGACGACCTGATCGTTGGCTTGAAAAGCGGCTTCGCAGCCCTGAAGCTTAACCCCTTCACGCTCGATCCGATCGGCGATCCCGAGCCCGAGCGCCCGCACAACCGGCTGAACGACGCCAAGGTGGACGTCTTGGGGCGGATCTGGGCAGGCACGAAGGACGATCGCGACCAGGAGCCGACGGGCGCGCTGTACCGCCTCGATCCCGATCTCACCTGGTCGCGCCAGGACGACGGCTATACGGTGACCAACGGGCCGGCATTCGATCCGGGCGGCCGCATCCTCTATCATACTGATAGCGGCACGCGGACGGTCCATGCCTTCGATTTGGCAACGGATGGATCGCTCTCGGGAAAAAGGGTCTTTCTGCGCTTCGAGGAGGAATGGGGCTATCCCGACGGCATGACGACGGACGCCGACGGCGGCCTGTGGATCGCCCATTGGGGTGGCGGCCGGATCAGCCGCTTCCATTCCGATGGACGTCTCGACCGGCAGATCATGCTGCCCGCCACCAACATCACCAGCATCGCCTTCGCCGGCCAAGGGCTCGATCGTATGTTCGTGACCTCCGCTTCGCTCGATAGCGCGAACGGCGAGCACGATGGAGCATTGTTCGAAGTCTTTGCCGATGCGATGGGCCTCCCCTCCCCGCGGTTCGCCGGATGAAGACCGCACTGAACGATGCCAGCGGGGATGCCGGCATTCCTCGAACCCGAGCCTGTTCCGCCGGCCCGCCAATCCCTGATCCGCGAATACGCACCGACGCTCCTGTCGTGGCAGGAGATGATACTGCCGCGATGATCATTGTCTTGCACTTGCGCGAAAAGCGGGCGACCCATTGATCATGAGCGATAGTTTTTCACGATCAAACCGCGAAGGGCGGAATCTCACCACGACCATCACGCAGGACCTGGGGCGAGCAATCGTCACTGGCAAATTCAACGGTGTCGCCTTCCCTTATGAGGCCGACCTCTGCAAGCAATACGGCGCCAGCCGGCCGGTGCTGCGCGAAGCTGTGAAGATGCTGACCGCCAAAGGACTGCTGGTCGCGCGGCCGCGTCAGGGCACCTCGATCCAGCCTGAGGACCAATGGAATCTCCTCGATCCCGATGTGCTGCACTGGATGCTCGAACGGAAATTCACGATCGAGCTGATGGTCGATTTCACCGAGGTGCGGCTTGCGATCGAGCCGCGCGCCGCCGCCCTCGCCGCTCGCCAGGCTTCCGACAGCCAGATCGGGAAGATTGGCGATGCCATCGATCGGATGGTCGCGGCCGACGCCGGCGACGATGACGCGCTCGCCGCCGCCATCGCCTTCCATGTGGCGGTGCTCGAAGCGTCCAACAACCGCTTCTTCCGCCAGTTCACCGATCTGGCCGAGGCGACGCTGCGCTTCAGCATCCGGCGCACGAATGCCTATAAGGGCGTGCCGCGCGCCAGCGCGGCCGACCACAAGGTCGTCGCCGACGCGATCGCCGCACGCAATCCGAAGCGGGCGCAGAAAGAGATGTACACGCTGATCCATGGTGCACTCGAGCTGCTGCTCGAAGCCGGCGGCCATGCCGCGCTCGACGCCTGAGCCTCACCCGGCGGTGAAGCGGAAGCGCGTTTCGCTCACATAAAGTTCGCCGGGCCGCAGCATCGTGGTCGGGAAATCCGGGCGATGGGGGCTGTCCGGAAAATGTTGCGCTTCGAGCGCGACCGCGCGGTGCCGATGGAACGGCCTCCCCGCCTCGTCGCGAAGCGATCCGTCGAAGGCGTTGGCGGTATAGACCTGAATCCCCGGAGCGGTGGTGACCATCTCCAGCGCGCGGCCGCTGCCGGGATCCTCCAGCCGCAAGGCAGGGCCATCACCCCGGTCGAGGACGAAACAGTGATTGAGGCCGCCATGGCCGGCGATCTGGGGGTGATCGGATGCGAGGACGTCGGCAATCCGCTTCGGCGATTCCAGATCGAGGTCGGTTCCGGCCAGCGGCAGCGGCGGCGCGACCAGCGGCAGGCCCGCGGCATCGATCGCGACCAGCCGACTAGCCGATATCCGGAGCCGATGCTCCCCGACATGCGGCGATCGGCGGCCGGCCAGATTGAAATAGGGATGCAAAGCGATGTTGAGATGCGTCGGCCGGTCCGTCGTGGCCTCGTAACGAACCGCGAGCTCGCCGGGCGCGATCAGGCGGAACTCGGCCGAGAGCGCGACGGTGCCGGGAAAGCCCTGATCGCCATCCGGGCTGACGAGGCCGAGCCTGACCCCGTCGCCGCTCGATAGCGGGTCGAGCGTCCAGGCCCGGCGATCGAAACCGTCGGGCCCGCCATGCAGGCTGTTGCCCCCCTCGTTCGCGACCAGTCGACAATCTCGCCCGTCAATGACGAAGGACGCCCCCGCGATCCGGTTGGCGTAGCGGCCGATCGTGGCTCCGAAGCATGACCGGGAGGCTTGGACCGCCAGCTCGAGCATCGCGGCCAGGCCGTCGAGCCCCACTACCACCTCGTCCACCTCGCCACGGCGATCGGGGGTCCGGACCGACGTCAGCGCCGCACCATAGCTGCTGATCCGCACCGAGGTCCCTGCCCCGTCATCGAGCATCGCCGTCACGATGGCCTCCCCCGAAGGCAATCTGCCCATGAATTCGAACCCGATCATCTCGCTCACGATTTTATGCACTTATGCCAATTTGCAGAAACAGCCGTAATTTCTGCCATCCTGGCGGACGTCAATATCAAGTCCAGCAATCATCTTCCTGTCGGAATGCCTGAGAGCCTCGTAATGGATTCCCGGAGTGCCCGCCGTCAGCACCGATGGCACAGAACAGCGGTTGAGAAAGACGGAGGGCTCGGGCTTCGTCGTCGCGGCGAAGAAACGAGACCGTGCACGATGCCTGGAGAGGCCGTCCCGCCGTCCTTCGGACGATGCTGGTCGGGGTCCGACGGACGTCTGGCTCCCAGCCTCCGCACGCCGATGTGACAAGCCGCTGGGCATCGCTATGGACGACGGATCGGGTGACCGGTATCAGCGTTGGGATGCCGGGTCCGAGCGGGCCGAAGCGAGCAACGGCGAGGATGACCGCAACGGGGACAGAGGTGGATTTCAGCTTCGATGCCGGCGGTTTCACGGCGCAGGATATCAGCCGCATGACCGCCGATATGTGGGCCGACCTGCCCTTCGACCGCGACGCGCTGGGCGCTCTCAAGCGCGATGGCCTGACGCTCGACGGCGTGCACCTCGGCGGTCCGATGCCCTATCGGTTCGAGCCGGCGGGCGACGACCGGATCGTCCTGACTGTCCTGGCCGAGCCTAGCGACGCCCTGCTCGATCTTTGGAAAATCCATTTCCGCCGGGGGCTTCGGCCCCGCAATCTGGCCGCCTGAGCGCCCGGTTCCACCAAACCGATGACCGGATTTCCCGTGCCCGACTCTGCATCGCCCTACCGTCTTTTCCATTTGAACGCGCTCTCCGGCGACATACGCGAAGTCGAGGAATTCGCCGCCTGGTCAGACGACGCGGCGATTGAGCGTGCGCTCGCGGCCGCCGGCGAGCATCGCATCGAGCTCTGGCATGACGGACACAAGCTGGTCGCGCTCAGCGGGCGCAACGGGCCGGTCGAGTTCCGGATCGCACCCGCCACCGACTGATCCGCCGGGGGTCAGGCGGCGGGAATAGCGGCCGCCAGCAGCGCCGCCAGAGCACGCGCGCCGTTCGCATCCCCGCTGAACGGAATCAGCGTGACATGATCGCCTGCTGTGCCGCGATAGCGCAGGCGGACCGCGTGGCGGACGCGGACCGGTGCCGGCGCCCCCTTG
>Ga0105237_10004465_pt1 | contig 16170 bp, 14 predicted proteins | sample KBSC24metaG_FD_81520 | JGI IMG/M metagenome (GOLD analysis project Ga0105237, IMG submission 81520) | Corn rhizosphere microbial communities from Kellogg Biological Station, Michigan, USA - KBS C2-4 metaG | ecosystem: Host-associated > Plants > Roots > Rhizosphere > Soil | place: Michigan, USA... | reverse complement strand
TAGTGCAGATCGCGCATGGTCATCAAATTAAGGTCGCCTGTGATAATACTTTCGCGACGCCTGTTTGCCAGCAGCCCCTCACATTGGGTGCCGACCTGGTGATGCATTCTTCTACCAAATACTTCGCGGGGCATAGCGACCTGATGGGCGGCGCGCTGATCACTCCGGAAAAAAACGAATGGTGGGCAAAAATACGCCAGGTTCAGGAAATGGGCGGCGCTATCCCCTCGCCTATGGATTGCTATTTCTTAGCACGAAGTATCAAAACTTTGCCTTACAGGATAAAGGGGCATGTACATAATGCACAGCTATTAGCTGAATACCTCGAAAAACAACCAGGCATAGAAAGCGTGATGTACCCGGGATTGCCATCCCATCCCCAGCATCAGATCGCCAGGGAGCAGATGACAGCTTTTGGCGGAATGCTATCCTTTTGTGTAAAAGGCGGATTTGACGAGGCAAAAAAGGTGATCAATAAGCTTAAAATCTTTACCCAGGCCACCAGTTTGGGCGGTGTAGAAACTTTAATAGAGCACCGTGGGTCTGTTGAGGGTCCTGATACCAAAACACCGCAAAATTTACTGCGTGTATCAGTTGGTTTGGAGCATATCGATGATCTGATCGCGGATATGGCGCAGGCGCTTAAGTGAGGGGAAGGGCGAAAGGGAAAAGGTGAAAGGTTTATACCGTTTCAGCCTTTAAGCTTTCGCCTTTAACCTTTTACCTCACGAATATTTCATCGGCTCTTTGCCCAATCCTCTTCTCAAAATACCGATCTGGCCGATGGTATACGCCTGGTGGTGATTGATGAAGGCCCATAAACCGGCCAGTGTATTGTCAAATGGTGCTATGGGATGAGGAACCGCGATCGTCGAATTTAGCGCTTCTTCAGGAAGATTTTCCAAGCCCTTTCTGATCATTTGGGAGTCCTCGTTCCATTTGTTTTTAATCTCCTCTAATGTAGGTAAGACGCTTTTAGGCGCATTAAAGTCTTCCGCACTACCACCCTGTTTGGTATGGAAATGGTCCCTCCATTTAACTTCTACCGGTGCTCCGCCAATGTTACCTAAGTTTGCGTTGGCCCATAAAAGATGTCCGGCCAGCCATTTAACGCAGTTCATGGGATCGGCTACACATTTGTTGGATTCTTCGTCGCTGATATCTGCAATAACATTGTTATACAATAAGTTATGCAAATCGTACTGTGCAAGCAGTTGTTTTTTCGATGACATGGTTTTCTGATTTGATTTATACAAACATACCTGCAATAGATAGTATTCGGCAGGTGTAAATACGCCATATAAGGAGCTGTTTGCGCCAAGTTTAGGGGTGAACGGTGAAAGGGTAAAGCTGAAAGGTAATCAACTCTCAAAAGCCTTTATCCTTTCGCCTTTGACCTTTCTCCTTGGAAAATGAAATTTAATTTGGAGAAATGATTTAATATGCCTTATGTTTGCAATATTATTTGGTAGCGATACCGAGATCAATTCCTCAAAAGGGTTTTGGTTTATAAAGAAGCGGCGAGAGATCAGGCTCTATGACCCGCTGGCAACCCTCCATGGTGGAGAAGGTGCCAAATCCTGGCCCGGCGAATGGACGCCGGGGGATATAAATTAACAACCATGAAAAGTCTGAACAACACTAGTCAACATCCTGTATTTAAAGCCATTGATGGCTTCGCATTTTCATATAACCGCCCTAACGGTTGCATGCGTATGTGCTGTTGTATTTAGTAGCACGTTTGTTTTCCGTCTGAAAATCTCAACGTGTTCCTTAAAGGAATAAGTACCCTTTTGCTCTAACTGATGAATTAATCTTAAAATTTTAACCTTTAAAATCCTACCAACATGTCAACATTAAAATTTGAAACCTTACAATTACACGCCGGACAAGAAGCCGATCCAACTACAGGCTCACGTGCCGTGCCGATCTATCAAACCACATCCTTTGTATTTAAAAACGCTGAACACGGAGCCAACCTGTTTGCATTAAAGGAATTCGGCAATATTTATAGCCGAATCATGAACCCCACTACCGACGTTTTTGAAAAACGCGTAGCGGCATTAGAAGGCGGCGTAGCTGCATTGGCAACAGCATCCGGCCAGGCGGCGCAATTCCTCGCACTGAATAATATACTGCAGGTAGGTGATAACTTTGTTACCTCTCCATTTCTTTATGGCGGTACTTACAATCAGTTTAAAGTCGCTTTTAAACGCCTGGGCATCGATGTACGTTTTGCAAAGGATGACAGCGCAGAAGAAATTGAAAAGTTGATCGATGGCAAAACCAAAGCCGTCTATACTGAAACCATTGGTAATCCTGAATTTAATATTCCTGATTTTGATAAGCTCGGAGCTTTGGCTAAAAAGCACGACCTGCCATTAATCGTTGATAATACATTCGCTGCCGCGGGATACTTATTCCGCCCTTTAGAACATGGCGCACACGTAGTGGTGCAATCGGCTACTAAATGGATTGGCGGTCATGGCACCAGCATTGGTGGCGTTATTGTAGATGGTGGCAACTATAACTGGGGTAATGGCAAATTCCCTCAATTCACCGAACCATCTGAAGGTTATCATGGTTTAGTTTTCTCCGATGTATTTGGTATTGGCGGCCCTTTTGGAAATATTCAATTTATTATCCGCGCCCGGGTTGAAGGTCTGCGTGATTTTGGCCCTTCAATGTCGCCATTCAATAGCTTCCTGTTGATCCAGGGATTGGAAACACTTTCTTTGCGTGTTCAGCGTCATGTGGACAATACCCTTGAACTGGCAAAATGGCTGGAAAAGCACCCGCAGGTAGCCAAAGTGAACTACCCCGGCCTGGCATCTTCCCCTTATAATGCGCTGGCCAAAAAGTATTTGAAAAATGGTTTCGGTGCGGTATTGTCATTCGAAATAAAAGGCGATAAAGAAAATGCGGCTCATTTTATAGATAGCCTGCAACTGGTGAGCCATTTGGCAAACGTAGGTGATGCCAAAACGTTGATCATTCAGCCATCGGCAACAACCCATCAGCAGCTTTCTGATGAAGAACAGTTGGCTGCCGGTGTTTCACCAACGTCATTGCGCGTTGCTGTGGGTATCGAGCATATTGATGATATCAAAGCAGATTTTGAACAGGCATTCACTAAAGTAAAAGAATGGTCCGCCGAATTAGTATAGTTTTTTAAGTGATATATAAAAGTTATTGCGGAACGCGGTCCCGGTGGGACTGCTTCCGGGATAACGAATGAACAGAATGAGTACACAAACATTTAAATACCTTCAGCCATTTAAACTTGAATCGGGTAAAGAGTTAAGGGAAATTGAGATAGGATATCACACCTGGGGTAAGTTAAACAAGGAACGGGATAATGTAGTTTGGGTATGCCATGCGCTTACGGCAAACTCCGATGTATTTGACTGGTGGAAGGGATTGTTTGGAGATAACAATTACTTTAACCCGGATGAGTATTTTATCGTATGCGCGAATATTTTGAGCTCACCTTACGGTACAACCAGTCCTTTAAGTGATAACCCTGTAACCGGGCAGCCTTATTATTTATCTTTTCCGCAGGTTACTGTGCGCGATATGGTTAAGGCTCATCAACTATTGGCTGAATATTTGGGAATAAAGGATATTAAGATCATTATCGGTAGTTCATTGGGTGGTCAGCAGGCCTTGGAATGGTCGATAATAGAACCCAATCGCATTAAAAACCTGATTCTGGCTGCAACCAATGCCAGGCACTCACCCTGGGGTATCGCCTTTAACGAATCACAACGTTTGGCCATCACCGCCGATCGCAGCTTTTATGCAAATAAACCCGATGGCGGTGCTAAAGGCTTAAAAGCCGCACGCAGCATAGGGCTTCTATCCTACCGTGGTTATAAAGCTTATGGCGTAACTCAACAAGAAGAAAAGGATAATAAAACTGACAATTTCAAAGCATCATCCTACCAGGGTTACCAGGGCGAAAAGCTGGTAAACCGCTTTAATGCCTATAGCTACTGGTATTTAACCAAAGTGATGGATTCGCATAATGTAGGCCGTGGCCGTCATGGTGTTGAAAAAGCATTGAGCCTGATCAAGGCTAAAACGTTGGTGATCGGTATCAAATCCGACCTGTTGTTCCCGGTTGAGGAGCAGCAGTATATGTTTAATCATATACCAAAGGCTGCTTATGCCGAATTGGATTCTTTTTATGGGCACGACGGGTTTTTAATAGAAACAGAAACATTAACAAATATTATCACCTCCTTTTTCAAGACAGACGTAAAAGGAAAAATTATTGAATTGCAGCAAAGCGCATAATGAGTAAAAAACTAACTATTGGTTTATTTGGCTTTGGCGTAGTGGGCCAGGGATTGTATGATATCATCAAAACCAAAAACCTGAACATCGAGATCGTTAAAATATGTATTAAGGATGGCAGCAAACAACGTTCGCTCCCATCCCACTTATTTACCACGGATAAAGAAGAATTGCTTAACAACCCGGAGATCAATACCATTATTGAGTTGATCAATGAAACTGAAGCCGCATTTGAGATCGTATCAAGGGCTTTAAGTACCGGCAGGAACGTAGTTTCGGCCAGTAAGAAGATGATTGCCACACACCTTAGTGAACTGATAGACCTACAGCACCGGTATGGTACTTCCTTACTGTACGAAGGTGCTGTGTGTGGCAGTATCCCCATCATCCGTAATTTAGAGGAGTATTATGATAACGAATTGCTGCATTCCATATGCGGCATTTTTAATGGTTCATCCAATTACATTCTTTCAAAAGGTTTTTTGGAGAACCTGGATTACGATTCCGCACTCAAGCAAGCCCAGGACCTGGGTTTTGCTGAAACCGACCCCATAAGCGATGTAGGTGGTTTCGATGCTAAATTCAAGCTGGTTATCGCTGCTTCACATGCCTATGGTGTTATCGTGAAACCGGAAGAAGTGTTTAACCTTGGCATACAAAATCTGTCTGCCTATGATCTGCAGTATGCCCGCGAAAAGAACCTAAAAATAAAGCTGGTACCTGTAGCCAAAGAACTGGACGACAGGCATGTGGCATTATTCGTATTACCCAAATTTGTTGATCAAACTGAATTTTTATACAATGTTGAATACGAATATAATGGTGTAATTGTCCAGGCTGCCTTTGCCGATCAGCAATTCTTTTTCGGGAAGGGTGCCGGTGGCCACCCGACGGGTTCAGCAGTATTATCTGACATAGCGGCGCTCCGTTATGATTACCAATACGAATACAAAAAGGCCAAATCCAGTAAGGATCTGAACTTTACCAATGATATCGAGATCAATATCTATTTGCGTTACCAGGATGATGCTTTGGTGGATGTTTTAGAATTTGAAAATATTCATGAACGCTACTACTCCGGCGGCTATAAATTTGTGATAGGAAAAATAAACTTGCAAAAACTGATCGACAACCAGCATCGTATATCAGCTGATAAGGCCTTCATAGCCTTTGCCGATCAGCTGAAAGGGGTCAGTTTAGCTCCGGCAAAAAAACAAGCAGCCGAAGTCTTTTGATTTTTGAACTGCTTATGAACAAGAATGGCTCCGTAATTGGAGCCTTTTTTGTTCTGGGATGAGCGCGGATTAAGCCTGCCCCATCGGGCAACGACTTGTCGACTTTATTTCACAAATCTTAGTCATTGCAGGCATGGAACGGTGAAATCAGCTTTTCTACTGCTTATGAAAAAGAAAGGCTCCGTAATTGGGACCTTTTTTGTTATATTGGTTTGCTGTTTTGAGCATACGCGCCGCCGCGTGCGCTAGCGATGGGCTCAAATATTAATTTATGAAACACTTACTACTATTATTCTTTATTCCGTTTTTACTGGAAAATCAGAAAGAACCCGATGTCGTTCCGAAAGATTATATAGAAATCGATTACATAGGACAACACTACTATAAATGTTTGCTTATTTATAAAAACAAATCAGATCTCGAAATAATTAAACAAGGACTGACTCAACGATTTGACTCTGTCAAACAAATAATCCCTGTGGAACGGCCTCTCACAAAAGAAGAAAAAATGAATAAGGTGAATTCTTCATTTGATTTCGTAATAGCAAATAAAAAGAGCTATAATAAAATAATCAACTTTATGCAAACTCGTGATCATTTATTTACATCGGGTATAACGTATGAAGGTTATAAGATTATTCTAAGGGGTAAAATTTATTGGATTTCTTATAAGTCAGAACATCAATTTTTCGAAGAATTAAAAAAGTATCTCACAATTCAAGATTGTGATGAGTATGTAATAGAAAGAATAGATGTGATAGCTCAGGCAGCCGAGTGGCCCTGCAGAAACAATATCGACCGGTAGAATGCTTGCGGTAGCCTTTGTAGTTTTTCGGCTATTGGGGGCGGTGAAACAAACCAGCATATGCCGCTTTACCTATAATATGCCCCTGCATCTTTTTGAAGATATTCGTTTTAGTTTCTAAAGCAGTGCTGCCAGGCGTTTCATCCATTTTTATATCCAGCGCAAACAGCTCAAATACATAATGGTGAAGTGGCCCCGAGGCTGGTGCACCGGGCCCGCGATAATGAGGGCCGTTATAACTTACCTGGTAACTGCCATCCTGGAGCTGCGAACCATCGGGTACATGCCCGGGCAACGCAGTGTTTTGCCCCGGGATATTCCATACCAGCCAATGTAAATTATCTTCGGAGGTTTTGTTTAGTGCCAGGTCTACATCATGCATCCACAGCACAAAGCTTTGCGTTCCGGGAGGTACGTTCGTCCAGGTGAAGGCCGGTGAAACCGTGCCATCCGGCGATGCCTGGGTGTATTTTAAAGGAATTACAGTTCCATCGGGAAATGCATCTGTGGTCAATCGCATCGGTGGCTGTTGTGAAAATGCTGAAAATGTGATTATTAATAATATAATCACCAGTGATAATTTCTTCATTTTGATATGATGATTTAAGACAATTTAGTAAGTAAATATCGATGATCTTTGTTTTCAAAAAATGAAAAAAACAGGTACCTGTTACATTAATTATGTCAAATGAAAAAGACCACCTGATCAGGCGGTCTTTGTATTCCAATATTTTCTATTTATGAACGCAATAGCGTAATTTAAATGCTTCTTTCTATATCCCAGCCTTCCAAATAATCAGCAACACGGCGCAGGAATGAGCCTCCCAAGGCACCATCGACAACTCTGTGATCATAGGACAACGACAGGAACATTAGATGCCTTATAGCAATCACGTCACCCGTTTTAGTTTCGATCACGGCAGGCTTCTTTTTAATAACTCCAATGGCTAATATGGCTGCCTGCGGTTGGTTAATGATCGGTGTACCCATTACATTGCCGAAAGAGCCCACATTGGTTATGGTAAATGTACCATCTTTCACATCATCAGGCTGCAGCTTATTGTTACGGGCACGATTAGCCAGGTCATTTACTGCTTTGGTTAATCCCAATAAATTGAGCTCGTCGGCCTTTTTAATTACCGGCACGATGAGGTTGCCGCTTGGCAAAGCCGTAGCCATACCAATATTGATATTTGATTTTTTGATGATCTGCGTCCCGTTAACCGAAACATTGATCATCGGCATATCTTTTATCGCCCTTGCCACCGCTTCAATAAATATCGGGGTGAAAGTGATCTTCTCGCCTTCTCTTTTTTCAAAAGCACCTTTATTCTTCTCGCGCCATAACACCAAATTGGTCACATCTGCTTCTACAAACGAAGTTACGTGCGGCGAGGTTTGCTTGCTCATCACCATGTGATCGGCGATCAGCCTGCGCATCCTGTCCATCTCGATGATCTCATCGCCGCCTGATACCGATGCAGCCGGTGCAGTTTTGGGTTCAACAGGTGCTTGTGTCGGAGCGGGTTTAGGCTCAACGAGCCTTTCCGCTTGTACCGGGGCAGGTGCAGGAGGTTCAACCGGTGGCTGAGGTATTGTTTTTACCGATTCCGCAGCCTTTGGTGTCGATGATACGGCTGACGGATCCTGTAAATAATTCAGCAGGTCGTCTTTTGTCAAACGGCCTTCAGCACCGGTTCCCGGGATCTTATCCAGTTCTTCAACACTGATGCCTTCCTGCGCGGCTATATTTTTTACTAAAGGAGAATAAAATCTGGATGAGTTTGAATACCCGTTTCCGTTGCCATTTCCATTCCCATTATGCGGCTTGGCTTCCAATTGCTCAATACCGGGAATTGGTTCAGGTGCAATTGACTGGGCTTCAGGCTCAGTCGGTAGGCTTATTTCTTTTGGTTCTTCAACAGGTGGTGCTGTCGGTGTTTCTGCAACTTCTTCCTCACCTTCATCTGTTTCAATAACAGCGATAACCGAACCTACCTGCACCACATCATTCTCGCTGCAAAGCTGTTCAACCAGCTTACCCGAAACAGGCGATGGTACCTCAGAATCAACTTTATCCGTAGCAATTTCCATTACTGCTTCATCCGCTTCGATATAATCACCCGGATTTTTGTTCCATTTGATTATGGTAGCTTCTGCAACACTTTCGCCCATTTTTGGCAGTAACAGTTGGTATTTGGCCATATAAATTTATAGTTGATGGGGCAAAATTAGTTATTTCCTTTATATTCTTTTAGTAAAGTATTCAACATGCTCAGGGCTGCTATCGCGGTTCTTTCTATATTTTGCTGGCGTTTATTTCCGAAAGAAAATTGCTTGATAAATGCTTTTTTCTTCGAGGCCACTCCTATCCAAACGGTACCCACCGGCTTTTCAGGCGTCCCTCCGTCCGGGCCCGCAATCCCGGTAACTGCAATAGCAAAATCTGATTTAAAGTTCAGTAAAGCGCCTTCAACCATCTCGGTGACCGTTTCTTTACTCACCGCGCCGTGCTGCCAAAGCGTTTCATTTTTGACACCCAATATGCTTTCCTTCAGCTCATAAGAGTAAGATACCGCACCGCCAAAAAATACCTTTGACGAGCCCGGATGCTGGGTGATCAAATGCGCAATGTACCCACCTGTACAGCTTTCAGCTGTTGATAAAGTCAACTCATTCTTCGCCATCACGTCAAGCAAAGCTTTTTCCAGCGGTATATCTTCCAGGGACACTACCGAATTGCCAACACGTTTTACGATCTTATCAGTGAACTCACTTATCCCGGCTTTCAGCGCTGCTTCGTTATCCCCGTCACCACTTAAACGCAAACGCACCTGCCCAAGTTTGGGCAAGTAGGCCAATTTAATGTAAGAAGGAAGTGAAGATTCAATATCGGCTATCTTCTCCGCTAAATAAGACTCCCCTTCTCCTACTGTTAATATGGTTTGGTGAACGATAAATGGAAGTTTTAGAGATGCCTTCAGTTTGGGAATTACTGAATCCTCCATCATATACATCATCTCATGTGGTACGCCCGGCATCGACATATAGATATTGCCGTCATAGCTAAACCACATACCCGGCGCAGTGCCGTTTTTATTGATTATTACCTCACAATTTTCGGGTACCAATGCCTGTTGTTTGTTCACATCAAGTAATTCGGTTAATGTCCCCCTGATGCGTTTGAATATTTTTTCCACATTCTCAAGCGCCTCTTTATTCTCAACCAGGCCAACGCCAAAATATTCGGCTAAAGTTCTTTTGGTGATGTCGTCTTTCGTAGGGCCAAGGCCGCCGGTGATCAGGATAATGTCGGCACGCTGGTGCGCTTCTTTGAGCGCGTTTAAAATGTGCTGCTTATCATCTGAAACGGAGGATATCTGTTTTATCCTGATGCCAATATTGTTGAGTTTTTGAGCTATCCAGGCCGAATTGGTGTCAACGATCTGGCCTATCAATATTTCGTCGCCTATGGTGATGATCTCTGCAAGCATTTATCCGCTATGATATTTTATTGGTTAGGGTTATAGTATTGATTATTAGTGTAATCGCTTCGTTTAGTCAGTTTTAAGTCCTGCAATATCGCCGCTTTTACCCGCAAGGTAACATTATATGATTTATAATAGCCAAACGGCAGCCACTGGAACGATAGATCCCAGCAATGGAGGTCGCGGTAAATACCAAAAGACGTGGCGCTGCTTAGCTTGTTCGCTCTCAGGTCATAGTTGGTAGTGTACTGCACTTTCCACTTGGGGGTAACGTTTACGTCGCCGCTTATCATCACCGTATTGGTTACAAATGTTGATGTGTAGCTATTCGTGTAGTTAAAACTATAATTGAGTGATATATTCCACGGCACATTAAAATCCACATAAGCGCTCGGGTCACTATTTAAGAGCGCCAATTTTGAGGCCTGGTCGGGGTTCATGTTCTGGATCGAGGTACCCGGTGCAGGCGGAACATCATGGGGTTTAAATATTGCCGGATTTAAGCTCGCGCTTGCCGAAACGTTAAAGCTGGTCAACGTAGGAAATTTACCGTCCTGGAAAGTATAACGGTTTACCGGAACTTTGTATTTAAATACGTTCGCGCTTGTGATGGAGTCCCTTACCTGCGTCACATATGGGTCTAACGACCCGCTAAAGCTTACATTTATTTTGTCCTTAAAGAAGGATGTATGACCTGCAAATGTGATGGCCGATAACTTAAATGAATCGGCCGCAAAGTTGTAAAACGTTGCTATATTGAAGCCTTCCAGGATTTTTATTTTTTTATCGGTGGTCGATGTATCCGTGCTTTTTGGTTTGACCTTAGCCTCAATGTTGTTATCGATACTTAAACCCACACCCGCCTGCTTGCCCTGCGAGGGCCCGCCATATACTGCATTCTGAAAGATAGAGTATCGCCTTGAGCTGATCTGGTAAGGAATGGTAGCACTGCTTACCGCAGTTTGATAATATCCGAAGCTTGGGTCTGAAAAATCAGGATGGTATCCAAGACTTAGGGATGGGGTAGCCACATACCGGATAGCCGTTAATCTGCCGCTTTTGAAACTGAGTGTGCTGTATATTTTTGTGGAAACAGAGGCATTCGCAGTATATTCCCCTGCCCTTTTAAAGCCGCCGACCGTATCAAAAACCAATGAATCCCTGCCGGGAACGCTTCCTCTTGCAAAATGTTCGTGCACGGTTTGAAAATACCAGCGTTCGGTATAATTAACACCAGTGCTGAACTGGAAGTATTTCAATATGTTTTGATTAAATCCTATCGGGATCTGGTGTTGAAACCCATTTTGCAGTTTCTTGGTCAGGGTCTCACTTTTGAATAATTGAGATTCGGGAATATCGTTCAGTTTATTTGTTCCCTGTAAACTGTAGCCCAATGTTATTTTTTGATACCATTTCTGTTCGCCTACCCGTTCTTTTGAATCGAAAGGGCTAACGGTCGACATGTTGAAGTTGAAGGTCGGCAACTCCAGCGTAACCGTCTTATTGGTCAGGTCCTGGCTGTGTGATAAGTTGACGGTTAAGTTGAGCGGTACAGCACCGGACCACACCCTGCCATATGAAATACTTGAACGCAGGGAGTTTTGTGTCAGCGTTTGCAAGCTATACCCGTTTGACGCCGGGTTGTGCTGGAAAAATCCCGCTGTACCTGCATTCACCGAGGCGCTAAAGGTTGTTCCCGGGTTTGAGTTAGGATTTTGGCTATGCGACCAGTCGATGTGAAAATCACGGTTCGGAGGATCGCCGGGCAAACCATAGTTTGTTGAACTATAGCTTAATGAAAGTGTTCCCGAATATTTATAGCGGCTTAAATACCTGGCCGACTCATTTACCTCGTACGACCCCTTTGAATAAAAAGTACCTGTTGAGGTAAGATCGATATAATCATTCAGGGCGATGTAATATCCGAAATTCCTCAGGTAAAATCCCAGTTTCTGATCTTCACCAAATGTAGGGATGATAACCCCTGAGGTACGTGTGTTTGGTTTTGGAAAAAAGCCAAAAGGTATCGCCAATGGCAGCGGCACGCCCTCAATTTCAAGGTAGGCCGGGCCTGAAACGATCTGGTTTTTTTCGCCAATACCCCTGGTGATCACGATGCCGAAATGTGTATCAGGGTAAGGCAGGTCGCAGGTGCTGAATAAAATATTGCGATAGGCTGCCTCGTCATCCTTTAATATTTTCACCTGGCCACCTGAAATAAAATTTTGATCCTGCTCAGATGCTGCGTTATATATTTTCCCTTTTTTTGTTTCATAGTTGAAACGTAAAGAGTCGGACGTTACCGGCTTTTCTTTCTTTTGTTTGGAGATCGGCCGGCCGATATAGCGATGGGTAATCGGGTCTATCATCCCGCTGGCAAAAATGATCTTGCTCTTCTCATCTACCCTGATGTATTCGGCATCGAGTGAAAAATCCTCGTAGGTTACCCTTGCGCGGCCATATAAATATAGTATCTGGTGGGAGTCGTCATAACGGGTGGAGTCTTCAGCATGGGCGTTTACCATCGATTTTAAACCGCCCTGGTTCTTCGTGGTGTCATTTTTAGCAGGAGCGCCTTTTTTTGTTGCCGAAGCCGCTGCAGATTTTTTACCTTTAAGCAGTTTCTTGTCTTTTATGGTATCCAGTTTAATAATAGTATCAATAACTGGCCTATAGCTATTAGTTCTGCTAACTTTTGCAGCTGCTATTACGTTTACCATTAAAATAATTACAAGCAGAAAAAACAGGCTTTTGAATTTCAAAATAGATTATGAATAGTATTTTTGCAAGTATTGTTAACAGCGTTCAAAAATAATGAAACCATCAGATTATTCGTTACAATAAATGATGAATAATATGAACGGCTCATCACCACTAAAAAAACAGTTGATATTGATGAAAAATAAGGTACTGAAAAGATTGATTTACGGTTTATCCACATTTATTATTACCCTTTCGCTTTTTTCCTTTAAATCAGATCCCAAAAAGAAAGCCGCCGCAGTTGATAGTAGTTTTAAAATCAAAACCGTTATCGTTGATCCGGGGCACGGTAACCATCATCCGTCGGGTACTAATGGATATTACTCCAAAGGTGCTAATGGCTCCTATTCCTATGAGAGAGATGTAACGCTGGCTATAGCTGGAAAATTGCAGGTTGCTATAGAAAAACAGCTAACCGGCGTGAGGGCGGTAATGACGCGGACAACTGATGACGATGTATCATGGCAGAGGCGTGCCGAGATCGCCAATGAAAATAAGGGAGATATTTTTATATCGTTGCATTGCAATTCGCTAGCCGACAGGCGTGTACGCGAGGTTGTTGGACATAAACATCATAAGCCAATTTATAAAACCTATTCGGCTCCTGATCGTTCAGGTAAGGGGGTATTGCTATTGGTATACGCAGCCAAGCGCACTAAGGAGGAAGAAAATGCGATAAAACAAAACCAGGTAGAAGCAGAAGATGCGGCGATAAGTGATGCAATAGAAAGCAATGACCCAATGCAGATTATCCTGATCAATCAGTTTAAAGTCAAGTTTCGCAAACAAAGCATCCATTTAGCCAACATGATAAACAATGAATTTGTGCAAACCGATGGCAGGCCAAGTGATGGGTTGCGCGAACAGAGCTTGTACCTATTATGCCATAGCGCTATGCCGTCAGTATTGGTTGAAATGGGCTACATTAACAACCCGGATGACGAAGCTTACATGAATTCTGAAAAAGGACAAAACGAAATAGTGGATTCGATTGTAAGAGCTATAAGTAATTATAAGGACGAAGTAGAACAAGTATCAAAATAAACAAATTTGAGATTCGAGATATGAGAGAAGGCAAAATAAACTTTAACTCATAATCGTTTCATGTCTCAAATCCAATATTTCAACTCTAACCTGCACTATGAAAATATCAAACGAAACTAAAATAGGAATATTAACAACCATAGCGATCGCCGTATTAATATTATGCTACAGCTATTTGCGTGGTAACGACGTCTTCTCCGGTTCAAACCGGTTTTATGCTGTTTATAATAGTGTAGAAGGCCTTACGGTGTCAAAGCCGGTATTGGTGAATGGGTTCCAGATCGGGCGTGTTTCCAATATGGTATTGAGGCCCGATGGGCGTACCGTGGTTGAAATGAAAATTGATCCGCAATACAATGTACCAGATAACACATTAGCTAAACTGGTGAGCATGGACCTTTTGGGCAGCAAGGCAATCGTATATGAAATGGGTAATAGCAAAGTATATGCTGAAGATAAAAGCTATTTGAAAGCGGATGTACAGGGTAGTTTGGCACAAAGTCTTCAGCCTATCCAAAAGAAGGCGGAGGACCTGATCCAAAAAATGGACTCATCACTGGCATCTATCAACAAGATCATGAACCCTGATTTTCAGAAAAATGTTGACCGCAGTTTTCTAAGCATCGCCAATTCGTTGCAAACACTGGAAGGTACCACCAAGAAAATTGATGCTTTGGTTGCCGCTCAAAGCGGGCATATCAATGGCATCATGACCAACGCCGAAGGTGTTACGGATAATTTGAAAACGAGCACGTCGCATTTAAATACCATAGCCGGCAATTTTGAAACATTTAGCAATGACCTTGCCCATTCTAATATTAAACAAACACTGGATAATGCCAACCAGGCCGTAGCCGCTTTGCAGGCGTCGATCAACAAAGTGAATGATGGCAAAGGCTCACTAAGTCTACTTTTAAATGATGATAAGTTGTACAGGAACCTTGATAGTGCAACTAACAACCTCAATAAGCTATTCATCGACCTGAAGGCTCATCCTAAGCGTTATGTAAGCTTTTCGGTATTTGGGGGGAAGAAGGATTAGGGGTTAGAGATTAGAGACTAGTTAATTGGAGATTAGGCCGGGCATGGAGTTTATGGACCAGTTTAGAGACTAATCTCTAATCTCCAGTCTCTAATTAACTAATCACAAACGTCTTCCCTTCAATAGCTAATTCGGTATCGGGGAATACGCTGCGGGCTTCATCTAAAAGCTCGTTCAGTGTTTTATAGCGGGCGGAGAAATGCCCGATCAGTAATCTTTTAGCATTGGTTTTTATTGCCACATCCCCTGCTTGTAAGGCTGTTGTATGATGGGTGCTTTGTGCCCGGTCGAGCATGTTATTCAGAAATGTCGCTTCATGGTAGAGCAGATCGGCATTACTGATCTGCTTAAAGTAGTTTTCGTTATACAGGGTGTCCGAGCAATAGGCATATGTCTTAGGCTCGTCGGGACTAACCGTAATATCACCGTTCTTATAAATTTTTCCTTCGGGTGAAAGATAATCTTCTCCCTTTTTTATGGCAGAGTAATATTCCACGGGGATATCCAGTCCTTCGATTTTCTCTTTCAGGATCTTTCGCAGCCTCTTTTTTTGTTTAAATAAAAAACCTGTGGTGGGTATGCGGTGATCCAGCGGTATCGTTTCCACGGTAATATCCTGGTTGTCCAGGATCACTTCCGCTTCGCGGCTGGTAACAACAAAATCAATGGCGTACTGCAGTGTGGTCTCTGAATATTTTAATTGCAGGTTGATGATCTCCATTAACTCCGGCGGCCCGAAAAGCTTTAAAGGCCTTGTACGCCCGTTAAGGTGCATGGACGATAGCAGGCCGACCAATCCAAGGTAATGATCACCATGCAGGTGGCTGATAAAGATATGATCTATGCGGCTGCCCTTAACATCAAAACGCAACATCTGTTGCTGGGTGCCTTCACCACAGTCAACTAAATAAAGATGTTCGTTAATGTTAAGGACCTGCGCCGAGGGATTCCTGTTAAAAATGGGGGTCGCGGAACTGCTGCCAAGTATTGTTACCTCAAACTTCATATCAGGTAAACAATAATTGTTTCTATTTGGCTTCTTTCTTCAATTGTTTTTCAACCTCTTCCATGAAAACAAGATCGATTGCTTCTTCTGTAGTAGGAACGATAGACAAAACGTTGTCTAATTGCGATATGGCTATTAATCGTGATACAGCATCATTTAAGCCTACCAGGATAAATACGCCGGTAGCGTTTTTGCACAAACGGTGGCCTACCAATAAACTACTTAATCCTGATGAGTCGGCAAATTTGATCTGGGAAAGATCCATGATGATATTTCGCTGCCCTTCGGTATTGATCAATATCAACTCGGATTTCAATTGAGGTGTAACTAACGAATTTAGTTTTGATTCGTTCAATTTCAACAAAACGTATTTTTCGTGCTTATCAACAGTAAATTTCATCTTTTGTTAATTATGCTACTAAGATATAATTTTTTTATCTACAATAAAAAATTACAAAGTGGTTAATGATTTCTTAATAGAGGCTTCTACC
>Ga0105237_10004464_pt1 | contig 16171 bp, 8 predicted proteins | sample KBSC24metaG_FD_81520 | JGI IMG/M metagenome (GOLD analysis project Ga0105237, IMG submission 81520) | Corn rhizosphere microbial communities from Kellogg Biological Station, Michigan, USA - KBS C2-4 metaG | ecosystem: Host-associated > Plants > Roots > Rhizosphere > Soil | place: Michigan, USA... | reverse complement strand
GTGAAAAAATTGTTCTTAACAACGATAATTCATTCAAGTATTTCAGTAATTCAGGAATTGATTATAATACAAGATACACAAGTACCGTAAAGGAATTATTTACACTATTACCACGGAAGAATATTTCGGTTACACCCAAATTATTTTACACTGATGAGGAAAAAGGTAAAACAATCGAGCTTGGCTTATCTAATTCACCGCAGGTGATTACACTTGAGAACGATGCACCGGTGAAACTCAATAACGATGTATCTTCTACCCACTTTGGAACAATCTATACGCAGGGGCCATTATTCTCTGGTCTTGATGGTGTCAATGCCAGCATAGAAAATGTAGATATCGCTAAGCCGTGGCCAAACAAAAATGATAAGGCCTGGCAATCAACCCCGGAATTTAAGAACGGTGAAGTTTATTCACTTCCTGCTGATATGATGACTGGTTATTACCTGCTCCAGGAAATTGAAAGTCCAAAGCCGCAACAACTGGTGGTACGCATAACAAGCGGTGACGGGCTAATGGTTTTTCTCAATGGAAAGAAAAGATTTATCCAGAATAATCCTTTCAAAAAAGACAGTGTAGCTCATTATGTTCTGCTTGATTTAAAGCAAGGCAAGAACCAACTTGTGGTAAAGCTCTTCAACCACTTTCAAAAGCAAATCTATTTTTCGGTTGATTACAATGTACCGCAGGTAATTTACCAAAAGACTTTGCCGCAAATACAATTGAGAAAGAACATTTATTACCCGGTTCAATGGAAGCTTCATAGCCCATTTACACCACACCAGGATTTAGGTTTACCAGGATTTTCGCTGGAACTTTCGAAATAAACTTTATTAGTCTGAACATAAAAAAACCGGGAAATTTTATTATTCCCGGTTTTTTTATTTAGAATATCTCAATTCGGTTAATTATTTCCGTCATTACCACCTTGTTCAGGTTGAGCATCTTCTTCTCCATTAAGATTAAGAGGGTAACCGTAAGTACCTTCATATCCTGGATAAACACCTTCTATACGCACTGCACCTGCAGAACTTGCAAGAATGTTTTTCAAGTCATCCACTGTTTTTACTTCCTGTCCGTTTACACTTGTAATTACAAAGCCTTCCTGCATTCTTGTTTTCTTGAGCAAACCGTTACCTATCTTTCTAACCAGCACACCACCGGAGAGATCATTCTTTTTAGCAGTAGCGGCATCAAGATTGGTAAGTTCGGCTCCTAATTTATCCAAAGCGCTTTCCACTTTAACAGCAGCATAAGTGCCAGATTTATTTTTCAATGTAAGGTTAGTTGTATTTTCTTTTCCGTTTCTTACATATGTAACAGCAATTTTATCACCTGGTTTATAGCGTGCCACCTGTTCCTGTAATTCAGGGCCGCTGCCAATAGTTACGCCGTTAATCTTGGTAATAAAATCACCTTTTTGTATACCCGCAAGTTTTGCAGAACCATCCTGGGCCACATCAGAAACGTATACACCATCTCCTTCTTTAACACCAGCTTCTTTTTTCTTTTCGTCAGACAATAATTCATTTGGATAAGAAATACCTATGTAAGCTCTTTGGACTGCGCCAAACTTCACAAGATCATTTACTATTTTCTTTACAATGTTCACGGGAATGGCATAAGAATAACCGGCATAAGAACCTGTAGGAGACGCAATGGCTGAATTTATACCAATAAGTTCACCGTTTGTATTTATCAAGGCGCCACCACTATTACCCGGGTTAACAGCAGCATCTGTTTGAATGAATGATTCAATAGGTCTGTCACCCTTATTGATGCCGATAGAACGTGCTTTAGCGCTAACAATACCTGCAGTAACAGTAACATCAAGGTTTAAAGGATAGCCAACTGCCAGTACCCATTGCCCAAGGCGAACGTCGTCGCTGTTTCCATAAACCAGGTAAGGGAAACTGTTTCCTTCTACTTTAATTACGGCAATATCGCTGTTGTTATCAGCGCCTACAACTGTGGCTTTATAAGTTTTACGATTGGCAAGGGTAACGTTAATTTCATCAGCACCTTCAACAACGTGATTATTGGTAACAATGTAACCATCATTGCTGATGAATACACCACTACCACTTGCACGTTGTTCAGGAATTACATTGGAACGGGGGCCACCAAAAAAGTTTGAAAAAGGATCATCATCCCCAAAAAAATCAGAAAACGGGTTTTTTTGTTTAGGGAGATTATTGCTGATTTGTTTTGCTTTTGTTCTTGTTTTTATATGTACTACAGCCGGTGTTGCAGAGGTGGATGCGGCTGTAAAATCAACCGGGCCTGCCGGGTTGTTTTTGTCGCCAAAGAAGCCAGCATAGTTGACTGGAAGTTTTCCGGGTTCCTGGGTGGCCGCATACTGTTGTTGCATCCATTTGCTGTAGCCCCACACACTCAAAACAGCAGTAGAAGCGCTAATGGCAACCACAAGTAGAATACTTTTGAGTTTCATTGTTTTTTGAAATTTTTTAATGAGTCAAAATAATAAAAACTGCTTTCAAATTATATGCCTTTTCAGATAGCAAATAAACGAAGCTGTTTAATCGTCAGTTCACCGCAGCTTCCTTTTAACATAAGTTTGACGAAGGATGTCGTAGTTCTGCCAATCTTGCGTTAAAGGTAACACAAACCTGAATTTTTTTCAAGCTGAAAGAAACGCGAAGTTGAGTTAAGCATTAAATGTAGTGGCTAAGATTATAAATATTAAAAAAGCCTTTTGTTTTAAATGATGGTTTAAGGGGAGTTAAGTTACTATTAATTGGAAAAGGCCTTCCGGCAATAGTATTTTTACATCGATGTTTTTCATAGGTTAGCAACGGCCCGGGTAGTCTTACTCAGGGCTTTTTTATTTGTATGATGATTACTGCATCCTGCCAGCTTATAAATCATTTCTCATATTGATTGCTATCCCTAAAAACAAAACTGTCTCAAGATTTAACCTTGAGACAGTGCTGGATATTGGATTTTAAAACCGGGGGGCTTGAAACAAAATAAAAACCTGGGGTTATAATACTAAGCTATTGTCTGGGCAATTTCCGGATGATTAATAATGGCATCCTGTAAACTCTTCACTAATTCTCCCTCTTTGCTATTGCAAACCTGGAATGGAGAAAAGTGTTTATTTTCCATTGTTAATGTATACCCGTTGGCGTAACGGTTAATAAGATATTTTGTAGCGAAAGTGATAATAAATTTAAGTACTGGCTTTTGCTCTGCATTCCTGTATATACTCACCGGGGTGGAGAAGATTACTCCTTCAAACAAAAATTTAAGTTCAATTGGGTTCATAGATAATTGGAATTTGTAATAACAAAATAAATAAGTTATCAGCTTGAATAAAATAGTAGGTTTCCTCATTTAGGAGTACTGATTTTTGAAAATTACCCGTAGAAGTAATACTACATTATATCAATTTGAATATCTTTCAGGCGTAACGACCGAATACTAACTAAGATGTATTCAAAGTTGTTGAAATTATGACCTGCTAACATTATATAAAATAAAGATGAAACTAAACAGGAAAAGCATTACAAGCATACTATCTGCAAATTTACTCTCCATACCTTCAGACACTATCTTTCAACTACCGGAAAAAGTTTTGCAATTTGGAACAGGCATTTTGCTGCGTGGCCTGCCTGATTATTATATAGACAAAGCAAATAAAGAAGGCATTTTTAATGGAAGAGTAGTTGTGGTAAAATCAACCAAGGGAAATACCAGCGAATTCGCAGAACAGGATGGATTATACACTCACTGCATTAAAGGAATGGAAAACTCAGTACTAAAAGAAGAATATATAATTAACGCTTCCATTAGCAGGGTTTTATCATCTGAGACAGAATGGACGGAGATACTAGAATGCGCTGCAAATGAAAGTTTACAAATCATTATTTCCAACACAACCGAAGTAGGTATTACCCTTGTAGAAACAGATAATATAAATAATGAACCTCCGGTTTCATTTCCTGGAAAACTGCTTTCTTTTTTATACAGGCGTTACCTGGAATTTAAGGGAACAATTGAAAGCGGGATGGTAATTGTACCTACTGAATTAATTGTTGACAACGGAACGAAACTAAAAAGCATCGTAGTTGAACTTGCAAAACTTAACAAGCTTGAGGAAAGCTTTATTGAGTGGTTGCATAATGCCAATGACTTTTGTAATTCGCTTGTGGATAGAATTGTGCCGGGTTCATTGCCTGCTAATGATCTAAAAGAGCTGGAGCAAAATTTTGGTTATGCAGATGAGCTTGCTATTATGAGTGAGGTGTACAGTCTTTGGGCGATAGAAACTCAATCGGAAAAAACGAAAGAGATTTTATCTTTCAGCCTGGCAGATAAATCCTGCGTAATAACCAATGACATTAATAAGTTTCGTGAACTGAAATTACGTTTGCTCAATGGTACGCACACCTTCAGTTGCGGCCTTGCTTATCTTTCCAATTTTGATTTTGTAAATGAATCCATGCATCATGAAGGGATGAAAAGTTTTATACACGATCTAATGATGCAGGAAATTGCGCCTTGTATTATTAGCGAATCAATCACAGAAGAAGAAGCACGAATTTTTGCAGAGAGTGTTATTAACCGTTTTAGTAATCCATATATTCAGCATAAGTGGTTAAGCATAACAATGCAATATACCGGCAAAATGAAAATGCGTAACGTGCCTTTACTTTTAAAGTATTATGAATTAAAGGGCCATGTCCCCAAGTTTATGGCTATGGGTTTTGCTGCATATTTATTGTTTTTAAGAGTGACTGAAAAAGTGGATGATCAATATTATGGCATTAGAAATGGAGAACCCTATTTAATAAACGATGATGCGGCTGCTTATTTTTACCAACTTTGGCAGGAGAATGATGCCAGCCAGGTAGCACAAAAAACGTTGGAAAACAAATCTCTCTGGGGTGAGGATCTGGCAGCGCTTCCGGGATTCGTTGAAGTAGTTACAAATTTCCTGGTTCCCTACGCAGGTAATAATACTATTATTTCGTGGGGAAGATAAAATGCAGTGCATGAAATAATGAAGTCAAAGTGCGTCTCATCAAAGCGTAAATGCCTGTATCTGTAAATCCGAAAACGATTGCGAAGAAAAATAAGACTGTACATTACGTTTATAAGGGTTATATAAGTAGCATTGTGAAAGAGATAATTTAGGGTTAATTAAATTCATTAATCATAGTTGAATAGTTTTTGATTTGAAGCATTGATAAAAAGAACTAAATGAGCAAAGTAATTTGTTTTGGAGAGCTGCTGTTACGTTTTTCACCTGATGCCGATGGCGGTTGGATTTCAAAAAACAACATACCTGTTTTTATAGGTGGTGCTGAATTAAACGTAGCGACAGCACTTGCCAACTGGAAACATCCTGTAGCTTATTGTACTGCATTACCTGATAACGCTATTACCCAAAACCTGCGCAACTATCTTCAGCAAAAGAATATTGATGACAGTTTTGTCCATTTAAGTGGTGAGAGAATCGGTACTTATTATATGCCCCAGGGAAGTGATTTGAAAAATGCTTCTGTAATATATGACAGGGCATGGTCTTCGTTTTATCAACTACAGCCCGGCATGATTGACTGGAACAATGTATTTAAAGATGCCCATTGGTTTCATTTTACAGCAATAAGCCCTGCATTAAACGAAAATGTGGTGGCTGTGTGTAAAGAAGCACTAAAAGCTGCTGCAGCAAATAACGTAACGGTTTCGGTTGATTTAAATTATCGCTCCAAGTTATGGAAATACGGAAAAGAACCAGTTGATATAATGCCTTCTCTTGTTGAATATTGTGATATTGTGATGGGAAATATATGGAGCGCAAACACGCTGCTTGGTACAGCAATAGATACGCAAATACATCACAAGCAAAACAAAACGGCCTACCTGGAGCATGCTACATTAACAGCGAATGAAATAATGGAAACTTTCCGGAAGTGTAAAGTGGTGGCTAACACATTCCGTTTTGATGCCGGCGATGGTATTCACTATTATGCCTCGTTAAATACTCCATCAGCACAATATGTTTCCAGCGAATTTAACAGCAAACATGTTATTGATAAAGCAGGAAGCGGCGATTGCTTTATGGCTGGCCTTATTTATGGCATTTCAGGCAAAAAACCTTTAGACGAAGTATTAAATTTTGCTGCGGCCGCAACCTTTGGCAAGCTTCATCAAAAAGGCGATGCCAGCAATCAGACTGTTGAAGATGTAAAACAAATCCTGCAGCAGACAATGGTTGTTTAAGCGCTATAAAAAAGCAATTAATACTTTCCGAAGATCACCGTAAAGCGAGATAGATCCCGCCCCGTCTTATAGCCGCTCGAAAAATCTACACAAACGTTTGTGTAAATAATTTCTAAACTATTTGTCTAATTTCCTTGGCCATTTCATACAGCTAATCTACCCCGCGATATGTGCCATAAACAAACTGACCATGAGCTGCTGACTTTACTTCGCGCAGGAGAATCTCAAGCGTTTTCAGAGATATATGAACGCTATTGGGAAAGCTTATCGCTATATACATTAAAAGTAATTCAGTCAAAAGAAGATGCACTTGATATTGTACAGGAAGTATTTGTCTCCGTCTGGAAAAGAAGGGCTGAATTAAATATTGAAGTTTCTCTTAGCGCCTATCTTTTCAAATGCGTTCGCAATCTTTCCATTAAGTATATCGAAAAGAATATCACCAAAAGAAATTTTTTGTCAAGCCTTTCACTCAGTTTAAAAGAGTCAGAGCTTACCAGTATTGATGCGCTTGAGTTGAAAGAGCTGGAAATAAAAATAGATAACGCTGTTGCAAAACTTCCGCCCAAAATGCGGGAAATATACTTATTGAGCCGCCAGGAAAATTTGTCTTACAGGCAAATTGCAGAACAACTTGAAATTGCTGAAACTACTGTGAAAAAACAAGTCAGCAATGCGCTTAAAATTCTCCGCCTTGAAGTAAGCACACTTACGCCCACAGGGCTACTTCTTGCAGTTTTCTTACTCGACTAATTTTTTTTATTTTCTTCTACTACCAAAGTGTTTTTTCCGGAACCTATTACTGTAATTCATTTTTTTCCGAAAAAAACGAAGCATGAATTCAGAGCAGGCCAAACAATTACTTCAGAAATACAGGCTGGGTCTTTGTACAGAAGAAGAGAGACAGGCTATAGAAGCATGGTACGACTCACTGGCTGGGCAAAATGAATGGAATTGGTCTGAATCGGAAAAACAAAGTTTCAAAGAAAAGCTTAAGGCTACGATTGAAGATAAAATTAACCACGACTTTATTGAGGAGCCCGTCAAAAAGAAATTTTCCTTCTGGAAATTAATGGCCGCTGCTGCTTTTATTTTGATACTGATTGCTGTGCCTCTATACTTTTTGTTTAAGCCATCACACCCGGAGGCATCAATTGCAAAGCATTCTGATAAGCGTTACAAAAATGATGTAACGCCCGGTATGGATGGCGCCATATTAGTGCTTGCCGGAGGTAACAGAATCGCTATTGACAGTACTTCGGGTACTATGGTTGCGAAAGAGGGCGATGTAAGCATTGTAAAAAAGAATGGGAGCCTAATGTATGAAAATAATGGTACAAACAATGTAAGCGCCGGGTTTAACTCACTCATAACGCCCAGGGCAAAACAATTTCATTTTACCCTTTCAGATGGCACAGGCGTATGGCTTAATGCGGCCTCTTCTATACGTTACCCGGTTGTATTTAATGCCGATGTAAGAGAGGTAGAAATAACAGGAGAGGTTTATTTTGAAGTGGCTCAAATAAAAGCTCCGGACAAACCTGAAGGTAAAGTTCCTTTCATCGTGAAAATAAATACAGCTAATAACAAGGGCGGCCAGGTAGAAGTGTTGGGAACGCATTTTAATATCAACGCGTATGATGAAGAGGAATCAGTTAAAACAACTTTAGTTGAAGGAAAAGTAAAAGTATCTAATAATAATCAAACCATTTTACTAACGCCGGGCAATCAATCAATACTTGATAAAAAGGGAAATATTAAACTCGCTAAAAATGTAGATACAGATCAAATACTTGCCTGGAAGAACGGTTACTTTTCATTTGATAAAACAGACATCGCATCTGCCATGCGCCAGTTAGAACGCTGGTACGACATACAGGTAGTGTTTCAGGATGGAAAAGTACCAGAAGAATATTTCTGGGGAGATGTGTCAAGAAATGCAAGGCTGTCGACCGTATTAAAAGCCTTTGAAATGAGCGGAGTAAAATTTGAAATTGATGGCAACAGGGTCACCGTGCTCCGGAGAAAACAAATACTGCAATAATTAAGTAAACACAAAATAAAAAACCGGGAAGTGTTGGAAGCACTGCCCGGCTAAGTTCCGCCATAACGCAGAACAATTTTGGTTTACCCGCAATAACGCTAATTATTTTTCTTAGAAAGAAACAGGTATTAATTAACCAAAACTTAGCAAAGTTATGCTATTCAGTGCTTTTAACCGAAAAGCCCCGTTAAGGGGTGCAATGAACGGATCGCAGCCTGTGTATGCCTCCCTTCTCCAACAACAAAAAAGTCAGCAAGGGCTTACTGCTTACCGGCGCACGTTCAGATTTTCTAACAGAACAATCTCGTTGGCAATGAAATTGACTGCTTATTTAATGCTGATTGCCTGCCTGCAGGTTAGCGCAAGGGGGAGCGCCCAGCGCATCAGTATCTCTAAAAAAAATGTGCCGCTGAAGGAGGTGTTTACTGCCATTAAACAGCAGACCGGCTACACGGTTTTTTGTAACTACAAAATATTAGAAAAGGCACGAAACGTTGATGTGCACGTTACTAAGGCAACGTTGCAGGATTTATTAAATGAAGTGTTGAAAGAGCAAGGTCTTGATTATGTAATAGAGGAAAAGATGATTGTTATTTTTGATAAAAGCATTGGGAGAGAAGCATCTTTTGATCCGAATGTTTTTATGTCGCCACCACCAGTAACAACCATTAACGGAAAAGTACTTGATGAAGATGGTTCAGCTCTCGAAGGCGCTTATATTATGGTGAAGGGAACCCAAACTGGAACTACTACCAATAACAAGGGTGAGTTCACCATAAACATACCTGATAAAGCAGATAAAATACTTATTATATCCTTTATAGGAAAAGCAACAAAAGAGATTAGTGTGGCTGACAAAGTGGAAGTGTCCATTACACTTGCCTCGAAAGTTCAATCCCAGGAAGAAGTCGTTGTAGTTGGTTATGGTACACAAAAGAAAGAAAATCTTACAGGAGCCATCGGTACTGTTAAATCAGAAAATCTTACAGACAGGCCAACTGCCTCTCCGGCTACACTTTTACAGGGACTTTCTCCCGGCGTTACAGTTATGCAGGGTGGCGGATATCCTGGCGCGGGAGCAAGTATAAAAATACGCGAAGTATCTTCCTGGCAGGGTAGTTCAGACCCTCTTTATGTGATTGATGGCGTGATTAGAAATGCAAGTGTGTTTGCATCATTAAATCCATCAGATATTGACAATATCAGTATTCTTAAAGACGCTGCTTCTGCTTCTATTTATGGTATGCAGGCTGGCAATGGTGTAATCCTGGTTACGACCAAAAGAGGCTCATCAGACAAAACAACTATTTCTTACAATGCTTCTTATACTACCAACAAGCCTACGGTTATTCCGGAAAGAATGAATGCTTTTGAAGCTTACAGCTTTGCAAATAAAGCGTATGCGCAAAAGGGCATTCCTTCAACAGACCCGCAGTATTATAGTCCAGATGAGCTGGAATACTTTAAGACACATTCTTATGACTGGCTGAATGATACCTGGCGTGATCCGTGGAATACCAACCATGTGTTGTCGTTAAGCGGTGGAGCAAAGACTGTCCGTTATTATGTTTCGGGTGGTTATCTCAAGCAAACGGGTTCCAGTTCTAACAAATATGATAAGTACAACCTGTTGGCAAAACTGGATGGGCAAATCAACAACTCGCTCAGTTTTTCATTAGATATAAACGCTTCATGGGATAAAGGTGATAGGCCATACTGGGCTTACGATTTTTCAGATCCTAATCTTAGTAACATCTATAACCGTCTGTTAATGGTTACACCCGGCAGGCCATCCTTCATTAACGGATTACCCGTAGGAAATTTTGATAATACCAATACAGCCAACCTTGCAAAAGGTGCTGGTGGATACATCAGGCCATCCAATAATTATATTTCACCAACCTTTCAATTAAAGTATAATGTTCCGGGAGTGAAAGGTCTATCAGCTAAAGGTGTATTTGCATACAACACCTATAATGGTTATAGCAAAAGCTTTCGCAATGCACCCTACATTTATTATTTCAAAACAGCAGGTGAACACAACCATATAATAACAGATGAACTTGATTCGGCAAGGTCTGGCGGTTACAAGATTCTTGACCAGGCGCAAACAGCAGGCACCGGTTCTACGCAAAGGCTGGTGGAAGACTGGAGCCGCAACAGCAGCTACCAGTTGGACTTTATGCTGAATTATGCAAGGTCTTTCGGCTTGCACAATGTATCAGCTTTTGCAGCATATGAGCAGATTAAAAGCTGGGGACAATACATAAGCGGAAGGGGTGATTATTATGACAATCTCAACTACCAGGAATTTAACGGCGCATCCACAACACCAACAAACCGTTCTGTTTCCGGCGATCAACAAAATCTTGCGGGACAGGCATCATGGTTTGGAAGAATTGATTACGGTTATTCCAACAGGTACATGATAGGTTTTACGTTTCGTGCGGATGGCTCTTATATTTTTCCCCCGGATAAAAGATGGGGATATTTCCCCGCAGTATCTGCTGCCTGGAATATTGCCAACGAAAAATTCTTCGACCGGTTTACAAAAACCATCGATTACCTTAAGCTGCGCTTCTCTTACGGTATTACAGGCTCTAACAATACTGCACCCTGGCAGTGGCAGCAGAACTATGGGTTCAATTCAAACTCTGGTGTGTACTTAGGCAGTGGCAATCCTCCTTCTACTACGTTAGGAGGTACAATCAATCCTAATATCACATGGGAGAAAAACCATACTTATGATCTTGGTCTTGATGTAAGTATGCCAAACAGGTTTTTAAGCGCAACAGTTGATCTATGGAGGAAACGCACTATCGATATCCTTGGAGCAAGAAACGCATCAATCCCTAATACTGTTGGGGCTGATCTGCCTGCCGTTAACTATGGAAAGGCATCTTCACAAGGCATAGAAATAGCTATCAGTCACGAAAAAAGAATAGGAAATTTTTATTACAAGGTTGGTGTGAACTGGGCAACTTCTTCCAACAAAATAATTGCAATAGATCAGGCAGCTTCTGTTCGTGATCTTGATAATAAGATAGGAAGACCTGTAGCCGGATGGATTTATGGTTACATCTCAGAAGGCATTATAAGAACCCAGGCAGATGTTGATGCCATTCTTGCAAAAAACGGCAGTGGCTTTACCATCTTCGGCAATGCGCCAAAGCCGGGAATGCTTCTCTACAAAGATATTCGGGGGCCTTTAGGACAAGATACACCTGACGGAAAAATTGATGGCAATGATAATATCCCCATTTCTTTTAATGGCACGCCGCGAACCAATTATGGAGTGAATCTTACTGCGGGATGGAAAGGTTTAAATGTTACGGCAATTTTTGCAGGCATTGCAAAGTATGATCTTATGCCTACAGATGTATATGTAAGAAGACCATTGCCGGGTAACAACAACTTAAAAATCTGGCAAAATATCTGGACGCCGGAAACAGCCGCAACAGCAACCATGCCGAGCCCAATATGGAACGACTGGCAGATAGGTTCTAATACTGAACAATCTTCCACCTTCTGGCTCAACAATGGAGCGTTTCTTCGTCTTAAATCTGTAATAGTGAGTTATACTTTGCCAAGATCATGGTTTACAAGAATGCAATTGCAGAATGCAAGAATTTATTTCAGCGGTGAAAATCTTATCAACTGGAACCATACCGGTTATTACGATCCGGAAAGAGGTGGCGATTTCAGACAATACCCGCTGATGAAAAGCTTTACGTTCGGGCTTAATGTAGGATTCTAAGCCTTTGCATCAATTTAAATAAAACGCAAACAGGTTATCTGTAATAAAAAATTACAACATGAAACTAACTATAAAAAATTACGTTTTTGTCGCCATGTTTATACTTGCCGGCGCAGCGTGTAACAAGGTGTTTGATGTAAACAGGGTAGGAGCTGTAACACCAGATCAGCAGTGGAGTTCGCCTGATTTTATCAAGTTTTATATCAACAACTTTTACAATATTCTGCCTGCCTGGAACCGGAATGAATATATTTCCGGCGAAGCAGGCACAACAACTTTACCCGCAGCATTAAAAGGTCTTGCACAAACTGCGGATGGATACCCGGACTTAAGTTGGGATTATAAGAACATAAGGGCGCTCAATACTTTCTTTGCCAACATAGAAGGAAGCAAATCCATATTGAGCGATGTTGATTACGCTGCGTTAAAAGGGCAGGCTTATTTCTTCAGGGCATATGCTTATTATAAAATGGTAAAAGTGTTTGGAGGTGTGCCGCTTATTACAGATGTACAAAATCCAACAGCAGATCTCAACTCTCTTATGGTGAGCAGGAACAGCTCATTGGAGTGTTTTGATTTTATAGGAAAACAGCTTGATTCAGCAGCCATGCTTTTGCCATCAACATGGGATGGTGATAATACCGGCCGTATTACAAAAGGCGCAGCGCTTGCAGTGAAGGGAGAGGTGCTGTTGCTAAAGGCAAGCCCGCTATTCTGCAAAACAAAAAACGATGGCTACTGGAATGATGCATATGCTGCACTACAGGCTGCAAAAACTGAGCTTGATAATAATGGTTATGGTCTCTATACTGAAAACTCTTTAAAGGCTACCGAAAACTGGTGGTATAAAAAGCCGGAAGCAGCAAAAGAAATGGTGCTGTATGTAAGGTATAACTTCCCTAATAAAACCAATGGCTTCCAGGCAGCGCAACGGCCATTGACGGTAAGTTCCGGCGCTGCAGGTGGTGCTCAGCCCACATGGGAACTGGTAAAGGCTTTTCCTATGAAAAACGGCAAAAGCATTACAGATCCTACTTCTGGTTATGATGAAACTGAATACTGGAAAAACCGTGATCCACGATTTTATACGACCGTTGTTTATAATGGTGCCCAATATGATTTTGCAGGTACACCGAACAGGATTCAGTGGATATTTAATGCCATTGCAGGTGATGATGGTTATAAGACGTTTAACTATACAGGTTTTTATTCACGCAAAGAAATTGATACAACCCTAAGCTCAAGTTTATGGAACAACCAGGCGTTTGACTGGCCCATCATTCGTTACGCCGAAGTACTGCTCAACCTTGCAGAAGCGGCCAACGAAACAGGACATTCTTCTGAGGCCAGGAATTTCATTATCCAGGTACGCGAAAGAGCGCACATTGATGCAGGTGCTGGTGACTATGGCCTTGCAGCCACAATCGGTACAGATTACAATGCTACGCTTAATGCTATTTTGAATGAAAGGCAGATAGAGTTTGCTTTTGAAGGCAAACGTTTCTGGGATCTGCGCCGCAGAAGAATGTTCAATGTGTTAAACAATTATGGAACAATGCATGCATGGGGGCCATACATCAACCCTGATGGGCTGGCTGCTTATGGCATTGATGCGAGTGGCTCAAACAGCCAGGTGGCGCAACGTTTATCAAATGTGGTGCTTAGTGCTTCGCCGGGTTTCGATGTGAATGAATTCCTCAAGAAGATTACAAAGTATTCATATGATGCGATAGATGTAAGTTCTACCAATAAGATCAATGTGCCGGATACTTATTACTTCGGTCCATTGGATCCATCATGGCTTACGCAAAATCCAAATCTTAAACAAAACCAGGGTTGGGATAATGGTGATTTTAACCCGGTAATTCAATAACTCGTTTTTAATATAAGCAGTTTTTAAAAAGCGGTGGGTATGTCTATACTTCCGCTCTTTTTCATCAACCCAATTTTTCCTGTACTTTTTTGAAAGCTGTGATTGCTGTTGCTGTAAAGCTACTTGATGAACTAAAAAAAATATCATGACCGGATTTATTAAGCGCTTTAGTGTTTTATTTTCTCTCTTATTGCTATCATCATTTGTATTCAGTCAGGCAAAAACTTTTAAAACCCGTTTTGCTACTGTTACACTCACCAGCAAAGGATATATTACGTCTATCAAAGACAAAGTAAGTGGAAGGGAATATGTTCCAAAGGGCATGTCATCCGCATTAATAAGCCTTTATAAAAACAAGCAATACATCTTGCCGGTAAAAGCAATCTTTATTAATAAAACAGGCAACATAAGATTGAGTTTCTCCAATGGCGCTGTAGCAATATTAAAAGCGTCGGGGAAAGAAGATTACCTGCGCTTTGAACTGGTTTCAATTGATAACCGGAAAGGCATTGATAACATTGTATGGGGGCCTTATAAAACAACCATCTCAAAAAAGATTGGAGAGATAATTTCTGTGGTGCGCAGCGATGACTATGCAATCGGCATGATGGGCTTAACAGACAATACAACCAGTGGCCCGCCGTCTGATGGTGACATGGGTTTCATGTACTACTATATTCATAGTCCGGATTCTCTTAAATATCCGTTGCCATCGCATTTAAGAGAAGGGCAGACGTTTAAAATTGGTGGTGACGGGATAAGTGATATTGCGTTCTATTCTCAGCCCGAAGAATATTTCAGAATGAATTATGGTGATGGTGCGAAGCTTGAACCGGCGTTTGGTTCAAGTATAGCGATGCATTCAAGGGATAGAAGAAAAGAGCAGATGATCAACTTTCCCGTATTGCCGGATAACCTTGACGGAGGTTTTAATTCTGCAAGGCACCAGCTTGTACAGCCTTTTGACGCGGACTTTATCGGCTCTTCCATTGCTTTGTATGCGTGTCCCGATTCTTTGGGTTTAAAAACAATTGAGCGCATTGTTTTAAATGAAGGGTTGCCTCATATAAAAGTGAATGGCAAATGGATAAAAGATCCTGCGGCGTATCAGCCGGATATTGCCTGGTGGGGGGCACATGACAGTCTTGGCAGCTATGCGAAACAGTTAGGTATTGCTTCCGTCCAGGATGAAGGTTGGGGTGAATATTATCCTAATCCCACTAACCGCTGGGCAAATAATAAAATAGAGTTTACAGGCAAGCCTGCAATGACCATCGCTGCGTTCGGAAAAGAAATGAAACAACAAGGTATTCGTTATGGGTTGCACACTTTGTGTGAGTTTCTGCAACCTGGCGGTAACAGTGATGTTGCGCCTGTACCAAGTGATAGTCTCTCCATTATGATGCGTACCGTTCTCACCAAAGATCTGTCTGCAAACGATACAATGATTTACGTGGCAGACACAAGCTTTTTTAATGAGTTTGGTGGATGGGAGGGTAACCATACCAATGTATTAAAGATTGGTAAAGAATTGATAGAATACAATGGAATAACCACAACAAAGCCTTATCATTTTTTGCATGTGAAGCGTGGCTTTCACGGAACAGTTAAACAATCTTATAAAGCAGGTACAACTATTGTAAAACTTCAGCCAAACTGTTATCGTGGATTTGCCCCGGATATGTTTTTACAGGATAATTATGCAGATTATTACGGTCGTTTGCTTACAGATGGAGGCATGGATTATATTGACTTTGACGGATTGGAAAGTTGCATTTATCAAGGGCACGGGCAATATTCTTTCAAGCGTTTTTTCAGGAATTTATTTGATAGCTATCAAAAGAACGGAGGTAATTATTTGCGTGTGATGGGCAGTTGCGTTTATGAAGGCAACTGGCATTACATGAGTGTATGCAATGTTGGCGGTGGAGACAACATGTTCAACCCGGTATTAAACAAATGGGGCATTGAAGGAAAAGATATGCGTTATGTGTTTGAAAGTAATTATATGCCTGCCACTTTTGGTATTATTGGTTATGCAAGTGACTGGAGCTTGTATGATGCTGAAAATCTCCAGGCAAAATCTATAGGTTGGAATGCAACCTATATGTTGGGTTTGAGCAAAAAATCGGTTGAAGCAAGCGGTGAAAAATCAGACATATTCAAGGCTTATCGTTTATGGCAGGACGCACGATCGGCTGATATCTTTACAAATGCAGTAAAAGAAAAAATGAAAAACCTTGAGTAT
>Ga0105237_10004462_pt1 | contig 16176 bp, 13 predicted proteins | sample KBSC24metaG_FD_81520 | JGI IMG/M metagenome (GOLD analysis project Ga0105237, IMG submission 81520) | Corn rhizosphere microbial communities from Kellogg Biological Station, Michigan, USA - KBS C2-4 metaG | ecosystem: Host-associated > Plants > Roots > Rhizosphere > Soil | place: Michigan, USA... | reverse complement strand
TCCGAGGGCGTCGTCGACCAGCTGCGCGCGCTGCGCGGGACGAAGGTCGCGGTGCTCGTGCGCGCGATCATGAGCGGCGAGCGCCGCGGGCAGCGCAAAGTCTCGCTGCGCGCGACCGGCGACGACGTCGACGTCTCGCTGATCGCGCGCGCGCAGGGCGGAGGCGGCCACCGCCGCGCTGCCGGCTTCTCCACGTCGCTGGAGCTCGACGAGCTGATCGCCTTTTTGCGACCGGCCGTCGCCGCGCAGCTGCACGCGTCCGACGGCCACGCGACGGCGACGTTTGCCTGAGCCGCCCAACGGCGTCCTGCTGATCGACAAGCCGCCCGGCATGACCTCGCACGACGTCGTCGCGCGCGTGCGCCGGGCGCTTGACGGGGTGCGAACCGGGCACGCGGGCACGCTGGACCCCTTCGCCACCGGCCTGCTGATCGTGCTCGTCGGGCGCGCCACCAAATCGCAGCAGACGTTCATGGCGCTGCGCAAGCGCTATGAGACCGTCGCGCAGCTCGGCGCGAGCTCGAGCACCGGCGACACCGAGGGCGAGATCACGCAGACCGGCCAACTGCCGCGCGACCCTCCGCACATGCCGACCGGCGAGGTGCGCCAGCGCCCGCCGATCTACTCCGCGGTGAAGGTCGGCGGAGAGCGCGCCTACCGGCGCGCGAGGAGGGGGGATCGTGTGCAGATGCCCCCGCGCACCGTCACCGTGCACAGCTTCCAACAGAGCTGGCGCGCGCCCGACGATCGGCGCCCCGGCCTGGAACGGGCCGAATACGAGATCGAGTGCGGCTCGGGCACCTACGTGCGCTCGCTGATCGCCGACCTCGGCGGCGACGCCTATTGCCTGACGCTGCGGCGCACGGCGATCGGCCCCTTCGACGTCGCCGAGGCGGTCGCGCCGCCGGCGCGCGCCGCCGGTTGGGACGATCCGCCCCTGATCGCCCTCGACGACGCGCTGGCCAGGCTCTCGCACGAGCGACAGGGCTAGGCTTGCGCCTGTGAAGATCACCCGCCTGCCCGACGTCCAGCGAGAAGAGGGCCGCAGCGTCGCGGTGGGCACGTTCGACGGCGTGCACCTCGGCCACCGTGCGGTGATCGCCGGCTCGGACACCGCCGTCACGTTCGATCCGCACCCGGTCTCCGTCGTCGCGCCGCAGCACACGCCCAAGCTGCTGACCACGCTGCAGCGCAAGGCCGAGCTGATCGCCTCGCTGGGCGTGCGCGAGCTCGTCGTCGTTCCCTTCGACGACGCCTTCGCCCAGCGCTCGGCCGACGAGTTCGTCGCGGACGTGCTCGTCGGCGCGCTCGGCGCAAAGCGCGTCGCGATCGGCGAGAACTTCCGCTTCGGCCACAAGGCCCAGGGGGACGCCCGCCTGCTGGCCGCCGACGATCGCTTCGCCACGACCGTCCACCCGCTGCTGGAAATCGACGGCGAGATCGTCTCCTCCAGCCACATCCGCGGCCTCGTGCTGGCGGGCGAGCTGGCCGAGGCCAATCGCCTGCTCGGCGCCCCCTTCCAGCTCACCGGCGAGGTCACGCACGGCGACCGGCGCGGGCGCGAGCTGGGCTTTCCGACGGCCAACCTCGTGCCCGACGAGGCGCTGGCGTGTCCCGGCCACGGCGTCTACGCGTGTATCGCCCACGCGGACTCGATGCAGGCGCGCCCGGCGGCCGTGAGCATCGGCGTGCGCCCGACCTTCACGACTGGCCGCGGCGAGCTGATCGAGGCCTACCTGCTGGACTTCGACGGCGACCTGTACGACCGGCCGCTGAGCCTGGAGTTCCTCGCGCGCCTGCGCGGCGAGCGCCGCTTCGACTCGCCCGAGGCGCTTGTCGAGCAGATGCACCTCGACGTCGACCGGACGCGCGACGTCGCCCAGCGGGCGTAGGGCGGCGGCGGCGCTCGCCGCGCAGCCGTGGCCAGCAGGCGTGCTACCGTGTGCCCGCTCATGGCCGCCATAACAACAGAGCGAAAGCGCGAGATCGCCGCCAAGTTCGGCGCAAGCGAGAAGGACACCGGATCGACCAAGGTCCAGGTGGCGCTGCTCACCGAGCGCATCAACCACCTCACAGAGCACCTGCGCGAGCAGGGCAAAGACCACCACTCGCGCCGCGGCCTGCTGATGCTCGTCGGCCGCCGCCGCCGCTTCCTCGACTACCTGCAGCGCGAGGACCTCGACGGCTATCGCGCGTTGATCAAAGAGCTCGGCCTGCGAAAGTAGTCTCGTCGTGACGGTCATCGCTCCCGGCACGCCCGCGCCCGAGTTCAGGCTGGCGCGCGAGGACGGATCGAGCTTCACGCAGGAGGACCTGCGCGGCCAGTACACGGTGTTCGTGTTCTACCCGTTCGCCTTCAGCCCCGTGTGCACCGACCAGCTGCAGCTCTACGAGGGCGCCTTGGGCGGCTTTGCCGAGCGCGGCGTGCAGCTCTACGGCGTCTCCTGCGACGCCAGCTGGTCGCAGGCGGCGTTCAAGCAGAAGCTCGGCGTCAGCTCTCAGCAGCTCTCGGACTTCGAGCCCAAGGGCGCCACCTGCGCCGCGCTGGGCGTGCTGCACCCGGGAGGCTTCGCCGAGCGCGCGCTGGTCATATTCGACGCCGACGGCGTCGTGCGCTGGAGCTTTCAGGCGCCGTCGCCGGGCGAGCTGCCCGCCCTGAAGCTGTTGCGCGAGGGCGTCGACAGCGTCCTCGACGGCGACGCCGCCGCGGCCTGACGCAGCGGCGCAGCGCCGCGCCGCCGGCCAAAACGCCAGCCCGAGCGGCCGTGCGCGACGCCCCGTCGCGCAGGGCAGCGCGCCCGCTCTCCGCTAAGCTCGTCACGTTCGGAATAAAAAAGAAAACGGACCGCCGACCGACGGGCGGAACTGAAAGGCAGTGAATATGAGCAGTGATGGGGTTACGCGGGTCTCCGTGGAGATCTCCGGCAGCGAGATTTCGTTCGAAACCGGCAGAATGGCCAAGCAGGCCTCCGGCGCAGTGGTCGTCAGACAGGGCGACACGATGGTCCTTTGCACAGCCGTCGCGGGCAGCCTGCGCGACGTCGACTTCCTCCCCTTGACCGTCGACGTCGAGGAGCGCATGTACGCGTCGGGCAAAATCCCCGGGTCGTTCTTCAAGCGCGAGGGCCGTCCCGGCGAGAAGGGCACGCTGACCGCGCGCATGATCGACCGGCCGATCCGGCCGCTGTTCCCCAAGGAATGGCGCTATGACACCCAGCTCGTGGCGATCCCGCTCTCGATCGACCACGTGCACCCGTACGACATCCTCGCGATGAACGGCGCGTCCACCGCGCTGATGATCTCCGACATCCCGCTGCCGACGCCCGTCGGCGCCGTGCGCATCGGCAAGATCGACGGCAACTTCGTCGTCAATCCCGAGGAGCCCTCGCTTTTGGCCGACGCCGAGAACGCCTCCGACCTCGACCTGATCGTCGCCGGCACCGAGGAGGCCATCCTGATGGTCGAGGCCGGCGCCAACGAGATCCCCGAGGCCGAGATCCTCGACGCGCTGGACATCGCCCACGCCGAGATCAAGAAGCTCTGCGCGCTGCAGCGCGAGCTCGCCGAGAAGGTCGGCAAGCAGAAGAAAGTCTTCGAGACGATCGCCGTCGACGAGGCGCTGCTCGAGCAGATCCGCACCTCGCACGGCAAGGCGCTGGACGACGCCACGCAGGTCGAGGACAAGCTCGAGCGCCAGGACGCCACCAAGGAGACCGAGGCGGCGATTCTCGAGCACTATGCCCCGGCGCCGCCCGAGGCGGCCTCTGAACACGAACTGCTCGCCGCCAAGGAGCGTCGCGCCGCCGTTCAGCTTGCCTTCGACAAGCTGGAGAAGTCGATCATCCGCGAGCGCATCGCCGTCCACAAGAAGCGTCCCGACGGGCGCGGCGCGGACGAGATCCGCGACATCTCCATCGAAGTCGGCGTCACGCCGCGCACGCACGGCTCCGCGCTGTTCACGCGCGGGCAGACGCAGGCGCTCAGCGTCGTCGCGATGGGCACGCTCAAGGAGGAGATGCGCCTGGACACGCTCGGGCTGGAAACGAAAAAGTTCTACTGGCACCACTACAACTTCCCGCCGTTCTCGGTCGGCGAGGCCGGCCGCATGGGCGGCGTCAAGCGCCGTGACATCGGCCACGGCGCGCTCGCCGAGCGCGCGCTGGCGCCGATGGTGCCCTCGATCGAGGACTTTCCCTACTCGATCCGCGTCGTCTCGGACATCCTCGAGTCAAACGGCTCCTCCTCGATGGCCTCGGTGTGCGGCTCCTCGCTGTCGCTGATGGACGCCGGCGTGCCGATCAAACGGCCCGTCGCAGGCATCGCCATGGGCCTGATCAAGGAGGGCGACGACTACATCGTGCTCACCGACATCGCCGGCGTCGAGGACCACCTCGGCGACATGGACTTCAAGGTCGCCGGCACCGAGCGCGGCATCACGGCGCTGCAGATGGACATCAAGATCACCGGCGTCACCTTCGACATCCTGCGCGACGCTCTCGCCCAGGCCAAAGAGGCGCGCACGTTCATCCTTCAAAAGATGGCCGACACGATCCAGGGCCCGCGCGAGCAGCTCTCGCAGTTCGCGCCGCGCATCCAGACGATCCAGATCGACCCTTCGCAGATCGGCCTGCTGATCGGCAAGGGCGGCGAAACGATCCGCGGCCTGGCCGAGGAGTACGAGTCGCAGATCGACGTCAACGACGACGGCCAGGTGCTCATCTACTCGGCCAGCGGCGACCTCGGCGACGCGCTCGTCGAGCGCATCCGGACGATGATGAAGGAGGTCGAGGTCGGCGACGAGTACGTCGGCAAGGTCGTAAAGACGACCACCTTCGGCGCCTTCGTCGAGCTGTCCAAGGGAACCGACGGCCTGCTGCACATCTCAAACGTCTCGCCCGGCCAGCGCGTCGAGTCCGTCGAGGACGTGCTCAGCAAAGGCGATGAGATCAGCGTGCGCGTGGTCGAGGTCGACCGCGAGCGCGGCCGCATCGGCCTGCGACTGGCCGACGACCCGGACATCGCCGGCAAGTCCGTGGAGGAACTGGCCGGCGTCGGTACCGGCGGAGGCGGAGGCGGCTCGCGCCCGCCACGCGACGGCGGCGGGCGAAACGGCCGCTCCGACCGCGGCCCGCGCCGCACCGGCGACCGCGGCTCCGGGCGACCGCGCCGCGACCGCGACTGAGAGACGCACTGCAGCCACAGCATCGGATAACCACGCTTGATTCGGGCGTGCGGATCGTCACCGAGCGCGTGCCCAGCGTGCGCTCGGTGGCGCTCGGCTTCTGGATCGCCACCGGCTCAGCCGCCGAGTCAGACGAGCAGGCGGGCATCTCGCACCTGCTCGAGCACATGCTCTTCCGCGGCAGCGAGCGCTTCGGCTCGCAGGAGATCGACCAGATCTTCGACGCCATGGGCGCGGAGGTCAACGCCGGCACCGACAAGGAATCGACCTCGCTTTACACGCGCGTGCTCGACGGCCACCTGCCGCGCGCCTTCGAGGTGCTGGGCGACATGGTCTTTCACCCGCGCTTCGGCGAGCTGGAGACCGAGCGCGAGGTCGTGCTCGAGGAGATCGCCATGTACGAGGACGACCCGCAGGACAAGGTCTTCGACGTGCTCGGCGAGGCGATCTTCGGAGCGCACCCGCTCGGGCGCGCCGTCATCGGCACCGCCAAGGTCGTCGGCGCTGTCACGCGCGAGCAGCTCGCCGCCTTTCACGCCGCGCGCTATGAGCCGCAGAACCTCGTCATCGCCGCCGCCGGCTCGCTCGAGCACGATGCGCTCGTGGAGCTCGTGACGACGCTCGACGAGGTGCGCGCCGCAGATGCCGCGGCGCCGCGGGCCGGCGCGCAGCGCTCGCGCCTCGACGCCACCGCGCCGGACTTCGCGCGGCGCGTGCGCTTCATCGAGAAGGACACCGAGCAGTTCCACGTGTGCGTCGGCGGCGCGGGCATCGCGCGCGCGGACGAGCGGCGCTTCGCCCTGCGCGTGCTCGAAGGCGTGCTCGGCGCCACCACCTCCTCGCGCCTGTTCCAGGAGGTGCGCGAGCGCCGCGGGCTGGCCTACTCGGTGTTCTCCTTCTCGAACCTCTACGCCCACGCCGGCGAGGTCGGCCTGTACGTCGGCACGCGCCCGGACAAACTGCAGCAGGCGCTCGCCGTCATCTGCGACGAGCTCGCGCGCTGCGTCGCCGAGCCGGCCACCGAGGAGGAGCTGACGCGCTCGCGCGAGAACCTCAAGGGGCGCGTCGTGCTCTCCATGGAGTCCACCGGCGCCCGCATGAGCCGCCTCGGCGGCTCGCTGCTGCACGACATGCCCATCCTCTCCATCGACGAGGTCATCGAGCGCATCGACGCAGTCACGCTCGACGACCTGCGCGCTCTGGCCGACGAGCTGTTTCACCCGCACGCGCTGTCCGTCGCCGGCGTCGGACCCGACGAGCGCCTGTTCCAGGCGGCCATCGCCCCGCTGGGCGCAGGCGACGATGGCGCAGCGAACAACGGCGCGGCTGCGGGCATGCACGCGCCGGCGCCCTCCGCCGCAGCGCAGGGGGCGCCGCGATGATCGGCGTGGCCGTCGCCGGCGCCGCCGGGCGCATGGGCGAGACCGTCTGCGCCGCCGTCGAAGGAGCCGACGACATGGCGCTCGTCGGCCGCGCCGACCCGCTGCTGGGCGTCGAGCTCGGCGACGTGCTCGGCGACGCCGACGTCGTCGTCGACTTCACGCGCCCCGACACCGCCCTGGAGAACGCGCTGAGCTGCCTGCGCGCGGGCGTGCACGCCGTCGTCGGCACGACCGGCTTTGACCTGCAGCCGCTGCGCGACGCCGCCGAGGCGCAGCAGGGCGATCGCGCAAACGTGCTCGTCGCGCCGAACTTCGCCATCGGCGCCGTGCTCATGATGCGCTTCGCCGCCGAGGCCGCGCGACACATGCACAAGGCCGAGATCATTGAGCTGCACCACGACCGCAAGCTCGACGCGCCCAGCGGCACCGCCGCGCTGACCGCCGAGCTGATGGCGCAGGCCGGCGGGGGAGAGCGCCCGCCGATTCATTCCGTGCGCCTGCCCGGCCTCGTCGCCCACCAGGAGGTGCTGCTCGGCGACCTCGGCCAGACGCTCAGCATTCGCCACGACAGCATCAGCCGCGAGTCGTTCATGCCGGGCGTGCTGCTTGGCGTGCGGCGGGTGGGCCAGTTGCCCGAACGGTTCGTTGTCGGGCTGGACAGGCTGCTCTTTTCATGACCGGTTTGACGGCATCCTGCCTGCTGCGGCGGGGTAGTGCATGACCGGTTTGACGGCATCCTGCCTTGTGGGTCGAGCCGGCCTCCACTCTTCGTCACAATTTGTAACCGTTCCGGCCGCCACGACACGTCACCACGATCGGTCATCCGGACCGATCCTTCGGCGCGTGAAATACTGGACCGCATGAGCGGGCTCGGCACGATTCTCACGGCGATCGTCACTCCGTTTGACGAGCGCTCGCGTGTCAACGAGCAGGCGTTCGTGGCGCTGATGCGGCATCTGGGCGACAACGGCTCGGACGGCTTCGTCGTCGCGGGCACGACCGGCGAGGCCTCGACGATGACCGACGAGGAGCAGCTTGGGCTGATCGAGCTGGCGGTCGCCGAGCGCCCGGCGGGCAAGACGATCGTCGCGGGCACCGGCACCAACGACACGCGCGAGGCGGTGTTCTTGACCGAACGCGCGACCGCGCTCGGCGTCGACGCGACGCTCGTCGTGACGCCCTACTACAACAAGCCCAGCCGCCTGGGCATCACGCGCCACTACGAAACGGTCGCCAAGGCCACCGACAAGCCGATGCTCGTCTACAACATCCCCGGGCGCACGGCCACGAACATGCCCGCCGACCTGCTCGCCGAGCTCGCGCAGATCGAGCACATCGACGGCGTCAAGCAGGCCAACGCCGACGAACTTCAGCCGATCGACGGCATGGCGCTGTACGCCGGCGACGACGCGACCTTCGCGCGCACGCTCGATCTCGGCGGCGCCGGCGGCATCTGCGTGGCCAGCCACATCGTCGGCAACGAGATGCGCCGGATGGTCGACGAGCCCGACAAGCGCGCCGAGATCGACGCCTCCCTGCGCGACGTCTACGCGACGCTGTTCATGACCTCCAGCCCCACCTGCACGAAGGCCGCGCTGAACCTGCTCGGCCACGAGGCCGGCGGCCTGCGCCTGCCGCTCGTGGAGGCCACCGAGCAGGAGCTTGCCGAGGTGCGCGCGATGCTCACCCGTCACGGCCTGCTCGCGGACGACGACGACGGGCGGGCCGCGTCGGCCGGCGCGTCATCGGCCCAGGCCCGCGGCGCGTGAGCTCCGTTCGCGTCCTGCCCCTCGGCGGCCTGGGGGAGATCGGCAAGAACATGACCGTCGTCGAGCACGACGGGCGGATCGTCGTCGTGGACGTCGGGCTGCGCTTCCCGACGCCCGAGATGGTCGGCATCGACCTCGTGCTGCCCGACTTCGCCTATCTGCGCGACCGCGCCTCGGACATCGAGGCGATCGTCGTCACGCACGGCCACGAGGATCATCTCGGCGCGCTGCCCTGGGTGCTGCGCGAGCTCGGCGACGACATCCCGCCGGTCTACGGCGGTGCGCTGACGATGGCGATGGCGCGCTCCAAGCTCGACGAGCACAAGCTCAAGAACGTCGAGCTCAACGAGGTCGGCGCGGCCGACACGCTGGAGCTCGGACCGTTCTCGCTCGAGCTGGTGCACATGACCCACTCGATCCCCGACGCCAGCGCCGTCGCGCTGGGCACCGACCTCGGCACGATCCTGATCACCGGCGACTACAAGTTCGACCAGACCCCCGTCGACGGGCCGCCCGCCGACGTCTCGCGCCTGGCCGAGCTGGGACGCGAGGGAGTGCTGCTGCTGTGCGGCGACTCCACGAACGTCGACCGCGAGGGCTTCTCCACGTCGGAGTCGGTCGTCGGGCCGCATCTGGAGGAGGTGTTCGCGCGCTGCGAAGGGCGCATCGTCGTGACCAGCTTCGCCTCGAACATCCATCGCGTCCAGCAGGTCGTCGACGCCGCCGCCGCGCTCGATCGCAAGGTCTCGCTGGTCGGGCGCTCGATGCGCAAGAACGTCGGCATCGGGCGCCAGCTCGGGCACATCGACGTGCCCACCGGCATGCTCGTGGGACCGCGCGAGATCAACGACTTCCCCGACGAGCGCGTCGTGATCATCTCCACCGGCTCCCAGGGCGAGCCGCTGTCGGCGCTGCGACGCATGGCCTACCGCGACCACCGCCAGGTCGAGCTGCGCGAGGGCGACACGGTCGTCTTCTCGGCGACGCCGATCCCGGGCAACGAGCGCGCCGTCAACGAGACGATCGACCGCCTCTACAACATCGGCTGCGACGTCGTGACGCCGCGCGACGCCCCCGTGCACGCCTCAGGGCACGGCTACGCCGAGGAGATCAAGCTGATGCTCAACCTCGTAAAGCCGCGCTACGTGATGCCCTTCCACGGCGACTTCAAGCGCCTGCGCATGCACGCTCAGCTCGCCGAGGCGGTCGGCATCCCGCCCGAGGACACCTTCCAGGGCGAGAACGGTCTGCCGTTGGACATCGACGAGCGCGGCGCGCGCTTCGGCAGCCGCGAGCAGGCCGGCATGATCTTCGTCGACGGCGTGGAGATCGGCGAGATGGCCGACGTCGCGCTGCGCGACCGGCGCATGCTCTCCGCCGACGGCATCTTCATCGTCGTCGTCACGATCGCCGAGCAGGACGGCAGCTCGATGGCCGACCCCGAGGTGATCTTCCGCGGCGTGCCCTTCCTCGACCAGGCCGACGAGCTGATCGAGGAGATCCGCAGCACCGTCGAGGACACCGTCGAACGCGCCGCCAAGGACAAGATCCGCGAGGTCGACGTCGTGCAGGAAATGCTCCACGACGACATGGCCAAGCTGGTCTACGACCGCCTCAGGCGACGCCCGATGGTGCTGCCCGTCGTCGTCGAGGTGTAGCCGGCCTCAGGCGCGTCAGGCCCCGCCGCTCCTCAGGAGCGAACGAGACCGCTGGGCTCGCCGGGGTCGACCGCATCGCCGTCGGTGGCGGCCGGCGCACGTTCGCCAGCGGGCAGCCTGACCTCGAAGCGTGCGCCGCGGCCGCCGTCGGGCGTGCGCAGCGTGACGCCGCCGCCGTGTGACTCGGCGACGGCTTTGACGATCGCCAGGCCGAGCCCGAAGGAGCCTCCCCGATCTCCGGCGCCGCGCACGAAGCGCTCGAACAGCGTCGGCGCAAGCTCGTCGGGAACGCCCGGCCCGTCGTCCTCGACGACCAGCGTCGCCTGGCCGCCTGCGCTCGCGGTCGTCACGTGGATGCGCGTCCCGGGCGGCGTGTAGCGCAGCGCGTTCTCGATCAGGTTGATCGTCAGCCGGTGCACCTCGTCGCGCGCGACCTCGACGATCGCCGGGTGGGCGTCGAGGACGATCTCGTGCTCGCCCGAGACCGGCCCCAGCTCGCCCGCCGCCTCGACCACGATCTGCGCCAGGTCGCACGCTTCGCGCGGGACGACGCGCCCGACGTCCGTGCGCGCGAGCAGCAGCAGGTCTGCGACGAGCCGGCGCATGCGCCGCGACGAGCGCAGCGCCGAGCGCGCGGCTTCGCCATGGTCGCCGTCCAGCGACTCGGCGAGCAGCTCGAGGTTCGCCAGCACGCTCGTCAGCGGCGTGCGCAGCTCGTGCGAGGCGTCTGCGACGAAACGGCGCTGGCGGGCGAGCATCGCCTCGGTCTCGCCACGCGCGGCGTCGAGCTCTCGCAGCATTCCCTGCAGCGTGCGCGCCAGCTCGGCCACCTCGTCGTCGGCCTGCGGCTGGGGGACTTCGCGCGAGGGGTCGCGCGTGCGCGCGATCTGCTCGGCCGAGGACGTCAACTCGGCGATCGGCGCCATCGCGCGGCGCGCGATCATGATCCCGGCGAAGCCGGCCAGCCCCGTGCCCAGCAGCACGCCGACGAGCAGGAACAGCTCCACGCGCGCGATCGTCGCCTCGGTGTCTGAGATCTTGCGCCCGTACTGGATGATCACCTGGCCGATCGGCTCGTCGCTGCCGGCCACGCGCACGACTCCGGCGCGGCTGAGCACGCGATAGCCGTGCACGGTTTTGGCCTGCACGCTCGGCGTGCCCAGCGAGGGCGCCTTAGCCGGTTCCTGCGCGACGACCGTGCCTCCCAGCGTGAAGATGCGCACGACCGCGTGGTCTGCCGGCGCCGCGTAGGCGGCGAGCGGCGGCTCGATCGTGATCGCGCGGCGCGTCGTCGTCGTCGCGACTTTGATGTTCAGCTGCGACGGCAGCTGGTTGGCCGTGTCGGTGACCTGGTGGTTGAAGTCCGAGCGCACGCGATGAACCGTGAAGGAGCCGATGCCGATCGCGAACGCGCACAGGATGACGAACGTCAGCAGCGCCGAGACGCCTGCCAGGCGCACGCGGATCGGCAGCCGGTCGAAGCTGGCGGATGTGCTCTGCAGCGCGCCCGCCACGGCGCGCGGGAGCCTCGACCTAGGCGCGAAGGACGTAGCCGGCTCCCCTGATCGTGTGCAGCAGGCGCGGCTCGCCGTCGGCCTCCAGCTTGCGACGCAGATTGGAGACGAACACCTCGATCGTGTTGGTCGTGGAGAAGGGGTCATAGCCCCAGACCTCGTCGAGCAGGCGCTGGCGCGAGATCACGATGCGCTCGTTGCGCATCAGGTACTCCAGCAGCTCGAACTCGCGTTGGGTGAGCTCGACCGTCCGCTCGCCGCGCACCACCTCGTGCGTGTCCACGTTCAGCGAGAGGTCGTCCACGCGCAGCGGCGCCGAGCCGCGCGGCGGGCGCCGTCGCAGCAGAGCGCGCATGCGCGCGAGCAGCTCCTGGCGCTCGAAGGGCTTGACCAGGTAGTCGTCGGCGCCGGCGTCCAGGCCCTCCACGCGCGACTCCAGCGCGTCGCGCGCCGTGAGGATCAGGATCGGCACGTCGTCCTCGGCGCGCAGGCGCTTGGCGACGTCCACGCCGTCGATGCCCGGCAGCCCGAGGTCGAGGATCACGAGGTCCGGCGCGAAGGAGCGACCGCTCTCCAGCGCCGCCGGCCCGTCGGCCGCCGCGCGCACCTCATAGCCCTCCATGCGCAGCGAGCGCTGGAGCGCCTGGGCGATGTCCTCGTCGTCCTCGACGACCAGGACGCGTGGTGCGCGAGAGAAGTCGTTCATGATCTTTGTGTAGCTGCGGGCACTAAAGCGATGGTAAGGGTCTCGGGGCAGGTTACGGCGGCTCGGCGTCGAAGTTGCGCGAGATGGCCAGAACACGCAAGCGCGCCCCTGCGCGCACTCCGAGCAGCCGATCGGCCGCCGCTCGCAGGACGTCTTCGCGCGCGCGTGGACGCGGGCGCGGGCGCGGCAAGTCCGGCGGTCTGCTCGGCGCGGGTGTGCTGGGGGGGCGCGGCCTGCCCCGCCTGCCCGTGCTCGACCAGCGCGGGCGCGACGTGCTCGGCCTGGCGCTCGTGGCGCTCGGTGTGTTCATGGGCTTCGTGCTCTACGGCGGCTGGGACGGCGGGCGCGCGGGCCACGGGCTCGCGGTGGCGCTCGGCTGGGTGCTCGGCAAAGCGCGCGTGCTCGCGCCGCTGGCGCTCGTCGGCGCGGGCGGAATGCTGCTGCTCGACCAGGCGCTCATGGCCAGGCGCTCGCTGCTGGGCGACCCGCGCGCGATCGGCGCCGCCTGCCTGTTTGCCGCGGCGACGCTGGCGCTCGCCGCCGGCACGCTCGGCGTCAGCTCGCACGCCGCGCACGGCGACGCCGCGTGGACCTCGGCCTACCTGCAGTCGCACGGCGGCGTCGTCGGCGAGGGCTTCTACCTGCTCGCGCACAAGCTCGTCCAGGACGTCGGCGTGGACATCCTCGTCGTGTTCCTGCTGTTCGTCGGCGCCACGCTGATCACCGGCGCCTCGCTCGGCGGAGCGCTGCGCGCGACGGGCAGCGGCGTCGTCGAAACGACGCGCATGATGCGCTCGCTCGGCGCGCGCCCGCTGCAGGACGACGACGGCGAGGCGCAGGGCTTCGCGCCGCACGAGCCCGCGCCCGGCCAGAGCCTGCACCCTCCCGAGCCCGACACCGCCGAACTGGTCGTGCGCGCTACCCACGTCGAGGGCCCGGCCCAGGAGGACCCGCTCTCGCTGGACGAGTCGCCCGAGCGCGACTCGATGGTGGAGGACTCCGGCGCACAGGCCGCCGGCGTCCGCGCCGGCGCGAACGCCGATCTCGGCGAGGAGGACGAGGACATCACCGGCGTGGCGCGCACCGACGTCGCCGACCTCACGCCGCAGGGCAGGCTGCGCGACTCGGTCACCGAAGACCCGAGCTTCGTCTGGGAGATGCCAGACGCCAGCAAGCTGCTGACGCGCTCGACCGGCGAGCAGACGCGACCCGACACGGCGGGTCAGGCGCAGACCGCCACCAGCCTCGTCGAGGCGCTGGGGCACTTCGGCGTGCAGGCCAAGGTCATCGGCACGGTCGCCGGGCCGCACATCACGCGCTATGAGCTGCGCCTGGCGCCCGGGACGAAGGTGGCGAAGGTCGCACAGCTCAAGGACGACCTCGCCTACGCACTGGCCGCGACCGACATTCGCATCCTCGCGCCGATCCCCGGCAAGCAGGCGGTCGGCGTGGAGGTCCCCAACCTGCACCGGCGCATGGTGCGCCTCGGCGACGTCTTCCAGCAGCCGCCGAAGGACTGGTCGCCGCTGACCGTTTGGCTGGGCAAGGACGTGGCGGGCAAGGCGATCGGCGCCGACCTGGCCAAGATGCCCCACCTGCTCGTGGCGGGAACGACCGGCGCCGGCAAGTCGGGCGCGATCAACGCGATGCTCTGCAGCGTGCTGCTGCGCGCCAGCCCGCACGAGGTCCGCCTGATGCTCGTCGACCCCAAGCAGGTCGAGCTCAACCACTACGAGTCGATCCCGCATCTGCTGACGCCCGTGATCACCAGCCCGCGCATGGCGGCCAACGCGCTGCAGAACCTGGTCAAGGAGATGGAGCTTCGCTACGGCATCATGTCGATGGCGCGCACGCGCGGGCTGATCGAGCTCAACAAAGCGCGCGCCAAGCGCGGCGAAGCGCCGCTGCCCTACATCCTCTGCGTGATCGACGAGCTCGCCGACCTGATGATGGTCGCGCCCGCCGACGTCGAGGACTCGATCATCCGCCTCGCGCAGAAGGCGCGCGCGGTCGGCATCCACCTCGTGCTCGCCACGCAGAGCCCGCGCGTCGACGTGATCACGGGCATGATCAAGGCCAACGTCCCCTCGCGCATCGCCTTCTCGGTCTCCTCGCAGACCGACTCGCGCGTGATCCTCGACCAGAACGGCGCGGAGTCGCTGCTGGGCCAGGGCGACATGCTGTTCAGCCCGGTCGGCACGTCGCGCCTGCAGCGCATCCAGGGCGCCTACATCGACGAGCGCCAGATCGCCAAGCTGACCGACCTGTGGCGCCGCCAGGGCGAGCCCGAGCTGCGCGAGGAGCTGCTGGCGGAGGTCGAGCCCGAGACGCCGCAGTCCTCGCCCGACGAGTTCGACCCCGACGAGGACCCGCTGCTGGGCGACGCGATCAGGCTCGTGGCCGAAATGCAGACCGCCTCCACGTCGATGTTGCAGCGCCGCCTGCGCCTGGGCTACACGCGCGCCGGGCGCGTCATCGACATGCTCGAGCGCCGCGGCGTGATCTCCGGCTACGAGGGCTCGAAGCCACGGCAGGTGCTCGTGACCGAGGCCGACCTGCCGCGCGTGCTCGACGAAACGGGGATGCGAGCCAAGGGCGAGCGTCTGCCGGCTTCGTCCGCTCTGGGCGAGCCCGCCGAGCCCGCCGCCAATACAAGCGACTAGCCTTTCAGAACGATGCCCGAGATCGGTGAAACGCTACGCGACGCGCGTATGCGCGCTCGCATCGACGTCTCGGAGATCGAGGCCAAGACGAAGATCCGCGCGAAGTACCTGCGCGCGCTGGAGAACGAGGAGTGGGGGCTGCTTCCCGGCCCGACGTTCGTCAAGAGCTTCCTGCGCACCTATGCCGAGGCGCTGGGCCTCGACGGCAAGGCGCTGCTGGAGGAGTACCGGCTCAGCCACGAGCGCCCCAGCGAGGCGGCGCTGGAGCCGATCGTCGCCGGTCCGCAGCGCGGTCGCGGCCGGCCGTCCGGTGGGCGCTCCCCCGGCGGGCCCTCGCGCGGCTACATGGCGATCGTCGGCGTCGTCGTGCTGCTGATCGTGCTGCTGATCGTCGGGCTGATCGCCAAGGGCGGCGGCTCGAAATCCAACTCGTCCAGCAACGCCTCCGGCAAGTCGCCGAAAGCGGCGACGCATAAGGGCAAGCGCCGCACCGCGACCTCCGGCGCGTCGCCGCGCAGCGAAATCGTCGCGCTGTCGCTGACGGCGTCCGCGCCGGTGTACGTGTGCCTGATCGGCGATCACGGACGCCGAGCGATCCCCGGCAGGGAACTGCAGGCCGGGGAATCCACCTCCACTTATCACGCGCGGCGCTTCAAGATCACGCTCGGCAACAGCTCGGTGACGATGTTCGTCGACGGGCATGCTCGCCCGGTCGCCTCCTCCAGCCAGGCGATCGGCTACTCGATCACCAAGGCCTCGGGGCGCACGCGCCTGCACAGCGGCGAACTGCCGACCTGTACGTGACCGCACGCGCCGGCATCGTCGTGACGGGCACGGAGGTGCTGACCGGGCGCGTCAGCGACCGCAACGGTCCATGGCTGTCGGACCGCCTGCGCGAGCTGGGCGTCGATCTGGCGCACGTGTCGATCGTCGGCGACCGACCGCAGGACATGCTCGCGGCGCTGGGGTTCATGGCCGAGCAGGGGCTGGACATCGTGCTGACAAGCGGCGGCCTGGGCCCGACGGCCGACGACCTGACCGCCGAGGTCGTGGGCCGCTTCCAAGGCCGTGAGATGGTGCTCGACGAGGCTCTGGAGCGGCGGATCGCAGAGATCGTGCGCCCGCTGATGACGCGCTGGCCGAACCTCGACGCCGCCGCGATCGAGCAGGGCACGCGCAAGCAGGCGACGATCCCCGCCGGCGCAGCCGTGCTCGAACCGGTCGGCACCGCGCCCGGTCTGGTCGTCGCGCCCGCGCAAAAGGACGCCGGACCGACCGTAGTCGTGCTGCCGGGCCCGCCGC
>Ga0105237_10004460_pt1 | contig 16179 bp, 24 predicted proteins | sample KBSC24metaG_FD_81520 | JGI IMG/M metagenome (GOLD analysis project Ga0105237, IMG submission 81520) | Corn rhizosphere microbial communities from Kellogg Biological Station, Michigan, USA - KBS C2-4 metaG | ecosystem: Host-associated > Plants > Roots > Rhizosphere > Soil | place: Michigan, USA... | reverse complement strand
TCGACACAGCGGACTTTGAGGTTAGTGCGCTGCAGAGCATGTTTCCCTCCACCAATTGGCCCCCAAGCATGCGACATTGAGTTTTCGTGCCGTTTTATGGTGTTTTGGGGGGCAGGTGCACAGTGGATCGGAGACGATCGGTTCACCCGAAGAGCAGAAAAGCTCCGAGCCGCCATAGATATCCGGTAAACGCCAATAGCGAATTTTCCACTGCGAGATCAGGCAGCAGTTGTCGCTTTACCGTCACGCTCAATGGTTAAGCGCCTCAACAGCAAGAACACCAATTAGCGAAGGTAAGGAATGTCCTTTTACAAATCGACTAAGAAGGAATTGGACCCTCTCGATAGGGAAATTTTGGAGAGGGCATTTGACGTGACCTGGGAATCAATCAAGCAAAGTCATCTACACTTCGACGCTGACAGCGACGAGGAGGCTGAGGTCCGCCGCCAGCTGGTCGAGATCGCTCGCATAAATGGTGTGAGTGATCCAGAGACGTTGAAAGATATCTTGTTAGCTAGCATGCAAGCATCAGGCGCGCCGCAACGTTATCCTGGAGATTGAGCTGAGGACGCACGCGAGTGGTGTTCTGTGCCCACCTTAACCTTCGCTGATAAGGCTCCTATATGGCTGTTCGCGGCAATACCGGGGGCGTGAGGCACCTAAAGACCAATCTTGCGAGAATCCAAGCCAAAGTTCGCGAATTGGCGCTCCGGCAAGTTCCATGGATGGCGTCCAATTGCCTTCGAGCTGCGATTCGAAACGGGCTACGAGGAAGCGCGCGAGTGGCTTCACGGGGCAGCCGCTCAAGATGAGTTTGAACGCCTGTGCCAAAGTGCTCGCGAAGCCAAGAATGAGGCGGCTTGAGCTCAAGTTTTCTGTGAGTTCCGACCGGCGCGGCTATTGCACTGCACTTGGCACACTAGTGCGCCGCATGAAGACGCGCCGGGCGAGAATTGCTAAAATCCCCTTCAACTAAGCGGACAATAGTCGGTGGGGCGTGGGAACCGAGAGCACTGGGGACTTCTCGGCGGTTCTCCAAAGGTGCTAGGCCATGCCCTTCGAAGCTTATTCAGCTTACTTTCGGGCCGAGGAGCTCGGCGTTTTAGCCGCTGCCTATGACGCAGCCTGGCAGGACTTGTGGACTGAGAGACTTACCCTCGGCGCTGAGCAAACTTTGGTCCTCAAAAAGAATCTCGCGCAAATCATTCTGGCTTCCGCGTGCAACGGAAAACGAGACGTCGACCAACTGAAAGAGATTGCCCTGCGCGGAGTATCAAGGCGAAGGGAACCTCGCTATAGACGAGACAATCGCCGCTGATTTGATCTTACTCTTGATCTAAGGTGACGTAGGACGGTTTGCGGCGATTGGCCGAACATTAGCAGTCTGCCAAGCTCTGACTGCGGCAAAAATCTTCTCGGCAATTAGTCTTTGAGCTTCCGCTTGGGCGTGCGTGCCGCCAAAGCGATGGCCGCAATCCTTAGCGATATGACGCGACGCGCTTCGAAGCCGAGCAGCTATGTCAGATGCCAACCCAATCCAAGATTGAGTCATCCGTCATGACGCGAAGTCGATCGTTGAGTGGCGTTGTGACTGTCGAGAGCCTCTGCTCGCGAGGCCATATCCCGGTATTCGTTAGCTGTGTCCAACAACCGAATGCGCTCATCATAGCGTCCTGCAGTGAGAGCCATTCGAACACACAAATCAGCCTGACGATGATAGTACTCTGAACGCGACATCCCCCTATCCCCCGCTACTCTAACCCCTTTGAGCGAAGTTACTGGCTAGTTTCGAACCGCGAAAGTTGGCAAGCAGCGGTGAGCAACGAAATTCTACGCACGTGACTTAGGTGCAACAAAGGGGGTTAGGGTATTCGCCATACTATGAGTCTTCGGACAACCCGATGCTCGGGCATGCAAGGCCAACCGAACTGTGGCGTTTTGATCACTCGCAGACTTTATTGCTTGGCTAGAGAGGCGTGACCCAAAATTGCCAAGTTAGATCACTAGAATCAGTTTTACATGGGGGACTTCGCCAACGGGAGCAGCGTCGCGACTGCCGGCGGAACCCTGGCAGACCGGGGGGCATAGTCATGCCGCATCGCAACGCCACCTTCACAGTTGATTTTGGTTCGTGGCAACACAACACGCCCAGAGCGGACCCGCTCTGGCGCTCGTGGTGCAAATCACCAATTTGGAAGTCGATCAGAAGGCACAGGCTCGCCGAGGAACCGCTGTGTCGGCAGTGTGCGATTGAAGGTCGAACTGTGGTTGCAAGCCACGTGGATCACGTCGATCCGCATCGCGGTCAGTGGTTACTGTTTTTCAAATATGAGAATACCCAGAGCCTATGCCCTCACCACCACAACAGGCACAAACAACACGGGAAGCGTGCATCTGATTACGAAAAGCTAGTGGCGACCCATTTCAGGGACAGTCGTGCCCGATCTTAAGCTGTATAGCGATGAGCAGTTGAGAAAACTGGCTATTTCGGAATTGGGGACCGAAAGAGGGCGATCGCGGAGGAATCCTAGGAAGACGCCAGGAAGAGAGGCGGTAGAAGTGGCTGGCCCGCGATGTCCCCCTCGCCAGCTTGTGAAGGTCAAAAGCAGACCCCAAACTGGGTGAGCACAATGTCCGCTAAGTACCAATAGCAACCATCCTAGGTTAGGAAAGCTGTTGGTCAGCGCCGCATCTGCCTCGTCAGTGTGCCACTTGGAACGAAAGCATCTCCGCCGAACCAGAGCCATAAGCCGTGGGTACGGAAATGCGATAGGGTAGATAAAGTTTGGTACTCGGCAGAGGTACGAGCCAGACCTCGATCGCGTCGCTGTGCGAAGACATGTATTTGATGGCGCGATTGTCCGGACGAAAACCCGAGATGGCGATAAATTTCACCCCGCACACCGACGCGAGACCCGAGTAGCTGTTAGACGTTTTTGGTTCAATTCGAGTCTGCTGCCTAGGCTTGAGCACAAGGTCAAACCGAAGCTTGCCGTCGAACACTGGTATGGTTTCGTTGCACACCGTCAAGTCGCCTTCAGAAAGATTGGGACGCAGTCTAAGGAAGGCTCCAGTCATAGGATCGAGCACGCCGCGAAGCTGCTCTCTTGTGACGGGAATGTTCTTGGGGTTAGGTCGCTTGTTTGGCGAGGTCGAGACGCCTGAAACAGCGCCTCCAAAGAATGAAATGCGCACATCTCCGCGTTTATCACCACCCGAATAGCTCAGGGTGTACAGCGAGGGGCGCGGACCTGACTTGCCGATTTGCCCAGAGCTCGTCGTATCGCCGCTCCACTCATAGATCAGTCCGCCCATTACCGAAAATCGGCCGTCCCCTTTCATTTCGTATTCGGAGTTCTGGATGGTGATCACGAGACGAACATCGCCGAAATTCAGCCCAGCCCAGTAGACACCGTAATTCGCCGTGATCTGTGTTGTGGCGCGACCAACATCCTCCGCCAAGGCTCCGCCGCTCACCAGACACGCAGCCGCCATATGAACGGCGAAAAACACGAGAGCATTTTTACTCGGGGAGAAACTCATTGTTACAAGTAAAGAGTACCCAAACACGGCGATGAACTGAGCCGGGGGCCGAAGGGTATCGCGCCCGCCGCTGTTGGCTTCACTCAAAAACAAGAATAAGTCCGCTTTTGGTCATTAGCGGACATGTCGGGTTGCATAAAAAGCATCTGCTTCACCGCTGAAAGCAGATAGTCTGCGGGCGACGAAAGAGTCAGCTATGGGCCGCTAGCTGACATGTGAATCCGAGGGGCCGGCACGCTCATCACCTCATCATTGACAGGCAAAATCCAGTTGAATCGAACCCCCGCAGTAGGTCATTACCGGTAAGCCTGCGATTGGGCCCACCCTTGGCACGGCGCCGATCCCAAGAGTAGAATCGGGTGATATTGCAGCTTCCCCCAGTGTTTCAGCACCATGTTTTGGTACGTGAACTCTAATCAGGGCATCGACACCAGGGACGGTCGCAGCCTCGATACCGCCTTCAGACGCATCCTTCATGCGATCCATGTGGCAGGACCCGAGGACACCATTATCATTGTGCCGGGCGTCTATGATCAGGACCTAGCTAAGCGCATCGGAGAGGCTCGCTCGGGAGGTGTGAGTGTGACAGTTGCCGGGAGCGAGACGCCAACGTAGACAGGCTTTGCCGTTCGGTTGCGGAAGCCTCGCATCATGATGGGCTGAGCCATGCCGACTTATCAATATCGTTGCGAGAAATGCGAAAAAGGGTTCGAGCGCACCGAGACCATCTCCGAGCATGCCGAGGTGAACCGCAATGCCCGAAGTGTGGGAGCAAAAAGGGTCACCTTCGTGCCGGGCCGTGTTTTTGTGGTGACATCCAAGAAGAGCTAAAAGACTCCGAGGAACTCTGGTCCTCAGCAGCTGGCTCGGATCGCATGGATAGACAGCATACCGAAGCCGCCAGGACCACCACCGGGGCCGCCGCCTCGGCCGGAGCCACCGCCGCCACCGCCATCACCATTCGATGTAAGCCGGACATGCTTTTCATTTCGCGCAATGTGACGCTGCTTTTTGGGTGAGTGCCACTGTTGACCACCGCGCAAGCGCAACGGCACCTTCGGGGGTAAGCTGATAAAGGCTCGCCTGCCCTCGATATCGCCATACACGCCCGCGATTGCGAATTTTTTCCACGCGATAATGAACAATGTCGCCGGATCGCACCGCTTTTAGTCGCAAAGCGAACTTGAACGCTGCTGATCATAACGTTTGCTTATGACCCACAGCAGACCTTGCCGCTGGACAGAACGCTCGGTCTAGGAGCGTACGAGGACCAATGTCGGCCGCGAGAGCGTTGACATGTTCGCGCAAGGCGTCCGGCAGGATCTCTAGGTCACGTTTTACCAAGGGTCCTTGCGGTCCCAGTGCAAGACTGAGGCGTCCGGGCATAGCTCAGCGAAGTAACATTGGCCGCCGACCACTGAATTTGGAGTGCGTGCCGCTTTGCAGCTGCATACGATCGCGCCAAGCTCGCCCTTGTCGCACTCAGCTTCCGACTTGCAGCTACCAGAGTTTCTCATTTCGCTGCAGTCGCTCGCGCCGATGCAGGCACATCTGATTCCCTCACCGGGCGTCTGGAAACAGTTAAACTCAGCCCCTGCGCCCATGCTCCCAGCGAGCGACGCTATCATGAGAGTCAGAATGAGATTCGCATGTCGCCCTACATCCAACAGCGTGATTTTAGTGGAGGAACTCAGTGATATTGTGGCGGAGGATCAACGCTAGCTGGCGGCTGGTGCGACCTGATCGCGGTTCAAGGCATCGGCTTTGGTCGCGCACTTTTTTGCTGAGCCATTCTTTTGTGAGTTGCCTGGGGATTACGTGTAGGCAATGGTACTGCTTCGCTTTGCCCCGCTGAGACGCGAACAGGTTTTTGCTTCGGTTTCGAAAAGTTCGTGACGCTTCCGTCTTTTTCTGACGCACGAAACGCTGAGTCTCCTAAGGGGGGCTGAGTGCTTGTCGCAGTAGCCCGCGTGGCGAGATCAATTGATGCGAGAAGAACCAGCACGATTATAAAACCCGCTGCGATTCTAAGAGGCCGTATGTGGTTCAAGAGGACGCCCAAATCGCCCATAAAATTGGATATGCGGCGAGGGTGATTGTGTGAGGGTAGGTGGAGGACAAGAAAGCGCTCGGCCTCTGGAACGAGCCACCTAGCAGTGGCGAACAGCCGGTGAGCGCATCCTTTGCAGGAGCGTTTTAGTGCCCAACCTAAAGCAACGGCCAGATTGGCCAAAAAGATTCGGTATCGGCGCCGGAGTTGCCCACTCGGGCTAGGTTCTGCCTCGATGTACTCTTCGAGTGTCATTTCGAAGAAAGCCTGGCCTCAAACTCTTGCAGAGCAGTTAAAGCGGTAGATGCCGATAAGCCGAACCCGCCCGCCGACTGTTTCGCGGCCGAAATCTCGCCTGCGTTTGCCGGACGATGGCGTTGACCTGAACGGTCTATAAGAACTTGTTAGGAGGTGCGCTTTTAGGCTGTTCGCGTGGGCAACCTACTCACCAGAAACGTCGCCCTGTTAGTAGTCGCGCTCGCATCAGGTCTCGCGCTCGGTGCGATGGCAGAGCGCGCATACGATATTGTTTTGATCGTAACTTGGCTTGCTGGCTCTTAATGGCGTCGTGCCTTTGAACAGCTTCCGGTAGGGTTCGCACCCTGGAAGGGGCAAAGCCGCCTACGCGAAATGACAATCATTGGGGGAACCCTCACGGAATTGTCATGATGACTCGCTGCGTCGACTCGCTATGACGACGGAAGAGGAGAACTTCCAATGTTGGCTAGAGAAGAATTGGGATCGGCCTCTTTCGGACGAGGTGGAGCGGCTACAAGACGAGCTGAAACGCTTAGAGATCACGCATGAAGCCGACATCCGTCGCCTTCAAAGGGTCGAGTGCCTGGGGTTGGTGGCTTTACTGCTCTGGTACATGAACAGCTACTCAGAAATGAGAGCTGCGCTCAACGTGGCGTGCGCATTCATCGCGAGTGAGGCGAGCGCGAAGCTCAAAGAGGATGCAGGGGGAATCCCCGCGGAGGACCTTAAAGAGGTTAACAGCGTTTGTAATGAGAAGGCGGCTCTAGGGGCAAATACCGTTCAAGCGTCGAGATGAACCAAAACAATCACTCAGGGTTTAGGGACTTGGTTTCCGTCATCGCGGTGTGTGGCCTTGTCTTGTTCGGCGCTTTGATCGCTCCCCTATGGTTCGGGCAAGCCCAAAATTGGCTCGGATCGCTGAAAGATTGGCTGCCTATGGCACCACCAGAGCAAGGGGGGAAAGCGCCTCAGGGACCAACCGCTACTTGGACCGATAAGGAAATCGAGGCTGCGCTCATGCAGTGTGTGCAAGCATTGGCGCCCATAACGGCTGATGTAGATTCATTAGCCCCGATCCGCAGTGGCGATTGCGGTGCGCCCGCGCCAGTGCTTGTGAAGAGCATTGGTGGCGCGGAAAAGGTTTCATTCGATCCGCCTCTGGTTTTGGACTGCGCCATGGTGGTCGGCCTCGATCGCTGGCTTCGGGACAGGGTGCAGACCGCGGCTAGAGAGGCGTTTTCATCGCCGGTTTCGAAGATCATCGGTTCCTCGTACGCATGTCGCAACGTCTATAACCAGCCAGAAGGCCATCTCAGCCAACATGCCTTTGCCAACGCGATCGATTTGCCGATATTTGTGCTTGCCGATGGCAGAAAGATTGACGTCACGCACGGCTGGGGTCCTACTCAGCGCGACCTTGCCGCCGCAAAAGCGAAGAAGGCGGCCCCAGGCATTACTGGCTTGCTCGCCCAACAGAAGACAGAAAAGAACACCAAAGACACGACAACCGAGGTGGTGAAGGTCTCGACTGCCACGGCCTCAAACAGCCCAACAGTCGCGAGTCCGAGTTCGGCCGCCGCTGATGATTCTGGCGCCGAAGCCGAAGCCAAATTCTTGCGTCTCGCGCACGACGGCGGCTGCAAAATATTTTCCACAGTGCTTGGCCCAGAGGCCAACGACGCGCATCGGTCTCATTTGCATATGGACCTTCAGGCCCGAAAGACCGCGGTCTGCAAATAAGTCTCGAGAATCATTCAGGGAAGGGTGCAAGAAGGTTCGCCATCTGCCGCTATCTCTTGATCGAGAGGGACCCGGAGTTCTTTCCCGCATATCATCATTAGGACCATGTGAGCCGGCAATTGGACCCCAGGAGGCACCAATTCTCGGACTGCTGAGATGGTTGGCAAAGCCGAATCCACATTGGCAGGTTTACACAGGGCAGCCGACGGCCCTAAACGCGCCGAGCGGTCACCGGCCTATATCGTGTCCTTCACGCGACGGAAGCAGAAGCAGTAATTGCTTTTTTGGCTTCGCAATCCGGCTGCTGTGATGGTCCTGCTCAGAGATCGATGACCATTCGGCCTTTTATGTTTCCTGCGAGGATTTCATTCGCAAGGGATGGGACATCGTCCAGTCTAGCGCGCGCTGTCATGCTGTCGAGTTTCGCGATATCGAGGTCCGTTGACAAACGACCCCCAAGCCTCTTCGCGCTTTTCGCGCGGAGCCCAAACTGAATCCACTCCCGCGAGCGTCACGCCGCGCAGGATGAACGGCATGACCGTTGCCGGTAGGTCCGAACCTTGTGCCAAACCACAGGCCGCCACCGCGCCATCGTATTTGATCTGCGACAGTACGTTTGCGAGTGTTCGGCTGCCGACAGAATCGACTGCGCCTGACCAGCGCTCTTTGCCCAATAGACTACCAGTCTTGGAAAGCTCGCGAGCATCGATAATCTCATCTGCGCCGAGACCGTGAAGATAATCAGCTTCCTCTTCCGCTCTGCGGGATGATGCGATCACGTGATAACCGAGTTTGTCGAGAAGAGCGATCGCGACTGAGCCCCCCACCGGCAGCACCCGTCACGAGGACTGGTCCTCGATCTGGCGTCACGCCAGCGTGTTCCAAGACAAGCACACAAAGCATCGCGGTATATCCGGCCGTACCGATTGCCATCGCTTGGCTAGTGCCAATTCTCGCGGGAAGCCTAATAAGCCAATCGCCTTTAACGCGAGCCCACTCGGCATAGCCACCGTGATGGACCTCTCCAAGTCCATAGCCATTCACCGCGATGCGATCTCCCGCCTGGAAGCGAGGATCATCCGAATGCAACACGCTTCCGGCCAAATCGACGCCGGGGATAAGAGGGAATTTGTGAATGATGGGCACCTTCCCGGTTATCGCGAGGCCATCCTTGTAGTTAACTGTGGAATGCTCGACCGCCACGGTGACCTCTCCGTCCATGAGGTCTGACTCCGTCAGTTCAGTGATAGCAACACTCTGCGGGCCGCTGTCTTTGGTCGCAAGCAAAGCTCGAAATTTGTCGGCCATTACCTCTTCGACCCAGGTTGCTGTCACCCTTGCCGCAATCTGCTCAGTTTGCTGTTCTGGCACGTACCACGAGACGCGTGAAGAGTCGCACTTGACCGCGGAATCGGTGCTCTCGCATTTGGAGAAAGTTCAGCAGCTTCCTATTGAAGTCCAAGTCGGCATTGCCAGGCGTATCGAAAGCTGCATCAAAATAGCCAGGGCCGCGAAGAATGAGGCTGTCGTAGCAAATATCGCCTCCAGCGCGATGGAAGAGCAGGCCAAGGTCATCGGGCATGGCACGATGGACCCGCAATGGGGCCGCACCGGCAATTACTGAGGCATGGTCTTATGCCACGATGAGCCTCACCAAGGGCTACCTAGATCGATTGCACGCGCAAGCCATCATCGGAGCAATTGAGGCGTTCACATCAAGTCGCGCTTAGCAGCTGATGTCGAGAGAGTTGCGACTAATTCCTCGCGAAGACCCATCGTGGAGTGCTCTTAGTCGTCGCGACCCTCGGGGCAACTGCCAAAAAGCTCCGACATTGAAACCGCTTGCCACGTCGCCGCAGTTGGCTGCGGGCGGCAGAAGGGTTGGTCAAGTATTAACCTCGACTCGCCTTTCACCTGTTTTGAAACCAATTTTAAAGAGCAGCAGCGCGACGCTCGTGGCAACAAGGAGGTGCTGCCATGTTGCCACTCTATTCGAACTCGGTTGGTAAAGCCCAATTCACAGTCGTGTATCGCGGTTACGATCTCGATGTGACGCGCGCAGTCTCGGGTTGGCGCGTAGGAGTTCACCCGAAAACAGCCGATCTGCCTATTCTCGGCCGCAGTGAGATATATGCCCATGACCAGGACGACGCCGTCGTGGAAGCTAAGGGCCGAATAGACGGAGCTCTCTCTTTCCTAGGCTGCTCTATCTAATCGACCGCGCCTAAAAGGCTCATCCGGAACGCTAGGGGCATTCACTGGCGAAAGCCTTTAAGCTCTCGGAAGCATGCGATCGCTGATGATGCGCCGCTGTATTTCGCTTGTGCCTTCAAAGATCGTCGTCAGCCTTGCGTCGCGCCAGTAGCGTTCTATCCGACGCTCGGTGGTGTAGCCACTGCCGCCATGGAGCTGCATGGCCTGATTAATTACCCGCACTGCCATTTCCAGCCTGGATAGGGAGCCTGAGTAGGTCCGTTATTCAGGGATGCCGGCGGGAAGTCAAAATGAGGACCGAAGTCCGTCGGCGCTGGGGGCATGAGCGCGGATCTCAACCTTTTTCGCTGCTTGACGATGGGGCGCTTCGCGACATGGGGGCGAGCACTCGCGTGGTGCTTAGCTGCATACACTGAGCTTCGGGTGGTGGCATGAGCGATGTCCGTAAACGTGGCAAGCATAGGCATCACAAGAGCCAATGCAATTGCAGACATACGCCACGGCGAGCGCAGATCCTTAAGCTGCCGGTTCAGCGGGCGGAGCAGATATTTGTGCTCTTCTTGCCTTCGCATTATCAACCTACGGTGCCCCTCCAATATGGTCCGGCAAGTCCGTTAGTGTGATCGTACCGTGCTCCAGGAGACCTTGCGCTACAAGATGTCCTCGACAACACCACTTGAGTATCGGGATGCATTTGTCGCGCGAGTAAGGCAGGCAGGATCGATGCGGACTATACTCAACGTGCCGTTGCAACGCTCCGCGGCGTGGACGCAAGTACTTACAACAACTATGAGCGTGGACGAGGCAAAGAGCCGCCGACGGCAATACCTCTGCACCTGATCGAGCGCTTTTGCGTTCTTTGCCAAGCTCCAATCGATTGGCTTTTGACAGGCAGAGAAACTCGACGAAGTCGAGTCGACAGCTTTACCCACTTCTGCTTTACGTTACGGCTGAACTGCTTCCAGTTTTGCTCGATAGAAGACCAGGCCATCTTCCTCCTCGCGGTTGCGAGAGAAAGGCATAAGAGCCAAGCACAGTAGCTTTGTGGGACGAGAATGAGGCAGTCGCAAAAATTGCGACTGAGCAATTCACCTTCGCGGAACGGTCGGCCTTAGATCAACTCACCGCACTCAATACAGTCAGAGTCGACTCTGCTTTCTCAGTCTTCTGCTTCTGCTCCTTAGCTTCGCTCTTCTCGGTCCTGTAGACGACATTAAATATCATCGCTAAGGCCTTTAGCCAGTTAGCACGATCATTAATGGACCAAATGCTGCTGGATGGCGGAAGCTTATCCATGAGGGCGTGAATCAGCGGATCCGTCGTTAAGCTGGATTCAGGCTCCTTTCGCTCAGCATCCTCCATAAGAGTTAGAACTGTGTCGTCCGGTTCAGTGCTTGGTTCAGCTCCTCTCGTCACCAAGCGACTTCGGTCGTTCTGAACGCCTACTCTGGTGCGTAGGTCCGATATATTCATGACTGTGCCCTCCATCTTTGCAGTCCGAGGTCAATAGCAGAAGCGCAACAACCCGCCTTGGATTGTCAGTCTCGCCTGCTGATCACCCGTGAAGCGTATCGTTTAGCTCTGACCCACGAAGCACCATCCTCTCGGTCGAGCAGGCCCAGAACCAAAACGGATCCAGTGGTGCTTCCTGAGGTTTTCTTGCAGCATCGGTTGGTAGTGTGGCTCGCTCTCTTTTTTCCGCAACGCGGGCAAGCAGACGAAACCAATCCGCTTTTCTAGCAAAGGCCACTCTGGTGTGAGCGGGAAGGCTGATATCGAAGGCTGCTTTATCGTAAGCCGCGGCAATATGGCAATGCTGCTCTGCCTTTAGAGGCATCCGCGCATGCCGTTGAGACAGCCCCGGGATCGACACATAATTCATGGGAGCCCTCCGTGGCCCCCGCCGAATCAAAGAAACGCGATTTCACAAGCTAAGTTCCCTGTTCAAGCTTCCTATGAGGCGCCTTGCTGACAGCCGGACAGATGGTCCCCCTCAAAAGAGCAGTCCTCTGGCAGTTTCAGCATTGCGCTTATCGATGTGAGCGTTTGGACCAACTTCTTGAGGGGGCACACAATTTATCGTCAAACAATTCTTGCCGTGCCTTTGCGCATTTGGCGTCCATGGCGTTGGTGAACACTCCTTACGAAGGGACTGAGCCTACTATTCGGAATAGTCGATCGGTTTACTGTGCTTTAACCGCAATCGTAAAAGGTGAGTGGCCATATCCACTTCCTGTTGAGCTTCGCAGGTTCACATTCGCGGCCCGTCGCTCGTCAAAACGGCTATGAATCCCTGGACTCTTGGTGTCGCTGTTTTGTGCGTCCTGTTGATGGGCTGCGCTATTACCCAAGACAGGTCGCCCATTCCATACACTCTTGCTGGCTCCGAAATAGCGGCTGTTGAGAATGGAGTCCGCTCAGTTCGACGTGACCTGGACAATTCTGCCTTTCGGGGTTTCAGAGCCACCCAGCATGAAGACGGACAAATCGATGTCTGTGGTTGGATACTTCCGACCGGGAATTTGTCAGAACAACCGTTCATTGGAACATTATTCGCAGGGACCTTCGCGCCTGAGCGCATCGGCGGCAATGAAGTGGACAATGCGCAAATTATCTCTGACTGCCAGAATCGTGGGGCTCGAATAGCATAGGCCAGTTAGGGCGGATCATACCCTAGCCCAACCCCCTCCTGCAGTGCTCGTGTTGCTAACTTCAGTGGCATTCGCAACGAGCCGATGGCTTCCAAGGGTATCCGCATATGTAACGCACTTCATCTTCCGACCTCTGACGAGCATCGACGTTCCGGGCGTCGGGACCGGACTTTGCTTGAGGCGGTCGGTACGACCGAAAACATGAAGGGCGAAAGATGTTCGACAAGATGTCAGTCCGCCGTCAGGCACTGAACGTTCAGTCCGGCGATAAGAAATATATCGACGGCGCGTGCGTGCTGGCAGACGCGGACGCGACAAATCTTTTCGACTTTTGGCACGCGCGATCTCGATAAGTCGCGGCCAGATATGAACTGCGGCACGCACGTTATTGTCGGCACTGGCAAATATGCTGGACCCATCTCTCTGTAGCATTGCAGTTTTTGGATGGGTGCCATGACTAGCTGGAACGAAGCCGAGGAGCTTAGACGCGACGCTCTCGGCAAAGAAATCGACAAGTCGACCCGATATAACGAGCGAGAGAAAAAAGTACGGCGGGATTTTGGGCCAAGCTGAAAGCCCTGGGCAAGCATCTACCGTTCGTCGAGGATCTTCTAGCCGTTTATTACTGCGCTCTCGATCCGGCAGGCGACATCGATGGCGACACGGAGTATGTCTGCTTTTCAGTTTAAAGTGGACATGGCGCGGGCGTAACGGAGATGTCCGAATGACCCATAGCGGACATAACAAGGGGCTACGCCCACAATGAGAGCGAAGTCTGATCGTCCCCAGAAGTGGCGATCTTTTCGCCAAGCGGCTAAGCTGCCCCGTACTACCACCAGCGTTGCGAGCCGCTGGCCAATGCGGTTTCGATGGAGAAAGTCATGTTACGACATCTTGCATTCGTCGTCGGTTGCGCCGCGATCCAGATACTTTCCACTGCTGCCCCCCTTCCGGCAGCTCAATTCGGTACTGCAGAAGAAGCCGAAGCTATGCTTGAGAGGGCAGTTGCCGCGGTGAAAGAGGACAAGGCGAAAGCACTAGATATGTTCAACAAGGGCGAAGGCGGGTTAAAGGACCGTGACCTCTATGTGTTCTGCGCCAACGCCTCTGACGGCATTCTCACAGCGCATCCCTACCTAAAGGGTGAACACCTGCAGGACATTAAGGGCAAGAAAGGCTTTCCGCTCGGGCAAGAGATTATGCAGATCCACCGAAAGAACCATAAAAGAGGTTACCTATTGGTGGCCTCGTCCTGGTTCCGACAAGGCTCTGGAGAAAACCACCTTCTACACCAAGGTCGGAGATCAAAACTGCGGGGTAGGCTACTATAAGGAATAGCTTGCCCGGCAGTTATGGGCACCCGCCGGTTTTACGAAAGCGCACCTAGTGCAGACCGGCAAAGCGTTCTGTGCGCTGGGACAAAATCGTAAAAGGACTGGCCGTTGGGACACATGCAGGGATCAGCGTTTTCGCCAGTGCTGAAACTTGTACGGTGTTCGCAGGGCGCTAGACTGCTGAATCCGTTGTTTTCGGAATGTCCGCTTTTGGCGCTTAACGGACATCGCTGACCGGCGCCGAGAATGTCTGCTTTCAGGGGTAAAGCAGACGCTTTTTCACGCAGTCTGACATGTCCGTTAATGACCCATGGCGGACCCAAACGCGCTACAGTTCTGGCAATTGAAGAGTAGCGCAACTGCTCATCGGAGTGACCGCGGCTGTGGGACGGGTGCGTGTACAGCGAATAGCCGGACGCAAATCGAATAACGAGAAGGCGCGCTTGCCGGAGAAAGAAACCGGCCACGTCGCGTCTAGACCAACACGACATTCGGAGGGTGGAAGTGGATAAGCGGCCCTCGATCGCGTTGGTTGTTGCCGTGGTGCTCACGGCCATTCTCGAGGTGCTCGACATCACCATCGTCAGTGTGGCGATCCCGCATATGCTCGGCAGCTTCGGCGTTACCTCCGATCAGATCACTTGGGTGCTCACTTCCTATCTCGTTTCGGCCGCCGTGGTGATGCCCCTCACCGGCTATCTCTCGGCAAGGCTGGGACGAAGGCGGCTGCTTAACATCTCAATCATCGGTTTTGTTGTCTCCTCGGCATTGTGTGGCGTGTCTTGGAATCTCCTCAGCATGGTGATCTTCCGCGTCGCGCAAGGTGTATGTGGTGCTCCGCTCATAGCTTTGAGCCAAGCGATTCTGCTCGACGCCTTTCCTCGCGAGAAGCATGGACAGGCTCTCGCCGTCTTTGGTCTTGGTATCATGGTCGCCCCGATACTGGGCCCTGTCCTCGGCGGATGGCTTACCGATACCTTCCTCTGGCGAGCGGTCTTCTACATCAACATACCCATCGGTCTCATGGCGCTCCTGCTATCGATGGGGCAACTGCCTCGCGTGCCCGTGACGTACCTCAAGACCGATTGGGCAGGTCTTGTGCTCTTAATTCTGACGGTCGGCTCGCTCCAGCTAGTGCTTGATCAGGGCCCCACGCGTGATTGGTTTGACTCGCGCTTCATCCAGATCTTCAGCGGAGTTGCCTTCTTCTCGGGAGTTGCCTTCGTGATGCGCGGCTGGGGCAACCCGCTCAACATCCTTGACCTGTCGTTATTGAGAGACCAAAACTTCGCTGCGGGTCTTATCGCCAGCGCTGCGTACGGCATCCCACTTTTCGGTACGGTGGCACTGCTCCCACTCCTGACGCAACGTCTTTTGGGCTATCCGGCGATGAGCGCCGGGTTGTTATTTGTACCCAGAGCAATTATGAGCGCGATCTCGCTTGCAATTACCGGCGGCATTCTGATGCGCTTCGTGGACTCCCGCTATCTGATGGCGGTCGGTCTTATACTGACGGCCATTGGCACCATTGTGATGGATCGCCTGACCCTCTCCGTTGACTCTTGGGGCCTGGTTTGGCCAGGAATGATCGCCGGTGCTGGGATGGGCCTGTTCTTTGTACCGCTGAACGCCGTCGCATTCGCGACCATACCAAGCGCCAAGCTCGACGAGGCATCCGGCGTCATGGCTCTGATGCGCAACATCGGTGCCTCCATTGGCATCGCGGTGGTGAGCTGGCTTTTAGTGCGCCAAGGCCACGTCAATTGGGAAAATCTCATCAGCCGTATCAGCCCCTTCAACCCTGCCCTGCCGCCTTATCTCTCCTCGCAGGGCCTCGATTTCCACTCGCCAAGCACTATGGCCGCTATCGCCCATGAGATTGCCCGGCAGGCGCAGATGATCGCCTTTAATGACCTATTCTGGTTCATCGGCTGGATCACCTTTGCGCTTTTGCCGCTTCTGTTACTCATGAAGCGGCCGGAAAAAGTAGGCCTCGCGCTCGCGTAGAGCCAGCCCTTATACGAGGAGTAACCCCCATTGCGGATACTTGGGATTGTTACGAGGACCCACGATTCGGGCCTTGCATTGCTTAGCGATGGAGTTCCAACCCTCGTTCTGGAAGAGGAACGTTTCAAAGCGGACGGTTGGTGGTGATGCTCACGCAACTACGGCGTACCCCCTTATTGGGGTGCTTGAAGTGACATCCTCATTCCGTCGTGTGTTTTACCAGCTTCAGTCCCAGACCGTCAGTCGCAAACGAAATCCATTCTTCAAGAAGATCGTTAGGCAACGAGACCAGGCGCAGCATAGGCGGCTTCGGTGAAGTACCAAACCACCGGTAAGCTGATTACGGTTCCAAGAAGGCTGACTATAAGAACGTACAGCGAGT